>SESC01000160.1_pt1 | contig 27398 bp, 18 predicted proteins | sample 3171431 | NCBI WGS metagenome assembly SESC01 (sample SAMN06051868, study PRJNA518727) | freshwater metagenome | biome: subpolar coniferous forest; feature: holomictic lake; material: water; isolation source: holomictic Lake 227, 8 m depth | place: Canada: near Kenora, Ontario | collected... | reverse complement strand
AAGGCGGCGGAGGCAACGTGGTTGTGGCCAACCGCAATGCCATTGCCGCATGGGAGACGTTCAAACTCTACACATTTAAAAATGTTTGTGCAAGCGGCTGTAAGTATTCCAGCATCCAAGCCGCGGTAGACGCTGCAAACCCTGGTGCCACCATTTATGTGGCTGCTGGAACCTACCATGAGGATGTCAACATCAATAAATGCCTAACCATTATAGGTACTGGCAATCCTACTGCCACCAGATTAACCTTAAATGCAATGCTTGGAGCAGGCTCAGGCGGAATAACTGCGCCAATAGTCTACGTGAACCCAACTGCTAGAATTCAGGATGGTGTTACTATTGCATCTTCAGGAGGGACTGTCAATGTGGCTGAAGGAACCTACCTTGAAGATGTCAATATCAACAAAGGTCTAACCCTGAAGGGACTGGGCAATCCAACTGCTAAAAGCTTCTCATTGACCAACAGTGCAATTCTGGGTGCAGAATCTGGTGGGATTACGGGACCACTAGTTACTGTGAATCCGTATTCTACGATCACGAACGGTATTCTGCTATCATCTCAGGATGTACATGTATACGGTAACGGTGGAACCTATACCTATGATGATGAACTGGATACGAGCTTGTATGGAAATGGCATAGTCATAGCAGGTTACAGCAATCCGGTAACAAGAAGCATATCAATTAACAGAGAGATAACTGAGAAGATCAGTGGCATAACAGCCAATACCGTGAACGTGAAGCCAAATGCCAAGATAATGCAAGGAATTGAGCTGGCAAATACTGGTGCAACAGTGAATGTAAATGGCATATCCGGATACACCTATAGCGATGACCTGACTCAGGACTTTTATGCAAAAACCATCACGCTAACTGGAATCGGTAATCCGATAACCAGAAGCATTTCGCTAAACCAGCATGTAGCGGGAAAGATTAGTGGCATAATATCCAATGCGGTAAACGTCTTGAATCCAAACGCCAAAATACAAGAAGGCTTAACATTTGCATATTCGGGAGGAACAGTTAATGTAGCTACGGGAACCTACCTTGAGGAGGTCAACATCAATAAATGCCTAACCATTACGGGTACTGGCAATCCGATTGCCAGCAGCTTTACCTTGAATGCAATACTTGGAACAGGTTCAGTCGGAATAACTGCGCCAATAGTTAATGTAAATCCTGCTGCAAAAATTCAGGATGGTGTTATTTTTGCGTCTTCAGGGGGGACAGTCAACGTGGCTGCGGGAACCTACCTTGAAGATGTCAATATCAACAAGGGTCTAACCCTGAAGGGACTTGGCAATCCAACTGCTAAAAGCTTCTCATTGACCAACAGTGCGATTCTAGGAGCAGAATCAGGTGGTATTACTGGACCACTAGTCACTGTGAATCCGTATTCTACGATCACGAATGGTATTCTGCTATCATCTCAGGATGTACATGTATACGGTGACGGTGGAACCTATACCTATGATGATGAACTGGATACGAGCTTGTATGGAAATGGCATAGTCATAGCAGGTTACAGCAATCCGGTAACAAGAAGCATATCAATTAACAGAGAGATAACTGAGAAGATCAGTGGCATAACAGCCAATACCGTGAACGTGAAGCCAAATGCCAAGATAATGCAAGGAATTGAGCTGGCAAATACTGGTGCAACAGTGAATGTAAATGGCATATCCGGATACACCTATAGCGATGACCTGACACAGGACTTTTATGCAAAAACCATCACGTTAACTGGGATAAATAATCCTGTAACAAACAGCTTCACGTTAAATCAGGATGTAGCGGGAATGATTAGTGGCATAACTGCCAATGCTGTAGAGGTGTATCCAAATGCCAAGATAATGCAAGGAATTGATTTGGCAAATACAGGTGCAACAATCAATGCAAATGGCGTATCAGGATACACATATAGTGATGATTTGACTCAGAACTTTTATTTAAAAGCCATCACGTTGACCGGGATCAATAATCCGATAACGAGTGGAATTTCGCTAGACAAGCCTGTGGCCGGAAAAATTAGTGGCATAACAGCTAATACAGTAAACGTTTTGAACCCTAATGCCAAGATACAGGATGGCGTTACCCTTACGTCATCCGGAGGAACAGTCAAAGTGGCTGCAGGGACCTACTTAGAGGATGCAAATATCAACAAAGACCTAACACTGAAGGTACAGGGCAATCCAACTGCTAACAGCTTCTCATTGATCAATAGTGCGATTCTGGGAGCTGGATCTGGCGGAATAACTGCACCCTTAATAACTGTGAACGCCGGTTCTAAGATCCAGGATGGAATTACTCTGGCATCCACAAACGGCAAGGTCAATGTGAATGCGGGAACCTTCGCAGACAACTTGGACCAGAGCTTCTACATAAGTGGTGTTACGCTAACTGGATTCAATAATCCTGTAACCAACAGCTTCACGCTGAATCAGGATATAGATGGAAAGATTAGCGGCATAACAGCCAATACCGTGAACGTGAATCCTAGCGCCAAAATACAGGATAGCTTTTCCCTTATTTCATCCGGAGGAACAGTTAAAGTGGCTGCGGGGACCTACATTGAGGATGTCAACATAAATAAAGACCTAACCCTGAAGGGACATGGCAATCCAACTGCTAACAGCTTCGCATTGATCAATAGTGCGATTCTGGGTGCTGGATCTGGCGGAATAACCGCACCCTTAATAACTGTGAACGCCGGTTCTAAGATCCAGGATGGAATTACTCTGGCATCCACAAACGGCAAGGTCAATGTGAATGCGGGAACCTTCGCAGACAACTTGGACCAGAGCTTCTACATAAGTGGTGTTACGCTAACTGGATTCAATAATCCTGTAACCAACAGCTTCACGCTGAATCAGGATATAGATGGAAAGATTAGCGGCATAACAGCCAATACCGTGAACGTGAATCCTAGCGCCAAAATACAGGATAGCTTTTCCCTTATTTCATCCGGAGGAACAGTTAAAGTGGCTGCGGGGACCTACATTGAGGATGTCAACATAAATAAAGACCTAACCCTGAAGGGACATGGCAATCCAACTGCTAACAGCTTCGCATTGATCAATAGTGCGATTCTGGGAGCTGGATCTGGCGGAATAACTGCACCCATAATAACTGTGAACGCCGGCTCCAAGATCCAAGATGGAATTACTCTGGCATCCACAAACGGCGAGGTCAATGTGAATGCAGGAACCTTCGCAGACAACTTGGACCAGAGCTTCTACATAAGAGGTGTTACGCTAAACGGAGTTGGAAATCCAGTAACCAACAGCTTCACGCTGAATCAGGACGTAGATGGAAAGATTCGCGGCATAACAGCCAATACCGTGAACGTGGATCCAAACGCCAAGATACAGGATGGCGTTACCCTCTCATTGTCAAGAGGGACAGTCAATGCGGCTGCAGGAACATATAAAGAGAACCCGATTATCGACAAGTCGCTGACCGTAAACGGTGCCGGAGCAGGTAGCACTACGGTGAATGGCAATAAAGCGGGCTCTATATTCACGGTGGGCAGGAATGATCCCAACATTGATGTATCCCTGTCGGGCTTGACCATTACGGGCGGTACTGGTACTTCTGCAATCGGAGGAATATTGGGCGGTGGTATCGTCAACTATGGCAGGCTGTTCGTAACAGACAGCATAATATCCGGTAACTCGGCTGAGCATGGCGGTGGAGTCTACAACTACGGCACCATGACCATGAACAGCGGCAGTATAACCGGGAACACAGGTGGCGGATTATTCAACAATGGGGGCACCGTGAACCTGGACGGTGGCAGCATAACTGGGAACGCAGGTGGCGGATTATTCAATAATGGGGGCACCGTGAACCTGGACGGAAGTAGCATAACTGGGAACACAGGCGGTGGGATTTACAACAAAGGCACCATGAACATGAACAGCGGTAGCATAACCGAGAACACAGCACAATCAGGAGGCGGGATCTTCAACTATCCCGAAGGCACCGTAAATCTGAACGGCGGCAGCATATCAGGGAACACAGCAACAGAATACGGGGGAGGGATATACTCCTCCAATTCGATGATTACATTTGAAGGCACACAAGTTGTTGTGACATCAAACAAGGCTCATTTGCCATCGCCTCCTGAACTAAGCTGGTATCAAGGATGGGGGTTATATATCCCTTCAGTTATTCCACCGACAACATCCAATGGATTTGATCCGGCAACGCAAGTAACTGGCAGTACTCAAATCTAGACGCCGGGCGAGCGGCTCATTCCGCCCGCAGCGCCTCGATGGGATCAAGCTTTGCGGCCCGGTTGGCCGGATAGACCCCGGCGATCGTCGTGGTAACCACCCCGAAGAGCAGCCCCAGCAAGAGGGACTGGGCGGTTATGGCCGACGGGAGAGAAGCCAGCGATCCTATGAGATAGGAGACCGTTACCCCCATAACAATGCCTATGATACTGGAGACCACCCCCAGCACTCCCGCCTCCAGAATATACTGCATGCGAATGTCCCTGGTGGTCGCGCCCAATGCCTTCATGACCCCGATCTCCCGAATCCTCTCTTTCACCGTGAGCATCATGACATTGGCGATGCCGATTCCCCCCACCAGGAGCGAAATGGCACCGATGCCCGCCAACGCATACTTGATCATGGACAGGACGCTCATGAGCGAGGCAAGCATATCACGAGCCGTGGTGGCATCATAGGCCTCGTTTTTGTGATACCTCAAAAGGTCATTCTTGATCTTTTCAATGATGCTTTCCACCTGCGCCGGATCGTTAACGGTTACCTGAAAGGAACCGTAGTAGTAATTGTCCTCACCCTTCAGCTCCTTCATGGCTTTATGCGTGATGTACATCTGATTGTTGCTACTCCCGCCCGGACCGCTAAAGGATGTCTGCTCCGCCTCCTTTTGCACGCCTACCACTTTGAAGTCCATGTAGCGGTCTTTAAGGTAAAGCCGGATCTTGTTTCCCGGCGTGACCTTCATGCGAAAGAGATCCTGTGAGACGCCGTTTCCAATGACGATTGACTTATAATCGGAGCCCGTAAGGAACCGGCCTTCGGCTACGTCGCCTTTGAGCGTCTCCTCTTTGTCCGGGTCCACGCCGGTGAGGCTGGCAGAGGCATTGGTGTTCCGGAAGGAGACCACCACATTGGCAGAGGTCTCTGGGGCAACATTCTTCACACCCACCACATTCTCCAGAACCTTGGTGTCCTTCTCGGTGAACTTGGCAGGCTCGGCCGGATTCCTATTCTGGTCAGCACCGGGACCGCCGAAATGGGCGCTTCCAGGCATGACGCGAATCATATCCAGATTGAGGGTGGAGAACTGAGAGGACACCCCGGAGTAAAGCCCCTCGCCCACGGATAGCATGACCACTATAGCCATAACGCCGATGATTATGCCTAGAGAAGACATGAGCGTCTTGAAGCGGTCGGCCCGAAAGCCGACGGCAATAAACTCCAGTATGTCAGGAAGATTCATCTGCCACCTATACTTTAAGATGCTCGATTTCCATTCGAGGAATTGTTGTTGCTCTTGCTGGCGAGCTTTCGCCTGCGGTACAGATATCCGCCCGCGATGAGCACAATCAGAGCGGCTGCGCCCACGGGCAGTAGGTAACTGCTCTGCGTGTTGTTATCCTTAGGCGGGGTATAAGTGGTAACGTAGGCTTGGGACAGGTGCCAGTTGTCTCCGTTCTTGAATTTGGCCGCAAAGCTCAGGTTGACCGGATTTTGAAGGATTTTTGCCGCATCTGTTGACTGTATGCCAAAGCTGATGGTGAAGACCTCATCCGGGTCCATGGTGCCGATATAATACTCATCAGGCGAAAAGACAATTCCCTTGGCAGAGGGCACAATAGTGACCGCATTGAGGGTGTTCTCTCGGGGATTGGCTACATTGAGGTTGAAGATTGATGCGGCAGCCTCAGCGCGGGCCAGGCCCACGGGTGTATCATCCACTTTGACGAGAATCTCGCGGTTGATAGTGGTCATGTCATATCCGCCCACCACCTGGAAGTCCAGGAGATACGTTCCGCTGGAGATGTTGTCCGCCGCTCGAATCTTGTAGTAGACTGTGATCTTGTCGTTGGGGCCGATCATGCCCAGATCCCGGCGATCTTCTGTGAGCACCTCGAGCTCCTGTGAGCTTTTTAAAGATGTTCTGTTAAGGGGTGTGGAGAGAAGTGCGGCCTGGGCAGAGCTGCCTGCACCTGCATCTTTTCCTACTCCGTAGGAGGCAGCGCCGTTGGCCAGCTCGATGGCCAGCACAGCCTCGTCTCCGGGCAGGAGCACGGCGGGAGTCATAGTTGTCTGTATGTTCACAGGCATGCGATACTCGTAAGCTGCTGCAAAGCCTGATGCCAGCAGGAGCAGTAATAAAATTTGAATTAATCGTAACATGTTCATGATGCGCTCTCCAGAATGCGTCCGTCTCGAAGCCTTATGACGCGACTGCAGTTCTCGGTGATTTCTGGGTTGTGGGTAACCATGATTATGGTTCTGCCCTCTTGGTTCAATTTGCTTAGAATTTTCATGACCTCATTGCTGTTTTTGAGGTCCAGGTTTCCTGTGGGCTCATCGGCGATTATTATCGTGGGATCATTGGCTAAAGCTCTGGCAATGGCCACTCTTTGCCGCTCTCCTCCGGATATGTTCTGGGGGCTGAAATCAGAGCGGTGATCAATGCCTATGTCCTGGAGCAGCTTTAAAGCACGCTCCCTTCGCTTCTGGCGCACGACTCCACGAAGCATCATGGGGAGCTCCACGTTCTTTTGCACACTGATGCGACCGATGAGGTTGAAGGTCTGGAAGATGAATCCCAGCTCTTCTCTTCTTAAGCGAGCCAGCTCATCATCCGAGGTAAGGCTGATGTCCTGGCCTAAGAGCAGGAAACGGCCGCTCGTGGGCCGGTCCAGGCAGCCCACGATGTTGAGGAGGGTGGATTTGCCGCTGCCGGATGGTCCCATGAGTGCAATGAACTCGCCATCTTCTATCTGCAGGTCAATGCCCTTGAGAACTGCATACTCGCTCTCACCGATGCGATATGTTTTCTGAATATCTTTTAGCTCGATAACTTTTGAAATGATTTTCACCTTCAAAGTCACAATCTTATTGCCGGTTTCTTAATTATTGTGCCGTCACCCAGCTGGTCTATAGCAAGCTTATCTCCAGAATTCAGGCCCAATTTAAATCTAATGTCATCCCATTCAACCTTATGCTTCCCTTTTGCCGATGGGACCTTCTTCCAGTCGCTTCCAGATGGTCAGTCCATGATTGTTCTGGGTCAAGATGAATCCCAGCCCCCTTAGCTCCAATCTGGCTTGCTGGGGGCTCAGTCCACAGGCTTGAGCTACACGCTTCAGTTCTCCGCGATCAAGGATCTGACCCCGTAAACATGGCTTATGTTTTAAGTATTCTCTGATTGCTTTCATGTTTCGATCCCCTATTATCATCAGGTCCTTTGCTGCAAACCAGCCAGGTTTAACCGTGCACGGAACGATATATAAGAACTGAGCCGAACGAACGCCCAATTTTCCGAGGAAAACCTGCCAGCAAATCCTCCGTAAATTGTTCCTTTTTGGCCCAAAAACGCTAAAATAGTTCGAATCGCCGGACGGCTGAATCATTAAGCGGTGAAACGAGGCGGCGCACCCGCGTAGCAAGCAAGAGATTTTGTGAGCAGATTACAAATTTCCATCCGATTTTATAATATCCAGGAACTCCAAAACGGAGTATGCCGACCGATTGACTCCGGCACTTCTCTTCGTGGTATCCGTTCCTACGCAGTATAGATTTTTTATTGGAGTACGCACATCCCCAAAGCCGCAATTTATGCCCCAGGATGCTTTTTCAGGTATCAATTCCTGATAATGGATCATATCGATATGCGTTTCGATATCCGGTATGTTATCGACTATTGTTTGAAATGCCTTTTTCTTTATTGTCGATGCATCATATTCGCCGGGCAGGGTAAATGCGAAACCTACCAGCTGATTTCCTTGGGGTGCCAGGCTGGAATCGTAATTTGAGGTCGGAATTACCCAGGCATATGGGTCAGAGTCAACCCACATCTCCGAGCCATAATTGTTAAAGATTTTTTTGGTCAGGCCCAGCCATATGGTGAGAGAATTGACTCTTTTAATGGACGTTAAATTCTTGGTGTATGCAAAGGGCAGGTTATCGATCAGATGGGGCAGGTCGGATGAAAATCCGGAATAAACAACGGTATCGCAATCGTAGCTGTCGTCTGTTGTTACAACCCCTTCCACTCGCTCGCCGCATTCTATCCTTTTCACGGCAACATTGGTTTTGATCTCCACGCGATCTTTGGGGAATGATTCCACAATAGAGCTTACAATGGATTGAAGACCGCCTTTGGGGTATCCCTGGTCTGTGGCGCCTTCCTTTATGAACAGGTCATATAATTTCCCTACATAGGGAACCGTTCTGGGATGATGGGTTTTATTGTCTACGAATCGAGAAATAGGAGCATTTTCTATGGATGTTCCGACCATGAAGTAACATAGCCAGTCCAGAAATCTTCGCGTCGTTATGGAGACCTTATTGGGAAGAATCTGAGAGAGTGTGATATTGGAAAAATCCTTGCCGGAATTTTTCAGATACAGGATATTGAACAACGCCCTCATCAAGAGCAATCTGTCCGTCATGGGAAGCAATCCAAACGTCAGCCAGGCATTGATGCTCCAGGGGAACGGCTTTATCTCGCTGCCTATTTTCACATAGTATTTTCCTGAGGGGATAAACTCTGGAACTATTTTGAAATATCTGTCCATCAGTTCCTTGAGCGGGCCGTTCTCCAGCCTTGTTATGATGTGGGGACCAGTATCGACACGATAGCCGTTTACATCATAAGAGCGGCAAACTCCGCCAATGTAACTCTCTTTCTCTAAAATCACTACCTTTTTGCCCTCCCTAGAAAGCGCTAGGGCGGACAATAAGCCACTGATTCCTGAACCAATTACAATGACATCATTCTTTTTCATGATATATTTCTCGAATTAGTTTCCCGAATCATTTCGCGTATTCTTTCGCTAGAATTATTAAGGCTTTTGGCTTTGCAGGGCACCATTTCAATTTAGCTGATTGACCGGCATGCTTGGGAAACACAATACCAAAAACACCCACGGGCTAAAAAACCCGGCGCTCGATCAGATGGGACGATAGGTTAGGCCGAAAAGAGCCTTTATATCTGATAAGGTGATCTTTCCGCTTTGCAGATGGTTTAATGCGTGGGATGACATGATCACCAGGGAAGATGTGGAGCACATCAGCTGGCTTGCCAGCATCAAGATCGAGGATGAGGAGAAAGATGAGTTAGTGGAGCATTTCAACACCATTCTGGAATACTTCCAACAGCTGGATGAGGTGGACACCAAGGGTGTAAAGCCCACCTACCGTGTGGTAGACCTGGCCAATATCTTTCGAGAGGATGCGGCCTGTGAATCCTTCTCCCAGGACCAGGCGCTCATGAATGCGCCGCGCACAGAAAATGGCTATTTTAAGAGCCCCAGGATTGTGTGATCATGCTCTCTGAATTAAAAGCCAGGCTAAAAGCCGAATCATGCGAGGAATATCTTTGCCGGCTCTTTGAGAAAATCGAGAAGAGTTCGCTCAATGCCTTCACCACTTTGGCCAAAGAGAGCGCATTAAAAGAGGCCAGACTGTTCGACAAAAATCCCGGAAAGGGCCTTTTGGCGGGAGTTCCTATCGCCATCAAAGGGAGCATCTCCACCAAGGGAATTGAGACCAACTGCAGTTCAAGAATACTGCGCGGCTATATCCCGCCCTATGATGCCCACGTTATCGAGCGCCTCAAGGCGGAGGGGGCCATCATCGTTGGAAAGACCAACATGGACGAGTTTGCTATGGGCACCTCCACTGAGACGAGCTGCTTTGGGCCGACAAAAAATCCCTGGGATCAGGCATGCGTTCCGGGCGGCTCCAGCGGCGGCAGCGCGGCTGTGGTGGCAGGAGGTGAAGCCCCATGCGCGTTGGGCTCGGATACGGGCGGCTCAGTTCGCTGTCCGGCATCCTTTTGCGGCATTGTGGGGCTCAAGCCCACCTACGGCCTGGTCTCGCGCTATGGCCTGGTGGCCTATGCCAACTCCCTGGAGCAGATCGGCCCGCTCACCCACACCGTCGAGGATACCGCTCTTCTCATGGAGGCCATATCTGGGCACGATGAAAGGGATTCCACCTCGGCAGAAGGGGCACGCCATAGTTATTTGCCCGGCCTAGAGGATGGCGTCGCCGGCCTTAAGATAGGTATTCCCAAGGAGTACTTCGGCGAGGGAGTGGACAAAGATGTGGAAAAGGCGGTTTGGGAGGCCATTGCCACCCTTGAGTCGTTGGGTGCATCCTGGCAGGAGATCAGCCTGCCTCATACCCGCTATGCTCTGGCCGCCTACTACGTCATCGCCATGAGCGAGGCCTCATCCAACCTGGCCCGCTTCGATGGCCTGCGCTATGGCTCACGCCAGGGAGAAGACAAGGACTGGCATACTACTTTTTCGGAAATTCGCGCCAAAGGTTTCGGCCCAGAGGTGAAGAGGCGCATAATGCTGGGAACCTATGCCCTCTCTGCCGGCTATTACGGCCGATACTACCTCAAAGCTCTCCAGGTGAGAACGCTCATCAAAGAGGACTTCCTTCGCGCCTTCAAAGATGTGGATCTTCTCGCTTCGCCAACCATGCCCATTCCCGCCTTCAAGATTGGCGAGCGCATCAACGATCCGCTCTCCCTCTACATGGCCGATGTCTTCACCGTGCCCATCAATCTGGCGGGCGTTCCCGCCATCTCGGTACCCTGCGGCTTTGCCGGACATCTGCCCGTGGGCCTGCAGCTCATCGGCCCACACTTTTGTGAAGCGGCAGTGCTGCGTGCTGCGCAGGCCTTCGAATCGGCCACACCTTTCCATGAAGCCAAGCCGGAGGGGATCTAGAAATGGATGACGTCATCATTGGTCTTGAGATACACGTGCAGCTCAACCGCCTGCAGTCCAAGATGTTCTGCAGCTGCTCCACGGCCTACCACGATTCTCTGCCCAACAGCCATACCTGCCCGGTCTGCCTGGGGCTGCCCGGCTCTCTGCCCGTGATCAACAAGAAAGCCGTAGAGTATGGCATCAAGGTGGGCCTGGCCTTGAACTGCAAAATTGAAGAGGAGACGCTCTTCTACCGCAAGAACTACTACTACCCGGACCTTCCCAAGGGCTTTCAGATCAGCCAGTACGACTATCCTCTGGCCGTACAGGGCCACATCATGATCCTGGGCGACGACGGCGCGGAACGAAATATTCGCATCAACCGGGCGCATATGGAGGAGGACCCCGGCCGGCTGGTGCATGCCGGCACCATTGACAAAGCCAAGTACACCATGGTGGACTACAACCGCTGCGGCATGCCGCTCCTGGAAGTGGTAACCGAACCGGACCTGTGCTCACCCAAAGAAGCGCGCGTCTTCCTGGACAAGCTCAAAAGCATTCTCGATTATCTGGATGTCTTCGACGGCACACAGGAAGGGTCCATGCGCATCGATGCCAACATCTCCCTCAAAGGAGGAGACCGGTCCGAGGTCAAGAACATCACCGGCTTCAAGGGCGTGGAAAAGGCCCTCTCCTACGAGATCACCCGGCAAAAGAACTTGCAGCGCAGGAACATCAAAGTAGTGCAGGAGACGCGCCACTTCGATGAGTTGCGTAACATCACCGTCTCCATCAGAAGCAAAGTGGGCGCGCACGACTACCGCTACTTCCCGGAGTGTGACCTGGCGGTCATGCGCATTGCTCCCTGGGTACCGACGATAAGAGCAGCGCTCCCGGAGCTGCCCGACATTAAACGGGAGAGGTTTGTCAAGCAGTACAACCTGGCGGATGATCATGCCAAATCCTTAACCTCAGAGATCAAGCTGGCCAACTTCTACGAAGCCGTAGCCGCACAGGCCGCACCCAAGCTGGCCGCGGTCTGGATCGCCGACGTGCTCAAGGGCGAGCTGAACTATCGCGACCTCGGTATTGAGAGCTTCCGAGAAGAGCACATGGCCGAGATTGTGCAAATGATCGAGCAGAGCAAGATCAGCGAGGACGGAGCGGTGCAGATCATACGCGAGCTGCTCGATAAGAAGGGCGGCACGCCTGGAGAAATCGTCCTGGCCCTGGGCCTATGCAAGGCGGAGGACGATGCCGTGCAAAAAGCCGTGCGTGAAGCCGTGGCGGAGAGCGCCGCGGCTGTGGCGGACTACAAAGCAGGCAGCGAGAGGGCCCTGAATTTCGTAGTGGGTTTGGTCATGAAGAAGACGCGCGGCAAGGCCGATGCTGGCGAGGTGCACCGGCTGGTAAAGGAAGAGGTGGAGAAGGCCTGAGCCCGCAGGCCCACCAGCCTGCCATCTTTTGGCCGATGGCCTTTATCACGTGGTAATCCGCTCGATGCCCGCCTCTGCCGGGCTTCGCTCGGTTTCGTTCACGTTCTGCACCACATCCCCAAATAGCACTCGTGTCCAGTCCTTGCGGTCGAATAACGGCAGCTTGGACCAGTCCGGATTGGGCAGGAGGGTCTCCTTGCGCCGGGATAATGTCGGTCACCTATCTGCCCTCAGCAAGCCAGGCCCTGCCTTTCTCGGTGAGGCGGTATTTCTGCAGGCGGCTGGTGGGCTTGTCCGGAATGGTGCGTTCCAGCAAACCATCCTGGATCAGTGGAATGAGGTAGTTGGCCTGAAATGTCTTCCAGTGGTGCAGGTTGAGATGCTCCATGATCTCCCGTGCCGTTCTTGGCCTTTGGCAGAAGATGGCGACCTGTGCGGTGACTTGTGCGATGACTTGTGCGGTCGCTCCGGGAAAGGCCCGTTTAACGTCGCTCAAGGCATACTCCCATAGCATCTTATCGCTCTCCTTGACCTTTGTGGCGATCTTTTCAGGAACTTGTGCAAAGGCTGCTTTCTTGGGCCGCCGCATTATCTGGATGAACTGCCCGTTCTCCCCCCTAAACTCGGGTACGGGCAGACCCGCTTCCGCACAAAGTCTGACCATGTCGAGAGTTCCTGTGCCGGCTCTCTCGATATAGCGGGTCAGGAATAGCGGCTCGGCGATGAGCGGGTTATGCGGGATGGAGGGATGCGGCTCGCATAATGACTGGAAGCTGAGCTGCGGTGGCAGCTCTCCCGGATTCCAGACCTCCAGCCTGTCAGAGAAAAGCATGACCTGAACCGAGGCGTTGGAGGCATAGTCGCGGTGGGCAACGGCATTGACGATGGCCTCGGCCACGGCCTGGGGCGGAAGCTCGTATGTGACCGGAGCCTGCGGACCGTGGGCACGGGTTCCCACAGCGCGGTCAATCTTCGAGAGCACGAAATCAACGGACTGGTCCACCATCTCGAAGACGGTGCCGTTGAATACCTGGTAAGAAGGAATGGGCTTGCTGATTTCCGTGCCGTGAAAGTGCAGGCACTTGACAAGTGATGTGGGCAGGAATCGCTGTGGCTCCTTGCCGAAAAGCAGGACCGCAGCGTGGGTAGGGTGCTCTCCATCGAAAAGGTTCAAGTGCGTCAACACCGTTTTGAGTGGCGTGCGCTGGCCGAGCCGGTAACCGCGCTCAGCCTTGGCACGAGCCAGGAAGTCTGCAACTCTTCGATTAGAGATATCGTTAAGACTTGCCAGCGGGCAGGCGGAAGCGTCGAATGGGCCGGAGTGGATGGCACCGATGCGCACCAGGTGGTCCACGAGGCTCGCATAAAGCCCGGCCTTCAGATCCGTCACGCTGTTGAACCGTCGACGAATGAGCTCGGCACCCGCTTTGCGGATAAGATCAAGCATCAATGGATGACGCATCTTGTCGTCCGAACCTTTTACGAATATCAAGCGGGCTCTGCCTTTAGCCTTGGCACGATCGAATTCGCGTTCCGTGGGGGAGCGACCTTTGGCATCTTCGCTGCCGTATTCGTTGCCGAATAGCCCCACATAGATGTCGCAGCGGTCCACTTCTTCGAGATAAACCTCGTCCGCCCTACGATCCGACGCAGGGAGGTTCTCGAACAAAAACACATCGAAGAACCGCCGAAGTAGTGCATCGCCCTCGACGAAATCGTGTACGGCGCGCCTTTCAGATGCCAGTTCTTTCTGCACGGAACTGACGAATATGCGATACTTTTCGATCACGATTTCACCATCATGATATCAGGGTTGGTTACGTCCTGCTTGAACTGGCGGCGATCTTCGCCCAAGGCGACGCCTGCTTTGAGTTCCTTCAGAGACATTGCGAGATAATCTCCTTCCAACAATGCATATTGCACTTACCCTCGTTTGACGCGATCCGGCTAAAAGGCGATCTCGGGATTCAAGCGGATGTCTCCCCGCGCCGGGAAGATGTCGTTCATGCTTTTCCCCCGGCAAGCCAGGCCCTGCCTTTCTCGGTGAGCCGGTATTTCTGCAAGCTGCTCCTGGGCTTGTCTGGTCTGGTCATTTCGATCAGACCATCAGCCAGCAAAGGATTGATGACTTGTTGCCGGAACTTGGTGCGGTCGCTTCGCCCAGAGATGGCCAGAAGTTCAAGCAAAGTCGCATCTGCAACGCATTTTTCCAGGATCGCAACTTGGTGCTTACTTAGTGCCAACTTGGTGCCGACTTGGGGGGTGCTCTGCCCGCTGACCGCTTTGAGAGCCAGCTCCGGCCTTCTGCGGATGATGGTGACAAAGCCGTCCGTCAGGTAGAATTCCGGTTCCAGCAGGCCGGCATTGCGGCAGCGTTCAATCATGTCCCCGACGCCAGTGCCCATGCGTTCGATGTATTTGGTGAGATAGAGCGATTCCGCAAGCAGAGGATTGCCGGGAACCGAGCCATGCGGATGCCGGAGCTTTTCCAGTGTCAGTGTAGGCGGTAAAGTGCCGGGGTTCCATACCTCCAGCCGATCGGAGAAGAGCATCACCTGAACGCTGCCGTTGCTGGTGTAGTCACGATGGGCTACCGCGTTGACGATCGCCTCTCGCACCACCTCAGGCGGCATCTCGTAAGCCACCGGTGCCTGGTTGCTCTTCTCTCGCGTGCCTACAGCCAGATTGATCTTGGAGAGCACAAAATCCACAGCCTGGTCCACCAGATCGAAGGCGGTTCCCTTGTAAACCTGGTAGAATGGAATGGGCTTTCGGACATCGGTTCCATGGAAATGAGCGCATTTGACTTCAGAAGAGATAAGAAAACGCTGTGGCTTATTGCCGAAGAGCAGAACCGCGGCGTTGGTCGGCAGTCCGTTCTTGAGCAGGTTAAGGTGCTCCAGTACATGAACGGGGAGGGTGTCTTCTGAAAGCGGAAAGCCTCGGGCGCGGCGGGCAATTCCCAGGAAGAGCCGAATTTTCTCGGAGGAGAGGTCTTCCATAGTGGCGTCTAGACAGGGGGCCGCATCGAAGGGACCGAAACGAAGCAACTCTTTAGCGGCGAGAAAGTCCACCAAACTAGCGTAAACGGAAGGCAGCAGCTCTTCGGTGGAGCGGAACCGGCGTCGAATCAATTGTGCGCCAGCTTCTGCGATCAATGCCTGCATTTTGGGATGCTTATCCGAATCGTTTGCCCCTTTGACGAAGACCAGGCGATGTTTGCCAAGGCGGGTGGCTTCGCAAAATTCGCGGTGAGTGGGAGAGATGCCATCTTTGTCCTCACTTCCGTATTCATTGCCCAGTAGGGCTACATAGATGTCAGAGGAGCCCACCTCGGCGAGGTAGACCGTGTCGGCGCGCCGGTCGACTGCGGGAAGGTCTTCGAAGAGGAAAACATCGAAGAACCGGCACAGCAATGCATCATCTCTGAGGTAAGCCTTGAGTGCTCGCCGTTCTTTCTCCATTTCCTTTTGCACGGAACTGACGAATACCTTTAGGCGAATCATCTCAGGCTACACTCCTGCCAGCGGACTGAGGCAAGGCTTGCATCGGCTCCAACGGAATATTTGCAGGCCATAGCGACAACCGTTGATCTCCCCTCCAGATGCATGAAACAATGCGATGCATGATATAAATCTTGGTTCAGGGACTTCCTTAACCTGGGACCAATGGGCGGCATCGAGGATCATCTGATTGAATAGAAATATAAACTCACAAAACTATAGACAACAATAACTCTTGACGGTCCAATATTACCGCATCCAGAATCACGACCGGTGAACGACAATGACTGAAAAAATGACGAAAATGCAGAAATCCGAAAAAATAGCCAAGCACCGGTCGCAAAAAGAGAAGCTTCCGATCGCTTCGAAAAATGCACCGCTGGAAAAAGCAGCGTTCGCACGACCAGACCCGGCTCCGCTCCTGCCGGAGAAGGGCTTTCCCATTGTCGGCATCGGCGCTTCCGCCGGGGGGCTGGCGGCCTTCGAGGCCTTCTTTTCCGGCATGCCCGCCGACATCGATCCAGGCATGGCCTTTGTCCTGGTGCAGCACCTGGCCCCGGACCACAAGAGTATCCTTACCGACCTGATACGGCGCTACACCCGCATGCAAGTCTTCGAGGTCGAGGACGGAATGACTGTCCTGCAAAACTGCGCCTACATCATTCCGCCCAATCGCGACATGGCCTTCCTGAACGGCACCCTGCAACTGATGGAACCGACTGCGCCGCGCGGCCAGCGCCTGCCCATTGACTTCTTCTTCCGGTCCCTGGCCCTGGACCAGCACGAGCGGGCCATCGGCATTGTGCTTTCGGGCACCGGCAGCGACGGAACCCTGGGGGTAAGGGCCATTAAAGGTGAAGGAGGCATGGTCATGGCCCAAAACCCGGAATCCACCGAGTACGACGGCATGCCGAGAAGCGCCATCGCCACCGGCCTGGTGGACTACGAGCTGCCGGCGGCCGAAATGGCTGCCCAGCTCATGGCCTATGCGACCCATGCCTTTGGCAAGCCGCCCGGGGCCGCTGCCGCCCCGCTGCCCAAGGTTGAGAACGCATTCAAGAAGATCTTCATAATGCTGCGCGCAAAAACGGGTCACGACTTCTCCTTGTACAAGCCGAGCACCATCCACCGCCGCATCGAACGGCGCATGGCCGTCCAACAGATCGAAACAATGGACGCATACGTCAAGTATCTGCAGCAGACGCCTGAAGAGGTGGAAGCCCTCTATCGCGACCTGTTGATCGGCGTGACCAGTTTCTTTCGCGATCCTGAGGCATTTAAGGCGCTAGAGGATCAAGTCATCCCCAAGCTCTTTGCCGGAAAGCCGGCAGGCGCTATTATTCGCGTATGGTCGCCGGGCTGCTCCACCGGTGAGGAAGCCTATTCCCTGGCCATCCTGCTCGCCGAACGCCAGGAAGCAATGAAGCAGAGTTTCAAGGTGCAGGTCTTTGCCACAGACATTGACAGCCAGGCCATTACCACAGCCCGCGCCGGCCTCTATCCAGCCAGCATCGCCACCGACATCTCGCCGGAGAGACTGGCACGTTTTTTTGCTGCGGAGCCGGACGGCAAAGCCTACCGCATCCACAAAGGCATCCGCGACATGCTGGTCTTTTCCGAGCAGGACGTGATCAGAGACCCGCCCTTCTCCAAGCTCGACCTGATCAGTTGCAGAAACCTCCTGATCTATATGGGTGGAGACTTGCAAAAGAAGATCATACCCCTCTTCCACTACTCCCTTAATCCAGGCGGTTTTCTTTTCCTGGGAACATCGGAGATCGTGGGGGATTTTATCGATATTTTTGTCGCGCTGGACAGAAAGTTGAAGCTGTATCAGCGCAAGGAGGATCCCCACAGAACAGAGCGCGCTACCCTGGGCCGGTTTATGCCGCCCATGACGGCGATAGATGCGACGCCCCGCGAGTCCGCCAGAAAGACGACCGTCGCCGGGAAACTTTCCTTGCGTGATCTGACCGAAAGGACACTGCTGCACCAGGTCGTCCCAGCAGCAGCACTCGTTAACAGCCAGGGCAATATCCTCTACCTGCACGGCCGCACCGGTCTGTTCCTGGAGCCAACCCCAGGTGAGGCAGGAATCAACAACATCCTCAAAATGGCCCGCGAAGGGTTGCAACGCATTCTGACCGCAGCCCTGCATAAAGCCGCGTCGAACAACGAGGTAGTGCGCCACTCGGGACTGCGCGTTAAAACCAATGGCGACATGACTACGGTCAACCTGACCATCTTACCAGTGGCGTCAGGCCCCGCCGCGACACCTGAGTTGCCCATGTACCTGGTCATCCTGGAGGTAGCGACGCCCAAAGAGATCGAACAGGCGCAGCAGGCCGCCGCGAGTGTGAACGTCCCAGATACGGACACAGCACTACGCATCTCGACGCTCAAGCAGGAATTACGGGCCAAGGAAGAGTACCTGCAGACCACCAATGAGGAATTGGAGACCTCCAACGAGGAACTCAAATCCACCAATGAGGAGATGCAGTCGGTCAACGAGGAGATGCAATCCACCAACGAGGAACTGGAGACCTCCAAGGAAGAGCTGCAATCGGTCAATGAAGAACTGGCCACGGTCAACGCCGAACTGCAAACCAAGGTGGCGGATCTGTCGCGAGCCAACAACGACATGAACAACCTGCTGGCCGGCACGGGCATCGGTACCATATTTGTGGACCATCAACTGCGCATACTGCGCTTCACCCCCACCGTCACCCGGATCATGAACCTGATCAATAGCGACTTGGGACGACCAGTGAGCCACCTCGTCACCAACCTGGTCGGCTACGACCGCCTGGTGGTGGACGTGAAAACGGTGCTGGAAACGCTGGTTTCCCAAGAGGTGGAAGTGCAGACCCAGGATGGCTTGTGGTACACGATGCGTATTCTGCCCTATCGCACTCAGGAAAACGTGATCGAGGGCGCAGTGATCACCTTTATCGACATCACTGAGGTGAAAAATACAAAGGAAGCGCTGCGAAAAGCCAATGACATGCTCCGTCTGGCTGTGGTGGTGCGCGATGCGCACGATGCCATCACCGTGCAGGACCTGGAGGGACGCATCCTGGCCTGGAACCCGGCAGCTGTGAGTATGTATGGTTGGAGTGAAACCGAAGCGTTGACGATGAACGTTCGCGACCGAATCCCGGAAGAGCTAAGGGAGGAATCGTTGCGCATGATTCATCAGCTCAGCCTGGCTGAAATTATAGAACCGTATCTTACAAAACGGGTCACCAAAGATGGGACGATCTTAGAGGTCTGGATGACATCCACTGCCTTGCTGAATGAGGCAGGGCAGATTTATGCGATTGCGACAACAGAACGGGCGAAAGAATTCAGGATTTGATCGGCATGAAGGGGGCCCACAATGACCATCAAGGATGACCGATCCGAACAGGCCGCACAACTACGTCAACAGGCCGAAGATATCGTCAGGGTACGGAAAATTGCGGCCTCGCCGGAAGGCCATGAATCCCTCTCGCCCCAAGAAACCCGGCAGATGCTCCACGAACTTCGTGTGCATCAGATCGAGTTGGAGATGCAAAACGAGGAATTACGTCGCACGCAGGCGGAACTGGACAGGGCGCGAGAGCGCTACTTCGACCTGTATGACCTGGCGCCGGTCGGCTATTGCACCATCAGCGAAAATGGGCAGATCCAGGAAGCCAACCTCACCGCCGCCACTCAGCTTAGCGTAACCCGCAGAGCGCTGGTCGGTCGGCCTTTTACCAGATTCATCCTCAAGGAAGACCTGGACATCTACTACCGGCATCACAAACTGCTTTGTGAGACGGGCGCGCGGCAGGTGTGCGAGCTAAGGATGGTGAAAAAGGGCGCGGCCCCATTCTGGGCACGGCTGGAGGCGACAGCAGGGCAGGATGCAGACGGAGCACAGATGTGTCGCGTCGTAATGAGCGATATCATCGAGCGCAAGCTGGCAGAAAAAGAGGTACAAGCCGTCAAAACACAGATGGAATTTATCCTCGGCGCGACCAAGACAGGGCTCGATACAATCGATGCAAAATTCAATATCCACTACATCGACCCGGAGTGGAAAAAGGTCTACGGTGATTATGCCGGGCACAAGTGCTACCAGTATTTCATGGATCGCAATACTCCGTGCCCAGACTGTGGGGTGGTGAAAGCGCTCCAGACCAGGTCCATCGTCGTCACCGAAAAAGTACTGATAAAGGAAAATTCCCGTCCTATTCAGGTTACGACAATTCCATTCCAAAATGATGCAGGTGAATGGCTCGCGGCCGAGGTCAATGTGGATATCACCGAGCGCAAGCGCGGGGAAGAGAGGCTGCGACAAGCCAATCAGGACCTGAAAAAGGCCATTGAACTGTCCAATGAATCGGCAGAGCAGGCCAGGAAGGCTAACGCCGCCAAGAGCGAATTTTTGGCCAATATGAGCCATGAGATTCGCACCCCCTTGAACGGAGTCATCGGCATGACGGGACTGCTTCTGGAAATGGATCTAAATGCAGAGCAGCATGAATATGCGCAAATTGCCCATATCAGCGGCGAGATGCTCCTCACTCTCATCAACGACATCCTGGACTTCTCCAAGATTGAAGCCCGCAAACTGGAACTGGAGACGCTGAACTTCGATCTTGGCACCATGCTGAAAAATACTGCAGATCTCCTGGCCCCCGGTGCCAAGGAAAAGGGGCTGGATCTGGTCTGCCAAGTGGAGCCAAATGTTCCTTCGTTCCTGCGCGGAGATTCGAGAAGGCTGCGCCAGATTCTGGTCAACCTGGGCAGCAATGCCGTGAAATTTACAGAGAAGGGCGAGATAGCTATCCGCGCCAGCCTGGAGAGCGAAGACGAACGAACTGCCACAATTCGCTTCTCGGTTCGCGACACGGGCATGGGCATCCCGGCAAATCTGCAGGATATTCTCTTCTCACCTTTCACTCAGTTGGACGGCTCGACAACACGCAAATACGGCGGAACCGGTCTAGGGCTGACCATCTCCAAACAGCTGGCGGAATTGATGGGAGGCAGGATCGGCGTGGAAAGCAAAGAGGGCACGGGTTCTACCTTCTGGTTCACAGCGGTGTTTGAGAAGCCTCCGGCCGGGCCCACATCGGCAGATGAAAATTTTGCTAAAATTGAAGGAGGGGGTGCTATGAATCGCACCGTCGCGAAAACCGCCCGTTCTGAAAACGATAAACGCAAGATACGCATCCTGGTAGCGGAAGACAACCCCGTAAACCAGAAAGTGGCCCAGGCCATGCTGAAAAAGATGGGGCTTTTATCGGATGTTGTGGCCAATGGTCAGGAAGCCGTCAACGCCCTGCAGACCTTTCCATACGACCTGGTGCTCATGGACTGCCAAATGCCCGAGATGGATGGTTTTGAGGCCACTCGCTGCATCCGTAATGGAGCATCAGAAGTAATCAACCCCAGCATTCCCATCATCGCCATGACCGCCGCTACTATGCAAGGAGACAAAGAAAAGTGCATTTTGGCAGGGATGAACGATTTCATTGCCAAACCCGTTCAGAAAAGAGAACTGACAGAACTAATCGATAAGATAATCTTCTAGCAGTTCAAATATCTTTGAGATCAAAAGTGAAGAAGGCCTCCAATTGACCCGCAAGGACCAACGATCTGCAGATGCCGCCCATTCGACCAGCACGGATAAGCATCTACGTGAACGCGCCGAAGAGGTCACCAGGGAAAATGCGGCCTCGCCGGAAAGCCAGGAGCCACTCTCGCCCCAAGAAACCCGGCAGACGCTCCACGAACTTCGCGTGCATCAGATAGAGCTGGAGATGCAAAACGAGGAATTGCGTCGCACGCAGGTGGAACTGGACAGGGCGCGAGAGCGCTACTTCGACCTGTACGACCTGGCGCCGGTCGGCTATTGCACCATCAGCGAAAAGGGGCTGATTAAAGAAGCCAACCTCACCGCCGCCAACTTGCTTGGCGTTGCCCGCAGTGCGCTGGTCAGGCAGCCCTTTACAAAGTTCATCCTCACGGAAGACCAGAACATCTACTACCTGCACAGCAAACCACTTTTTGAGACGGGCGCGCCGCAAGTGTACGAGCTACGGATGGTGAAAAAGGACGCCGCCCCATTCTGGGCGCGACTGGAGGCGAACAGAGAGCAGGACTCTGGTGGGACAACGCTGTGTCGCGTCACTGTAAGCGACATCACCGAGCGCAAACTCGCGGAGGAGAAAATTGCCTTCTCAGAAGCACTTCTGAATGCTACCCTCGATTCCATACCGGATATCATAGGAATACAAAATCCAGACCATACGATTGTACGCTATAACCACGCCGGATACAAATTTTTGAATCTTGCTCCGGAGAAGGTTCACGGGCGGCGATGCTACGAACTGATCGGGCGAAACGTTCCCTGCGAAGAATGTGCAACCGAAAAGGCGCTGGACACTAATAAGTTGGAACAGATAGAGATGCATCTGCCCGAATACGGAGTTTATCTGGACTGCCGATCTAACCCCGTATTGAATGACGAAGGGGGAGTAGAATTCATTGTCGAGCAGTTGCAGGACATCACCGAGCGCAAGCGTGCCGAGCAGGCACTGGTCAAGAATTCGGAAGATCTGGCCAGGTCCAACGCCGACCTGGCGCAGTTCGCCTATGTCGCCTCCCACGATCTGCAAGAGCCGCTTCGCACCATAACCCGCTTTGTACAGCTTCTGGAGAAACGTTATCAAGGAAAGCTAGATCAGGATGCGGACGAGTTCATAGGCTTTATCGTCAGCGGAACGAAACGAATGCAGCAGCTCATTAACGATCTACTGGCATATTCAAGAGTAAACACGAGGAAAGAGCCGCCAAACATAATGAAAATTGAGGATGCCATACAAAGAGCAATGCAAAATATCCAGTATGTTCTGGAGGATACAAGAGGCACAATTATATACGGTGAAATGCCATCAATCATTGCAGATGAACCGCAAATGACTCAACTATTTCAAAATCTGATAGGGAATGCCCTAAAATTTCATGGAGAAGAAGCACCCCGGGTGGAGATATCCGCCGCTCGGAAGGGAAATGATTGGATTTTTTCCGTTCGGGACAACGGCATCGGAATTGACCCCCAATACAAGGATCGCATATTCGAGATATTTCAACGTCTCCATACCTGTGAGGAGTACGCGGGCACTGGCATTGGCCTGGCCATTGCCAAAAAGATAGTGGAGCGACACGAGGGTCACATCTGGGTGGAATCTCAATCGGGGAAAGGCTCCACATTCAACTTCACTCTGCCAGTGGATGCGAAAAACGCCTGAGAGATCTTGCAAAGGACAACGTGGGACAAAATGGATATTCTACTGGTAGAAGATAACCCGGCTGATGCGCGTCTGACCGAGCTGGCGCTCAGAGACGGAAAAATTTGCATCAATCTTAGCATTGCCAGAGACGGAATGGAAGCGATGGCCTTTTTGCATAAAGAGGGAATTCATGCCCAGGCGAGGAGCCCCGACTTTATATTACTCGACCTTAATCTGCCCAAAAAAGACGGACGCGAGGTGCTCAGGGAGATTAAAAGTGATGCGTTGATCAAACATATTCCCGTGGCGATCTTGACCACCTCAGATTCAGAGAGCGACATTTTGTACTCATACCAGATGCAAGCCAATTGTTATATGGTCAAACCGCTGGAACTGGATAGGTTCGTAGAAATGATGAATTCCATAAAGAGATTCTGGTTCGAGACGACCAGATTGCCCCAAAGAGATGAGATACGTGAGCCGTAATACCATTAAAATTCTTCTAATTGAAGATAATGATGCAGATGCAAGGCTGATCAGGGAGTATTTACGGGATGTATCAGGCACAGAAGACGGCGTTTCCTCTGTAATGTTTGATTTGACTATGAAAAATAGTCTTTTTTCGGGGCTTGAATTCCTGACCGTTGTAGATGTGGACGCCGTGCTCCTGGATTTGAATTTGCCAGACAGCGTTGGTTTGGATACGTTCTACAAAATTCATAAAAAAACACCCAAAATACCCATACTGATATTAACCGGCCTGAGCGATCGAGAGCTGGCTGTGAAAGCGGTCCGGGAAGGCGCAGGGGACTATCTGGTGAAAGGAGAAGTGGACGACAGACTGCTCCGCCGTTCCATCAGCTACGCCATCGAGCGCAAAAAATCGGAAGAAGAACTTCTCTTAGCCCAGAACAATCTGGAGAAGAAGGTCCAAGAGAGAACCTTGGAGTTGAAGGTGAGGTATGATGAGATTGAACAGCTGGTCTATGCCATCTCTCATGACCTCATTTTGCCCCTGGTGACCATCAAGGGATTTCTTGGTTATCTCAAGAAGGATATCGCAACCGGCGGCCGGCAGAGGATTGAAATAGATCTGGGTCTGGTCGGAGATGCCGTTGAGAGAATGGAGACCCTTTTGGTCAGGGCCCTGGACATATCGAGCATTGGAAAGCTATCGAATACCAGAGAATTGGTTCTCTATGGCGAGATTGTTCGGGAAGCCTTGAGTCTGGCAGCAGATAAGATCAGCACCATCAAAGCCAGGATCACCGTAGCCAATGATTTTCCCCTGGTGAACGTGGATCGTCCCAGGATTGTGGATGTCCTGGTGAATCTGATCGAGAATTGTATCCGGTATGCAGGTAATACTGGGCCGCTACAGATCGAAATCGGATATCAGGTCAAAGATGGCGAGACCGTATTTTTTGTCAAGGATGACGGCAAGGGCATAGATCCGGTAATGCAAAAAGATATATTCCGGTTATTTTACAGGGGCAGCGAGGAGGATAAAACCCATGCGGGACTGGCCCTCTCCAGGAGGATTATCGAGGTCCATGGGGGAAGAATGTGGATAGAATCGATTGTGGACAAAGGCTGCGCTGTGTACTTCACAATTCCTTAGATTTAGAGTGAACGCTCCCCGCCCTAAAGGATGGGGACTTCACACTTCGTACTTCGCGATCCTACAAGTTAAAAAAAATTGGTGATCATGGCTTACGTTCAAAATTTATCGTCTTCTCGGGCATCCTTTCCATTCCTTCTTGCGCCTTTTGCAGATTGTCCTGGAAAATTCGGTTGGACGGTTCCAAAGCCACAGCCTTCTTAAAGCAGCTTTGCGCCTTCTCCGCAGAATTCAACTCCATTAAAACCAATCCTTTGGTGTTCCAGGCATCAGCGTTCTTGGAATTGAGTTCAATCGCCTTGTCCAGCAGAGGAATGGACTCGTTGAAACTACCCTGCATAGCCAAGATCAGACCTTGCCGATACCAGGCCATATCAAGTGACGGGTTTAAGGCAGAGGCCTGGCTGTAGGCCTCCAATGCCTCCTCAGATCGTTCCGTTTCCTCCAATATCATGCCTTTATTAAACCAATAATTGGCATTTTTGGGGTTGATCTGCAAGGCTGTCTCCAGTGAATTTAAGGCCTCATCATGTTGCCTCATGCCACCGGAAAGGACCAGGGCCCGGTCATTGTAAGCCTCTGCATTGGAGCCGTCCAGGAGGATGAGCTGGTCAAAGCTGTCTACGGCTTCACTGTATCTTTTCATAATGCGGAGAATATTGGCTTTGAAGCTCCAGGCCCAGGTATCGCTGGAGTTCAGATCCAGGTATTCATCGATGTCCTGCAAAGCCAGGGAGTAGGATTTGTTGTTGTAATCGCTCTGGGTCTGAATAAGCCAATAATTGGCATCCTGATCCTGGCTTACGACGGACGGAATGGTTACCAGGAAAAAGGCCAGTAGAAGGAGTGCTATGGACTTCATGCATTCTAATGTATTCTAGGAAGTGGATATAGCTTGCGGTCGAATTTCTGTATTATTATCTTACAAACTTCAATAAAATAGTGAAGATCGCTTAAAGTGCGACCTTCTCCGCTTCCTCTGCCGTGTAGCCCATATGAACCACGGTGCATAGCTTCTTGACCAGAAGCGTGGGATTTTTCGCCTGGAAGATGTTTCTGCCGAAGGCGACGCCGGTCGCTCCGACCGATATTGCGTCATAGACCATCTGCAAGAGGTCCATTTCCGTGTCCATCTTGGGTCCTCCGGCGATAACTACCGGCACGCTGCAGCCCTCTACAACCTCTTTGAAGGTATCAGGAGAGCCGGTGTAGTTGGTCTTGACAATATCCGCCCCTAGCTCAGAACCGATTCGGGCGGCAAGCTTGACGAACTCCACATTGTGCTCGGACTTGACCTTCGGTCCGCGAGGATACATCATGGCAATGAGAGGCATGCCCCACAGATCGCAGGTTCGGGCTACTCTGCCCAAATCATGCAGCATTTCCGCTTCATCCTCTGCACCCACATTAACGTGAATGCTTACCGCATCAGCGCCGATTCTTATAGCGTCCTCCACCTCAGTCACAAGAACCTTGTGATTGGGATCAGGACCAATAGAACTGGATGCAGAGAGATGGATGATCAACCCGATATCGCGTCCATACCCCCGGTGGCCGTGCAGCGGCAGGCCCATGTGCCCTAAAACCGCATTGGCGCCGCCCTCAGCTACCTTGTCCACCGTGGCGGGCATGTTCGTCAGACCGGCGATGGGGCCTACGGAGATGCCGTGATCCATGGGTACAATGACTGTTCTGTGAGTCTTGCGATCCAAAATACGCTCCAGCCTTATCGCCTTTCCGATCTTGCTCATGACCAGTATCGATGTGAATACTAAAATTAAAGATGATGGTCGAGGAAGGGCATTTGCCCTAACGGCTCGATCCCTTGTCGATCAGGATACCTCTTTGCCATCCAGGTAGAGCAATGTGGCCAGGCCGTAGATGTAGGGCAGGGAGAGCAGAGAGAGCAAGGCACCGATGAAAGGAATGGTGGGAAGCACTGCGCCGATGGCCAGGGAGGCGAGGACTATTATCAGAGCATCGGATAGGTTGGCCTCGACAAAACGGTAGCTTTCTTTCAGGGCCTGTGTGCCGGATTTGCCTTCAATCATTACCGTTTGGGCAACGAAGTAGAAGGCGAAGCTCAGGATCAATCCCGGGATGAGGAAAAGCACATATCCAAACGCCACAATTATGCCGGCCAGGAGGGAGGTGAGGACGAGGGGCTCCATCTTGGCTAAAGTGGCCTGCCAGGCGCGGGAGAGATCGGCCTTTTTGCCTGTGGACGCCTCTCGAATCATCTCTATTGTCATGCCTTCCGCCAGGAAGAAGAGTACGATCATCAGTACTATGAACAGGAAAATTCCTGCCAGGGCCGAGAACGCGACGAATCCTTCTTCTCCGAAGACTGCTATTAGCCCCATGTAGCCCGCGAAGATCACCATACCCAAGACGAGTGCTGCGATGGGAATAAGTGACGGCACAATCATAATGGGATTGTCTCTGTAGATCTCAAAGGCACGGGAGAATAACTCGCCTAGCGCCCTTTTCTTCGGGCTTTTTGTCTTTGCCACTTCCATGATTGGGGCAAGAACATAAGATTGAGGATCTAGCTGATCTGATTCTGAATTCATGCATTATGTTTTTGATTCGAATCTATATAAAATTTTGCTGAATCAAAGGCAAAAG
>SESC01000158.1_pt1 | contig 27479 bp, 16 predicted proteins | sample 3171431 | NCBI WGS metagenome assembly SESC01 (sample SAMN06051868, study PRJNA518727) | freshwater metagenome | biome: subpolar coniferous forest; feature: holomictic lake; material: water; isolation source: holomictic Lake 227, 8 m depth | place: Canada: near Kenora, Ontario | collected... | reverse complement strand
CCCGGGTGATGAAAAATCAGTGTGCCGTAAAGCGGCCTATCACTTTGGCTGGGACTGGGGACCAAAGCTTGTGACCAGCGGTATCTGGCGACCTGTGTATCTGCGGTACCGGAATGCGATACATGTCACGGATGTTCAGTTTGTCCAGAAAAAGCTGACTGATTCAGTTGCTGAAATGTCCGCGCAATTTACCATGACCGCCGAACTCGATGATTCAGTGCACATCAGGTTATATCTTGATTCGACCGAAATTCTCAGGAAGTCTGTCGTGCTCACCAGGAAGATCAGCCTGATCAGTGGTGATTTTACCATTCCGAATCCTGCCCGCTGGTGGCCAAATGGAATGGGCGCCCCTAACCTCTATAATTTCGGATATGAGGTGTATGCAGGGAAAAACCTTATCTGTAAAGGCCATCAGAAGATCGGGCTGAGAACGATTGAACTGGTGCAGAATAAAGATGCTGCTGGTAAATCATTTTATTTTAAGGTCAATGGGCTCCCGGTATTTATGAGGGGGGCCAACTATATCCCGCAGGATAACTTTTTACCCCGGGTGAAGGATTCTGCCTATTCGGCCCTGATCCGTGATGTGAAAGAGACCAACATGAATATGCTGCGCATCTGGGGAGGCGGGATCTACGAAAATGATATTTTTTATGATCTGTGTGATGAAAATGGCATCCTTGTATGGCAGGATTTTATGTTTGCCTGTGCAATGTACCCGGGCAACCAGGCTTTCCTGGAAAATGTCAGGGAGGAGGCCATTCAGAATATCGTTCGCCTGCGACGGCATCCAAGCCTTGCATTATGGTGCGGCAACAATGAAATTGACGAAGGATGGAAAAACTGGGGATGGCAAAAGCAATACAATTATTCACCCGGCGATTCCACTTTGGTTTATAAGAATTACCAGCTTTTATTCAATGCGCTTCTTCCGGGTCTCGTTGAAAAGTTTGACCCTCAGAGATCGTATGTTCCATCTTCTCCCTTGTACGGTTGGGGACGAAGCGAAAGCATGACGGAGGGCGATTCACATTACTGGGGTGTTTGGTGGGGAAAAGAACCTTTTGAGGTGTACAAGAAAAAAGTGGGACGGTTCATGTCGGAATATGGCTTTCAGGGCTTCCCCGATCTGACCACGATCCGCAATTTCACCTCGCCCGAAGACCGGGTGCTCGGATCGGATGTGATGAAAGCGCATCAGAAAAATACGGTGGGTTATGAAACCATTGATGAATACCTGTTGCGCGACTACCGGAAACCAAAGGATTTTGAATCCTATGCCTATGTTTCCCAACTGTTGCAGGCCCGGGGAATCACATCGGCGATCGAGGCCCATCGCAGGGCTGCTCCCCGCTGCATGGGAACACTTTACTGGCAGCTGAACGACTGCTGGCCTGTTGTTTCGTGGTCATCACGCGATTATTTCGGAAAAAAGAAGGCGCTGCATTATGCAATTCCTGCTGTATTCAGCAACATTGTGGTCTCGTCCGTTATGGAAGAGGGTCATGTGCGGGTTTATATTTCATCGGACGAGCATGAAGCAGTCAAAGGGAAACTCACTGTTAAACTTATTGATTTTAATGGGATTGCCCGTTCAATAAAAACACTCAATGTTGTTTTGGCGGAAGACACTGCTGCCATTTTCTTTGATACAGTTCAATCAAAATTGCTGGGCAAACTGAATCCGGCGCAATGGGTGTGTCAAGCCATCTTCCAGCGCGACGGGGATGGGATTCAACAAAAAAGCCTGCTCTATTTTGTAGCTCCAAAAGATCTGTTGCTGCAGGTTCCTGTTATCACAAAAAAGGTTACCGAGACCCCCACAGGATGTACCATTGAACTTTCGAGCGATAAACTTGCAAAAAACATCTGGATCTCCCCGCTGGTGAAGGGTGATTTGTCGGACAACTATTTCGACCTGTTGCCCGGAGAATCCGTTCAGGTGAATTTTACAACACCCAGAAAATTTCAAAAAATGGCTGACCTGATCCTTGTGAAAAGCCTGATTGATACCTATTAGTTTCGAATCATCCCTAACTGATTTCCCAAAATGGTTAAAATAAAATTGCATATTGTTCTCTGTTTCATGGCATTGATCATCGTGTTTACGGCTCACTCACAGAAACCCGCCCTTTTAACAGATTACGTAAACCCCTTCATTGGTTCAGGTGGTCACGGACATACTTTTCCAGGGGTCAGTGTCCCCTTCGGCATGGTGCAACTCAGTCCCGACACACGCCTGGAGGGCTGGGACGGATGTTCTGCCTATTATGGAACCGACACGATCATCTATGGATTCAGCCACACGCATCTGAGTGGAACGGGTTGTTCTGACTACGCAGACATCCTGGTAATGCCAATCACGGGAAAAGTCAGCCTGGAAAATTATGGGTATGCTTCAGATTTCAGAAAATCCGGTGAAGTTGCCTCTCCGGGATACTACCGGGTGGAACTGCGCAGGAACAGGGTCAAGGCTGAACTGACAGCCACGGCCCGGGTCGGATTCCATTGCTATGCCTTTCCTGCCTCCGAGCAGGCGAACATTGTATTTGATCTGAAGCATCGCGACAAGGTGCTTGAATCAGGATTGAAGGTTACCGGGGCAGATGAGGTTGAAGGATTCCGCATCTCCGAAGCATGGGCCGACCGCCAGATGATTTACTTCGTTGCCAGGTTCTCTAAACCTTTCAAAACCTGCACAATTGCTTCGGGTGATAAGGTATTGACCGATCTGAAAGAGGTGAGCGGAGATAACATCAAGGCCTGTTTTACATTTTCCACAACCTCAGGTGAAAAAATCCTGGTTAAAGTGGGTATTTCAGGCGTGAGCATCGAAGGTGCCCGAAAAAACCTGGAAACTGAACTTCCCGGATGGGATTTTGAAGCTACTGCCAAACAGGCTTCCCTGACATGGAATGCTGCCCTCGGGAAGATCAGGGCCGAAGAGGGCACGCATGACCAGCAGGTGATATTTTACACAGCTCTTTATCACACCATGCTCCAGCCGAATATTTACAACGATGTGGATGGTCAGTACCGTGGACGTGATCTGAAGGTGCACAAGGCCGAGGGATTTGATTACTATACCGTTTTTTCCCTCTGGGATACCTATCGCGCGGCAAATCCGCTATACACAATCATAGAACCAAAACGGGTCAACGATTTTATCAATACATTCCTGCACCAGTACGACGAGGGCGGGATGCTTCCCGTGTGGGAACTTTCAGGAAATGAAACCAACTGCATGATAGGCTATCATTCCGTATCGGTCATTGCCGATGCCTGGCTGAAAGGGATCCGGGGTTTTGACGGCAATAAGGCGCTGGAGGCGATGAAGCACAGTGCTGAAGAGGATCATTTCGGGTTGAAATATTATAAGGCAAAAGGTTACGTACCTGCCGATCATGAGGGGGAATCGGTATCCAGAACGCTTGAATACGCCTATGATGACTGGTGTATCGCCATGATGGCCAAATCTCTGGAAAAGCAGGATGTTTATAAAACATATCTTCTGAGAGCGCAGAATTATAAAAATGTTTTTGACCGGATCACCTGTTTTATGCGTGCAAAATCGAATGAAACATGGATGACTCCCTTTGATCCGGCCGAGGTGAATTTTAACTATACAGAGGCCAATTCATGGCAGTACAGTTTTTATGTACCACAGGATTTTGGGGGACTGATGATGCTCCATGGTGGCCGTGACCGGTTCGCAGCAAAACTGGATGATCTTTTTTCAGCTGATTCCAGGACCACCGGACGAGAACAGGCTGATATCAGCGGGCTCATCGGGCAGTACGCCCATGGCAACGAGCCCAGCCACCATATGGCGTACCTTTTTGATTATGTCGGCATCCCCTGGAAGACGCAGGAACTGGTGCACAGGATATGCAGTGATTTTTACAAAAATGCACCGGACGGATTGATTGGCAACGAAGACTGCGGACAGATGTCGGCGTGGTATATACTCAGTGCCATGGGATTCTACCCGGTAACGCCCGGATCAGGTATTTATGCTATCGGTTCTCCTGTTTTTCCAAAGATAACCCTGAGCCTGGAGAATGGTAAATCGTTCACCATACGGGCTGTCAACGTCAATGGGCAGAATTTTTACATCCAGTCGGCCAGCCTGAACGGGAAGCCTTACACCCGGTGTTATATCAGTCATGAGGACATTCTAAAAGGGGGAGAATTAAAATTCAACATGGGACCGCAGCCGAACAAGGCCTGGGGTTCCGGCTATGGCGCCTTCCCCGACTCATACATTGCTGAATATGCCATTACACCGGTGCCATCGGTGTATATCGGAAACCATACTTTTGTCGATTCAACCGTGGTAGGACTTATCTGTGCATTACCCGGGGTGGATATCCATTTTACACTCGATGGTTCTGAACCTTCCGTGAAGTCGAACCTGTACCAGAGGCCTTTTATTCTGCGAAAATCGGCAACCTTGCGTGCTTTTGCCATTGGAAAAGAGTCACCCAGAAGTCTGCCCATCGAAGCACGTTTTATCCAGATCCCAAAGAATCGGAAAATCACACTGAACCAACCCTATTCCAGTCAGTATAATGCCGGCGGTGACCTGGCCCTGATTAACCTGGTCAGGGGAAGCGACAGTTTTAAAACCGGAAGCTGGCAGGGTTATGAAGGCACAGACATCGATGCAGTTGTCGATCTGGGTTCGGTGCAGCCAGTTCACCGGCTTTCGCTCGGATGTCTGCAGGATCAGGATGCATGGATTTTCATGCCAACAGAGGTTACCTGGTGGATCTCGGAGGATGGCACGAAATACACACAGGTATCGACGATAGTCAATGATGTTGATGAACATTACGATGGAGTTCAAACAAAAGAATTCTCCATCACCCTTAAAAACCCGAAAGCCCGGTTTGTGAAGGTACGTGCTAAAAACCGTGGCGTATGTCCGCCCTGGCATCCTGGCGCCGGAAAGAAATCGTGGGTTTTTGCCGATGAGATAAGTATAGAATAATTTCGAATGATAAGTGACGAATGACGAATGATAAAAATCGTGACGCGCGACGCGCGACGCGTGACAAAAAAAATAAATGAAACAAAGTACCTTTCGTTCAGACATGATTCTTCTCCTTGCTGCCATCATCTGGGGTTTCGCCTTTGTAGCCCAGCGGATCGGGATGGATTATGTAGGCCCGTTTACATACAACGGAGTAAGGTTTGCCCTCGGTACGATCATGCTCCTCCCCTTCCTGTTTTTAAATGCTTCGAAAACTGAACCGCTGATCAGGGCTGTCAATCAGGCCGACCGTTCAAAAATCATCCTTGGCAGCCTGATGACAGGACTCTTTTTGTTTGGAGGTGTTGCCCTGCAGCAATTGGGGTTGCAGCAAACCACGGCCGGGAAAGCCGGATTCATTACGGGATTGTATGTTGTATTCGTTCCCATTGTCGGGTTGCTGTTCGGCCAGCGTTCGCATCTTTCGATGTGGATCGGAGCAATCCTTTCGGTGGCTGGTCTTTACCTTCTCAGTATGACCAGCACCTTCATCATCGCCCCGGGCGATAAACTGGTTCTTTATTGCGCTGTTATCTTTACCTTTCACGTGTTGTTCATCGGATGGTTGTCGCCCATGATGGATAGTTTCCTGCTGGCGGTCATCCAGTTTGCCATCTGCGCCCTGCTCAACCTGGTCATTGCTTTTGCCATTGAACCGGTGAACCTTTCCTCGATCCTGCAGGCCTGGCTTCCGATCGCCTATGGCGGGATCCTTTCGGTGGGTGTTGCCTATACCTTGCAGGTGATTGCGCAAAAAACCGCCCATCCTGCCTATGCGTCGATCATCCTGAGCCTGGAAGCTGTCTTTGCTGTGCTGGGTGGCTGGATGATCCTGCATGAACAGCTGAACCAAAGGATGATCGTGGGATGTCTGTTAATGCTGGCCGGGATGATGGTCGTGCAGGTGCGGTGGAAAGGGTGAACGATCGCTCCAGCGTAAATCAATCAGAATATTGCTATTTTTGTCATCAGGGTCCATCAAGCGTTCAAGGTTAAACTTCCTGAATTATGAATACCAGGTTTATTTTCATTGCATTGCTGACAATCATGGTATTGACAGCGTTTTCCCAGGGAAAGCCGCCGGTTGAAAACCGGGCTGCAGAAGCACCATTGCAAACTGCCCAGTCCATCGACTTCGACACCTGGTTCACCCCAAAAACCCTTCGGGTTGACTATCTTCTCACCGGCGATTCGGGGTCTGAAACTGCCTGCTTTGTTCAAATGAAGGAGGAACCTGCCTGGGGCGGGCCACATAAAAACCTCACCGATCTCTTCGGATACGGGACATACCGTTACAGCGCCTACGATTCAGCCACAAAAAAACTGATCTTTTCACGTGGATTCAGTACCCTTTTCCAGGAATGGAAAGGGACGGATGAAGCGAAAAAGATGAAGCGCTCCTACCCCATGACGGCTGTAATGCCCTTCCCGAAATCCACCATCCTCTTCGTCATTGAAAAAAGATCGTATGAGACCAATGAATTTGAATTGCTTTTCGATCGGTTCATCAATCCTTCCGATTATTTCATCAGCCATGAAAGCATCCACCCATATAAATTTGAAAAGATCAGGGATTCAGGAGATCCGCAGCATCATGTCGATATCGCTTTTCTGGCTGAAGGATACACCACGCTTGAGATGGATAAATTCCTGCAGGATGCTAAACGTATCTCCGGCTATATCATGTCGGCCGAGCCTTACGCCAGCCTCGCCGACCGGTTTAATTTCTATGCCGTCGAATCGCCTTCGGATGAATCGGGGGTAACCATTCCCGGAAAAGACATCTATGTAAATACAAACATCCACAGCAGTTTCTACACCTTTGACATGGACAGGTACCTTACCTCCTCCGATACCAAATCGATGTATGACATTGCTGCCTGTGTGCCCTATGATCTCATTTTTGTCCTTGTTAACAGCAAAAAATACGGGGGCGGCGGATTCTACAACCACTACGGGGAGGGCACGGTTGACAACCAGCTTTCAAACATCGTGGCCATTCATGAATTCGGGCATGAGTTTGCCGGATTGGCAGATGAATACTATACTTCACAAATCACCTATTCAGATTATTACAACCTGAAATTTGAGCCATGGGAACCGAACATTACGACCAATGTTAATTTTGGCTCAAAGTGGAAGAACATGGTTAAGCCCGGTACGCCTGTCCCAACCCCAAGGGAGGATCAATTCAAAGGGGTGACCGGCATGTTCGAAGGCGGTGGGTATATTGCAAAAGGGATTTACAGCCCTGTGATGGATTGCCGGATGAAAAGCAATGATGCTCCCGGATTCTGTCCGGCGTGCCAGGCAGCTATCCTCAAAATGATCCTCTTTTACTGTGAATAAGGCGCTTATTTTCGATATCCGCAGATTCACGGTGCATGATGGCCCCGGAATCAGGACCACGGTGTTTTTCAAGGGCTGCCCCCTCAGCTGCTGGTGGTGTCATAATCCTGAAAGCCGAGACATTTGCCCGGAAAAATCAATGAAGCATATTGTCCTCAGCGGGAAAAAATTCGAACGGGAAGAAACCACAGGGAGATGGATGACGGTTGAGGAGGTGATGCACGATGTTTTGCAGGACCGCATTTTTTATGATGAATCAGGAGGCGGGGTCACTTTTTCGGGTGGTGAACCCATGATGCAGGAGTCATTTTTATATGACCTGCTGCGAAACTGCAGAGAACAAGGCATTCACACAACACTAGATACCTCAGGCTATGCAACCAGGGCGTCGATTGAAAATATCTGCCCCTGGGTTGACCTGTTCCTGTATGACCTGAAGATCATCAATAATGAACAGCATATAAAATATACCGGCGTACCGAATGCGTCCATTCTTGAGAACCTTGAATTTCTTTACAGATCCGGGAAAAATGTGATCCTGCGGTTCCCGGTAATTCCCGGGATCACCGACACCGCTGAAAATATTGGTGACATGCGGGAGTTCCTCACTCATCTGGGGAACCCTGACACTTCGGATCTCAGGATCAGCCTTCTCCCGTTTCATTCCATGGCACGTGAGAAATACCGCCGTTTCTGTAAATCCAATCCTATGGAAGGCGTTCGAGACCTGAAGCAGGAAGATCTTTTATTCCTGAAAACTGAATTTGAATCGATCGGACTTAAGGTAACCTGAGGGCATACCCGACAGAAAGACCAAGAGACATGCTTCTTCCCACGATGAAGGCATCTTCCAGTACGTCGCTTAAACCATAGAGATAGGATAATTTCACCATCACATCACCCGGACCGAGCGTATGGGTAAGCGCAGCATCCGTTCTCCAGGAGAGGTCAACCTCGTTGAACCGGGAAAAGGGCATGAAAAACCTGTAATAGGGACCTGAAAACAGGGCAGCGGCATTGGGTGTTCCAACGGCAAAATCGGCCTGCAGACCGGTGGCAACCTGCAATCCCAACTTACTCTTTTTAAAATGAAAATGGTAGCCCATCAGGATCGACAACCCGACATAGTTCTGCCGTGCGGAAGATGACCAAATCCACCCTGACGTATCAGTGTAGGAGACATTGGCCAGCCCTTTGTAACTGTAATGAAATCCAGTCGACAGAAAAAGATTCTTACCGAGGTCAATGTCTGCATTGATTGCAACCTGTATTGAACCTACGTTCGTCCTTATAGAGACAGAATCGAGGAGGTAATCCTTGCGTCCGATCCGCTCATATTCGGCAACATTTGTATGGGTGCCAAGAAATCCGACCTCAATGCCTATAAAGTTCTGCGCCTGCAGCTGAATTAAAAACAGGCCAAGAAAAATCAGTAATATGGTTTTTTTTATAGAAATTATCATTGTTTCAGTTTTTTTTTAATTTTTCAGCCAGAGGAGAAAGAGGTTGTAGCCCAGTGAAAGCACGACGGCACCTACAAAGAGACCGATGGTTCCGAAAGTAAGGAAACCGCCGATGGCCCCAAGAAAGATGACCAGCATGGGAACCGGTGCCCCGCGCCCGAGCAGAAGGGGTTTTAACACGTTGTCGATCACCAGGAGCGGAGCGCACCAGATCGTTAAAAGGATCGCCGCAAGCAAACTTAGTTTCATGAAGGCATAGATCAGCACGCCGATCACGACCGGCCCCACGCCAATCTGAACGATGGCAAGGACAAAAGCAATCAGTGCCCAAAGGCCGGCCCCGGGAATCCCGGCAACCAGGAAGCCCAAACCGGCAAGAAATGCCTGGATGAAGGCCACTCCAAGTATTCCACGCGCCACGTTGCGGATGGTTGTCTCTGCATTTGCAACCGTTTCAATTCCCTGCTCGCCCATGAGCCTGACAGCGATTTTGCGGGCTGCACGGCCGCCAGATTCTGAGTATACCAGGATGACCCCCGAAATGAGGATGGACCCAATAAACATCAAGACACCAAGTCCTGCATTGGTCAGGGTGGAAAGAAACCAGGATAGCCCGGTCATCAACTGGGACTGGTATTCCTTTGCAACGCCAGCAAGGTTTTCCGAAGCGCTTTCCCATAGGCTAAAAAACTGTGAACCGATGATGGGCCATGTCTTTACAGTTTCAGGAGGCGGGGGAACAAACCCTTTCCCGCCAACCAGGGCGTCTTTCACCATATCAACCGCATCCCGGAGTGATCCGCCAAGCAGAATGATAGGAAGAAGTATGACAGCCAGCAGAAGCAGGGTGACGACTATTGAAGCCAGTTTCCCCCTGTTCCCCATCCTGCGCTTGAACCAAACATAAATCGGATAAACGGCAACCGCCAGGATAATCCCCCACATGGTAAGGATCAGAAAGGGTTTAAGAATAAGGAAGCACCAGACAATCAGGCCGAGGACCAGCCCCACTTTAATGATGATTTCCAGACTTTTTCTTACATTTTCTTGATCATCAGGCTGCCTTTTATGCTGTTCCATAACCTTTAAAATTTTTGATAAAAGTAGCACAATTATGGATATTGAGATGACGGATATTTAACGATTTCAATATCTTTGTGATTAAATAACCGAAGCGCGCCCGATGCGTGCAAAACAACGAACCTGCCCTCCATGACAGACCGGATAAAGTTTCTACGCGACCAGAGCCTGAGTGCCGTGAACAGAATTTCAGCCGAGCGGGCCCTTCTTGTCACCGGATTCTATGAATCGGGGATTGACAGGGAAGTTTCTGTCCCCGTGATGCGTGCGATGACCCTGGATCACATTCTGAGACATAAGGAACTCTGTTATAACGAAGGAGAATTGATCGTTGGTGAACGTGGGCCATCACCTAAAGCCTGTCCCACCTATCCCGAAATATGCGTTCATTCACTTGAAGATCTTGATATCCTGAATAAAAGGAAGAAGGTCTCCTTTAAAGTTGATGCCGTTACAAGGAGAATGTACAAGGAAAAAATCATCCCTTTCTGGAAAGGAAAAAGTAACCGTGACCGCGTCATGCGTTCGGTTTCCCCTGAATGGCTGGATGCATACCAATCCGGCATCTTTACGGAATTCCAGGAGCAACGGGGTCCCGGGCATACCGTGGCAGGAAATAAGATATTCCGCATGGGAATGGTCGATTTTATCAGCGAGATCCGCGAAACGAGGTCAGGGATTGACTGGATGAATGACCGGCAGAGCCTGGCGAAGGAAGAGGAGCTGAAGGCGATGGAGATCGCTGCCGGTGCCGTGATCCGCTATGCGGAGCGATATGCCGTTTACCTGGAAGCATTGGCTCTCCGGATTCCTGAAACAGGTCGCGCGTCACGCGTCACGCGTCACGAACTTGAAGAGCTTGCCCAAATCTGCCGGCATGTACCGGCCCGTGCCCCGCAAACTTTTCATGAGGCATTGCAGTATTACTGGTTTGTCCACCTGTGCGTGATAACCGAACTCAATCCATGGGATTCCTTTAATCCCGGAAGGCTTGATCAGCATCTCTATCCTTTTTACAGGAAGGAGATTGAACAAGGCACCCTGACCAGGGAGAAGGCGGTGGAAATCCTCCAGAGTTTCTGGATCAAATTCAACAACCACCCTGCCCCTCCAAAGGTTGGCGTGACTGCGCTTGAAAGTAATACCTACACAGACTTTTCATTGATTAACCTGGGAGGGGTGACTGCTGACGGAAGCGATGCCGTGAATGAAATGACCTTCCTCCTCCTTGATGTGATTGAGGAGATGCGCCTGCTCCAGCCAAGCTCCATGATCCAGGTAAGCAAGAAAAACCCCGATAGCCTGATTCACCGTACCCTGCAGATCACAAAAACAGGCTTTGGCCAACCCTCCTATTTCAACACCGATGCCATTGTGCAGGAACTGGTGAGGCAGGGAAAAGATCTTGCGGATGCAAGGAACGGAGGTGCCAGCGGATGTGTTGAAGCCGGGGCCTTTGGAACGGAAGCCTATATCCTGAGCGGCTATTTTAACCTGCCCAAGGTGCTTGAGATCACCCTGAATAACGGCATCGATCCGCGAAATGGAAAACAGGTTGGCCCGTCAACCGGGAATCCTGAAAAATTCAAATCATATGATGAACTGATGCATGCCTTCAACACGCAGCTGCGTCATTTTATTGATATCAAGATCAAAGGGAACAACATCATTGCACAGATCTTTGCAGAATACCTGCCGGTCCCGTTTCTTTCGCTTATCATCGACGATTGCATCACCAATGCGAAAGACTACAATGCAGGCGGTGCCCGGTATAATACGACCTATATCCAGGGAGTTGGTCTTGGAACCATGACCGATGCCCTTACATCTTTGAAATATCACGTTTTTGACCGTAAGACCATTTCAATGAAAGGGATGCTGAAGGCCCTTAAAAATGATTTTCAGGATTTTGAAGAATTGGAGGTTGAACTGGTTTATTCGACCCCGAAATATGGCAACGACGAAGATTATGCAGACGACCGGGCCCGTGAAGTTTTTGAATCCTATTACCAGTGTGTAAACGGCCGTCCCAACGCCCTTGGCGGGGTACACCGCATCAACCTGCTCCCGACAACCTGCCACGTATATTTCGGCAGTGTGATCGGGGCGCTGCCCGATGGAAGGAAGGCAAAGCAGCCCCTTTCCGAAGGGATCTCCCCTGTTCAGGGTGCCGATCGAAAGGGACCTACTGCCGTGCTGAAATCGGCCGCAAAAATCGATCACCTTCGAACCGGCGGCACCCTGCTGAACCAGAAATTCTCCCCTGGTTTTTTCGATGGAGATGACAGCATGCACAAGCTTACCGCCCTGATCCGGTCCTATTTCAGAATGGATGGACATCATATTCAGTTCAATGTAGTATCGGCCGAAACCCTCCGTGATGCACAGGAACATCCTGAACGGCACCGCGACCTGATCGTCCGGGTAGCTGGTTATAGTGATTATTTCAATGACCTTGGTGAAGATCTTCAGAATGAAATCATTCTGAGAACAGAACAGGGTGCCATTTGATTTCAGATTTGCAATTTTTGAATTTAGAAATGTTTACTTATTCACACTCATTCAATAAATAGTCCTTTTATGAAAAAGGTAAAACTGGTATTCCCGATCCTGATGATCCTCTCCCCCATTCTTATGCTGGCCCAGGTTGATTTTCCTGTGTTCGCCGGGAAGGTCAAATCCATTAAAAGCACAGAACATTCCATCGTGGTGAAAACCGAAAATGCCTTTGCCGAAATTTACGCCTATTCCCCGACGGTCATTCGTATAAGGATCAGCAGGACAGAGCCAAAAAGTGATTTTTCCTATGCTGTGATTCAGCAGCCTGCCTCGTCTTTTCGCGACCTGAAAGAGCAAGGAGATGCAGCGGGATTTAAAACCGATTCACTGGAGGTTGTTTTATTTAAAGACCCCATGCGCATTGTCGTAAAATCGATCAAGGGGGAGGTTATTTCCGAGGATTACCCAAGCCTGCCTGTCTCCTGGCAGGGGACGGAAGTAGTCTGTTACAAGAAACTTTTTGCAGATGAAAAATTCCTTGGACTGGGTGAGAAGACTGGGAACCTGGACAAACGCGGAAATTCATTTGAGAACTGGAATTCGGACGTCCCCGCCTATGTCACCAACGAGGATCCATTGTATCAGAGCATTCCATTTTTCATTGGCGTTCATGGAAAAGTGACCTATGGCATCTTCCTGGATAATTCCTTCAGGACAAAATTCAATTTTGGTGCATCCACCGACGAGCAGTTCAGCAGCTTCTCAGCTGCGAATGGTGAGATGAACTATTATATTTTCGGCGCCTCAGGAATTGCCGGAATCATCAGTGATTATACCTGGCTGACGGGCCGCATGCCCATGCCCCCTTACTGGAGTCTGGGGTACCACCAATGCCGCTGGAGTTACTTCCCTGAATTCCAGGTGATTGGCATCGCGCAGCAGTTCCGTGACAAACAAATTCCCTGCGACGCGATATACCTCGACATCGACTACATGGATTCCTACAAAATATTTACCTGGAACAGGGATAAATTCCCGCAACCCAAGGCCATGATTGAGAAACTGAATGGCATGGGATTCCATGTCGTGACCATTGTCGACCCGGGTATCAAGGTGGAGAAGGGTTATTTCGCCTATGATGAGGGCGTCGCCAACAATTACTTTGCAAAATACCCCGACGGAACCAACTACATCGGAAGCGTTTGGCCCGGCAGGTGTCACTTTCCTGATTTTACCAAAGAGCCTGTGAGGAAATGGTGGGGTGCCGCATTCAGCAGGTTGATCGAACCCGGGGTTGAAGGTTACTGGAACGATATGAACGAACCATCTGCCTGGGGCCAGAGCATTCCCAACATTATCCAGTTCGATTTCGAAGGACGCAAAGGATCGATCACCGAAGCCCATAATATTTATGGCCTCGAGATGTCGCGCGCCACATTCGAAGGAACCAAGGCGCTTTTGAAAGGCAAACGTCCCTTCGTGATCACCCGTGCAGGCTTTGCCGGGGTTCAGCGTTACTCCATGGTATGGACCGGTGACAATGATGCCACCGACGACCACATGCTGCTGTCGGCACGCATGGTAACCGGACTGGGACTTTCGGGCGTTTCCTTTACGGGTCCCGATGTTGGAGGCTTCATGGGCAACCCTACCGAGCAGCTTTTTACCCGGTGGATGTCACTTGGCGTGTTTACTCCCTTTTACCGTAATCATTCGGCATGGGATACCAAAAGCAAAGAGCCATGGGCCTTTGGCCCCAATGTGGAAAAAATGGTGAAAGAGATGATCATGCAGCGATACCGGCTGCTCCCCTATATCTATTCCGCATTCCACGAATCAACCTTGAGCGGAATGCCTGTAGCACGCAGTCTTGCGATCAACTATACCTTTGATGAGAAGGTTTATTGGTGGAAATACCAGAATGAATATCTTTTCGGGGATAACCTGCTTGTCGCTCCGGTTTCGTGCAACCAGGCCGCAGCCAGGGTATACCTGCCCGAAGGAGGTTGGTACCGGCTCAGCAGCGGGGAATTTTACCAGGGAAGTTCAGAGGTCACCGTGGATGCACCGTTAAATGATCTTCCGGTGTTTGTGAAAGCATCAGGGATCATCCCCATGCAATCGGATATTCAATATACCGCTCAAAAGCCCTCACCCACCCTGGATTTGCATATCTACAATGGAGTAAAGCCCAACAGTTACACCTATTATGAGGATGACGGGATGACCTACCAGTTTGAAAGCGGGCAATATTATCAGCGAAACATCAACTTTGAGCCAGGGAACAAAACCATCATCCTCACAAAACCTGAAGGAACCTATCCGTCAAAATTCACAACCCTGCGATTGATTTTCCATTCATTTGATGATATGATGACCATCCGGTGCGACGGGAAGGAGTATTCACTTAAACTCAGATCCGCCAGAGAGCGTACCGTAGAGATACCTGCCGGCAGTGGCCCTGTGAAGATCACCTATTAGCTCTTTGAAACCTTTTTAATATTCTTTCATAACAACATTTTCAGTTTCGCATGAAAAAATTATTAAGCCTGGCAATCCTGATCACGCTGATCCTGACATCCTGCCGCGACAACCATTTCATTACTGACAAAAACTACCGTAAAAAAGTTGAAGTTCAGTTTGAATCACAAAAAAAGCTGGCCAAAAACCGCTCTGAACAGCTCTTTGGTGTTTTTGACAAAAGATTGTCCCTCCGCGAAACTGAAGCGCTGAAATTCCTCTATGCCTACAGTTCCCTGAATGATCTTGCCGATTACAGCGGTGAATTCTTCCTTCAGAACATCCGTTCCTCCTTTGCGGCTCGCGATACCTTCAGCTGGGGAAAAACCGTTCCTGAAATCATTTTCCGCCATTTTGTGCTGCCCGTCAGAGTTAACAATGAAAATCTCGACTCTTCCAGGTGGGTTTTCTTTATGGAATTAAAGGACAGGATAAAGAAAATGCCCATGAAGGATGCGGTTTTGGAGGTGAACCACTGGTGCCATGAAAAGGTGACCTACCGGGGTTCAGACGGACGAACATCCTCCCCGCTTGCGTCAGTCAGAACAGCCTGGGGCCGGTGTGGCGAAGAGTCCACTTTTACCGTGGCGGCACTTCGTTCGGTGGGGATTCCTGCCCGGCAATGCTACACTCCCCGCTGGGCCCACAGCGACGATAACCATGCCTGGGTCGAAGTGTGGGTTGACGGGACCTGGCACTTCATCGGAGCCTGTGAACCGGATGCTGAGCTGGATCTGGCCTGGTTTACGGCCCCTGCAAAAAGAGCCATGCTGGTCAATACAACGGTTTTTGGTGATTACCAGGGAACCGAGGATGTATTGCAGAAAGACCCTCTGTTTACCAGGATCAACGTTCTTCAGAATTATGCGCCGGTGAAAAAGGTTTATGCCAGGATCCTTGATTCCGGAAATAAAGCGGCTGACAGCGCATCGGTCGAATTTCAACTTTACAATTATGCCGAGTTTTATCCGGTTCACAAAACTGTGACCGGGAAGGATGGGCTGTGTTCCTTTACCACCGGGTATGGAGACCTCCTGGTTTGGGCTGCCAAAAACGGAAACTATGGTTTTCAAAAACTGGATGTCAGGAAATCTGACACGGTAGTTGTCCGGCTGACCAACGGACCTGAGACGGTGGCCAGCCTTGAGTTCGACCTGGTTCCTCCGGCACCGGCAGTTATCAATGTCTCTGTGAGTGATTCAGCTAAGAAAAGAAACAGCGACCGGCTGGCCTTCGAAGACAAGATCAGGGCCGGCTACGAGGCTACCTTTATCGATTCATCCAAGAGCGCCCGCTTTGCCAGATTAGCCGGTCTGAATCCGGATACCCTGTGGGGTTACCTAAATAAAAGCCGTGGAAACTGGCGCCAGATCACGACTTTCATCACCCAAACGCTGCCGGCAGGAAAATCGCTTGTTTTCCCGATACTGGAGAATATTTCGGAAAAGGATCTTCGTGATATCGATACAGCGGTTCTTGCTGACCTGGTGGGCTATGCATTGAAATATCCGGCCCTTAACTCATTCAAAGATGAATTCGGGAAATATGTCCTCTCTCCGAGGGTAGACAACGAATGGCTGAGGCCTTACAGGCAATTCTTTCAGTCAAATTTCGACACTGATCTCATCAGGGATGCGAGGAAAGATCCGATGAAGATTGCAAGCTGGATGCGTGACCATATGGAATTGAATAAAACCTCGAACTACAGCCGGGCTCCCATTACGCCAGCCGGGGCTTTTGAACTGAAGGTGGTCGACGGTCATTCGGCCGACATCTGTTTTGTGGCTATTTGCCGGAGTTTCGGGATTGGCGCCCGCCTTGACCCGGCCACGAAAATCCCACAATTTTTCGCTGACGGGAAATGGAATGATGTGTATCTCTTTGAAAAGAAGGAGAACGCTGGTTCAAAGGGAAGCCTTACGCTGATCAACCCCCGGGACAATGAAAAGAAACCGGAATACACGACCAACTATACCATTGAGGAGTTTAAAGATGGATTTTTCCGTACCCTCGATTATGAAGCAAGCCCGCTGGTTCAGAATTATCCCTGCACCATAGAAGTTCCCGCCGGCCCTGCCTTGCTGGTCACAGGAACCAGGCTCACAGACGGGACGGTGCTTTCACGGTTGGAAATATTCAACGTAAAACCCGGTGAGCCGGCAACCCACACCATTATCCTCAGGAAAAACCAACTGCCCCTGCCCGAATACGGAAAGATCAACCCTGCCCTGTTCAGCTTTAAGATCAGCCCGGGAATGATTATTGCCTGGATTGATCCCGATAAGGAACCCACAAAGCATTTCCTGGCCGATCTCAGGTTGAAAAAGAATGATTTCGATCAATGGAAAGGAAGGGTTGCCATGGTCTTCCCAACGGAGGAGATGATGAAAACATTTGTTAAAAATGAAGCAGCGAAGCTGCCAAAAATTGTCAGTTATTCATTTCAGTCTACCTTCCCCATCAGGCCGGCTGATCTCAGGGTCAACAAAGGCGAATTGAAAAATATGCCGGTAATCCTGTTTGTAAACTCAGCCGGAACGATCAACTATATTTCAGAGGGGTATAAAATTGGTATTTCTGAAGAACTATTGATGTTGATGAAAAAATAAACTGTAAAAAAATTGCCTTGCGATCCGGTTCATTTATAAGAAATTGTTGTTTTTGAAAATTCAATCACCCATCAACTATGAAGATATTGCTGATAAGTCCGGGAAGTCCTGACGACATTGACAGCCAGATTACACAAGGGATTCCATATCTTTTCTCAAAAACACTTTTTGCACCGCATGCCATTGCGGCGGTGGCAGCACTTACCCCATCGGAACATGAAGTCGCCCTGCACGATGAATATACCTGTGGCCCGGTTGAAGCAGCCATCATGCTAAAACCCTACGATATTATCGGGGTCTCCGTAACCTCCAATCAACAAAACCGGTCACTTCAGATCGCCGGATTCTCCAAAAAATTCAGTCCCGCATCCCTCGTCATTTTTGGGGGCATCGGCGTTGAACATTTCATTCATAAAGAGATGTCGGATGTTGATGTCATTTTCCACGGCGAGGCTGAAGATACCTGGCCGCGTTTTCTTGAAGATGTCAAGACCGGTTCCTATCCCCGGATATATAAAAATGTTTCGAAGCCTGACATGACGAAAACGCCGCCTCCCCGGTGGGAGTTGCTTTCAAAGGAGATCCCCTCCTATACGGCCACCCTGCTTCAGACGACCCGGGGGTGCCCGTTTGACTGCAGCTTCTGTGATGTCATTTATACATTCGGCAGGAAGTTGCGCAGTAAAACCATTGACCAGGTAATTGAGGAGGTTCGCAGGCTGAGTGCCCTCAAGGTCAAGATGATCTTCATTGCTGATGATAACTTTGCGGGAGATAAAAACTACACCAAGGCGTTACTTAAACAATTGATCCCTCTGAACAACTCCTTTAAAACCCCCATTGAGTTCATCACCCAGATCGACATCACCATTGCCAATGATGAGGAACTGCTCATGCTGCTGGCCGATTCCAATTTCCAGGCCGTAATGATCGGCATTGAGTCGGTGAATGAGGAATCGCTCCGGGACTACAATAAGCAACAAAACCTAAGGATGCCCATCCGCGAAGCTGTACAGAAGATCCAGTCGTTTGGGATCATTGTATTGGCCCATATGGTGATCGGTGCCGATTCGGATGATACAGACGTATTCAGGAAAACCGAAGCATTCATCGCGGATGCCAACATCGTTCATCATCTTTGCCACCCCCTTGCAGCGCCTCCGGGAACAAGGATGTGGTATGAACTCAAACGTGCAGGCCGGATCATTCTTACCGACCAGGAGGAGATCGCAGATAAACTCGACATTATTTCGAACATCATCCCCAAGCAGATGACACGGGTTGAGCTGTTTGAAGGTCTGGCCGATTACTGGGAGAGCATTTATGACCCGGTGAAGTTTACAAAACGGGCGATCACCTTTGTTGAAAACGTCAGGTATAAACCCAGGATCAAAGAGCCCGGCCTCGCCGATCTCTGGAATCTCCGGAAGATGCTTTGGCGGGTTTTTACCTTCTTCATGTTCGATGCCGGCAAAGACCACAGGAAAGCCTTTTTTACTATTCTCAGGGCCACCCAGAAAAAAGGGATGTACCTTCTGCCAAAGATCATCTATATCTATACATGCTACCTGGTTGATTATAACCGGTCGATGTATGATGCAAAGATAGCCCGCAGCCACGCAAAATGGGAACGTGAGAATGGACACAAGCTGGTCATTGACAGCCATCCGATCCCAGTTTCCGAGAAGATCAGGGAGCATGCCGCTCCCCTCTCTCAGGCTGCATACCAGCACATCAGGACTAAGGTATCGCACAAAGAAGTTCTGTATACCGCCGTTGTGTCAGCCATGCTTGATTTCAATGACCGTTTTGGCAGTAATTTTGAGATGTTTGATGAACTTCATGCCATTCACCTCCGTGATATCTGTGACCGGATTTTGGATAATCTTCCTGAAAATAAACATCCTGATACAGCGTCGATGGGAATACAACCCCCTCCCGGATTTGGCCGTGAGATACTTGATGCACTTGACAATGCCGTGCGATACAGGAATAGCAGCAATTAGCCGCCAGATAAAAATTTATCACCAGTTTTTGTTAATAAAAAGGGCAGATTGGTTGTCTCACTGACTGAATTTGATTATTATTTTAGGTGAAAATTCCAACATCCGAGATGCCATGAAAAACATTCGACATATAACCAAAAGTGATTCACTTGACAATAAAATGGAAATTTCAAACCACCAGGTTGCAGTTCCAAAGTCAAAGTTATCGTCAGGTTCTGTAGTGAATAAATACCCGGTCATGCTGGATGACGGCCGGACGATCGTCTACATTTCGGATAAAAGCAAGGAAAGGGAAATCAGGTTGAGATATGCCACCCGAAAGTAATTCGCAACAACCAGGGCAACACAGATATGGGTTGGTTGAGGGGTCAGTTTTACTTTCAAAAATTCGAAGGAAATTATTTGTTGTGCTGGCATTTTTGCTGACGCTGCCAGGCTGTAATGTCACCAAAAATTTCGAACCCAACGAATACCTGCTTATTAAAAATAAAATCAAGGAAACCAGGTACAATATCCCGGTCGGCAACCTTGAAGATTACATTCAGCAGCGTCCCAATACGAAAATGTTCGGGCTATTTCGCTCCAACATTGCCTTTTATAACATGGGAAGCCGGGGTGAAGATACCAAATTCAAGAAATGGATCAGAACCAAGGTCGGTGCGGCCCCTGTAATCCTTGATACAAGCCTTGTTTCGGTGACTGTCAAGCAAATGTGCCTGTACCTTGCGAATATCGGGCACTTTAATTCCATTGTCAGCGATACGATCATCATCAAGAAGAAAAAGGCCACCGTGGTGTATAAGGTATTTCCCACGAAACCATACACCATTAAAAACATTTCCTATGCCATACCGGATACACAACTCTCGGCCTTTGTTTATCGTGATACCAGCAAATGTCTCTTAAAAAGGAAAGCCAATTATGATACCTACATTATCGACGATGAAAGGTTTCGGATAACAAACAATCTTTTGAACCATGGCTTCTACCGGTTCAATTCCAAGTTTATTGTTTTCAGGATCGACTCTAATTTTAACCAGCACCTGATCGATGTAAAAATAGAAATAACCAATCCGGTTGTCCCGTCATTCGATAATTTTGCAACTGTCCAACAGGTGCCTCACAAGCGGTATTTCATAAACAAGATCTATATCTATCCGGAATTCGACCACCTTCAAACCTTTACAGGGACTTACGATACCCTGGTAAAAACCTACACGAATCCTGAAAAAGGAAATCTCCCCAATACCTATTATTTCCTGTATAAGGACAAATTCAAAGTAAAACCCCGAACCATTGCCCATTCCATATTTATTTCTCCTGAATCGAATTTTAACCTGCTGGATGTCAGCCAATCTTATGCACAATTATCCAGTTTGCAGGAATTTAAATTTATAAACATCGTATTCAAAGACCCCCCTGAATCGGAAGCAGACAAAATGAATGACAAGATTGATTGCCATGTCGAATTATCACGCACAGCGGCGCAGTCGTTTACCGCCTCTATGGATGGCACCAATTCAGGCGGAGCTTTCGGTGTTCAGGGAACCTTGGGTTATCTCAATCGTAATATCTTCAGGGGAGCCCAGCTGTTGAGGATCAACTTCACCGGGTCTTTGCAAATGCAGGCTTCCAATGGCATGACTGACAAATCCTTTTTTAATGTAATTGAGTTGGGAGTCACGGCAGGGATTACCTTCCCACAGTTTATAATTCCAATAAAACCAGAACGGATTTCAAAATACTTTAAACCAAAAACAACCATCTCGGTCGGATACAATTACCAGCATCAGTTATATTACGACCGGCATATCTCCAATATCTCTTTCGGCTATACCTGGACACAGAGCGACAAAATCAGTCATACCCTGAATCCGGTTGAGGTTTCGCTGGTAAAAGTGTTTGCAATGCCGGAATTTAAATTATTATTCGACAGCTTCCCCGATCCCAAAATGAAAAGTCAATATTCGGATCACATGGTTGCAGGATTGAGATACACCTTTACACTCACCAATCAGCAGATCAATAAGGTAAAGGATTTCGTGTATATCAGGGCAAATTTTGAGACAGGTGGAAACCTGATATACGGAATAGAGAAATTGTTTAACGTGCCGAAAAAAAATGACTTATACTATACCTTGTTCGGGCTGCCCTATTCGCAATATGTGAGGCCGACTATCGACGCCAGGTATTACGATGTGATGGGCAACCAGTTTTCGCTTGTATACCGGATTTTTGCCGGAATCGGGATCCCATATGGAAATTCAAATGTTCTTCCATTCGAGAAGTCATTTTTTGCCGGGGGCGCCAACGGAATGCGCGGATGGAGAATGTACACCCTGGGACCCGGAACATACAGAAATGAATCTGATTTCACCGACTTTAACCAGATTGGCGATATTCAGCTTGAAGCCAACATCGAATATCGTTTCCCCGTTTTTGACTGGATCCGTGGGGCCGTTTTTATCGACGCAGGAAACATATGGCTGCTGCATGAGTCTCAATTTACACCCGGTGGAAAGTTCGTGTTTCCCGGATTCCTCGATCAGATTGGGATTGACATGGGCTTAGGCCTAAGGCTTGATTTTGATTTCTTTGTTATCCGCATTGATCCTGCCATTTCCATCAGGGTTCCATCCTATCCCGAGCGGGACCGCTGGTATTTCAGCAAAATGCAACTGGGCGATATTGTATGGAATTTCGGGATCGGGTATCCATTCTGATCTATTTTAACACTTTATTTCTCACAATATCAGTATTTAATTTGTGGCGCGATGGGTTTTTACCCATTCACAAAGCGAAAGATTTCGTAAGTTGCGTGAATGTTTCCTGATGCAAGTCCATGGAACGTTTTACTTATAGTGCATAAATACCATAAATGAAAATAAAGATCTGTCTGACCATACTGCTGATATGGTTCTCTGCAATGTCTGCATCAGCCTGGGTATACCCCGAACACAGGGAAATCATGATGGCGGCTGTCAAAAAACTTGATCCCGGCCGGCGGGCTATTCTCGATCAGCTTTGGGCATCGGCAAGGAAAGGGTACGAGGCGCGTCTTTGTGAATCGGTGATTGAGCCCGACCAGGGTGTACAACCTCAATGTCTCGATTATGCTGCATGGTGTGGAATAGCAGGAGACCACTCTGTTTCAGCTCAGGACATGACCAACATTGTTCTGAAATCAACATGGATCCTGAAAGTGGCAGATATCACCGCCAGGCTGAAAGTCGGCCTTGACGAATCGCAGAAACGCAGTTCGCGTATCAGTGCAGTAAGGATTTCGGATATAAAGCTGCTTCGCGCCGATCCGGAGTACGTTTCCAGGGCCGGGAAAAATAACGGGCATTTCCTGCTGGTTCTTCCGGCTGTGAATACCGAATCTGCAGACTATTTTTCGTTGTGTTACAAGGAAGGAACAGAGATGAATACTGTCGGAACATATACATGGTATCATCAAAGCGCCCTGTCGAAGGCTGCCCGCCTGAACTCAAAGGATCTGACGCCCGAACAGCGGTCGGCCCTTGCCCTCTCGGCCCTGGCCGATGAGGCATTCGCAGCTCATTTTCTCGAGGATAGTTTTACATCGGGACATGTGATGGGAATCTGGGGTGATGCTGCAAAACGCAAGGGAACACATGATTATTACAATGAAGAGGGCGTGGATATAATTACCTGGCAAGGTAAACAAATGGTTTTAATGGGAGATGCCACGATGCGGGGAGAGGATGTGGAATGGACATCAGAAGCTGTTCTAAAGAGCCTGGAACAAATGCTGGATGCGGTGAGCGGTGCGATCATGTTTGATCCTGCCTTCCTTCAGGAAGATCATTCTCCGGCAACTCCTGATACATTCAACGTGAGCAAAGCCATGGTGATGCCACTGCGCCCGATTGATGATAAAGTGAGAATTTTATGTGACACTGTGTTGATGGAATTTCCAATTCCGGGTTTGACGGCCGGGATGGGCCAATTCCCAAGATTCCGGGCTGAAATGGGTCCTTTTGCCGGAGTTAGTGGCGCAGCCAACCTCAATTATCTGGATGGTGGATTTTTCGACTATCAAAAGGGTTACGGCGTCACTGCCGGATTGGAACTTGGCCTGCGTGTGGGATTGGGAATGGAAGGCGTATTGAACGAAGCAGGCGATGGACTGGTCTTCCTCGATCTGGGCGGCCGTATTGATTTAAGCTCCAGCCAGGCTTATGATGGTTCCCATGACAATCCTGATTTAAAAGGATATGGTTCATTGATTTCAGCTATTCCATCCCGTTTCGCTGTTACTGTCCGCTTCAGATTACCCTTCTTCCTGATCCCTGGCGACCTGGTGATTTTAGCCCCTGTTTTGGCGCTGGTATCTCCGAATTCCATGCAACGCATTGTCACAACTGCGGCAAATGGAGGTTTGATCCCCTGGCAAACCGGTTTGCCAACTCCCATCGGAAGGTTCCAGTTCGTACTGGGACGGGAGGTCGCAATCAGCATGTATGGCGTGGGAAAAAAATCAGATACTTACTCGGTATTTCCGCCGGATAATACATATGGTCTCGGGGCTTATTACAAACTGAATACCACCAGGTTTGAATTCCCGATCGTGGAATACCGTCCCTTCCGTACCTATTCTTCACGACAAACCGGGAGTCTTCTTTTTCAATTACATGCTGGTTTTGATGTGCCGGGCAAACGGACAGAAGCCACAGAGGGCCAGGACCTTTTTGCTATGCCGTTACCGGCAACCCGAATCATTTGGTACGCAGGGATCCGGCTTGTTTTTGACTACCGCTATTATTTCTCAGGAACAAAGAAGTAAAAGCATATACCGGTATAAGGTGCCTCCGACTTGTATTCTGTGAAAGGGCAATGTTATCTTTGTTTCTGCGAAACAGTGTCATACTTCCTGAATAATTTCACCTCACCGAACCAAAAACAGGAAACATTGCTTATATTTGTGTAAAGTTCCTATATCATTCATTGTTCTTAAACATCAATATAATATTGCGTTGCAATTATTTTCTTATTGAAACCGCCCATTTTCATCTCTTGCCACATTAAACAACCGAACAACTGATATAGTGCCAGCCCGTCGTTTATGAAAATAAACCATAACAAATCCGAATCCAATATCCTGCGTCAGAAGGCCGAAGAGATTCTGAGATTGAAACCGCCAAGATCAGGGTTGCCCTTTTCGGAGTTTGACATGTTTAAGTTCATTCAAGAGCTGGAGGTGTACCAGATAGAACTTGAAATGCAGAACGAAGAGCTTATGAATGCAAAAGATCAGCTGTCATTAGCTGCAACGGATAAATATGCTGAATTATACGATTTTGCCCCCTCCGGATATTTTACACTTTCCAAAGAGGGTCTGATCATTGAGTTAAACCTCTCCGGTTCCGAGATGCTGGGCAAAGAACGGTCATATTTAAGAAAAAAACCTTTTGTCTTCTATGTTTCCACTAACACCAAACCCATTTTCACTCTCTTTTTTGAGAATATATTTAACAACAAAACAAAAGAAACCTGTGAGGTGACATTGTCAACAAAAGACAATTTCCCAATGACTGTTCATCTTACCGGCATCGCTACCGAAAATGGAGAACAATGCCTGGTGAGCATGATTGATATCACCGCCAGCACACATATGAAGGCGCTGCATGAAAGCGAAGAAAAACTGAGAATCTCTCAACTTTATACGCGAAGCCTCATTGAAGCAAGTCTTGACCCATTGGTAACAATAAATATTGACGGGAAGATTCTTGATGTCAATCTGGCAACTGAAACTGCAACCGGATTTTTTCGAACCAATCTGATCGGGACCGACTTTTCAGATTACTTTACTGAGCCGGATAAAGCAAAAAAGGGTTATCAGAAAGTATTCAAAGATGGATATGTTGTTGATTACCCGCTCACTATTCGCCACGCATCCGGTAAATTGATCGATGTATTATACAATGCAAACGTTTTCAAGGACGAGCATGGAAAAATACTGGGCGTTTTTGCCGCTGCCCGCGATATCACCAAGCACAAGCAGGCGGAAGAAGAAATCAAACGTAAAAACATAGAGCTTCAGTTAACAAATGCCGAAAAAGACAAATTCTTCTCCATTATTGCCCATGATTTGCGCGGCCCTTTCAATGGATTTTTAGGATTGTCTAAAATGATGGCTGAAGAGTTGCCCACCTTAACCGTAGAACAGGTCCAAAGGATGGCATCAGGCATGAGAAACTCCGCAGCCAATCTGTACAACCTGCTCGAAAACCTGCTGGAATGGTCGCGCCTGCAAAGGGGAATAACCCCCTTTGAGCCTGAGCCGTTCTTGTTGATGTCTATGATGGCTGAAAGTATGCACCCGGTAATGGATTCCGCAAACAAAAAGGAGATTGAGATCAGCTATGAAATCCCTGCCGATCTTGAAGTGTTTGCCGATAAGTATATGCTGGCATCAACCATCCGCAACCTGGCCTCCAATGCCGTGAAATTCACCCGAAAAGGAGGAAAGGTCACCATTTCAGCAAAGCCGGCTCCCGGCCATTCAGTTGAAATTTCAGTCAGGGATACCGGCATCGGCATGAGCCCTCAAATGGTTGCCGGTTTATTCAGGCTCGATGTTAAATCTAACCGCAAGGGCACCGATAATGAACCCAGCACGGGGTTGGGATTACTCCTTTGCAAAGACTTCGTCGAAAAGCATGGTGGGAAGATTTGGGTCGAAAGCGAGGAAGGAAAGCAAAGTACTTTTCGTTTCACGATACCAGCTGCTCCATCTCGCAACGGGTAATCATTCAGTAATTTCGCCGCTTTGGACTGATCACTTCAACCTATTTATAATCAATGATCAGGGGTGTCAATTTACAGTAGCCAGAGATGATCAAATCCATCAGCTTGCCCATCAGTAAAATAAAAAGACCGGTTTGATTTATTATCGTATCTTTGTATAATAGCAGTGATATACACGCTTTTCCTGTAATTCACCGATTTGTCCTCATTTTAAACCAAATAATAAATGGCGGGTTCACAACAAACATTTAACAAGAAAGATCAAGAGAAAAAACGATTAAAGAAACGACTTGACAAGCAACAAAAACTTGCAGACCGTAAAGCAAACGCACAAGGCAGCAGTTTCGAAAATATGCTTGCCTATGTTGATGAATATGGGAACATCACCGATACACCGCCTGATCCTGCGACCAGGGGGAAAATCGATGCGGGACAAATAGAAATCGGCGTTCCAAAAAGAGAAAAGGTTGAAACTCCATCTGTCAGAAATGGCAGTGTTGAATTTTTCAACCATTCTAAAGGCTTTGGTTTTATTAAAGAACTCAATTCGCAGGAGAAATATTTTGTTCACGTCAACAGTTTGACTGAAGAAATCAGGGAAAACGACAAGGTTACTTTTGAGGTAGAACGCGGGATGAAAGGCATGAGTGCCGTCCGTGTAAAAAAAGTGTGATTGAACCCGGAAATGAAGTCTTCGTTAGCTTCTTTTTAACAATCGATTTCCCTTTCGGTGAAATCAAAGCCAGCTACCTTCCCCTGCTCACCGAAAGCAGCCACAACCATACACAAAGCAATCCCGACCCGGCAAATCCTATCACATTTACCCATGTGGGCAGCATCCATCCTGCAATAACCATGGGAACCCCGGTTGCCACCCTTAAAAAGTGCAGCATGGCGACGATGCCGAAAATGGTGCCTGACACACGCAATCCAAGAATCTTTGAGTTTATTGACATGATACGATGAAATAGGGACTTCCTTTGCATGCCTGTCAGAGTTAACTTCAAAGGTAGGGAAGTTTATGAATAATATAAAAAAAAGTGTTAATCAATCTACCGGACAACATTGATTTAATTAATAGATTTGACCATCAATAAACATTGAAGCCAATATGAATACTTCCGGAATGTTTGCATTCATT
>SESC01000157.1_pt1 | contig 27600 bp, 26 predicted proteins | sample 3171431 | NCBI WGS metagenome assembly SESC01 (sample SAMN06051868, study PRJNA518727) | freshwater metagenome | biome: subpolar coniferous forest; feature: holomictic lake; material: water; isolation source: holomictic Lake 227, 8 m depth | place: Canada: near Kenora, Ontario | collected... | reverse complement strand
GGCTGATCCTGGCCCAAACATCTACTACGATACCCTTGTCAAGAATTCTATCCAGAACCTCAGCAAGACTTGATGCGTCCGGTGTAGCGGTTACCATTTTTCTCTCCTCCTATCTGATTTATCCTGAGCAATCTCGAGGATTATTATTTTGCCTTAATTATGTATACAAAGGACAGGAAGTGAATTCGAGGAGGCCTTCTCAATCCCTACTTCCTGTCCTCTGTGTCTGACACTCTCCTTTGGCTGAGCTCACTGTACGAATTTTCTCTCTGACACATTCGTACAATACCATAGAGAGTACGGTTGGATCTAAATAGTCTTTCATCTTCTAAATTTAGTCTCAAATGTTGTTTTAAATTTGTTTCAAAAATTGAGAGTTAACAAGCTATAAGCTTTAGAAAAATAGATGAGTACCATCGGTATCATTAGATCAAACAGCTTAAAGAGATTTCATGGTCCAGAGGTAAATATGAAATTACTTATCATTGATGACGCGCCGGAAATGCTTAGGGCATTTCGGGACATACTGGAGGCCTATGGATGCGAGGTATACGTGGCGGAAAACGGCGAAGAAGGCCTGGCCAGATACGCAGAGGTTATGCCAGATGTCGTTCTAATGGATATATTGATGCCAAAGCTTGACGGCATCAGTGCCACTAAGAAAATGCTGGAAATGGATCCATCCGCGAAGATAATTGTCATCTCTGCCGTGGGAAAGAGCGGCCTTGATAACGAATGCCTTCTAGCCGGTGCAAAGAAATTTATTATAAAGCCATTCAAAATAAAAGAGCTATTAAGCTCGATCAACTCACTGGTGGCAGAATGAAAGGAATTGAATCGGTAAGGGGATATCAGGAAGAAATAATTGAGGCAATCCCCAGCACCATTATAGTCGTAAATAGGAGCCTGGAGGTGCTCTACGCCAATAAGAATTATTATGCTAAATCCGTCGCGAAGCGAGAGAGGGATGTCTTAGGAGAGAGACTGTCCAGAGTAATTCCGCCCATGCTCATAGAAAAAACGGGAATTATCGATAAAATTCGAGAGGTGTTCCTCACAGGTGTTCCCTTTGATGGAGATCAGATCAGATATCCTGGAGGCATGTTCTATTTCTATAAAATATATCCATTAAAGGAGGATGAGGAGAGCATAAGCAAGGTTGTAATCTTCATGGAGAACATCACCGAGCTTACCCGTCTGGAAGAGGAGCTTCGCGAGTCTTATGTCAAGCTGGAGAATGCTTTTGCCGAGCTGAAAGAGAATGACGCAATTAAATCGGAGTTCATTTCCACCGCCTCTCATGAGCTAAGAACTCCGATTACGGTGATCAACAGCTACATTGAGATGTTCGAGGGGGGAATGCTGGGCGAACTTAGCAGCGTTCAACGGGAAAAGATAGAGATCATAAGTTCGCAGATAGAGCATATGATTCGACTGGTCGAAGATATGCTCGATGTATCCCGATTGGAGTCAAAGGCTCTCAAGATCAATAAATATCCTATCTGGGTCGATGATATTGCCAGAAAGGCTATCGATGATTTAAGCCGGCTGGCGGGTCTAAAAGAGCAGTCCATGTCTTTAACCATCGAAGGCTCACACTCTGATGTGGAGGGGGACGGGCGGAGGATCAAGCAGGTCTTCAATAACCTTCTCACCAATGCCATCAAATATACTCCTGAAAAAGGAAAAATCGAAGTAATAATCACCGATGAGCCGGAGGATGTCTGTGTATCGATAATTGATAATGGTATTGGAGTTGCCAAAAAGGATCAACATAGGATCTTTGAAAAATTCTATACGGGCAGCGGCAGCTCGCTAACCAGGGAATCAGGTCGTATGGGCCTTGGCCTGGCCATAGCCAAGGGAATAATTGAGGCCCATGAAGGTCGCATCTGGGTGGCGAGCGAGATTGGCATGGGAAGCACATTCATTTTCACATTGCCCAAAAAATTATGATCAAAAATATTCTCGCCAGGCTAAAGATAGCGCCTGCCGTTGTGCCGGCGACTGAACCCTTAAATAGCCATGTAAGCCGTAATTTGACGAAAGGCTCCAGCTACCTGGTCAAAGAACCGAAGGCAGAGTTTAGCTTTGAGCTCTTTGTTTCTTTGGTAAAGGGAAGATGCAACGATTGTGATTATCTCGATTCTTTCCCCTGCGAGAGCATCGGTTGTGAAAGATGCGAGTTGCCCTGCACCTGTAAAGTATGCAAGCATTCCAGGGCCCAAGGATTATGCTTTACTATGCATTCGCCCCAGGATATCCGCCTGAGGTACGCTTTGCAGACCACCCCCATCTTCTGGATAAGCAATCATGGACCCCAGAGCATCAACCCCATAGCTCTGGAGGTAATAGCTGATATAACCACCAAATTCTTAAAGCAAAGCAAAAACCCGGTAATTCTTCTTGACGGAATAGAGCATCTGATATTCGAAAATGGCTCAGCACCCGTATTGAGGCTTCTGAGAGATATACAAGAATGGATAATATTGCAAAGGGCCATTCTAATCTTGCCGGTAGACCCCGCAGGAATCGAGAAGAAAGAACTGGCATTGATGGAACGAAACATGTTCGAGCTACGGCAATACCCGGATGAGGACGAAAACTAAAGTGTAAGTGCAGGAAAATATTCTTATAGTTTGCACAGGTATATACCATTGGAGTAATCTTTAGTCATGAAGACATCGGTCGAGAATGTCGCTGACCTCTGTGAATTCTCGGAGGATAATTGCAAAAAGTTTATTGATAGAATCATCAAGACGAATCGAGAAGTTTTTATGATGTCTTCCCTCCTAGACAAACAAATGTGCGGTTATGACCTTATAAAGGAAATATTCTCAAGGTGCGATGTTTTTCTCAGCCAGGGAACGGTTTATCCTGTTTTATATACTCTTGAGGGTGAGGGTTTGCTCCATGCCGAATACAGCAAGGGTGATATGAGAAGCAAAAAATATAGCCTTACACTCAGTGGCAGAAAAGTCGCTGAAAAGGATGTTGAGGATTTTGCCAAAGCCCTGGAGCAGGTATCTTTATTACTCAGGAGATGAGCTTGATGCTGAAGAACACCATCAACGGCCTGGATAAAATTCTGTTTGATGAAATCCCGAAGGGTTCAGTAATCCTTGTGACCGGTGCGGAAGGTACCCTGAAATCGGGCCTGGTATTCAGCATGATGACAAATTATATAGCGGCCAATGATGAGCATGGCCTCTATGTAACTTTAGAGCAAAATGTGGAAAGCCACCTAAGAAATATGAATAGTCTGGGGATTAAAGAAGAGAGTGGTTTGCATATATTCGATTACCGGGATATGCGGCTGGAGTGGATGGACAGTGACCTGGATCTCATCAAGACTACAGAGGAAGTTATAGATTCTTACAAAGAAAAGTATGACAACCTGACGCTATTTGCGCTTGATTCTCTCAATGCCCTCTATTCCATCTCTGAGAATGGCAATATGAGGAATAAAATTTATAATTTCTTTTCGCATCTTCGTGATGAAGGACTTACCTCTTTTTTGATTATGGAGTCTGCCCAATCGAGAATCTCAGGACAATTCTCCCAATTCCATCAAATAGAGCACTTCCTGGCGGACGGAACAATTGAGCTTGGCATGATTGAAGGGAAAGGCGGCGTGAAGAGATACATTCAGATCTTGAAGATGAGAGCCACCAAACACGCCATGGAAAAGCATCAGCTTACCATCAATGATAATGGAATTAACATTCTCGGTCCTATATATTAAATATTTCTAGCGTTATTTGAAAACCTCTCCTGCCTCCTTATACCAGAGAAGAAGGTCAAGGTGTCCCATGGGAATATTCGCTTCTTTGGAAAAGGCAATCATCTTCCTCTCGATCTCCAGGTAGATCCTTTTCGTGAGAGAAGTGGGAACTTCTTTTATCACGCCGAGTAGGGCTAGATTCTTGAGAATATGCCGGTCCAAGATGGCCAGATTCTCGCCTAGGCCAATGTTTCGGAGGAAATGGCTGGCTTCTTTATATCCGAGGCCCTTGACATTTTCCACCAGCCATTCCCGGGCCGCCGCCGCGTCGGCAAATTCGGCCAGCGTGGCTCTTAGAGATCCGGTGCTGAACATATTCCTTGCCAGGCAGATATACTCCCCCTTTCGCTGGTGGAACCTGACACCCCCCAGTTCCAGGGAAATTTGCGCAGGCGCGGCCTCGGCTATCATGCACTTTTGCTCCAGTCGCTCTACCGCCTTCCAGCAGGTCTTGGCCTTGGACTGGGGCGTGAGCAGGCAGAAGATAAGCTCCAAGAAAAGCTCTTCATCGGAGGCCGTCTCCCAGATGTGCCGGAAATCCATGAGTCTGGCCTCGATTTGCGGCTTTACGGGATTGTATTGCTGCATCAGCTCCTCAACGGTGAGGGGAAAATTCTCTGCCGGTTGGTCCATCAGCCTTTCTTGGGATCAAGGAATATTAGGGCTTTTTGATGGTCAGACCGCAGCAATAGGTGGAAGCAAAAAGCTCTTAACACCATATATTCTAGTTGTTATCACTTCATATGACGACACACCCCTCTCAGAAGTTTCATCTGGTCTCTGCCTTTCTGCCCACCGGCTCCCAGCCAGAGGCCATCGAACAGCTCATATCCGGCCTGCAATCGGAAGAGCGGGCGAACGAGCGGGCCGGTGCTGGCGGTAATTTCCAGACCCTCCTGGGCGTCACGGGCTCGGGCAAGACCTACACCGTGGCTAATGTCATCGAAAAGCTGCAGCGGCCCACGTTGGTCATTGCCCACAACAAGACCTTGGCTGCTCAGCTTTATAACGAGTTCAAGGAGTTCTTCCCGGAAAACCGGGTGGAGTACTTCGTTTCCTATTATGACTACTATCAGCCGGAGTCCTACATCCCTGCCAAGGACCAGTACATCGAGAAGGACTCTCATATCAACCCCAAGATCGAGCAGATGAGGCTGGCGGCAACCGCCTCCCTGCTCTCGCGAAGCGACGTCATTGTCGTGGCATCCGTCTCCTGCATCTATGGTCTGGGCAACCCCGAGAACTTTCAGAAGATGGGCTTTGAGGTCAAGGTGGGGGAGCGAATATCCAGAAGGGAGATCCTGGGACGTCTGGTAGACATTCTCTTTGAGAGAAACGACCTGGACCTTTCCCCCGGTCGCTTCCGGTCGAAGGGCGATACCATCGATCTGGTCCCCGGCTATTTCAACAACATCATTCGAATTGAGCTATTTGGAGATGAGGTGGAGAGGATCTCCGAGGTTGACCGGCAGACGGGTCTTCTCATCGATGACATGAACTATTTCTTCATTTACCCGGCCAGGCATTATGTCATCCCGGAAGAGGAGCAGAAGGCGGCCATAGAGACCATTATGGCTGAGCTGGAGGAGCAGTTGCCACAACTGGGCATGATCGAGGCTCACCGACTCAAGCAGCGCACGCTGCACGATATGGAGATGATCTCGGAGACGGGCAGTTGCAAGGGCATCGAGAACTATTCCCGTCATTTCGACCGTCGCCGTGCGGGGGAAGCGCCCTACTGCCTGATCGACTATTTTCCAGATGATTTCCTTCTGGTCATCGATGAGAGCCACCAGACCCTGCCCCAACTAAGGGCCATGTACAAGGGCGATCGCTCCCGAAAGAAGAGCCTGGTAGATTACGGCTTCCGGCTGCCCAGCGCCTTTGACAACCGGCCCCTGCGCTTTGAAGAGTTCGAGCAGCACATGAAAAATGTGATATTCGTGTCTGCGACGCCCGGGGCTTACGAGCTGGAACATTCTGCCCAAGTGGTGGAGCAGATCATCCGGCCCACGGGCCTGCTCGATCCTCTGGTGGAAATCCGGCCTATCGAGGGCCAGGTGCGAGATGTGATGACAGAGATTCACCTCGTGGTGGAGAAGGGCGACCGGGCACTGGTGACCACCCTCACCAAGCGCCTGGCCGAGGAGCTCACGGACTTTTTGGCCAAAAACGAGATCCGCGCTCGCTACCTGCACTCCGACATCGACACCCTAGAGCGGACGGAGATCATCCGCGAGCTGCGGCTAGGCAAATTTGATGTGCTGGTGGGCATCAACCTGCTCCGGGAGGGGCTGGACATCCCTGAAGTGGGCTTCATCGGTATTTTAGATGCAGACAAAGAGGGCTTCCTGCGGGACGAGAAGAGCCTCATCCAGACCATTGGCCGGGCCTCCAGGAATGCCAACTCCCGCGTGGTTCTTTACGCAAACAGGATGACCGGATCCATCCGGGCGGCTGTGGAGAAGACAGAGCAGCGCCGGGCGATGCAGATGGCCTACAACCAGGAGCATGGCATAGTTCCCAGCACCATCAAAAAGCCCATCCGAGAAAAGGTGGTGGAGATCACCGACACCAGGCATATTCCCAAATCCGATATTCCCAATGTTATCATCGAGCTGGAGGCACAGATGCGCGCCGCAGCGGAGCTGTTGGAGTTCGAGAGGGCGATTTCGCTCCGCGACACGGCACGCAGGCTGGAGAAGGAGATGTTGTTGGGGTAAGATTCGCATCACTTTACGCGGCCTATGGTTGCTCGAAGTGATCCGTCGCCTTTATCATCGCCGGAATGGTCGCCCTCTTTGGAGCCCTTATTACCTCCAGAAGCACTATCCTTCGAGGTTGCCCTTACAGACATCTTTTTCATTGACTTCTTAAGCTGCAACTCCAGGGCAAGCTTCTTGTTATACCATGATCTGGGAAATAGAGGCGAGATCTCAATGGCTTTGTTATAGCATTCTATGGCCTGATCGTATCTGTCAAGCCTGTAAAGCACATTGCCTTTGGTATTCCAGACCAGTGCGTTTTGCAAATTGATCTGCAAGGCTTTATTGCAGGCATCAAGCGATTCAAAATATCTCTCCTGGAGATAGAAAATATCGGCCTTGGCGGACAAGGCCTCCCAGCTGTTGGAGTTCTTGCCTAGTTCCAGATCTACAATCATCATGGCGCCACCTAGGCCCTCTTTGGAAAGCAGGTCCAAGGCATTGCCCATGCCGGGACGCATACTTTTGGCTTTTGTTGCACCATCATGCCCTTCGCAGGACGCTTTTTTCCGAAAGTTCTCAATAAGCTGCTTGTTGGACTCTCGATCATAGGTGAGAGAAGTCTCCAGATATTGGGCGATCTTATCCATGAACTCATCTGGATTGGCACAAGACTTTTCCAGGTCATTGATATACTCGCAGAGATCTCTCTCGGCGTTCCTGCGTTCCATGATCTTGTTCCATTCCAGTAAGACACTCTCGGCAACCTGGGGAAGCTGGTGCAGATCTTCTCCTTTCACCACATAATCCATAGCCCCTGATTTTAGAGACTGGACAGCCAGCTTCTCAGATCCTACTCCCGTTATGATTATGAATGGAAACTTCATCTCCAGAGAGCGCCCTGCTCCTCCGGTCAGGTCCAGACCATTGCCGTCGGGGAGGCGATAATCTGAGATCACCAGAAACTCCTGGCCAGTGTGCTCATTTATCCACTTTTTGGCATCCCCGATCGTTTCGGCACGATCAATTTTCCAGTCCGCATCATTCTCCTCAAAGATCCTTCGAACCAGCAGAGCGTGAGCCTCTTCATCCTCTACTAACAGAATCTGTTTGATATCCTTTTTGCCAACAGATGATTGCATAACTTACCTCATAATTGACCAATATCTCTTCATTTGGACTCTGCCAAAGTAAAACAGACAGTGCAACCCTTTCCCAGCTTTGACTCTATCCAAATGCGTCCTCCATGAACCTCGATAATCCTCTTAATTATGGCCAGCCCAGCGCCTGATCCCTCACTCTTCTTATCTAACTTATAGAAGAGTTCAAAGACTTTGTCATGCTGGCTAGGATCTATTCCTATGCCGTTATCTTTTACGAAAAATACCGTTTCTTCACCATCTTGTCTGCATCCAATGTCTATATTTGGATGCGGCTGGCTCCCCATGTATTTTATGCTATTCTCTATCAGGTTTGTCAGAACCTCGACTATCCTCATGCGGTCCACATTGACCGATGGAAGAATGGGTTCTATCGTCACCTGTACACCCCGTACCATTATTTTCTCATTGATCAGACCCAACGCCTCCTGGACAATCTCGGTGAAGGGAACTACATCAGGAGGATTGGCGACCCTGCCTATGCGGGAAAGCTCCAGGGTGTCCGTAAGAAGATTTTCCATCTTGGAAATGGCAGAGCTGATCATCTTGAGATCTACCTTGACACGTTCAGAGTTGCCCTTGGCCAGGTCAGACTGCAGGAAGCCCACGAAACCGTTTATCGTGACCAGGGGGGACTGCAGGTCATGTGAGACCGTGTAAATGAACCTCTCCATCTCTGTGTTTTTGGATTCAAGTTCTGTCACCAAACGTTCTCTGACCTCCTCGGCCTGCTTATGCTCGGTGATATCTCGGAAATACCACACCCTGCCATAATATTTTCCACTGGCACCAAGCATCGGGGCCGAGTAGCGGTCGAACGACCTGCCGTCTTTCAAAGCGATCTCATCACTGCTTATTTCATCCAGAACTCTGTAGAGGTGCAACACCTTCTGCATGAATTCCTCGGGACTGGCCAGTTTAACCATTACCGACTGTAGCGCACGCTCATCGGATTGTGATTCTATTACGTCGGGAGGAATACCCCACATATCGACAAAACGTTGATTGTAGGATAATATTTTACCATTTTCATCCACCACAAGTATTCCATCGATGGATAACTCCTGCTGTGTGCGAAGGATGATATAGGTGAATGCCAGCGCCTCCTCGGCGCGCTTGCTTTCGGTGATGTCTGTGAGGAAATTCAAAGAGGCTGGTTTGCCTTGCCATTCGATCAAGGCAGCATTGATTTCCACCCATTTGACAATGCCGGCTCGGGTAACCACTCGGAAGGCATAGCGGGGCAGTGCGGCTTCGTTTGCGACCCGTCGCCGGTAATTTTCAACCACCATGCTCCGATCATCCGGGTGAATGAATTCGGGAAATGGTCTATCAATGAGATCCTGCTCAGAATACCCTTCCAGCAATTCAAGCGTCATGGGATTGACAAATTTGAGCAGGCCGTCTTGCGCGACGATGATTGATTCGTTAGCGTTGTTTATCAGCAGGCGGTACTTTTTCTCGCTTTCCAACAGCGCCTTTTGCGCACGATTGCGCTCGATGGAATATCTGATGGAACGATCCAGCAATCTGCCATCCAATTCCCCCTTTATCAAATAATCCTGTGCACCTTCACGAACGGCTCTCGTCGCCAGCTCTTTGTCGCATAGGCCGGTTAATATCAGTATGGGAATTTTTGCCTTCGTTTTATGAATTTGGGAGAATGTATCTAAACCAAGGCTATCGGACAGATTCAAATCCAGGAGCACAGCGTCCACATCTTCCTGGGTCAGGAATTCAAGCCCCGAAGAAAGACTATTTTTCCAGACAAGATCGAAGATTGCGCCGGAAACGTCGTCCTCTTTACGGGAGACATCCAGTAGATACTTCAGGATCATCCATGCATCTACCTCATTATCCTCGATTAGAAGAATTTTAATGGTATCAGTCATTAACGTTCCATTTGAGCCAGTAATTTCCCAAGACCGTCATCATCTCTCTAAACAAATCCGAGCCCATTGGCTTCACCAAATAGCTGTTGGCATAATTGGAGTACGCCTTGGTGATGTCTGCATCATTTCGGGAAGTGGTCAATATCACGACAGGAAGCGCTCTTAGATTCAGAGATCCCTTTATAGCCCTCAAAACGTCATGCCCATCTACCACCGGAAGCCGAAGGTCCAGGAGTATCAGGTCCGGCCTGGGGCAATCTTTCGGGTCTGCAAACTTGCCCCTCTGCAAGAGATAATCCAGAGCCTCATCTCCGCTACCCATCCAGTAGATCTCATGGCTGATCAATACATCCTCGAAGGCACGGGTGATGAGCATGGCGTGAGTCTCGTCGTCTTCAATGAGCAGTATCACTGCAGTGCGGTCTTTCATGGCAGAGTCCTTTCGCCGAGGGCAGGGTAAAGATCCTCAATCTTTTTGATAAATTTGTAATATGATTATATATTTTTTTGGAAGTTTCACACTTAGAAACAAAAATTATCAGAAAATTAATGCGAGTGAGGAGAGTAAGCCCCCTTCTGTTCGTGACGGCATTCGGCTTAGCGCCATACCCGAGCTTGGCTGGACGTCCGTGATTTCAGCTCTATTTTGGCTTGCACCCACAGGGTTTCGCCGTTTCATCCGCTTCCCGCGCGACCTCAGCCTTGCGGCATCATCGCATTAACGCGGAGCGGTCTCGTTTCTGTGCCAGAGCCGGAGCTCTCGCCCCACATCCTTTGCGGGATGTCTGTGTGTCCAGTGGTGGGGGGACTTTCCACACCGGCCAAAGGTGGCCAGCGGCAGCCGCCCTTCCTCTCTCGCCTATTCAAATTTGAGCGATAATATATAAAACTATGCTTGAATGATCTCTGACCAGATACTTAAGCTTCTCGAAATAGACTTATATCCCTCTGCGATTTTATTAAACACAATGGCCCGAGATCAAAAAGATTACTACTACCGGCTGGCAAAGGAAGAGGGCTATAGAGCCCGCTCTGCCTATAAGCTGCTGCAGGTAAATGAGAAGTTTAACATCATCAAGCGAGGAGACAATGTGGTTGACCTGGGGGCCGCGCCCGGCGGCTGGCTGCAGGTGGCGGCCAAGCTTTCCGGGGGCAAGATCATAGGCGTGGACCTGGAGGACATCGTGCCCATCCCCGGCGTGAAAACTTTCCAGGCGGACATAACCAGAGAGAGCACCGTAGATCTGGTGAAGGAGGCTTTAGGTGGGGATGCGGATGTGGTGATATGCGACGCCGCGCCAAACCTTACCGGTGTCTGGCACAGGGACCATGCCGTCTCCGTCGATTTGTGCAGCTCGGCGCTTAAAATGGCCAAGAAGCTATTGAAGCCCCAGGGAAATTTCGTGGTCAAGGTCTTCCAGGGCGACCTGTTCCAGGGCTATTTAAACGAGGTGCGAAAGGAGTTCTCATCCGTTCACGCTCATTCACCGCTTGCATCCAGAAAAGAGAGCGCAGAGACCTACGTCGTGGCCAAAAAGATGCTCACGGGCCCGGTGAGGAGAGGCGATGTGCTGGATGTCCAGATCGAGTATTTGGGCAAATCGGGAGATGGTGTTGCAATGGTGGAAGGCTTCGCGATCATTGTTCGTAAAGCGCAGCAGGGCGAGAAGCTGCGGATCAAGATCGATGCGGTCAAGCCCAATTTTGCCTTCGCCGAAATACTGGAGAGAAAGGGTTAATAACCTGCCCAAGAAAAACAGAGGGAAGGGCGATGCTATGGAAGACAATGCCGTAATTTTCGTCGGTGACAAGCCAGTCATGAACTATGTTCTAGCCGTAATGACCCAGTTCAACAAGCCGGTCTCCACAGTAACGCTGAAGGCCAGGGGACGTGCCATCTCCCGGGCAGTGGATGCGGCTGAAATCACCAGGAATCGATTCATGCTTAATATCATTGTCAAAAACATAACCATCGGCACGGAGGCCATCCAGAGTGAGGACGGCAAGACGGTGAATGTGTCTTCGATAGAGATTTTGCTGGCTAAGACTTGAATACTATTTTAGTGTAAGTGGTGGGCTACTTCACCACCACGCAGGCATTCTCATCGAAAGGATTCGTTCTCATAGCCAGGGAGAATAGATAGGGGTAGTTCGAATTGAGATATCTCATGTATGTCATCCACTCCATGACCAGCAGGAAATACGCCCTTTCAATGTCGCCTGCGAGATGCTGGTAATCGGAATCCGGCCGCTCCTGAATGTCTCGGCGGTGCTCCAGTTCCTCTGTCAGGTGGAATACAGCCCGAAGCAGATTGGTAAAGCTCTCATTCTCCAGCAATAGAGGGTTTTCCAGCAGTCTTAGGGAAAAACTCCGCTTAGTGCTCAAATAGGTGGAGAGTGCCTTGACATCGATCTTCTTGATGTCGATGCTGTAACTGTGATTCTTGAATTTGTCCTGCACCCTGATAAATTCCTCGTCGGACCACTGGTCGATTTTAACCAGGTCCCCGCTCAGCCGGCAGAGATTCGGATCATTATCGGAAAGATAGGTCAAAAGCCAGGTGCCAACCTCGCTAAAAAAAACTCCTACTACTATGTTCATCTTCTCCAGTTTATTCTGCTTGGATCTATTGGCAAGCAGCCTATTGAGAATTAGAGTTACAAGCAGTACATTTAAGGGTAGATAGCCCAGAGAATTAAAGAGATAGTTGAAGATATTTTCAGCATCACCAATAATCAGGTATTTTATCCCGTAGATGATCAAAGATAGCAGTATCAAGAAAATACCAAGGCGCGCTTCCCAGCTTAGCTTCATTTCCATTGCTCATTTCGGACCAATAGCTAAAAAAGTATCGATCGTCGGCTTCTCGCTCCTTTGAACAGCAACGATAATGATAGCTATCCGACAGATAACTTTACCTACATTTAATCACCTCTGGGAAAAAGGTGATTATATGTTTCCAGGACTTGGAGGATTAGGCGGAAGGGGCGGCTTGAGCCCCAAGAAGATGAAAGGCATGTTGAAGAACATGGGCATTGATATCGATGAGCTTGAGAATGTTTCCGAGGTTATCATTCGCATGCCCGACAAGGAGATTGTTATAACCAATCCCTCTGTCGCGATCATGGATTCCCACGGCACACGAAGCTTTCAGATATCGGGCGACTCAACTGAGCGCGCGCCGTCTGCTGCCAGGGAAGCGGCAGAAGAGCCCCCCATTGAGATTCCGGACTCGGACGTGATGCTCGTAGCCGCTCAAACCGGCGCGAATTTGCCGGAGGCAAAAGCTGCCCTGCAGGAGGCTAAAGGAGACCTGGCTGCCGCCATAATAAAGCTGGCATCAAAATAGGTATGCCAGGCACTATTCGCGATCCAGTTCATGGAGCTATCCAGATAGATGAGCTGGAGCGGCATCTCATCCTGTCCCGACCGGTGCAGCGACTGAGGGGGATTAAGCAGCTGGGTCTGGTGGAGACGGTCTATCCAGGAGCGAGCCATAGCAGGTTCGAGCATTCACTGGGAACCATGTACATGGCCGGGCGGATGGCCGAGCACCTGGGCCTCTGCCGGGATGAGGTGCGAAAAGTGCGCCTGGCCGGGCTTTTGCATGATCTGGGGCACTCGGCCCTCTCCCATGCCGTGGAGGGCGTTCTTAGCCGAAACCCGGACATACAGCCCAAATTGGAGGGGCGGCGTGTTTCCAGACATGAAGAGTTCACCCGCCAGATCATAGCGGCCCATCCCTTCAAAGAGGAGGCCTTACGGGTCGCAGAGAGGGATTTTTGTGATGCCGACGAATTATTTCGAGAGATCGCAGACATAGCTTCCGGGGCCAGGCCACCCCTGGGCCAGATCATCGTGGGCGATCTGGATGCAGACAGAATTGACTTTCTTTTGCGCGATTCGCACCACTCGGGCGTTTCCTTAGGGCTCGTGGATACCGATCAGATACTGCAGGCTCTGACCATCAGCAATGGTCGCATTGTGCTGGCGGGGAATGGCGACTATCGGGCCGAGATGTCCCAGACCGCGGCCGAGTCGATGCTCATTGCCAGGGCCCATCACTATAATGCACTCATCTACCATCCAGCCGTTCAGTCCATCCGGGCCATGCTGCTGGCCGCATTGGAGCGCGCCTTGAGCCGGATGGATGCAGATGAGGCCAGAAGCAGCATTGTTCTATTCTTTCAAGAGTATACGGACCCCGATCTTCTGGATTTCATCCGGCAGAGGGGAGACAACACCTCCCGCGATCTCTTGACGCGCATAAAATATGGCCAAGAATTTCCACTGGCAGCCAGGTTTGACCACAGGTCTCTGTCGCCTGATATCAGAATGGCTCTCTCCACGGTTTCCCGTCATGGACGCATGAGAAAGCTCTTCGAGGATGCCCTCGGCAAAAAATATGGTGCATTGGTGGATGTCACTGTGGGCAGCGGAGTGCCAAGGTCCATGAGAACAGAGGCGAATGGATTTTTCTATGACGAGTCGGCCTTAGCAGCGGGCCTGGTCAAATCATTGACCCGCCAGATCGCTATCTCCTTCTTCTCGGACGATAGGCCGGAGATATCATTAGAGGAGGTCTGGAGCCAGGCAGAGCGGCTCCTCAACTTTATTCGCGACGAGAGCTACCTTCCCATTGACGGGCTACTGCTGCTATTTTATACCCTGCACCAGATGCTCTCCGAGACTTACGGCCAGAAGATCCTCGTTCCCCGGATCAGAAACATAACCTGGATCTACCGCACGGTGGCCAGGATTAAGGATCTGGGACCAACCGGCCTCTCTAGCCTTTTCGACTACTCTTTTCACTCCGACTATGGCTTCCCCTACAGCGAGAGGCTCTTCGAAGACATTCAGATCCTGGTTGCCAATGGTATGATCTATCAGGACGAGCGGCACTACGAACAGAATAACCAGTGGCGTCAGCGATACGAATACATGCTCACTGCTGACGGCATAAAATACGCCGAAAAAGTGGCCGGCTCTTACAGCAAAGAAGCGGAGGCTCTGGCAAATCATCTCCGGCTGGAGAAGCATACCATTCCTTATGATGTGGTGAGCCTTTATCTCAAGAGATACACGGGCAAAAAAGCATAGGATTAGACGATAGTGAGGCAAAATCTGCCATGAAAACAGCACCAAAAAAATAGATTATTTGTCTGGCAGGCGGTCCAGACGAGTGCCTGCCATCCAATCGAGTAGTTTTAATTCATCTGATGCAGTTTGAAGACAGACTGCGGGTATGTCTGGATCGGTGTAGTAGGAGTCCATGCATCATTCAAGAACTGATAGATGCTCTCGCCTGTCCAGGCTACCGTCTTATCCTTTCCGGCTGCGCTGGCAGAGTAAACAGGTGACGCGGGAGACGGGGAGGTGTAATTATCATTCAAGAAATCATAAATGGCATAGTTAGAGCTATTCATGGTAGTGTTGTTGCGGGTCATGTTCCTCTGCACCCCAGTAGCCTGGCTTGCCAGGGGAGCGACAAAGGTGCTCGGCGTCCAGCTATCATTGAGGAAAGCGGCCATAGATGGTGTGGTTACCAGTTCGGATTGAGCCGGTTCCGGCATAGCGGCTGGGTTATCCAATAAAGTTGGCCCTACAGGTGCGGCTATTGTAGCGGGCAACATCCCACCTAGAGCTATCAGAGCAAATAGCACAAGTATAATATGTTTCATGCGGTTTGCATTATCCCTCAGGTATCCATAAAGCTTTCCGTCGGTAAAGGCCATTTTCCTGGCAACGGATAAATCCCAATGGATAATAATATCGTTTTTCAGTCTTGCAGAGCTTTTAGCTCGCTTGTTGTCGCTTGAGGGTGCTCCGACAGATATGCGGCCATTTGGGGGCGGTGCACCAGCCGGCAGTTGATGCATGTCCAAAACCTCTTTCCTTTTTTGGTCCGCACATACTTGCCAAGCTCTTCATCCTTGCATGGATATAAGGGGCAAAAGCAGTGCGTGCAGTCCTGATCAGGAAAGTGGTGGCAGGGATAATACTGGCAATTTTCTTTGCCTGTGGCCTGCACCGGCTGGTCGGCTACCTCTCGAATCAGGCACGGGTCATCCGTTACCAGTCCATCGGCCCCCAAGCGGAGGAGCCAACTCGCCTCTTCTTTGCTATTAACGGTCCAGGGAAAGACAGCTATTCCCCGCTGATGCGCCTCCTTGAAGAGCCGGGCATTGACTCGCTTCGGAAAAATGGCCGAGGCTTTTGCCCAAGTGGCTAATTGCACAGGATTTATGGGCAGCGAAGAGATGATGATGCCCGTCAACAGATCCGAAATGTCCGATAATTCGCTTAGGCTGCTATGGTAAAAGGAGGTCACAATGCATTTTTTGCCAGAGAGAGCTTCGGCCACCAGTCCTTCCAGGCCCTCTTCTTTCATCTCCACTACCAGGCCCAGGTCAAGCTCCCCGGCCAGAGATATGGCCTCTTTTAGCGTTGCGATTCTATGGCTTTCCATGCACCGGCCGGTGTGGTCTCTCAACTGCAGGGCTTTTAGTTCTTCCAGGCTGAATTCTTCAACCAGGCCTTTGCCGTTGGTGGTTCTGTCCACCCTTTCATCATGCATCAAGATAAGTTCGCCGTCGCGAGAGAGCCTTACATCCAGCTCCACATAGTCGGCTCTGCACAAAGCGGCAGCCCTGATGCCTTCCAGGGTGTTTTCAGCGGCCAGGGCAAGAGCCCCCCGGTGACCTATGACTAAAGCCATTAACCTGAAAACGACTGGAAAATATATGACTTTTTGCTTTAAGCTGGCAAAGGATTATACTTCTAGAAAGACAGAGGTGAAATCCAATGCTGGATAATCTGGAAAAGTTTTGCAACCTGAAGAGGGATATCGCAGAGATAAACATCGATCCCCTGCAACGGGGCGGGATTCTGACGCTGCAGGCGCGTGCTGCTTTGCTGGAATGGGGGGACGGCTACTCGGTCTGCGACTTTTGCGCCGGAAGGCTGGATCTCATCAAGTCTCCACCAATCGAGGAGTTCGTGCATGGCGTTCTTCCTGAATTCCTGGGCACGGATGAGGTACGCGTCACCCACGGCGCACGCGAGGGAAAGTTTGCCGCCATGCATGCCCTTTGCGAGAAGGGCGACTTTGTGGTAATGGACGGCAATGCCCATTATACCACGGTTCTGGCGGCAGAGAGGGCAGGCCTGAAGATAGAGTATGCCTCGTCCAGCAAAGAGCCCGACTATGCCATTTCTGCAGAAGGCTACATACAGGCCATCGAGCGGGCTTATGAGCAGAAGGGAAATGTGAGCCTGGCCGTCCTGACCTATCCGGACGGAAATTACGGAAACCTTCCTGATGCAAAGGCCATAGCAGACGCCGCTCATGACTACAGCGTGCCATTGCTTCTCAACGGGGCTTACGCCATTGGCCGGATGCCCGTGAATGCTCGCGAGCTGGGGGCGGACATAATAGTAGGCAGCGGTCACAAGTCCATGGCCGCCTCCGGGCCTGTAGGCGTTCTGGGAGCAACGGAAGAGTATGCGAAAGCCATTTTTAGGCTCTCCTCCACCAAGAAGAACAAAGAGGTTGAGCTTTTGGGCTGCACTGTGCGCGGCGCTCCTCTCTTGACGCTGATGGCGTCTTTTCCGGCAGTTGTAGAGCGCGTGCGCCATTGGCCGGAGGAAGTGGAGAAAGCCCGCTGGTTTTCGGCTGAGATGGAGAAACTGGGCATGAGCCAGCAGGGGGAGCGGCCCCATAACCACGATCTGATGTTCTTTTTAGCGGAAAACCTCTATCAGATATCCCTGACGGCAAAGAAAGGACGCTATTTCCTTTACCGGGACCTTAAGGAGCGCGGCATTGGCGGCATCAAGCCGGGCCTCACCCGCCAGTTCAAGCTCTCCACCTATGGTCTTGCCAGAGAGGAGCTGGAGAAGGTCTTGCAGGCGTTTGGCGATATCATCGAATCCCATCGCACGGCATGATAGGCACGAGAAAAATGTGGAGAAGCTTTATCATTACAATAGACTAAATAAACTCATCAGGAGGAAGAAAAACGATTAGTTCGCGACATATCTCCTTGGCGCTGGTTACCTTAGCGCTGATTTTGGCTTTCACGATTCCAGCCTGTGCCGGAGCAAATGAAACTTCTATCGATTGGTTTATGAGGGGTCTTGATCTTTACAACCAGGAAAAATTCAATGATTCCCTGCAGGCCTACAATAGAGCTCTCGAACTGGACCCAAATGATTTCGAGGCCTGGAACAATAAAGGAATTGACGAGGGTCTTTTAGGAAGGTACGACGCGGCGCTCCAGTCTTTTGGGAATGCAGTGGCCATCAATGAGTCTTATGCCGAGGCCTGGTACAATATGGGAGTCATTTACGACTTTAAGGGATACTACCAAACAGCCGTCCAGGCATACAAGAAAGCCACTCAGATCAACCCTGCCTATCAAAAGGCCCTGGTAAGAAGAAATGTCGATACGGATGTGGTAATGTCCCGTTCACTCTCCTGCGCCTGTCAGGACCCGATCATTTTGGTGTAGATTGCTTTGTGAGCTTTCTTGCAAAGCTTCACAAAGCAATCATTTTCTAAAGCCCGCTCATTCCTATCGGTATCTGGCTGATATCTCCAACTCCTGTCAAAATCCTGTCCGCATCCTCGCGCACATCATGGTACCTGGATTTCTGGGATGGTGCCGGTAGCAGGCTCTCTTTTGCCTGCGGCAAGGTGGCATTTTTCTCCTGGCCCAAAGCTGATGTCTCGGCCCGGGGCTCTGCTCGCGCAGAAGTGTAGCTGGAGATGTCGGGATTGATCCAAATGGCTGCAAAATCCGATCGTAAAGAGATATTTCCATTGCTAACCTGCAAAATGTCGCCTTTGATCGACCCGCTGGCAGCATCATAAGTCCCATTCAGGCGGCTGGAAAATTGCACGGTGTCCTTGAGGGCAGTTAAGACCAGGTAGATCCTGCCCTTTTCCACAAAGCCGATGACGATGCCGTTCCAGGACTGACCGCTATCAGATTGATGGAAAAAGGATATTGCGCCGAAATTCCCGGCGCCTGAAATCTCTCTGATTTAACTTCCGCTCATTTATATTGGTATCCCGCTGATATCTCCAACTCCTGTCTGGATCTTATCCGCGTACTGGTGAATGTCAACGAACCTTGAGGCTGGCTTTGCTGGCTCTGCCGTCTGTTCCTCAGATGCGTTAACAACGGCTGGCGCTGGTGTCTCAACTTTTGGCTCCTCGATGATCGCAGGAGTGTAGCTGGAGATATCCGGGCTGATCCACATGGCGCTGAAGGTGCCGCTGCCTACCTTCTTTCCACCGGCAATCTGGGTGAAGTTGCCGTTGATGGTATCATTGGCATAGGTGCCGGTCATCTTGGTGGTGATGCTCTCTTTGTCCTTCTGAGCAGTCAATGTCAGATCCACCTCGTTTTCTGTGACGGAACCCACGACGTTTGCATTCCAGGCTTTTCCGCTGTCTGGTTCATACTTGGCCTGGCCGTAAAGCTCGCTTCCTTCCTGATTGAGGGCCATGGTAATGGGGCCGGTCTCTATGCCTGTAAAGGACCAGATGTAGTTGAGATTGGGTCCAGAACCAGACTGCGTGGCAGCAGCTGTCTCGTTCGCCGGGATATTTTCATTTGTCGAAATGGTCTTCGTAATACTAGTATTGTTGTCGCTCTGCCCCAGGGACAGGCCGGTGATGAGAGATACAAGCAGTAGAGAAAGAATCATGCTTCTTTTATTCAATAATATGCCTCCGATATATTTTCCACTTTTCAGCGATAGGCTTTTCGTCATTTGCCTACAACACCCCCTGTGTCACCTTCTCCCTTATAAGCTTTTCACATGGAGGCCGTGGAATTTCTCTCATTCGTTTCATTCCACGCCAATCATTTGCAGGTTCGATTTATCCTTTTATTCGTAGTAGTCTTTCGGCTCCATATGGACCACCACGTCCTCCACGCCGTCGATGGAGACCTTGATTAGGACCTCGACCTCTTCGCTCACATTATGAGCCGCCTCAAGGGATAAAGACGAATCCACACAAATATGCAGATCCACATACATCTGCCCGGGCGTTCCGCGCGTTCGGATGCGGTGGCAATTGCACACCCCCGGCACAGACAAGGCCAGTTTCAATATAACGCTCTCCTCGATCGGAGCCTTGTCCAGCAATACCACGGAGCTTTCTCTAATGATATTAAAGCCGGTTAAGATGATCAAGCCGGTGATGAGCAGAGCGATGATGGGATCAGCCATGGGGTATCCCATCTTGACCATAACCAGGCCGAGGATAACACCTATAGATGCATAAACATCGCTGCGGGTGTGCATGGAATCGGCCACCAGGATGCTGCTCTTCAATTTTTTGCCGATGATATATTCGTATGCAGCGATGCCCACATTTATGGCGAGCGTGCCGATCATGATGACGAAACTAAGCCAGGTCACATCCGGCACAGTTGGATGCAGTATCCTATCAGTTGCGGCTATGATTATCTGGATGCAACTGGCGAAGAGGAGCACGGCTATGCCTAAAGAGGCAAAGGTCTCGAACTTGGAGTGGCCGTAAGGGTGCTCTCTATCAGGTGGCCGAGATGCCATTGATATTCCAACCAGGCCGATGATGTTTGAGCTTGCATCTAATAGGGAATGCAGCCCGTCCGAGGTCATGCTCAGAGAACCAGTGTAAAGCCCCCAGCCACCCTTGGCCATAGCCACGAGTAAATTTAATACAAATATTATTATAAGGATGCGCTTGACAGTCGCATAGTATGACATCACAATAGTTATGTTCGACAGGGTTAAATAAGCCTTTTGAACGGAGTTGAAACACTTGCAGTCCCGAAACCACATGCACATATTGCACATATACTTGTACCATCAATTAATAACTACATAGTTCATTAGACCATCAGGTGAATTTGATTTGAATCGTGGCCGACTTCTCGTCAAGATTAACCGGATCTGCGCCTGGATGCTTCTTATCTTCATGACCATCTTCCTTATCTCTGGATATGCCTGGTGGAACAGGACATTGCTGCCCCTGCAACAGGCCATATCCATGCACACCGAGCTGGACTTATTTCTGGTCTTCTTCTTCCTGGTGCATGTGCTGATCAGCACCAGATTCGCCTTAGCACGCTGGAGGGTGGGTCATGGACAGATGGTCAATTTGCTGCTCATAGTAATCGGCATTCTATCATTCTTGTCTGTCCTTAGCATCCGCTAGAAGCTCTGAGGACGAAATGCACAGCGAAAAGCTTATTTAACCTAGCGTTACTAACTTAAAGTTTAATAAGCAAAAAATCGAGTGATGATATTGGATCCGGTTGAGCTTTTAGATATCCTGGGGAACGAAAATAGGAGGCGCATACTTCAACTCCTCTCGTTTCGCCCTTTTTACTTCAATGAGATGGCCAAGCGACTGGATGTCGGACCAAAGGCCGTCATCGATCATCTGGTGATGCTGGAGAGAGCCGGCCTGGTGGAATGCTATCAGGACACGGGAAGAAGAAAGTATTTTCGCATAGTCCGAAAGATAGTTCTGGAGGTGGCGGTCTCGCCTCATTCTTACGGCGTAAGAGCCTTTCTCTCCGAGGACGTACCAAAAGTAGAAGATAACGGATTGGTCCCGGACATGAAGCTTTTACGCGACGAGCTCTCAACCCTGGAGGAAAAGAGGCTTGAACTGCGCGCTCTCCTGGACCGGATCGAATCTCGAGAAATGGAGATCAAACATATAGCTTGCAGTACGGCCAGAAGCTATGCAGAAAACCAGCTGGAGGCGGAGATCCTGACGGCACTCCTCTCCGGCGATGCTGATGCAACGCATCTGGCCATGAGGCTGGAAGCTCCCGAGATTGTGGTAATAGACCGGCTAAAAAGGCTGGAAGAGCGTGGAGCTGTGCATTTGTTAGATCAGGAATGGAGCATCAGATAATGGAGAGAGAAGGGACGGAAATAGAGCCTGTCGTAGGTGGGCCGGAAAAGGTTGTCTCTCTACAACTTCGGGTTGCTGAAGCCTATCACAAAGATGCAGGAAAGGGCGTGGCCAGGATTGGAGCGGCTGCATTGACCTCCCTATCCCTGGAAAACGGGGGTGTGGTGGAGATCAAAGGAAAAGATAAGGTCTACGCCATCACCTGGCCCGGAAACCCTGATGATCCCCAGGATCTCATCAGAATTGACGGGAATACCCGCGCCAACCTGAGTGCTGGGATAGACAGCAAAGTTGTCGTCACCCGGGCCGAGGCAAGACCGGCCCGAAAGATCGTTGTCGCTCCTACGCGCCAGATCCGGCTCATGGGCGGGCCGCAGTACTTGCTTCGTATGCTACAAGGAAGGGCGGTTGTCAAGGGTGAAATGCTGCGCGTGGAGATGATCAATAGCAGCCTCAACCTGGCCGTGGTCAGCACAATGCCTGCCGGTGCGGTAATCGTAACTTCCGAGACTATCATCAGCATCACCAGAGAGACTTTAGAAGAGCTGGCACTGCAAGTGCGGGATATCTCCTACGAGGACATTGGCGGCCTTTCCCGCGAGATCAGAGAGATCAGGGAGATGATTGAAGTTCCACTGCGTCATCCGGAGCTTTTCTCTCGCCTGGGCATCAATCCACCTCGCGGGGTGCTGCTCTATGGACCACCCGGAACGGGAAAGACGCTCATCGCCAGGGCCGTGGCCAGCGAGACCGACGCCAACTTCATATCCATCTCCGGTCCAGAGATCGTCTCCAAGTTTTATGGAGAAAGCGAGCAGCGGCTGCGCCAGATCTTCGAGGAGGCCGCTAAAGCCGCTCCCTCCATCATCTTCATCGATGAGATCGACTCCATCGCACCCAAACGCGAGGAGGTGTCCGGCGACCTGGAAAGGCGTGTGGTGGCTCAGCTCCTGGCCCTTATGGACGGACTTTCCTCCCGGGGAGAGGTAATAGTAATTGCAGCCACCAATAGGCCCAATGCCCTTGATCCTGCCATCCGTCGGGGCGGACGCTTCGATCGGGAGATTGAGATAGGCATTCCCAGTAAAACCGGTCGGCTCGAGGTGCTGTATGTTCATACCAGAGGCATGCCTCTCGACGTGTCCCTGGACTTGAAAGAGATCGCAGATGCCACGCACGGCTTTGTAGGAGCGGACCTTTATGCTCTCTGCAAAGAGGCGGCCATGCGAACACTGGAGAGGGCGCTTCCCGACCTGGATGTGAGCGAGGATATACCAGCCGAGATCGTGGAGAGTCTTCGGGTTACCAAAGAGGACTTCAAAGAGGCTTTGAAGAAAATTGAGCCCTCCGCCATGAGAGAGGTATTCGTAGAGGTAGCGGAGGTACACTGGGATGAAGTGGGGGGCCTTGAGGAAGTCAAGCAGTCACTCATCGAGGCCGTGGAGTGGCCGCTCAAGTATCCGGAAGCCTTCGCAGCCGTAGGCGTTCGGCCCCCGCGTGGCATCCTTCTTTACGGCCTGCCGGGAACAGGCAAGACCCTCCTGGTAAGAGCGCTAGCTACGGAGAGTAATTTGAACTTCATCAGCGTCAAAGGCCCGGAACTGCTCAGCAAATGGGTGGGCGAATCGGAGCGTGCCGTAAGAGAGATATTTCGCAAAGCCCGCCAGGCGGCTCCTGCCTTGGTATTCTTCGATGAGATCGACTCCATAGTTCCGAGCCGGGGCAGCGGGCCCGATTCGAACGTGACAGAACGAGTAGTCAGCCAATTCCTAACCGAGTTGGATGGGCTGGTAGAGCTTAAAGATGTGGTAGTAGTAGCGGCTACCAACCGGCCGGACCTCTTGGACAGTTCAATGCTCCGTCCCGGCAGATTCGATCGTTTGATTTATATTCCCATGCCGGACATGCAGGCAAGAAAGAGAATACTGGAGATTTATCTCTCCCGCATGGCCGCCTCCGGGGCCATTGCCCTGTGGCTGGCCGAGATGACAGAGAACTTTTCCGGCGCAGATTTAGAGATGCTCTGCCGGGAAGCTGGTATGCTTGCTTTAAAAGAGCATATAACGATCGGTATGAAAAGAGAAGAATTGATCATTGATAGGATACTGGTAACACGAGAGCATTTCCAAAGAGCGCATGAGCTTATTAAGCCCCATCTGTCCAAAGGCATGCGGGAAGAATACCTTAAAATGATCCAAGATTTCAAAGCCTAAAGGACCAAAATGAGTATGGATACAAAGCACCAGATATATAGTCAAGAAGGATTAAAAGACGATATGAGGGCCGAAAAATTGACTTCTGAAGACGAGTCGAAAGAGCTGCTTGGGGACATTGATTTCAACGATACCAGCAGCATAACCGTGCCTGAGAGCCTCATAGATCATGTGATCGGCCAGGATGAAGCCGTGGAAGTGATCAAAAAGGCGGCACGCCAGAGACGCCATGTCATGCTCATCGGATCGCCGGGAACAGGAAAATCCATGCTCGGCAAGGCCATGAGCGAGCTACTCCCCGTGGAAGAGCTACAGGATGTTCTGGTCTATGCCAATCCAGAGGATAACAACACTCCGCGCGTTCGCATCGTACCTGCCGGCAGAGGCAAGCAGATAGTCGATGCCCAGAAGATGGAGGCCAGAAAGAAGGTCCAGACGCGCAATATGTTCTTAATGCTCATAGTAATGGCCTTAATAGTATATGCCTATTATACGGGACAGCTCCTCTTCGGGATCATTGCAGCAGCGCTTATATTCCTTTCACTGCGTTATATGTTGCCCAAAGAGGACGCCATGGTTCCCAAGCTCCTGGTGGACAACAACAATAAGAAGAAGGCACCTTATGTCGATGCCACCGGGGCACACGCCGGCGCCCTTCTTGGAGACGTCCGCCATGATCCTTTCCAATCCGGAGGCCTGGAGACGCCATCCCATGAGCGGGTGGAATGCGGAGCCATTCACAAGGCCCACAAGGGAGTTCTCTTCATAGATGAGGTGAACACTCTACGTCCTGAGTCACAGCAAAGCCTGCTTACGGCTTTGCAGGAGGGTGAGTATCCCATTACCGGTCAGAGCGAGAGAAGCTCCGGCGCACTGGTCAGAACGGAGCCAGTGCCCTGCAGCTTCATCATGATCCTGGCGGGAAATTTGGATGCCGTGCAGGGAATGCATCCCGCCTTGAGGTCACGCATCAAGGGCTACGGATATGAAGTCTACATGAGAGACAGCATGGACGACACCCTGGAGAACAGAAACAAGCTCATCAGATTCGTGGCCCAGGAGATTGTAAGAGACGGCAAGATACCGCACTTCAGCAGGGATGCGGTCTCGGAGATCATGCGGGAAGCCAAGAGAAGATCAGGGCGAAAGGGCCATCTCACACTAATGCTGCGAGACCTGGGCGGCCTGATCAGAGTATCCGGGGACGTAGCCCGTGCCAATGGTGCAAACCTGACCGAAGTGGATCACGTCATAGAGGCCAAGAAGATGGCAAGGTCCGTGGAGCAGCAGCTTGCCGACCGCTACATGGAGCGCCGCAAGGATTACAGCATGTTCCACTCCTCCGGGGACGAAGTGGGAAGAGTCAATGGTCTGGCCGTTATGGGCGACTCGGGAATAGTGCTGCCCATCATGGCCGAGATCACGCCGGCGCAGTCCAAGGATGAGGGCAAGATCATAGCCACAGGTAAATTGCAGGAGATTGCCAGAGAAGCTGTCACCAACGTCTCCGTGCTCATTAAGAAGTTCCTGGGTGAGGACATAACCAACAAGGATGTGCACATTCAGTTCATCGGCACCTACGAAGGCGTAGAGGGCGACAGCGCATCTATCTCCATTGCCACAGCAGTCATATCCGCCCTGGAAGGCGTGCCAGTCAAGCAGTCGGTGGCCATGACCGGTTCTCTGTCTGTGCGGGGAGATGTCATGCCCGTGGGAGGCGTGACGCAGAAGATCGAGGCCGCAGCGAAAGCCGGCATCAAGACGGTGCTCATACCCAAATCCAATATGGGCGATGTACTGATCGACGAAGCCACCAAGGGCATGATCGAGATCATTCCCGTCTCCAATATGAGCGAGGTCTTCGAGTATGCCATGGGCGGGCAGAGGAACCGGCTGATCGAGAAGCTGAAGAGGTTTGCCACCGAAAAGAAGATCGGCATCATCCTGCCGGAGACCATTACCATCCCCAGCAGGAGCATCTGAAACCAAATGGCGCCTGAGTTCTACGACATTCGCATCCTTCGTGGCAGTAGGACCAGGATTGTCCTGGACAACGGCAAGCTGGAAGAGATAGCAGAGGCTCCCTTCCAGGGTGCGGCGGTACGAGCTCTTCACGAGGGAGCGTGGGGTTTTGTGACCACGGACAATGTCGCAAACCTTGGGGAAGAGATCGATCTGGCCAAACGCATCGCCCGGAAGATCGACCGGCGCGAGAACCTCGTGCTGGCAGAGGCTCCGGTGGGTAGAAGCGTTGTGGTTCCAGTTAAAAAAGATCCCAAGAACCTTTCCCTGGAGGAGAAGGTGGTCCTGCTACGAGAGATTGAAGACGCAGCTAAAGTTAAGGGCGTCTCCTCCACCCAGGCCGTCTACGCAGAGATGGATTTTACCACGCATTACGAGAGCTCGGAGGGCCTGGATCTGGAGGCAAAGACGACGCGCATGGGCTTTGTCATCAGCGCCGTGGCCCACAGAAACGGGCTCTACCAGACGGACGGAGAGGGCCGGTCGGGCGTAGGAGGCCTGGAGCTCTTTGACCGGGAAGACCCCATTGCTCTGGCCAGAGGGGTTGGCGAGACGGCGGTGGCACTTCTCGACGCGAGTATGCCCAAGGGTGGAACCTATCCCGTGATCCTAGATCAGGAGCTGGCCGGAGTATTTGTTCATGAGGCGGTAGGCCATGCCACTGAGGGAGACATCATTTTAGAGGGCGACTCCTGTCTGGAAGGAATGCTGGGCCAGAAGATCGGCTCAGAGTTGGTGACGGTCAAGGACGATCCCAGTTTGATGCAAAACGGATACTACTCTTTTGACGATGAGGGAAGCCTGGCCCAGGAAACGGTTTTGGTGGAGAAGGGCATCCTTAAGTCGTATCTCAATTCTCGCGAGACGGCAGCTCGGCTGGGCGGTGTGCCGCGTAATGCCCGCGCCGAAGGCCTGGACCGGCCGGTGGTGCGCATGAGCAATACCTACATCGCCAACGGAGATTGGAAATTGGAAGAGATCCTGAGCGAGCTAGGAGACGGAGTTTACCTGTGCGGCAGCCGGGGCGGCCAGGTGAGCACGGGCGAGGGCGTCTTCCAGTTCAATGCCAAGAGAGGCTACCTGGTGGAAAAGGGCGAGAAGACGCGGCTTTTGCGGGACGTGTCCCTGTCCGGCAAGATTCTGGAAACTTTGCTGCATGTCCGGGCGGTGGGGAACGACCTCAAGTTCAACAGCGGACGCTGCGGGAAAGCAGGACAGCTCGTGCCCGTGAGCGACGGATCGCCGCACCTCCTGGTGGCAGAGGCGACGGTGGGCGGAGCGGGATAAGGATTTAATGGTCTCTATTTTTTTAAATTACACTTTCTTGGGGCGGACATAAGCTAAACTTAAATACCTGGCAGCATGTAGATATTATTAATGGTGTGCTCAGATACCCCGGGAAGAGAGCAGACAGTAATGATATCTGCCATAAATACCAAAGAGACTGTACTGGAGGAGTTCAAGGCCGGCGTGGTTCGTAGCATGAAGCAATACAATGCCGGCCTGGTGAGAACCTTTGATAATGCAGACGATTTTCTGGCCGATCTTCATAGCTCTGAGTAATTTTCTACTATGCCATATAAAATTAAGCGGACGCTTGATTTTAAAAACCAATTTAAAAAATTAACTAAAAAAGATAAAAAATTGGATGAAAAGCTTTCTAAGAAAATAAAACAAATTATACAAAATCCTGAACTGGGCGATCCAAAAAGTCATGATCTAAAATACACACGAGGATCGCATGTTAATCCCTTTGTTATTGTTTACATGGTCATCAGCGACACGATTTTATTTATATATGTAGATCATCATGATTTTGTGTATAAAGAGGCTCCAAGGGTTCTTGGGAACATTGAATGTGAGTTTCCAGAGTTATGGGCGGTGATGCCGCCAG
>SESC01000151.1_pt1 | contig 28279 bp, 27 predicted proteins | sample 3171431 | NCBI WGS metagenome assembly SESC01 (sample SAMN06051868, study PRJNA518727) | freshwater metagenome | biome: subpolar coniferous forest; feature: holomictic lake; material: water; isolation source: holomictic Lake 227, 8 m depth | place: Canada: near Kenora, Ontario | collected... | reverse complement strand
TATTGGCATTCCAGCCGCATCGTTTTACTAGAACCCGTGATTGTTTTGGTGAGTTTGTACAGGTTCTCAAAAACTTTGATGCCTTGGTATTGACTGAGGTATATCCAGCGGGTGAAGCAAAAATTCCAGGAGCAGATGGTAAGAGCTTGATGAAGGCTGCCCTCATGGAAGATAAAAGCTTCAAAGGAACCTTAAATTCAGCCGCCGTAGCATTTGCCCCCAGTGTTGCTGAAATGCCTGAAAAATTGGGTCAAATATTACAAGATGGCGACGTCTTAATTACGATGGGCGCGGGATCAATCTCTGCTTTGCCACATACATTAGCGGAGGCAAAGAGTGTCTAAACAAGAGGTCAACGTGAGCGTGTGGGGTGATCGAGTGAGGTCACAGTTAGCCAGCCTTAATGTGGCGGCACTTGGCCGTGTTGGTGTTTTATTTGGCGGGCGTTCTGGAGAACGAGAAATATCATTGATGTCTGGTAATGGGGTCTTGGATGCTCTGCGTCACAAAGGGGTTGATGCCCATGGGTTTGACACAGGACTGCGTTGCCCTACTGAGTTAGCCAAAGAAAAATTTGATCGTATATTCATTTCGTTGCATGGCCGATTTGGTGAGGATGGAACAATCCAAGGTTTATTGGAGTTATTGAATCTGCCTTACACCGGCAGTGGCGTTTTAGCTTCCGCTTTAGCAATTGACAAGATTGCAACGAAACAAATTTGGTTAAGCAACGGCTTATCAACCCCTGAATTTGAAGAACTTACGGCAGCCAGCGATTGGAATGCCGTAGTTCGGCATCTAGGTCTCCCATTAATTGTGAAGCCAGCTCATGAAGGCTCATCACTTGGCCTCACTAAAGTGAAATCTGTCGATGAATTGCCGGCCGCCTATCAACTGGCAGCTGGACTAGATAAAAAAGTGATCGCTGAAACTTGCATCGTGGGCGATGAGTTGACTTGCCCATTAGTTGGCCAAGGCGATACGGCAGAAGCTTTACCAGTGATCAAAATTATTCCACCACAGGCGAACTACGATTTTCATAATAAGTATTTCTCAGATGAGACTCAGTACTTATGTCCCACGGGACTTGCTCCCGAGGTGAATGCACAGGTTCAGGATTTAGCCTTAGCTGCCTACAAAGCATTGGGTTGTCGCACCTGGGGTCGTGCTGACGTGATGTTGGATCAAAAAACTGGAAAACCCTATCTATTAGAGATGAATACCTCTCCGGGAATGACCTCACATTCTTTAGTGCCGATGGCCGCTAAAGCTGCAGGAGTGAGTTATGCCGATTTGGTGCTGTGGTTGCTAAGTCAAACCCTGCAGTCAAAAGAGGCTGTTACTACATGACCACTCTTTTAGACCGTTTCGGAGATATCTTCTCCGTCATCATGTCTCCTCTTTGGAATCATCCAGAGCGGATGCAAAAGGTTAGTCGTTTCTTAATGCGTTGCTTCACTGTGATGTTAGTGATTGGCGTTTTAGTTTGGTTGAGTCAAAGACCCGTCTTTACTTTGAAACAAATTCAGGTTGAGCCTCTTGCCGGTCAAACGCTGAAACACATTAATAAATCCCTGGTGAAACGTCAGGTGATGGAAACCGTGCAGGGCAACTTCTTTAGCGTTCGTTTAGAGGATGTCAAACGGGGATTTGAGAGCATGCCTTGGGTACGCCATGCTAATGTCCGCCGCGTTTGGCCTAACGGCTTAGTTGTCAATATTGAAGAGCAAAAACCATTTGCTACTTGGGACGGCTCGGATAGTAATACCTTGATGAATACCCATGGGGAACTATTTGCTGGCCGTCTTTCAGAGCTGGTTGATGACCCAAAGTTGCTAGATTTTTCTGGTCCAGACGATGCTGGGAAAGAGGTCATGAGTCTTTATGAGAAAGCGAACAGTTGGTTTAAGCCTTGGGGTCTTGAGGTAACTAGTCTGGCGCTTACTGAGCGTTACGCATGGCATGTAAAGCTCTCCAATGGGATGAAGGTGGAGTTTGGTCGTGATGAAGAGAGCTCCGATAAAAATTTAACTGAAGAGCGTGTTGCCCGTTTATTTAAATACTGGCCACAAGTTCAAGAGAAGTGGGCAAATCGAGTTGATGCAGTAGATCTGCGTTATGCAAATGGTTTTGCAGTGCATCTTGCCTCTGCAAGTTTGAAAAAGAATGAAGTAGATGGCAAAAAAAACGAGCTGAAGCAATGAGGAATGTGAATGAGTAAAGATAATCGTGATCTATTAGTGGGCTTAGATATTGGCACTTCCAAGGTGGTAGCCTTGGTAGCTGAACTCGCTCCTGACGGTCAATTCAATGTAGTAGGAGTTGGACAAACCGCATCTAAGGGATTGAAAAAGGGCGTCGTCGTCAATATCGAGGCAACTGTACAGTCGATTCAGAAAGCGCTTGAAGAGGCTGAAGTGATGGCTGATCGTCAGATTGTTCAAGTCTTCACCGGAATTGCGGGTAACCACATTGTGAGTTTTAACTCCAGCGGCATGGTGGCGATTCGAGATAAGGAAGTAGGGGAGGGTGATGTTGAGCGTGTGCTTGAGACTGCGAAAGCAATCAACATTCCTACCGATCAACAGATATTGCATATCCTGGTTCAAGAATTCATTATTGATGGCCAGGAAGATGTGCGTGAACCGATTGGTATGAGCGGTCTGCGCTTAGAAGTGAAGGTGCACATTGTTACTGGTGCGGTCAGTGCCGCACAAAATATCGTCAAATGCGTACGTCGTTGCGGTCTCGAGGTGAATGACTTGATCTTGCAGCCACTTGCTTCTAGCTTGGCTGTATTGACCGATGATGAAAAAGAGTTGGGAGTGGTCTTGGTGGATATTGGTGGGGGTACTACTGATATCGCTATCTATTGCCAAGGATCTATTCGCCATACCGCCGTCATTCCTATTGCGGGCGATCAAATTACTAATGACATTGCCATGGCCTTGCGGACGCCAACGATTGAAGCAGAGGATTTAAAGATTGCACACGGTATTGCGCGTCAAGAGATGGCGGATCCAGCTGCCATGATTGACGTTCCAGGTGTGGGTGATCGGGAGCCGCGCCCAATGTCTAAGCAGGCTCTTGCTGCGGTGATTGAGCCACGCGTAGAAGAATTATTCACGCTGGTAAGGGGTGTTGTTCGAGATTCGGGTTATGAAGACATGGTCTCTTCAGGAATTGTTCTTACTGGTGGCACTGCCTTAATGCCCGGCATGGTTGAGTTGGCCGAGCAGGTGTTCTTAAGACCGGCTCGTATCGGTACTCCTGAATACCGTGGTCATTTGCATGAAGTGTTGCGTAGTCCTCGATACGCAACCAGCATTGGTTTGTTAATGGAAGGCCAGGCGCAGTTATTGCGTGGCCGTCGTGTTTCTCAATCAGGCGCGTTACAAGGTGTTATCTCGCGCATGAAGGAATGGTTTGCAGGAAATTTTTAAGTTTTTTCGTCGTCGTTAATGTAGTAAGTTATTTACCTAGGAGGGTATATGGAATTTGAAATGTTAGATCAAGAAACGGCTGGCAAAACCATTATTAAAGTGGTTGGTGTCGGTGGCGCTGGTGGTAATGCTGTCCAGCACATGATTCGTCGCGGAGTTAACGGCGTAGAGTTTATTTGCATGAACACCGATGCTGGCGCATTACAGCGTTCAGAGGCATCTGTGAATTTGCAACTGGGCTCTAGCGGATTAGGTGCAGGAGCTAAACCAGAAATCGGCGCTGCTTCAGCAGAAGAAGCGCGTGCTCGTATTGCAGATACATTGCAAGGCGCTCACATGGTGTTCATTACGGCTGGTATGGGCGGTGGCACCGGAACAGGTGCGGCCCCAATCGTTGCTCAAGTGGCAAAAGAGATGGGTATTTTGACGGTAGGTGTGATCAGCAAGCCATTTGATTTTGAGGGCGTCAAGCGCTTGAAGGTAGCAGAGAATGGTGCTGCAGAGCTTGAGTCTTATGTTGATTCATTGATTGTGGTTCTCAATGAAAAGCTCTTTGAAGTGATGGGTGAAGATGCTGAGTTTGATAAGGCATTTGCTTGCGCTGATGATGTATTACATAACGCCGTTTCTGGTATTGCAGAAATCATCAATGTTCAAGGTTTGATCAACGTTGACTTTGAAGATGTAAAAACTGTCATGGGTGAGCAAGGTAAAGCCATGATGGGAACAGCAACTGTTTCTGGTATGGATCGTGCACGTTTAGCTGCTGAAGCTGCAGTCGCATCACCATTGCTTGAAGGCGTTGACTTGTCTGGTGCACGTGGCGTGTTGGTGAATATTACTGCGAGCCGTTCATTGAAGTTATCCGAGACTCGTGAAGTCATGGCCGCGATTCGTGGTTATGCTGCTGATGATGCAACTGTGATCTTCGGTACTGTGTATGACGAAAGCTTGGGTGATGCATTGCGTGTGACTGTGGTTGCAACTGGCTTGAATAATCCTCAGGCTCGCCAAAACCATCAGCCAGAAGTAGTTTGGAGACAAGCTACTGGTACTGGCGATGCAATGCCAACCATGGCGGACTTAAATAGCTTTGCTCCTGCTAGCGCATCTGCGGCAATGAGCAAGGTAGGTTTAGATTCTGCTTTGAGCACTAGCGCAGGCATGGCTTTAACTGGTTCTGCAAGCGCTCCAACAATAGCAGCGCAACCAGCTAGTACGGGTGTTGATTACAGCCAATATGATTTGCCACGGGTATTCCGTAGCTCCCGCGAGACAAGCTCGGCTCCTACCTTAGGTGCAGATAGCTCTCCACAGGCAAAAACCATGTTGGATAAAGGGGCCGATTACTATGAGATCCCAGCCTTTTTACGTAAGCAAGCAGATTAATCAACTGCTTAATACAATAGGTAATTGCGAAATGCCAGCGCGGCGCCCCTCCGGACGACGAATCCCGCGCTTGCGTTGGCATGCTTACTAACAACTACTTATTGGAGATGTCATGATTGCTGTTGGACAAAAATTACCAAACGCTACTCTTTACGAATTTTTGGATGAAGAGAGCGAAGGCTGTACCTTGGGGCCAAATGCTTTTGAAGTGGACAAACTGGTTGCCGGCAAAAAGATTGTGATCTTTGCGCTGCCTGGCGCATTTACACCAACTTGTTCTGCAAAGCACGTACCTGGATACGTTGAACACTACGATGCTATTAAGGCAAAAGGTGTTGATGAGATTTGGTGTGTTTCCGTTAATGACCCGTTTGTAATGGGTGCTTGGGGACGCGATCAAAAAGTAGGTAAAAAAATTCGCATGATGGGTGATGGCAGTGGCGAGTTCACTAAGAAAATGGGCATTGAGCTAGATTTGATGGCACGTGGCTTAGGTGTTCGTTCAGACCGTTATGCCATGATTGTTGAAGATGGCGTAGTAAAGTCTTTAGATCGCGAAGCGCCAGGTAAGTTTGAAGTGAGCGATGCTGCTTCAATCTTGAAAAAGCTGTAATTCTGATTACTTAATACCCCCTGAATTTAGAGACATCTATGATGAAACAAAGAACCATCGCCACTCCGGTTAAGACCGTGGGGATTGGTTTGCACTCCGGTTGCAAGGTAACGATATCGATTAAGCCTGCGCCGGTGAATTCAGGGGTTCAGTTTGTGCGAGTGGATACACCAGAGCAGTCGGTTGTACCGGCCACTGCTTTGGCTGTATGCGATACAAGACTTGCCTCAGTTATTCAAAAAGATGGCGTTCGAGTCTCTACAGTTGAACATTTACTATCTGCCTGCGCTGGTCTAGGGTTAGATAATTTATTGATTGAACTGGATGGCGAAGAAGTACCCATCATGGATGGCAGTGCCGCCTCATTCTTATTTTTAATTGAATCTGCTGGGATTGTTGAACAAGATGCCCCGCGTGAGTTTGTAATTATTAAAAAATCTGTAGAAGTTCGTGATGGCGATAAGCTTGCACGTCTTGAGCCTTTCTTTGGATTTAAGTTGGATTTCACAATTGACTTTAAACATCCAGCGGTCGATAAAACAGGTCAACGATTCGTTGTCGATTTTGCAGAGCATGCTTATCGCAGCGAAATTGGACGTGCCCGTACCTTTGGTTTTGCTCATGAAGTCGAAGCACTGAGGGAGATGGGTTTAGCTCGCGGTGGGAGTTTAGATAATGCAATTGTTTTAGATGAACATCGCATCTTAAATAATGAAGAATTACGTTATGAAGACGAATTCGTGCGGCACAAAATTTTGGATGCGATTGGCGATCTTTATTTAGTTGGTCATCCGATTGTGGGATCTTATGTTGCTGAAAAATCCGGTCATGCGCTCAATAACGCTCTCTTGCGCAAACTCCTAGAAGACCCAAGTTCTTATGAAATTGGCTCTTTTGCTGAAAATAAAGCTCCCGAAGCTTATTCTCAAGAAAGTCAGCCACTCTTTTTTTAGAGAAGCCTGACAAATACTTTCAGTACTTACTTCGATTTATTTTGCAGTAATCGCTCTACTGCTTTGCGCAGCCCTGAATCGGGGGGGAGTTTTTCCAAGAGTTCTTGCCATGATTTTTTGGCTATTTCGTTTAAACCTTTGGGTGCCTCATACTTTTTAGCCTCATCCCGTGGTTTGATCTCCCATGCTGGAGGGGAAGGTTTTACCCGCACTTTAATCGCTTTGCATTGGAGGCCATTTTTAGCTAACTCATTGATTAAGCTCGGTAATATCTGTTGAAGACGGCTTCCAATACTGGCGCTGCCTACTAGTAAAAAAAGCTCATCTTGAGCTCCGGAACGCCACCCAGCTTCAATTTTAGGACTGAGGTGACCTTGCTCAAGCGCCACTAAGGCTAAGTGGAGAGTCGCCTTGAGTTTGGCCAAGTGCTCAGTTGTAGCCAAAATGCCCCCTAGACCATCTGAATCCCGAAGGTAGTCCATCCAGTCATGGGCTGTGTGCTTGGGGGAAGGTTTACGGGCAAAGTTCATAAAAAATAGGGCTGCGGGTGATAAACTCAAGGACTTCATTTTCTTCAATATCCCATGGTAATCGGTCTTCTTAAAACCCTGGTCGGCAGTCGTAACGACCGCCTCTTGAAACAGTATCGCAAAGTCGTTGCCAAGGTCGCCGCTTTTGAGGCGGGCCTGCAATCTTTGGATGATGCCGCCCTTGCTGCAAAAACTGCAGAATTCAAATCACGCCTAGCTGCGGGAGAGTCTTTAGACGATATCTCAGCTGAAGTATTTGCCGTGGTACGTGAGGCTAGCGTCCGCGTGATGAAAATGCGCCACTTTGATGCACAGATTATGGGTGGCTTAGCCTTACATCAGGGCAAGATTGCCGAGATGGGTACTGGCGAAGGAAAAACCTTAACAGCAACACTTCCAGTGTATTTAAATGCTTTGACTGGTAAAGGTGTGCATGTTGTAACAGTAAATGATTACTTAGCACAGCGTGATGCTGAGTGGATGGCAACACTCTATAACTTCTTGGGTATGCAGGTTGGCGTGAATCTTTCGCAGATGGACCATACCACCAAGCAAGCAGCCTATGCTGCCGATATTACTTACGGCACAAACAATGAATTTGGTTTTGATTATTTGCGGGACAACATGGTTCAAGACTTGGGCCAACGGGTTCAACGTGGCTTGTCCTACGCCATTGTTGACGAAGTAGATTCGATCTTAATTGACGAAGCACGTACGCCTTTAATTATTTCTGGACAAGCAGAAGACCATACTGAGCTCTACGTCAAAATTAATGCACTGCCTGCTTATTTAGAGCGTCAAATCGGTGAAGAAAAGTCGGATGGCACAGGTGTTGAGAAGCCTGGTGACTACTGGGTGGATGAAAAATCTCAGCAAGTCTATTTGACTGAGCAAGGCCACGATAAAGCTGAAGAAATTTTGGTGCAGTTAGGCGCATTAACTGATGGCGCATCTTTATATGCTCCACAAAACATCACCTTGATGCATCACGTGTATGCCGCCTTACGGGCACATACCTTGTACAACCGCGATCAGCAATATGTGGTCCAGAATAAAGAAGTCATTATTGTTGATGAGTTCACGGGACGACTGATGCAAGGTCGTCGTTGGTCTGACGGCTTGCATCAAGCAGTCGAGGCTAAAGAAGGGGTACCGATTCAGAATGAGAATCAAACTTTAGCGACGATTACTTTCCAGAATTACTTCCGTATGTACGGCAAGTTAGCCGGCATGACTGGTACTGCCGATACTGAAGCATATGAATTCAAGGAAATATATAACCTTGAAACAGTGGTTATTCCGCCGAATCGGATTAGCCAAAGAAAAGACAAGCAAGATCAAATTTACAAGTCATCCCATGAGCGTTATGACGCTGTGATTAAAGATATTGAAGATTGTTATTCGCGTAGTCAGCCGGTTCTCGTGGGAACAACTTCGATTTAGAATTCTGAGTTAATTGCGGGCTTGCTTGATCAGCGCAAATTGCCGCATCAGGTGCTAAATGCAAAACAGCATGCGCGTGAAGCAGAAATCATTGCGCAGGCTGGCCGTCCAAAAATGATTACGATTGCTACTAATATGGCTGGCCGTGGAACAGATATTGTGCTCGGCGGAAATGTGGGCAAGCAGTCCACTCTGATTGAGGCTGACACCGCCTTTTCAGATGCTGAAAAAGCAAGCAAGATTAAAGCACTTCAAGACGAGTGGCAGAGTATTCATGATCAGGTGCTTGCTGCTGGTGGTCTTCATATCATTGGTACAGAGCGTCACGAGAGCCGCCGGATTGATAATCAGCTGAGAGGCCGTTCTGGCCGTCAGGGTGATCCAGGATCTTCCCGCTTTTATCTTTCTTTAGATGATTCATTGCTGCGTATTTTTGCTGGTGATCGTATGCGTGCTGTGATGGAACGCCTGAAGATGCCTGATGGCGAACCAATTGAAGCGGGTATGGTAACGCGCTCTATTGAATCTGCTCAGCGCAAAGTTGAAGGCCGTAACTTTGATATTCGTAAGCAGCTGTTGGAGTATGACGACGTTGCCAATGATCAACGTAAAGAAACTTACCGCTTAAGAAATGAAGTCCTTGAGAGCAGCGATATAGGCGACTTAATTGCCAATCTCCGTGAGGATGTACTGCGTTCTGTTTGCTCGATTTATGTACCACTTGAGTCTATGGAAGAGCAGTGGGATTTAGTTGCACTTGAGAATGCCCTTGCAAGTGAGTGGGGCCTGACGGTTGATTTACGCAATTGGGTTGAAAGCGCTGACACTGTTGAGGATTCTGAGATCGTAGACAAAGTGCTGCAGGCAGCTAAAGATGCTTATGATGCTAAGGTTGAGTTATCTGGCCGAGAATCTTTTGCTGGATTTGAGCGCTCAGTTCTTCTCTATAGCTTAGATAGTCATTGGCGTGAACATTTAGCAGCCTTAGATCATTTACGCCAAGGCATCCATTTACGGGGTTATGCTCAGAAAGATCCAAAGCAAGAATATCGTCGCGAAGCCTTTGAGCTATATGGCGAGCTACTGAATGTGATTAAGAATGATGTTGTGAAAAATATCATGACAGTACAGATTCGGAGTGCAAGTGAATTAGATCAGGCGTCCGAGTCGATGAATGAAGATTTAGCCAAATTAGCCGATCTGCAGTATCAACATGCCGATCCCGATAAAGAAGTGGCAGGCTCCACTGGTGACCGCGGTGCTGCGATAGATATTATTCCGGCACCAGTTCGCTCAGGACCGAAGATCGGTCGCAATGATCCATGCACTTGTGGCAGCGGTAAGAAGTATAAGAACTGCTGTGGGGCCTTGGCTTAAGTCTTATTAAGACTGCCCCTTTACTTCAAATAGCGGTAAAGGGTGTTTCTGCTGATCTTCAAGAGCTTTGCGGCAAGACTGATATTGCCATTCGTCTTTTCTAAGGTCCGCTGAATGGCGATTTTAGAGATTTGCTTCAAATCCCCTGATTCCAATTGATTTCCACGGTGTAGCGCATCCTCCGGTAGGGCCACAGATATGTTGAGGTCTTTTGTTTGCGCAAGAGCTCTACGTGCCATACCGAGTGAGATTTTAAAAAATAAAGTTTTGCCGCTATGCGTTTTTAATTCATAAACTTTTGCGCTATCTTTTTTGGCATAGTCAAAAATTGCGTCTAAGGAAATGTCTAATAGTTGTTGAATTTTTACTACCCCAATATCGATGACATTAATCCCTATTAAAGATAGGGCCGTACGATCAATCCCGTTGATCCTGCCATTTTCATCAAGGCCAATTACCCCTTCCCCCATAGAGCCTAGGCCGTCCGGACCGCTATGTATCTTAAGAATGAGGGCGTATTCGGCTTCGCGTATAGAAAATAATTGTTTTTCAAGAGCATGAACGGTGGCCTTAACCAATCCAATGGTGTGCGGATGGAAAGCGCTTTTATCTGTGGAAATATCCAGAACGCCGCTAATTTTTCCATCTGGCGAAAAAATGGGAGCTGCGGTACAGCTCAAAAACCCATTGTTCTCTAAAAAATGTTCCGAGCCATTTACCGATACTGCTGTCCGTTCAACTAATGCGGTGCCGATTGCATTGGTCCCGCGATGTTTTTCTAACCATGATGCTCCCGTTTTAAGTAGTACGCGATCTGCTTTGGATACAAATTGAGGGTCGCCAACGGAATGGACAATAACGCCTTGGTGATCGGATAGAAGAATTACACCACCACTTCCGGCCATTAAGCTATGCAGATAATTCATCGTGGGCTTGGCTAGTGCAATCAGATCATGGCGATGCTCAATACGCGAACGCAGTATGTCGCCGCTCAAAATATTCTCTGGCAACTGTTTTTGAAATGCTTCCAATCCTGACTGTAGGCACCTTTGCCACGAGCGAAAAACCGTCAAGCCCAATTGAGTTTCGAGGTCACTAGCTGGAAGATCTCCATGAAGAAGCCAGCTTCTTCTGATATCGCGGAGATTAGAAACATTCATGATGGATCCATAAAAAGGCAGATGACCACTATATAAACAAATGCCACTTAGAAAATGAGGCAATACCCTTAGCCAATTGAGCGAGTATGGTCTTTGTATAGGGTAACCAGAAACAATAGGTTGTCACATAAATGAACAGTTGCTCATTTGAGGAGTCAGGAAATACCCTTGATTTCTTGAAATTTAAGGTTATCAAGAAAATGCTGCGCTGCATTCGGTTGATTAAGTACGGCGCTTAAAAGAAAGTACATCGCATTGCTACTCATAAAAACATGAATAGTTTTTTGATAACCCTCTATAGGAGAAGATTGTGATCTACGCACAGCCAGGCGCCCAAGGCGCAAAAGTTCAATATAAAGCGCAATACGATAACTTCATCGGCGGTAAATGGACCCCCCCGGTCAAAGGACAGTACTTTGATGTGATTACTCCGATTTCTGGCAAGGTTTATACAAAAGCAGCGCGTTCTGGCCCTGAAGATATTGAATTGGCCTTAGATGCTGCACATCTAGCTGCTGATGCTTGGGGTAAAACATCGCCAACAGAGCGTTCAAATATTTTGCTCAAAATTGCTGATCGGATCGAGGCTAATCTTGAGTTGCTCGCTTATGCTGAAACAGTGGATAACGGAAAGGCAATTCGTGAAACGCTAAATGCTGATATCCCATTAACAGTGGATCATTTCCGTTACTTTGCTGGCTGTATTCGTGCTCAAGAAGGTGCCTTGTCTCAGCTCGATGAAACTACAGTGGCATATCACTTTCATGAGCCTTTAGGGGTAGTTGGCCAAATCATTCCTTGGAATTTTCCTATCTTGATGGCTGCTTGGAAGCTAGCTCCAGCTATTGGCGCAGGGAACTGCGTGGTATTAAAACCCGCAGAATCTACGCCAATATCCATTCTTGTATTGGTCGAATTGATAGCAGATCTCTTGCCGCCTGGTGTACTCAATATTGTGAATGGATATGGACGTGAAGCAGGTATGCCATTGGCCAGCAGCAAAAGGATTGCCAAAATTGCCTTTACTGGTTCAACATCTACTGGTCGAGTGATTGCCCAAGCTGCGGCCAATAATCTCATTCCAGCAACCTTAGAGTTGGGCGGAAAATCACCGAATATCTTCTTTGCTGATGTGATGGATAAAGATGATGGATTTTTAGACAAAGCTATTGAGGGCTTAGTTTTATTTGCATTTAATCAGGGTGAAGTATGCACCTGCCCATCAAGAGCGCTTATTCAGGAAAGTATTTACGATAAGTTTATGGAGCGCGTCATTAAAAGAGTTGCTTCGATCAATCATGACAACCCATTAGATACCGATAGCATGATGGGCGCTCAAGCTTCCAAAGAGCAATTGACCAAAATTCTGTCCTACTTAGATCTTGGCAAACAAGAAGGCGCAGAAGTATTGATTGGTGGATCACAGGCAAACCTAGATGGTGATCTTGCAGGGGGTTACTATGTGCAACCGACCTTATTTAAGGGTCATAACAAAATGCGCATTTTCCAGGAAGAAATTTTTGGACCTGTTTTAACGGTAACTACTTTTAAAGATGAGGCAGAAGCATTAGAGCTTGCTAATGACACGCTCTATGGATTAGGTGCTGGGGTCTGGAGTAGAAATGGTAATGTAGCCTATCGGATGGGCCGTGCAATCAAGGCTGGTCGCGTATGGACTAATTGCTACCATGCTTATCCTGCACATGCGGCTTTTGGGGGTTACAAAGAGTCTGGCATTGGAAGGGAGAATCATAAAATGATGTTAAATCATTATCAGCATGTCAAAAATTTATTGGTAAGCTATAGTGAATCTAAATTAGGATTCTTTTAAGTATTAAAGAAGGCAAAGAACTGAAGGGCGGATTCATCCGCCCTTTTCTATGATTGATCTCAAGGAAAAGAGATGGTTGAACGAGTAGTTGCCACTGATGAGGCGCTTGGGCTTATTGAGGAACTTAAAGCCGAGTATGGCGCAATTCTGTTTCATCAATCCGGTGGATGCTGTGACAATAGCGCGGCTAACTGCTATCTCCCTACTGATTTAACGATTGGCCCATATGATGTCAAATTGGGAGAAGTGGGTGATGTCCCTTTTTATATCGGTAAACTGCAATACGAGTATTGGAAGCATACTCAACTTATCCTCGATGTCATAGAGGGGCAAGGCGGCACTTTTTCCTTAGAAGGATCTACTGGCAAAGCATTTCATACTCGCTCAAGACTCTTTACGGATGAGGAGTGGGCCTCAATTGAGGCGCAGGTGCTGGCAGATCTTGCTTGATTTTAGAAGTTGCTGATGATGAGTTAAGTAGGTGGGCAGATGAATCAATGGTCTGATCTACAATTATCCGACTATGACCGTTAACCTACCTCTACCCCAAAAGGCCGACCTCAAACCAATTCAAGGTTTTGAGATGGGCATTGCCGAAGCTGGAATCAAGAAAGCCAATCGTAAAGATTTGTTAGTCATGACTTTAGCCCCTGGATCTCAGGTTGCAGGTGTTTTTACCCTCAACCGCTTTTGTGCTGCACCAGTCCAGATCTGTCGTGAGCATTTAGCGCAAGAAGGGCGTAATGGAGAAATACGTGCCCTGGTGGTAAACACTGGAAATGCGAATGCTGGTACGGGCGAATCCGGCATGAAACATGCTTTAGAAACTTGTGCTGCCTTGGCTAAGGATCTCCAGATTCATCCAGAGCAAGTTCTGCCGTTTTCGACAGGTGTGATTTTAGAGCCTCTACCGGTTGAAAAAATTATTCATGCTTTGCCAAAAGCCATCGCTAATTTAGGTGCGGATAACTGGCTTGATGCTGCGCAGGCCATCATGACTACGGATACCCAACCTAAGGCGGCCTCAGTAACGGTATCTACTCCCACAGGCCTGGTCACTATCACCGGAATCTCTAAGGGTGCCGGGATGATTCATCCGAATATGGCGACGATGTTGGGGTTTGTAGCTACCGATGCTGGATTTGCTCCTGGCTTATTGAGTAGTCTTACCCGGGAAATCGCCGACCTCTCATTTAATGCCATCACCATAGACGGTGACACTTCAACAAATGATTCTTTTATCGTCATGGCAACAGGACAATCTTCAGTGCAGATTCAATCTGTGACAGATCCAAGCTATGGTGTTGTCCGTGAAGCCCTTATTGCCTTGGCCAGGCAGTTAGCACAAATGATTGTCCGTGATGGCGAAGGTGCTACCAAGTTCATGACGATAGAGGTGTTGGGGGGTAAAACTCGGGCAGAGTGCCTCTTAGTGGCGAAGGCTGTAGCTCATTCCCCTTTAGTAAAAACCGCCTTTTTTGCTAGCGATCCAAACTTGGGGCGTATCTTGGCGGCCATTGGTTATGCAGGCATTACCGACTTGGATGTGAGCCGAGTTCAAATGTGGCTAGGAGATGTTTGGGTTGCCAAAGACGGTGGACGTAACCCAAGTTACCAAGAAGCTGATGGCCAAAGGGTAATGCAGGCTGAAGAAATTACTATCAAGGTTGAGTTGGGGAGAGGTGCCGCCACTCAAACCCTGTGGACTTGTGACCTATCCCACGAATATGTTTCTATCAATGCAGACTATCGCTCTTAAAGACTGGCATCAAGATGAATGAAAAATTAGAGCAACTTTTAAATCACCTAGAAACCTTCCTTCCTAAGCCTTTAACTGAGAAAGAGTGGCAATCTTCTACTGCGTTTAGATGGCGTAGACGTGACAGTATTTTTGGCAGCATTGGTTTTATGCAACCAGTAAAGCATGTCTCGGATATTACTTTTGATGACCTGAAGAATATTGATCGTCAGCGGGATGCCATTCGAGACAATACCAATCATTTCATTCAGAAAAAGCCTGCTAATAATATTTTGTTGACGGGGGCTAGGGGGACTGGGAAGTCCTCATTAATCAAAGCCAGCTTGCATGAGTTTGCTAGCCAAGGGCTACGTTTAGTTGAGGTGGAGAAAGAGCATTTAGCAGACTTAGCTGACATTGCCGATATCTTGGCTGAGCGACCAGAACGCTTCATTGTTTTTTGCGATGATTTGTCATTTGATGAGGGTGAGTCAGGATACAAGGCAATGAAATCTGCCCTGGATGGATCAGTTTCAGCTCAAGTCGACAATATTTTGATTTATGCCACTTCAAATCGGCGTCATTTATTACCTGAGTATATGAAAGATAACGAAGGCTACGCTTATAGCGATGATGGTGAGATTCACCCTGGTGAGGTAGTGGAGGAAAAGATTTCCTTATCGGAGCGTTTCGGATTGTGGCTTTCGTTTTATCCCCCAAAACAAGATGAGTATTTGGCTATCGTTGCCCATTGGCTAACTCACTTCGGTTTAACTGCCGCCCAAATTGAGGCTGCACGTTCTGAGGCCTTGGTCTGGGCATTAGAGCGGGGCTCTCGCTCAGGCCGCGTAGCTTGGCAATTTGCAAAGCATTGGGCGGGTTCACACGCTGAATAGGATTTGTCTTAATGAGTGAAACCAAACGCCCGATCACTGTTGTTGCAGCAGGAATTTTGTTAGATTCAGAAGGGCGCTATCTTTTAGGACAAAGACCAGTAGGAAAGCCATATGCTGGCTACTGGGAAGTGCCTGGAGGAAAAGTAGAAAAAGGTGAAACTGTTTTTCAGGCGCTTCAACGTGAATTGCAGGAAGAGCTGGGAATTGATATTCAGTCTAGCGAAGAGCTAACCGTGTTGGAACATGATTATCCACACGCCTTTGTTCGCTTGTACGTCAGTATCATCCGCGACTGGACTGGCACGCCAACGGGTTGCGAAGGTCAGGCCTTATCTTGGGAATTCATTGCATCAGAAACCCCTAGTGTGGAGCCCTTATTACCAGCCGCTTGGCCAATGCTGGAGTGCCTTAGAAGGTTTCTAGTCTAGAACTGACAAAGGGTCAGTTTGAACGGTACATCTGTATTAACAGGCTGCGCTTTTCTATCTCGATCAGACTTTAAGAAACGAACTGAGAGTAAGTATTTGTTGGCGCTGATTTCAGAAAAGAGGGTGTCATCTTCTACTGAAATGCGCATTAATTGATACACCTTGCCTGAGGGCGCTTGTTGGAATGAGCCATTGTGGGCAACAACATCCTTAGCTTCGCCAGACTGTCTTAATAATCTTAAAAATAATTGGCATGCATCCTGCCACGGCAGAAGTGGGCTGACATAATTTTCTAATAGTTTACGACGTTCAGTCGAGGGACTGTTTTTCCACGCATGATAACTCGGCAGATCAATCGGGCTAGTGCCACCAGGAATATTCAACCGAGTGCGAATCGCATTTAGCCATTCACTCTCAGTAATCACCGAGTTAGGCCTACCTGTTGATTGATTAATGCTGCTAGCAACGGAATCGATATTGGTAAGGGTTTGTGACAGCGCTTCTTGGTCAACCTTTTGCGATGACTTTAGGCCATTCAGTGCATATTTTTGACGTTCAAATTCTTTAAGCAATAAAGACTTGATATCTCCACGCGCCCCAATATCCCCAAGATCAAACAAAATGGAGATCGCATTGTGATGCAGTTCTGGATCATCGGAGCGAATGAAGTGATTAAAGCGGGCGAACAAATACTCCAGCCGAAGCATGCTTCGAACTAATTCATTGAAGGGATATTCGTAGACAATCACAAGCCCATATTCTATGACGAACTTGTCTTCTCTTTCTGAATCTGTAATATTTTTTGGTGCAAGCTTTGTACACCGGTCTCCAAGTCCACAAGACTGCCCTGGTTTTCAATCACCATATCTGCATGACTTAGTCGCTCTTGTCTGCTGGCCTGGGCAGTAAGAATTCTTTCTACCTCATTTCGGGTTAAATTGCTGCGGTGCATCACTCGCTTAATTTGTGTCTCTTCGGGGCAGTCCACCACTACCAGGCAGTCAATTAACCCTAGCCAGGTGCCTGATTCAATCAGCAAGGGAACCACAAATACGAGATAAGGCACCCCCTCTTTAGCCAACCGCATCGCCTGTTTATTGGTTTCTTCCCGTATCAGGGGGTGAGTAATTGCCTCTAAGGCTTTTCTAGCCTCGGGGTTTTCAAAGACCAGGCTACGCATTTTGCTTCTATTAAGGGCCCCATCTGGGTCGATAAATTCCGCGCCAAATTGTTTCTCAATCAGGGGAATAGCAATCCCTTTTGATGCGGTAATAAGATGGGCAATCAAGTCGGTATCGACAATACCCGCACCCAATTTGGCTAGCTGGTCGCTGACAGCCGTTTTTCCGGAGCCAATTCCACCTGTTAAGCCAATCAGGGGAAGTTGCCCCTTTAAAGAGCTTAAGTCTGATTGATCAGAAATAGGTTTTGAAGAAGCAGTGGCCATAACAACTCAATGATGCCAGCAATCACCAAAAATGGTCCAAAAGGAAATGCTGACCCGGGATGTTGTTTATTTAGCCTAAGCCAAACTAAACCGCCAATAAGCCCAGTAAGAGAGGCGAAGAAAAGAATGCCGGGTAGCGCCTCCCAGCCAAGCCAAGCACCAAGCGCAGCTAACAGCTTGGCATCCCCCATGCCTATACCATCTTGTTTTTTAAAGTACCGATAGAGACCATTTAAAAGCCAGAGAATTCCATACCCAACCAGAGCGCCAATGATGGAATCGGATAACACTACAAATTGAAGGCTTGAAAAACTATTGAAACAAATTCCTAAAATGATTAGCGGAATGGTGAGGGCATTGGGCAGTCGAAAGGTGCGCAAGTCGATGTAGGCTAAATAAGCCAATATCAAAATTAACAAAATACGAACAAGGTCGAAAATGGCTAGTGCATTCATTAAACAATCTGTCCTAGGTTAAATATCGGTAGATATAAGATTATGACAAGGCCACCTATAACGATACCGACGGTGATAATGAGTAAAGGCTCTAGGCTCTGACTAAGGGTATTTAGTCTCCCACTTAATTGAGATCCTAAAGCATTCGCACGCTTTTTCAGCATCTCTGGAAGTGAGCCACTTTCAGAGGCTATATGCAGCAATTGTTGAGTTTCAAGATCAAATAAATGATGTTGTGGATCAGCCCGCACGAGCGCTTCGCCAAGCGGCCAGCCTCGAGTGAGGTGCTTAAAAATTTCTGCACTGAAGTCATGGCTGAGCCAGTGATTTGAGGACTGTGCGGTCACTCGTAATGCATCCGGTAGTGCCAATCCTGAATCGAGGAGATGCCCTAATGTTCGACACCAATAGGTGAGCGTCGCTAGGCGAAATAATCTGCCAAGTATCGGTATGCGAAAACTCAGTTGATCGCATTTCTTTTGTAAACGGGGGATTTTGACCCAAGCAAACACAATCAATACCCCAGCCACAATGAAGACTAATAGGATTTCTAGAAAATGGCCCTCAATGAATTCGGATATCTGAATGAGTGCTTTTGTGGGGCCCGGTAATTCCGCCTGAAAATGACTAAAGACATCCTTAAAGACCGGCACAACCCAGACCATCATGACAATAATCAGCAGAAAAGAGCTGACCAATGTGATGACTGGATAACTTAGCGCTTGCTGGACTTTGCGGCGTAATTCAATTTGGGCTTCGAGTTGTTCGCAAATAGTACGAAGTGCAAGATCAATGTTTCCAGAGCGCTCACTGACGCGAATCAGGTTAATAAACTCTGCAGAGAATTGACCTCTCTGGGCCATCAGGCTTTGGGAGAAACTATTTCCACTTTTGAGGCGATTGCATACATCCCACAACCATTCTTGCCGATTTTTGGGAGTCGATGAATAGATCAGTTGGATGGCATTGAGTAGCGCAAGACCCGCATTTAAAAGAGTCAACAACTGCTGAGCAAAATTGAGTTGTTCTTGCTTGCTTAGTGCCATGTATTTACCTCTGCCTCTAGATCGATTCGTCTAATCAATCCATTGTTGATATGACTCAGTCCAGCGTCATACATAGTGGGGTGCTTTAAAGAGGGATCGAATACCTGTTTAGTGCTGAGCACCTCATGAACCCCAAGACGACCTTGTAGCCCTGTGCCATTGCAAGCGGGGCAGCGGGTACCTTCCAAATTTCCCTTGCCCATACAATGCGGGCAAATCTTGCGAACTAAGCGTTGTGAGCTTACGCTGCGCAAGCAAGATTGCAGCGACTCCTCATCAATCCCTAGGCCCTTCAGTCTATTAATAGCGCCTCTGGCAGTGCGTGTATGCAAGGTACTTAAGACAAGGTGGCCTGTTTGCGCTGCTTGTATGGCAAGTTGTGCAGTGGCACCGTCCCGAATTTCGCCAATCATGATGACGTCGGGATCTTGCCGTAAAAGGGCGCGAATGATGGTGGGGAAATCTAATCCAGCTCGAGGGTGATAGGCTACTTGATTTACCCCCGATAGCCGAATTTCAATCGGATCTTCTATGGAGCAAAGATTCCGGTGGCTTTGATTTAGCGCCTGGAGGCAGCTATATAGAGTGCGGGTCTTACCACTTCCAGTGGGTCCCGTAACTAAAATCAATCCATCAGTTTGACTTAGTGCTTTTTGAAAAATTTCGAATTGTTCCGGTAACAAACCAATTTGCTCAAGACCAAGTTCTTCAATGCGACTCGGTAGGATTCGGACAACTGCTTTTTCACCATACAGGGTGGGCACGATTGAAACGCGACAGTCAATACTGGGTTTAGCAAAATCCTGACCAATGAGAAGGCGCCCATCTTGCGGTAAGCGTTTTTCAGCGATATCCAATCTCGCTAAGATTTTAATGCGCGTGATTAAGCGTTCATGCAACTCAATTTGGTATTGGGACTGCACTTGGAGTAAACCATCTACTCGAATCCGAACGACTGTTCCTTGAGGACCTGCCTCAATATGAATATCACTCGCTCTAGATTCAAGCGCATGAACTGCGATTTCATACCAGGTGCGAATAATAAGTGAGTCATCATGACTAATGGTCAATCTTGCTCTTGGCTCAATGCGGGCCGATGAAGTTTAACGGTCTTCACTCCTTGATCATCGAATTGCACAATCTCCATAACAATGTTCGCTATTCGAACGCTGACATCATGGTCCGGAATGGCTTCGAGCTTTTCAAGTATCAAGCCGTTTAAGGTTCTCGGGCCATCCAAAGGCAGGTTGAGATTGAGAAGCCGATTGAGATCTCTTAAAGTAGCGCTACCACTTGCTAGGTAGGTGCCATCGGCAAGCCAATGCGGGTCAGTAGAGAGGTTTGAAAATGATGTCGTGAACTCACCAATCAGCTCTTCCACAATATCTTCAAAAGTCACAAGGCCAAGGACTTCACCATATTCGTTTACGACCAAACTTAAACGTTGCTGATTATCTTGAAAGAACTGCATCTGCTGGAGAACGGGGGTGCCGCTGGGGATGAAGTAAGGTTCATTGAGCAATGATTTGAAGTCCTCATGTTGAAGATCGGTATCCCCCAAGAGTGATAACGCTTTTTTGACTGATAGGATGCCAACAATGCGCTCAGAGTCACCATCGCATACCGGTAATTTATTGTGATAACAAGTCTCTAATTGCTGTACTACTTCATCAATTGGCCGGGAGAGATCGAGAACCTCAATCTTTGATCTTGGTGTCATTACATCGTCAACAGTAATATTTTCGAGATTGAATAGGTTCAACAAAATATTGCGGTGATGGTTGGATACGAAGCGATTGGACTCCAGAACTAAGCTACGCAACTCTTCCTTACTCATTGTTCTGCTATCCGCTGAGGACTGCAGTCCAGAGACTTTCATGAGTCCTGATACGAAGCTATTAATAAACCAGAGCAGCGGTTTCAAAACAAAGGTCAGTGGCAAGATAAACCAGCCAACCCGGGAGGCGATTTTTTCTGGAAATGCTGCGCCAATCACTTTTGGAGTAATTTCGCTAAAAATGATGATTAGCAAAGCGACAACCAATGTGGCTATCGTCAGAACAAGACCGCTATCGCCGAAAATATGTAAAGCAATGCCGGTAACCAGAATGGGCAAGATGGTGTTAATCAAATTATTGGAAATCAATAACACTGATAAAAGAGAATCGATTCGCTTGAGAAGTCTTTCCGCTAGGGCGGCGCCAGCATTTCCGCTGGTTGCCATGGCACGTAAACGATGGCGATTGGAAGACAGCATGCTGGTTTCGGCCATTGAGAAAAAGCCCGAAAGCGCGAGTAAAAATAGGACTAGAGCAACTTGACCATAAAAGGGCCAATCGTCAAAAAAGGTGTCCATGAGGTTTGCCTGCAAAAAAGTAAGGATGAGTCAATATAGCAAAGTGGCATTTCGCATGCCATAGCTAAGCTGTAAATGGGTGTCATCATTGCTGTTTATTTATGTGAGAATCACTCCTGATGACATCTTTAAAAAATAAATCCGCTTCTGAGGGCTATAGCTATAGCGTTATTGACGCCCCGTTTGGATGCCTTGGGATTTCGACCGAATTGGTGGACGGTAGTTTGATGCTGTCCAAAATTGATTATTTACCTGCAGGCACCGCTTTAATTACCCCGAAGAATCAACTAGCCAAAGAGGTAGCTAGGCAGTGCAGGGCTTACTTTAAGGACCCCCATTGGAGGTTTGACTTACCAATCAAACCCGCTGGGACCGAACATCAGAAGAAGGTCTGGTCTAGCATTCAGCAGATACCGGTTGGTAAAACCAAAACCTATGGTGAGATTGCCCAGAAGGTTAAGAGTGGGGCTCGTGCTGTGGGGACTGCTTGTGGCGCAAATCCCTACCCCTTAATTGCCCCTTGTCATCGAGTAATTTCTGCGCAGGGTATTGGTGGGTTTATGAAAGAAAACGCTCCTGGCCTATATCGCCAAATTAAGATCTGGCTGTTGAAGCATGAGGGTGTTCTTTAATGTTTTCTGAATGCCTGAGAAGAAATATGAAAAAAGGCGTTCATGAGCGTATCGCTACGTACTGCAAATTTAGTAAAGGCATAAAAAGCCATCACCGTATTTCTGCTTAACTTCACTTCATCTTTATTACTGAATTCTTTTCGCTTGGCAATTTTTGAAAGCGTCATGACTGCCAACCCAAAAGCCAAGAAACAAAAACGCCGCATTCCCAGATCCTGCTTTGGGATTAGGAGGATATAGCGCAAAGAGTCCTGTAGCTTTTGATAGGCTATCCTCAAAAGTTCTTCCTGTCTCATATCTGCAGGCATCCAAGAGACCCCACGCGCTCTATCTTCTGGGGAATCCTTGAGGATATTGGTCATCTGTAAGGCCTGACCAAAGGCGATGGCCAACGCTTCTTGCCCTTGGATGTTTTTTGCAAACCTTGGCGAGTGGTTTCTAAAGATAGTGGTGAGGAGTTCGCCTACCACCCCGGCAACGACGTAGCAATACCGTTCAAACTCATTTAAATCTTTAAGGCCAGCCACAGTTTGTTTGCCATGAAAGCGCGACATTCCTTCAGACATGATAGACACGCAACGACTAACTGCTTCTTGGTCTTCTTTAGAGCAGGTATGCAGAATTCGCAGAACCGTTGGGGTGTGCGCAATTAAGTCCAATTCATCTTGGTTGCCATAGTCAGAGAGCGCTTTTAGGCAGGGCTCCACAAAAGATGCAACTAAAGATTTTTCAAGGACCGCATCTAAGAACAGTAAGGATAGATGCTGTTTGGTTTCGGGAAGTAAATCTGCTGCATCTTCGATGGTGTCAACAATGCGGCAAAGTAGATAGGTATTGCCCACCACTTTTTCAATTGCAGAAGGCAGCAGAGGAATAGTCAGAGCAAAGGTTCTGGAGACCGAACTCAGAATGGCTTTTTGATAGGCCAAGTCAGCATTTGGGTCCTCGCGAGAGTGCTTTTGGGAATAGTTCACACTTGAATTATGTCAGAGTGGGGTGCTTCACCTAGCGCCCTAAATTAGCATATCTTCTATGACTATCAAAAGTGACAAAGCCATATAATTTCAGCAAATAATTGGAGGAGGAATAGGGCGTGCTGATTTGGTTCGTCATTATTTACTGGGTTATATCTGTCGGCATTGGTTTATGGGCAGCTCTGCGCGTTAAAGATACTGCTGACTTTGCTGCTGCAGGGCATAGCCTGCCACTTCCGATCGTAACTGCCACGGTGTTTGCCACCTGGTTTGGGTCAGAAACTGTTTTAGGTATCCCGGCTACTTTCCTGAAGGAGGGTTTGGGCGGAGTCGTTTCAGACCCCTTTGGATCTTCGCTCTGCTTAATTTTGGTCGGACTCTTTTTTGCACGCCATTTATATAACCGTCGGATGTTGACGATTGGTGATTTCTTCAGAGAAAAATATGGCCGTACTGTTGAAGTACTAGTAACACTTTGTATCGTTGTGTCTTATCTTGGTTGGGTGGCAGCACAAATTAAAGCCTTGGGGCTCGTATTTAACGTTGTTTCAGAAGGCAGCATTTCGCAAACGGGAGGAATGCTGATTGGTGCGGGAAGTGTTTTGATTTATACCTTGTTTGGTGGCATGTGGTCGGTTGCTATTACTGACTTTATTCAGATGATCATTATTGTGATTGGCATGCTCTACATTGGCGGGGAGATGACTGCGCAAACCGGCGGCATTGGCGTAGTCATTGAGCACGCTGCTGCAGCTGGGCAATTCAGTAATTTCTGGCCTGAGATGAATCTCGCTTCCGTACTAGGTTTTGTGGCTGCCTTATGTACGATGATGTTGGGTTCAATACCACAGCAAGATGTATTCCAGCGCATTACTTCCTCTAAGAACGCCAATATTGCTGTTCAAGCTGCTCTTCTGGGGGGTGTACTGTATTTTATTTTTGCCTTTGTTCCGATGTATTTGGCTTATTCAGCTACATTGATTAGCCCTGACTTGGTAGCAAAATATCTCAACACCGACCCACAGATGATTCTGCCGAAGTTGATACTGAATCATGCTCCGGTATTTGCACAGGTAATGTTCTTTGGTGCTTTGCTCTCTGCAATTAAGAGTTGTGCCAGCGCGACCTTGCTAGCCCCATCAGTTACGTTTGCGGAAAATATCATTAGAGGGTTTTTTAAACACCTCTCAGATCAGGATTTACTCAAAATCATGCGTATTACGGTGTTATGTTTTGCCGTGGTCGTTACTTTCTTTGCTGTGAACTCTGAGCTATCTATCTTTAAGATGGTCGAAAGTGCATACAAGGTGACTCTGGTGGCTGCGTTTGTACCTTTAGCGTTTGGGGTCTACTGGCCAAGATCGAATTCTCTGGGTGGTTTGCTGGCGGTGGTGTGCGGACTCACCGTTTGGATTAGTTGTGAAATTTTGGCTCCTAATGCCATATTGCCACCTCAATTGGCTGGTCTATTTGCAAGTATTGCGGGGATGATCTTGGGTAGCTTAGTACCAAAAGATCTTTTGAAAGCTGTTTGAATGATATTTTGCTTAAAAATGAGGCAGATAACAAATTATTGCACTGCAAAATATTCTCATCTAATATGACAGTAATACAAAATTTTTTATTCTTATGGGGTTCCTATGAAAATCTGTGTGATTGGTGGGGGTGGCGCTATTGGCGGCTACCTAGCTGTCATGTTGGCACGAGCGGGCAATGAGGTCACGGTTGTCGCACGTGGTGCAACTTTGGCTGCAATCAAAGAGCGTGGTCTTGCATTAATTATGGATGACCAACCAGAGCCTTTAGTGGCTGAAGTCAAAGCGGTTGAAAAAATTAGAGATGCTGAAACACCAGATGTGGTCATTCTGGCGGTGAAGGCCCATCAAGTTGAACCGATCATTGATGACTTGGCAGCCATCATGGGCCCCGAAACGATTTTGATTCCAATGCAAAATGGAATTCCTTGGTGGTATTTCCAAAAGCTTGGTGGCGAATACCAAGACCACTCTGTTGAAACGGTGGATGCTGGTGGTGTTGCTAAGAAGGTGATTAATCCAAACAACATTATTGGTTGCGTGGTTTACCCAGCAACCTTTACTCAAGCTCCTGGTGTGATTCGTCACGTGGAAGGCAATCGCTTCCCTTTGGGCGAGTTGGACGGCAAGTCTACTGAGCGCATTCAAAAGATATCGGAGATGATGGGCGCGGCTGGATTTAAGTCCCCAATCTTGGATGACATCCGCTCTGAGATTTGGCTCAAACTCTGGGGCAATATGACCTTCAACCCAATCAGCTCTTTAACCCATGGCACGCTAGAGGGTATCTGTCAGTATCCGTTGACGAAAGAACTGGCACGCAACATGATGGCTGAAGCGCAAACAATAGCTGAAAAACTGGGCGTTACATTCCGTGTAGATATTGAGCGCCGTATTGCAGGCGCAGAAAAAGTAGGCAAGCACAAGACTTCTATGTTGCAAGATTTGGAAGCGGGTCGTAGCTTAGAGATCGATGCGCTCTTGGGCTCAGTCATTGAGTTGGGCAAGATTACCGAGACACCGACACCCTGCCTGAATACTGTTTTCGCTCTAACGAAATATTTAGATGAAAACGTACAAGCATCTAAAGGTAGCTTGGCATTACCGTCGGTCTCAGGTTACTAAGTACAGATGCAATACAAACTGTAGTAATGAAAAACCCCTTGCTATGTTGAGTAGCAAGGGGTTTTGTTTTTTGTGGCAATGGCTTTACTCGAAACGATTGTCTAGGCGACCTACGCCTTCAATAATGATGCTCACATTGCTGCCTGGCTTCATTGAGCCCACCCCAACCGAAGTACCGCAAGCAATAATGTCACCAGCCTCTAGTGGCACATCTTGCGAGATCAGGCTCACCAATTTAGCGGGTGGGAAAACCATATCTGCGATAGGATAGTTTTGACGCTCCTGATCATTCAGAATGGTCTTAATGCTTAGTGTGTTTGGATCAACATCAGTGGTGATGTAGGGGCCAAAGACACCGAAGGTGTTAAAACTTTTAGAGCGAGTCCACTGTGCGTAACCTGGATCACGATTGAGAATTTCAATCGCAGTCACGTCGTTGATACAGGTGTAACCAAAAATGGCTTTTGCTGCTTCAACTTCGTCTGCTTCATAACACGCTGTACCAATCACGATTCCCAGCTCGCCTTCATAGACTACTTTTCCAGAATAAGATTTGGGGGTGCGGATGATTTGATTGGCGGCCAGAAATGAATTGTTGCCTTTCAAGAAATACAAGGGCTCAGCGGGAATCGCATGCTCAAGCTTAGTTACCAATGCGTGAAAGTTATCTACCATGGCCACCATTTTGGTAGGTGTGCAGGGAATATCAATCGTGACCTCGGCTAAGTTGAGGGTTTCGCCAGTCGGTCTTGGATCATTAAATAAATCGCCCGCATAGACTGCAATTTGATCGCCTTGGACTTGTCCTAAGCCACTTTTTCCTTGATGCTGAAATCTAAGCCATTGAGCCATAATGAGTTCCTATGAAGTTAAATATTTGATATGTAATATCTTACAGGGATGAATTGATGCCTAAGACTTCTGAACTTGTTTTTGCACCAGAATTGGATCAGCCAATTCGTTACATCGATCGCACTCGAAGTTATTACCTGGGATTGGGATACGAGACACCCTATGTATGGGCGCATTATCTTGAGGTGCCATTTAGCCCTCTGAAAAAGTTACTGAATCAGTCGACCTTAGGCTTAATTACAACGGCTGTCCCTTTTAAGGTTGAAAATGGGCTGCAAGGTCCGGGCGCCCCATACAACGCTGCTGCCAAGTTTTATAAACCCTATCAGCAACTAATTGATGGGGATATTGATTTACGAATTGCTCACGTAGGCATTGACCGTAAAAATGCCGATATGAAAGATAGCAATTGCTGGTTTCCATTGGCCGCAGCAAAACAAGCCGTGGAGAAAGAAAGGGTAAAAGCGCTCTCACCCCATTTTTATGGCTTGCCAACGAATCGTAGTCAGCGACATACCTTAGAGATAGATGCACCCTTGATATTGCAAATGTTGCAAGCAGATCAAGTAGATGTTGCCGTATTGATTCCGAATTGCCCCATCTGTCACCAAAGTCAAAGTTTATTGGCGAGATATTTAGAGGCGGCTGGCATACCTACAGTGGTAATGGGTACGGCAAAAGATATTGTGGAGTACTGCGGAGTGCCCAGATTTTTATTTAGCGATTTCCCTCTCGGAAACGCCGCAGCAAAACCAAATGATCTCAGTTCTCAAGCGCTCAATTTTGAACTGGCATTACGCCTGCTGGAATCTGCCTCTATCGGTCGTACCACTGTGCAGTCACCTTTGATTTGGTCGACAGATCCCGCATGGAAGTTGGATTATTCAAACCTAGAAAAATTAACTGAGCAAGAGATTGCACGATTGCGAGTGGAGGCTGAAAAGGTACGCATTACTGCGCGTGAACTTAGAATGAAGAGTGTTGGTACTTAGGTTTGTCTGGAGAGCGAATATTCGCACAGGGCACGCAAAGCAGAGGTCGCTTCGTTTTCTGGGAATCCTATTAAGCAGGCTAAGGCCAAATCGGCTTCCCGCTTCGCTGCAGCCTGGGTGTAGTCTAAAGCCCCTGAACTTTGTACTGCACTTAAGATTTGCGCAAATACATCCTCTGGCAAGTCTTGGTTTTGTTCAATTGCCGCACGAACTAGTAAGCGCTCTTCAGCGCTACCATTCTCTAGCAAGTAGATGAGTGGCAAAGTGGGCTTGCCTTCGCGTAAATCGTCGCCAGCATTTTTCCCCATTTGAGCTGCGTTTGCTGTGTAATCCAGCAGATCATCCATTAACTGGAATGCAGTGCCAATATGACGTCCAAATGCAGCGGCTGCTTCACGTTCTGCATCTGTTGCTTGAGCAAGGATCGCGCCAAGTTCGGTTGACGCCTCAAATAATTTGGCAGTTTTGTAGCGAATGACTTGCAAGTAGCTAGCTTCATCCACCTCTGGATCATGCATATTCAAAAGCTGAAGTACTTCGCCTTCAGCAATCGTATTAGTCGCATCAGACAAAATTTGCATGATTCGTAAGTCGTTTGGACCCACCATCATTTGGAAGGCTCTGGAATACAGAAAGTCCCCAACCAAAACACTGGCAGCATTGCCAAAGGCCGCATTTGCAGTTTCACGACCTCTTCTCAGGGTGGATTCGTCAACAACATCATCATGCAAGAGGGTGGCGGTGTGAATAAATTCCACAACAGCAGCCATTTCAAGGGTATGGGACGCTTCCCTGCCATTCGCTAGAGCCTTTGCTACTAGCATTAATAGGGCTGGCCTGACCCGTTTTCCACCAGCTTGGATGATATAGGTGGAAATTTGGTCAATTAAGGCGACTTTTGAGGCTAATCGCAGACGGATAACCTCGTCTAAGGCCTTGAAATCCAAGGTGATTGGGGCCAGGATCTGGCTTAAGTCATTGATTTTGACAGTGCTCGTCATGCAAGATATAATAATGGGCTTAGCTTCTCCAGGGTGGATTAGCTTAAATGTAGATATTAATTG
>SESC01000149.1_pt1 | contig 28556 bp, 27 predicted proteins | sample 3171431 | NCBI WGS metagenome assembly SESC01 (sample SAMN06051868, study PRJNA518727) | freshwater metagenome | biome: subpolar coniferous forest; feature: holomictic lake; material: water; isolation source: holomictic Lake 227, 8 m depth | place: Canada: near Kenora, Ontario | collected... | reverse complement strand
ATTTGAAGAATTGGAGGTTTGGGATGGAGAAAATGGGTGATCGGGGTCATGAGAGGCCGATAATTGATCCACTGATCCTTCCGAATTTTAACAAGTCAAGGTCCAAGAGTTTGCCATTCGTTAGACATTCTCGAATAACGTCATTCATTATTCTAAATCTTTTCTTTCTTTCAAAAATACAGGCATGAAATGGTGCACATCAGTTACCTTCAAGAGATTTCCGGGGGATAGTCTGGTTGGTGAAGACCCATGTGCTGGTTGTGCAGGAAAGAAAATACGGGGCCCGAAAAGAAAAAAAACAGAGCAGGAAATGGATGATGATGCAGAGGAACAGGAAATTGAAGAGTTAGTTGCCCTGGATATCATCTGAAAAACCGATCCACCCCCCTTTTTCCCACAACTACCTCGTACCGAATCCAGGGACGACCTTGATTTTTCCAACGGTCTGGGGAAATTCTCGTTGTTATGTGTTCCTGTACCTGCCCCGTTTTCCTACCTCATTAACATACCACTCATAATTTTTGAGGTAGGATCCAGAAAAATACATCTATTTCCTACTATAATTCAATACTGAGGTCATCGCTGGCAACGATTAGCCCCGGAAAAGAGGGTTCAAATTGTTCCTTGATCCTCCCCCGGTCATCGGAAGACTTGTAGACTTCAGCACCAAAATGCATCAATGCCAGCCTTTTGGCATCTGATTCTTTTGCAATCATGATCGCGGTTTCTGGGTTGAGGTGCGGCCACCCTGGGCTTTGCTGTCCCGGTAATAAACCGCATTCAGTAATGAGTAAATTAGCATCCTGTCCGAGAAGGACTGCATTCTCACAGAACCCTGTGTCAGTGCAATACGTGATAATCTTGTTATCAATAACCAGCCGGTACCCGAAACAGGGTACGGGATGCAGCAGTAACCGGCATTCAATTGGAAAAGGATCATTATGCCTGCCTTCTGACAATTCAATGAAATTTACCTGGTAAGGCAATTTTGCAAATGGTACCGTAAACGGTTCTCTGACAAGCGATTTGAGGACTTCTTCGGTACCTGGTTGCCCACAGATATTGAGTCCTTTCCTAAAATTGAATTTCACCAGTGTGTGAAGCCCTGTGATATGGTCCAGGTGGAAGTGGCTGATAAACAGGTAAACAGGTTTATCCTGTGTTATATAGCGATCTACCTTGGCGATACCATTACCAGCATCAAGAATAATATCGAATTTTTCAGACTGGATTAGCACCGAACAGGTATTTCCTGTAACGGTATCATACCAGCCGTTGGTCCCCAGGAAGGTCACTTTCATGTCAACCTATCGTGTGGCGGGTAGGGCAAAAAAGATTGAGATACACCATAACGGATTGTTGTGTAATTTGAAATCTGGAATTACCTTTTGGACGGCCTGTATTTTTGGGATGATCTCTATTTTGCGAGGGTATACATCGCCCGTGCATAGATCTTCGTAATCATTACAAGTTCGTCACACCCGATCGATTCATCCGCGGCGTGAATATTATTGGCCCTCCCGGGGAAATATGGGCCAAATGCGACGATATTGGGTAGCCTTCGTGCATATGTACCGCCCCCTATTGCGACAGGGGTTCCGGAATCGCCTGTTGCATCATGGTAAACGGTCGATAGGACCTTGATGAGATCCGATTCCAGCGGGTAATAAAGTGGCGGCTGATGTTTCTGTACAATAGTGTGGACACCCAGGTCTTTCACCGTCTTTTGGATAAGTTCCATAACGTGGTCAAAGGTTTCAGTTACCGGGTACCTGATATCAAAAGACAGAATGAAGGCCTGTCCCGAATAGCGTACCACACCGGCATTCAGGGTGAGGTGCCCTGATGGTTTATCAGCAAGACCAAGGCCGAGTAATTCACCCGTTGTCTCCATCCCGATCGTTTTCTGCAGGGACCTGATCATCACCTGGACTTCTGCTGGATTAAACTGCAGCGTCGAAAGAAAAGCAATAGCCTGCATGACCGCATTTTTGCCAAGATGAGGCCTGGATGCATGGGATGCAACTCCATCAGACCGGATGATTACGAGGTCACCATTCAGCTTTGCAGATACCGAAAACCCGGATTCCAATGCAAACTCTTCACAGTTCCGGATGATATCAAGGGGATTCCGGGTCCTGATTTCCGCTGAAGCCCGGTCCGGTACCATGTTGACAGCGTCCCCGCCATTGAACGAGACGAGGACGTCATTGCTGGGATTAATACCCTCAAACAAAAAATGTTTCGTAAGATTGACCTGGAGAATTCCCTTCTCTGCAAATACAACAGGGAAATCCGAATCAGGGGTGAAACCGCAGACAGGTGCTTTTTCTTTCAACAGGTAATGTGCAATATCGTGGTCCCCAGTCTCTTCGTCCGTTCCAAAAATGATCCTGATACGTCTGGTGAGTGCCACGCCACTGTCCCGTATCGCCTTAAGACTGTATAATGCTGAAAGGATGGGCCCTTTATCGTCAAGGACTCCCCTGCCATATATTCTACCTTCATGTACGCTGCCACTAAAAGGTGGGAATGTCCAGTGATCCCCTTCAGGAACCGTATCAAGGTGACCGAGGACTGCGATGTACTCTTCTCCTTGGCCATATTCCACAAAACCTACAAAATTATCCAGATTCCGGGTGAAAAATCCCATACTCTCTGCAATATCAAGAGCTGCCTGGAGTGCCGCAGCCGGACCCTGCCCAAATGGTTTCCCTTCCCGGGGGTCTCCTGCGACGCTCCTTATTGCTACGATACTACGGACAGATTCTGTAAGGGACCCCCTGTCTTTGTCGATCAACTGGTCGAACACTGAATACAATTCATTAATTTTTTCGGGCATTGTCACAACCACCAGGACTTGTCACGGGTACCATCACAATAATGTTTGAAATACATTCATTTAGTCATTCCACATCTTAAGTCCCTGGTGGTAACCCGGTATCCAGTTACTCAAAAGATAAATAACACAGGAGAACAGGCTTTATTTTGGAATCTAGGCAAATCTTCGGATATTTTTCTTCTGGATAAAAGACGGACCTGGCCCTGATATCGTCCCCGGAAATCTATTCGGATTTCTGGTATTCGTTTAATTTCAAGATACACTTCAATGAGCGCATGAAACGATAGATCATCGCTGTAAAACATTTTATGGTTACCATTCCGGGTGACGTGGGTTGTAAAATATTAATAATCTCAATTAAAATTGGTTAGATAGTATATTTACGACCAATATCTGGTAATTATAAAAGTCTATGGGCGTCAGCGGGGAGTAACAATTAGGTACGACCATAATGTATTTACCACATGAAGTGATGGATGAACAGGATTAGTTATCACCCCAATCTCTGTTTGACCCCATAAAACAGGACAAACATACGATACGTATAAATACTTAATATTATATTTACTAATTGAGGTATTTAGAATGGCAGATTTACCTATTGCGGCAGTTGTTAGAATTGCGAAGGCGAACGGAGCCGAAAGAGTCGGCAGTGATGCAGCAGCAGCACTTGTAAAGAAGACTGAAAAATATATTGCACACCTCACCAAAGAGGCAAATAAGCTTGCGCTCCACGCAGGAAGGAAGACGCTGAAAGAAGAAGATATCGAGATGGCTGCACAGTCATCCTGATCTTTTTTCAACCAATCCACACTTATCCGGGTTGTCCCGGTCGTTTTTTCGCATTCCTTGCACCAGAGTATGATGTGATCGCGTTATCCACCTGGATTCACTAGGGTCTGCAACGCATCATAATTACCTGTTACTTCGCAACGGTACCGGGACCTGGCGATTATTACCAATTGCAGGCCTGGCAGAAATTCTGGATAAATATATAAATTTAATTTTTGCGGACTGCGAGGAGAGGTGTGTGACCGGATCCGGATACCATCACATTAATATCAGTACAGACCTGAAATATGTTTTTTGAGAGGTCCGAACATGCCAGGCCTTCAATTTTTGAAAATTCCCCAGTTGGTTCTGAAAGGATCCTGCTCCCATCATAGTGGTGGAAGAAATTTTTCCCTGCTGCGACCAAAGAATTCGCCGATAACTTAAGGTCAAAGATCGCCGATTCAAGATAAAATGGGTCCATTCTCTCCCCGTAAACGTGGTATAATCCCCCAAAGTCCAGGGAGCGGTGACAGCAACCCGCCGAAACCACCAGGCCACCATTCATACATGGATCAGGTACAATACCAGTAACGGGCTGACGCCCGTCCACGGTCACTATCCGGCCTGTGTCACCGGCAATCATCTTCAGCCCTCCAGGAAGTTCTCCCCGGTTGAATCCGGTATAAATTGAATGTCCGGGTCCGGTAGCCATCGAAATCTGCACCGCATCAAAAAGCCATTCGCTCAGTGGCGTGACTAACCATTCTCCCGAATCAAGAGAAAAACGGTAAATGTTGAAAGGCGACAATACCACGATTTCATCTCCCTGGATAATCAATCGGGAAGTCCTTTCTTTCGAAGGGGCCATCCCGAACCCCGGCCTGTTCACACGGGGAGGTGGTGTCAGTGTTATATCTTTGGCAAGTCCGGCAAATGGTATATCAGTTAAAAATTCCCATTCCCCATAACTATTGACCCAGACATCACCTTTCTCCATTGCAACGAGAACACGTCCGTCGGGCAGGAGAAAAAAATCATCCACCGCACTCATAAATGGGGGACTTTCCCGTTGAAACTCCCTGCGATCCAGATCAAATGAGAACAGTGCGCGTTCGAAATAATGGAGCCAGAGTGTTGAGCCGCTTATCTCTATCCGCTGCAGGTGGTGCCCGGGATTTTCCATGAAGTCCTCCGATTACTATTGTGTTCCAGAATACCGGGAACAGGAAATTATCTCCTGATTTCCTATTCTCAATATGATTATTTTTTTACTACTGGAATTGCGGGGGATATCCCTTGCCCTTTCTTTCACCTGAATATTCAAGTACCTTCGCGAGGTGGAGATGCCCGTTCATGATCCGTTGTACTTCACGCCAGCTAACCACATAAATTCTGCCATGAAGATTGGATACGAGGTCTTTCTTCTTCGTCTCTCGTACCGGGGAGAGCCATGCGCATCCTTCCTCCTCACCTGAGTCATTGACAAGACCTGCTGACTGGCCAGTTGAAAGAAGGACATAATCCGATTTCATCAGGTAAAAACGCAAATCACACATTTCGAAAACTATGCCTTCTCCGCTCCGTTTCAAAGTTCCAACCTTCGTGTACGAACCCGAGACCCGTGGCTTCATCATGCTTACCTTATAGATATATGATCTGCATTGCACTAAAATATGGCGTCAGACACGAATTTTACGCAATATTCAGGCGATACATAAAATGTAAAAAATATGGCAGGACCACATTGAATGTGCTATCCTGGCCCGAAAGGACTGGGCTAAATGTTCCAACAGGATGTAAAAAATGCAGGTGGCGGGTGAATAATTCAGGTAATCACGAGATACGCAATAAGTGACAGGAGGAACGCAAGCAATAACAGAGCGATACTAACGGGTCCAATCAGGGAGAGCATGGCATTTACAGCACCTGCAAGCTGGGCAATACGCTGCGATCCGAATATGACAATTTTTTCACACTCAACAGTACTCCCTGCCACCTCTGCTTCTGCCATATCGGCTAGTGCCTCTTTCAGTGCCTTCTCAACAAGGGGGACAAGAGATTCAACGGGTATACGGAGGCCTACGGGATTATTACCCGATATCGTGTTCACAACATGTGAATCTGTCGTCATCACCTCAAGTTCGTCTACGATTCCAGAAAAACTATCCCTGATTACCTCCCTTACCCCTTCCTGGATATTGTTGCCGTCAAATAATACATAGGCCGTAGTCTGGTCGCCGGCCGATACGATAAGCACCTGGAGGCCCTGGTCTCCAAACCCCTCCTCACGGGTGTAAGGGACTGCCATGTGGGCCACACCGATCCTCAGTAGGTGGGATTCCATCCCGGAATAACGCCTGAAAGCTTCTTTACTGGCGTTCATGTATTCCCTTGCAATCGCAGTTGCCGGATGGACCGGGGTCATATCCTTTGTACAGCAGTTATGGGCATCAACGAACAGGATATCCTGGCTCACACGATGCCCTTCTGCCATAATTGTCATCCCGATATTGAAATCAAGATCTTCAGTCCTTAAAGGCGAACGGGTACTGACCATGAGGAGCGCATCGCCAAACCTCTGGACGAGAAGCGAAACAGAACCTGACTGGATGCGTTCTGACCTGCTTGCGGTTGGATGGAAGGTAAGATCATTCATCGGACCCTGCATTGCATCGACAATTTTCTGTATCTCTTTCTCTGATACCAGGTTGAAATCATGGGTGGCACAACCGTGTGGGACCATCACAATGCCCTCGAACGCTTCCTGCAGGCATCGTGGGATATTACCACCTCCAATATCCCCCATCGGGCCGGGGTGAACATTCGGGACGGTAAAAATTATGCTGTTTTTCCCGTTTTTCCGGAAGAAAAGGCTCACCTGCGGGACGTAAACCTCCTCCCCGATCTCGCGGAAAAAGTCTTCCATACCCTTCGACCCATCGGTGAGGTGGGCGATAAATGCATTCAGAAATGAGAGTACCCTGATATTAAAGGCTCGCTGAAGTGGCCGTTCGATCAGCCAGAGGATCAGGATAAAGATCAGGACAAAGACGATCACCAGTACAATCGCAAGAGTAAAGAACGGGGACGGGAAGATAAGGGTCCCAAGAATTATCGCTGCAGCAGCCTGGAATAATGCAGGCGGGAGCATATGAGCTACCCGGTAATCGGAAATTGCGACCAGTACCATCAGCCGTATCCCTGATATGAAACCAAGTGAAATCGCAAAAAAAAGCGGCAGCAGGCTGACCGAAAAAACCATGGATGACAGGGTGATAATTACCGAAAAAATTGTACATGCGAGTGCAAGTAATCCTGACCTGTTCCAGGTCATCTGTTTCCCTGATACGTCAATGTAGGGTTTCGTACAGAGAAATGCGACAATTGCAGGGATGGTAAACCCAAGCGTCCCTAAGAAGATGAAACCCCCGTAAATCCTGATACTCGCACCATCAATAATCAGCCCGAGCACTACCAGTATCAGGAGTGATACCGGCCAGGAAGGAGCGTTGAAAAGATATCTGCTGAGCCGTTCAAGACGGACATCCGCTGCCACGGCCATCAGGAGAAACCTCCCAATAAAAGTTCGTTCCGGCCGGCACCATGACGGAGGACCTGTGTACTGGTATACCGGAGTGGTCGTGAATAGAATGGCGCATTCAGTGCCAGGCTCTCGTATTCCCCACCTTCACCGGCCAGGTGGATATGATGGCGGGCGGAGATTTGCGTGAGTTGCTCGATTAAGTCGTAATTGATGTGGCTACCTAACAGGTCTTCGGATAAACCATCTGCCGCAGTCACCACGATGATGACATCCATTCTCTCCGCAACTTCACGGAGCAGCAGTCCGGGGTCCATCTGCCAGAGCGGCGCAAACACTTCGATGCCAAGATTTTCTGCAATTGCATGGACACGTTCATACTGGTAGGTTGAATTCACGGCACCGACGGTTATTCCATCAATTTCAAGTTGTTCAAGGCCGCATGAAAGGTCTTTTAATTCGTCTTCTTTCTCTCCTTTTGTAAGAATTTCAGCATAATTAATCCCAGAGAGACGGGCGATAACTGGTACCGCATCAAGGTTGGAGCTGTGAAACATGAAGGAGTCGGGGTTTTCCGGCCGGACTGTGACGAGGTGGGTGACCTGGATCCCCCGGTCAATTGCTTTCTGGACCGAAAGGATCGAGTCCTTCCCACCAGATGTGAGCGCCGCATACCCCATGATACTATTACTTCGATCTTGTGGGTTCTAAAAGGCTTCCAAAAGACTTCCCGTACCGGGCTTCCATCTGATCCCAGCCTGGCAGGTTCGTCTGGCACCCAATCGATTCTACTGCGAAGGATGCGGTAATAGTTCCTATTTTACAGGAGGTCAGGGGTCCGTATCCCCGGTGATATGCCGTCAGAAAACCTGCGCGGTACGCGTCACCAGCACCGGTCGGGTCGGCCATCGTCACAGGAAATGCAGGTATCCGGGTTGAATTCCCCTTTTCATGAAGGACACTCCCCTCCTTTCCCAGGGTAATTACGGCCATCGGGACACGGCTGATTATCTCTTCCTTGCTTGTACCAAGGATTTTTTCCATTCCCGTGATCTCATGCTGGTTTGCAAATAATACATTGATAGAGCCAAGGATTGCGTCAAGCTGCTCTTTAGTGTAGCGGTGAAGGTCCTGCCCCGGATCGAAGGTGGCAAATTCACTCCGTTCGGCAACCCTGACATTAAACCCCGGATCTGCCGTTGCCATATGAACAAACGGGAGTGATGGTGCATCCTCTTTTTCAAACGCTACCGATGCGCCCCATTCAAAAAACGTGATCTGGTCGCCTGCCTCATCGGTAAACATGAATGCTGTGGCGGTATGGGCACCAGGGATGGTATAGAACTGCATGGTAATTCCAAGTCGTTCCATCCAATGCTCGTATTCGCTCCCGGAAAAATCATCCCCTACTGCACTGACAAGGGTGCAGGACTCATCGAGCTTTGCAATTCCGGCTGCAATGTTCGCAGCCCCACCGCCAAAGTATACCTTCCGGTCGAGAATATGGATTGAACCATTCACGGATGGGAACCGGGGGACACGGCTGATATAATCGATTGCCGTGTGTCCGACCACCGAGATCATAGTCCCTCTTCATCCATGTCCCTGTTGATCCTTTCCCTCGTGTTTTTCTCTCCACTCACGCCTGTTTCTGGTAAATGTGATCTCTTTTGTCCAGACTTTTCTTTTTTAGGTTTCTTTTGCTCTATTGGCATTGGTTCATTTATGTCCTGCACATCCTTTACCTGCAGGGGGATATCGCGCAGTGCTTTTCCAATCGTTGATTTTGCAATCCGCGATGCGTGTTCCGGGGACTCGGCACGGAACACTTTCATATCAAGAAGGAGGCCAACGAGAGCGGTGTCTGCAACCACAATCGCACTGTTAAGTTCACCTTCGCAGAACGGACAGGCAAGCATTCCTGCTTCTACTTCCACAAATTTGGCCTGGGGGTTCAGACGCTTTCCGGCCTCACTGATTGCAATCCCTATCGCATCATCAAGCGTTTTTACGTCTTTTATAATCCAGGCAGATTCAAGTGTGACATTATAATCTGGCATTATAGAATTTCATCTCCGAATAAATTATTTTTGTACTCAATCATGGTCCCGGTTACCAGGCATCAAAATGCACATGCTCACCCACGGCCATGCGTCCCGTCAGTGTACCCGGCGGCCTTCCTTTCCCCACCGTGAGAAGGGCAACGGCCCTGATATGTGGTGGGAGCCCGAGAATATCGCGCACACCATCTTCATCAAATGCGCCAACCCAGCAGGAATGGAGCCGCCGTGAATGGGCTGCCAGCATCATGTAGGTACATGCAATGGTCGCGTCCTGCACGGCATACAAAATACCGCGTTCGCCATACCGGGACATTGAACGCACATAATTCGCACAGACAATAAAGAGGACCGGGGCGGCAGAAATATGTGGCTGATCATACGCAGCCCCCATAAGTGCCTCCTTCTGATCGGTTTCCCTGATAACCACCACATCCCAGGCTTCGAGATTCCCGGCACTCGGGGCGGTACAGGCACTGTCAAGGAGGAACACGATATCGTCCTCGGCCAGTTCCTCGTCGGTGTAATCCCGGACAGAGGTCCTGCTGATCAGCAAATCCAGAAATTCAGAGGAGTCCATGTTCGTTTAGTACCTGCCAGGATGCCTGGGCAACCGTTGTTGAACCCGTCACTGCCTCACTGATACGTAAGGACGCCTGACCGTATTGTTCACTCTCAACAAGGCTGATTGCTGAAGACAGGAGATCAATAGACTTTCGAAAGCCGGATTGTTCGCTTGAATGCAATGCCATCTGAAGTTCGGCACGTACCGCTTCCATGATCATTATGAGCATCCGCTTGCCACCTGCCCGCTCCTTTTCGGGGAAACTTTCAAGGGCCGTAACCAGTTGCGAACAGACAATCAGTTCACTTTTTGCCCGGTCTGCGAACTGGTAGTTCTTAATTGCCGCTGTAAGATCCATAGTCAATAGAAACCCCGGAATGATTAATAATAGGTATCAAAGCAAAAAAAATGAGCGAGGAATTACTGTTGCCCCGTCATCCCCGGGGCATATATATTCCTCGTGGGTATTCCAAATTATCGGGCAGACTTCTGCTTTGCGCCCATTATCGATATTTTTGCGCGGCGCATGGATTTCCGCACGATGGTATCTGCGGGGTTACCCATGTCACGGCCCCTGCCGCCACGACCGCCCCTGCCGCCGCCTCTTCCGCCTTTCCGTCCGCCCGGCCTGCCGCCCTGGTCTCCGGAGAGCTGGTCGAGCTTTTTCAGCGTGGCGCCTGCCCTGAACCGCTGGTTAGGCCCTGGTCTCTTCACTTCACCTTCTGATTTAGGGACTAGCCTGATCTGGCCTTTTACGCCTTTGACCTGTACCCATTGTGTTGTTCCTGTCTTTCCCATGAAACTCCTTTATGATTAGAGCCGGGATTCTTCATAAAGTTTCGCCATTATCCCCGGGCTGACAGGGGAAAATAAAAGAAAAAGTGACGGTAATTACAAGACTACCGGGATGAACTGACTCGTTCGATCTCCTTTCTCAAAAGTTCGCTGACCACTTTACCGTCCGATGAACCCCGCACTTCGGCCATCACGACACCCATGAGCGGTGCAAGTGCCGCATTCCCTTTTTCCCGAACGAAGGCCGCCCGTTCATCAACGATTTTTGTAATAATCGCATGGAGCTGGTCGCGGCTGACAGCGGGGGCACATTTCTTTATGGCCTCTTCGCTTCCGGCCCCTTTTGCGACCATCTTTAATATTTCCGGGATTGCTTCTTTTGCTGCTTTCCCCAATTCAACTGCATGCAGCACTTCGATGAACAGATCATCGGAAATCATTGAGATATCTGCCCCATCTCTTTGGATCTCTTTCAGGGTCATTAGGATAGTACTGGCGGCAAGTGTTGGGTTGATGGTCTCCGCGATCGATCTTTCGAAGAGTGGGAGGCGTTCAGAGAATGCGATCTGCCGTGCCAGCCCTTCATCAAGGGCGAGTTCCGTCCTGAACCGTTGCGCCCTTACGGTAAGGAGCTCGGGCAGTGAAATGCCACCCCAGGTGGACGGTCCAACATTTACTGGCAGTACATCTGTTTCGGGATACATCCTTGCCGCCCCCGGTAATGGTCGCATGTAGGCGGTGTTTCCTTCGGGGAGCATCTTCCTCGTCTCTTCCGGTACCCCGTCCAGTGCAAACCCCGCGCGCTTTATCACCTGCATGGCCGCACAATGTGCCTGTTTTGGAGTTGCTGCGACAAGGACGATGCAGTCCTTTTCATCCGTCATAAGGGTTCTACGGAGTGATTCCACCTCTTCCTGGGTAATCCCGTATGCCGGCAGCTCGTCGGTATGGAAAATACCCCCGACACCGCAAATTTTTGCATAATCCGACAGTTCGGTACCGAGACGCCGCCCTGGCTGGATCTCGGTCCCGACAAGGCCGGAAAACCCGTTCAGGCGAACTGCAAGTATCATTTTAGCTTTTTTGAGGATTGCAGACCCGGTCCCGGCAAAGAGAGTTGTCACATCAACGGGCACTGGTTGTACAGAAGCCCCGCGCAATACCAGCTGGTCACGGATCATAATCAGGTTCTGCTGCCGTTGCGCCTCGCGTTTCACTACATCTGCGACAAGGTCCAGTTCCTGGACACCTTTTACCTCGATCCGTGCACCACCCTTAATGGATATATTGACGTCCTGCCTGATCGTCCCGAGACCGCGTTTCACTTTGCCAGTCGAACGGAGGACCATGCCGAGGTACCCTGCCATCTCCCTGACTTCTTCGGGTGTGTGCATGCAGGGGGAGGTGGTAATCTCCACCAGCGGGATCCCGAGACGGTCGAGCGAGAAGGTCTCGCCCTCCACGCGCTGTGCCGCCTCCTCCTCAAGGCAGAGTGTCTCGATCCTCCCGCCGTTTGGGAGGGTGCCATTCACGGCAACCAGTGCCGTCCGCTGGAAGCCGCTGGTATTAGAGCCATCAATGACAAGTTTCCGCATCACATTGACCTGCTCGATCGGTGTCATGCCGAACATTTTTGCAATGGTAAGGCTGAGTAACATGGCTTCCTGGTTGAGCGGTGCCGGGGGCTCCTCATCATTCTCAACAAGGCAGGTCGAATCATACGTGTAATAGGTGAATTTCCTCTCGCGTTTCATCTCTTCACGGGCGGCACCATCAATCTCACCCATTTCGCTTTCGGTTGCACGGAGGTACCGGTGGTACTCACCCGAGTGCTCACCGGACTTCCGGAGCAGGGTCGGACACCTACAGAAGAGTTTTTCTTTCGTATCGAGCTGCTGGTGGATCTCAATCCCTGCAAGGAGCCCTATCTTTTCATAGTCCATGACGTGACCTCCTCATGCATTCCCCGATCAAAGAAGAGGAAAGGAGCAACCGCTGTTTGTCCGGATCTTTTTCATTGCCAAGTACCCACATCAACTTGACAAGTGCTACTTCCGGCAGGGTATCGGCGCCTTCGATGACCCCGATTTTCAGGAGGTCACGGCCCGTGTCATACACCCGGTCACAGACTCGTCCGTTCAGGCACTGGGACGTCATCATGATGACCGTCCCTTCGTCAGCCATTGATTTTAGGAATGGTATCCATTCGGTGCTCACATGACCAAGCCCGGTACCGGCGAGGACAAGCCCGTGTAACCCCCCTGCATCCGGGAGCGCGGATGGTGGCATGCCCGGGTAAAAGTACAGGAGCCTGCAGGACTCATCGAGGGCTGGCCGAAGGGTTGGTTCACAAGACCCCCGCTTCACCGCTTCAGGTGACAGGGTTACGTCCAGGGACGGATAATCCACGTAACCCAATGGCGGTATGCCGATACTCTGGAACGCATCACGTCGTGAGGTATGCATCTTCCTGACTCTCGTCGCCCGGTGGATTGCACAGCGGTCATCACTGGTCGATTCATGCATCACCACGGCAACCTCCCCGAGCGGGCTGACGGCTGCAGTCGCACTGCATAACGCGTTCATCGTATTATCACTGCTCGGCCGGTCAGCCGACCTCTGGGATCCGACAAAAATTACTGGTACCGGAGTATCAATCATGAAGCTGACTGCTGCCGAACTAAATGTCATGGTATCCGTACCATGGGTTACAATCACACCCGTTGCCCCGTCGTTGATCTCTTTGTAAATCGCTATTGCAAGTTCCTGCCATATTGCAGGGGTCATATTTTCAGAAAGGATCGTGTACAACTGCGTTGTCCGGTACCTGGCAATCCCTGAAAGACCTGGGATTGCCCTTAGAATATCCCCGGCATCGAACTGGCTGGTAACAGCACCTGTCCGGTAATCGATCCTGCTTGCGATTGTTCCACCAGTTGAGATAATCGAAAGGCAGGGAAGCGAATCATCCTGCATGGCTGTAATCTCCGGTCGCCTGACCGGTACTGGTCGTTCCAGAAACTGACAGGTCTCCCTGCTGACACCGATGTTATACCCGCTGTCAAGTTTGATTACCGCTTTTCCATCTCTGTCGATAATATAGGTCCCGTTAAGCCGGGTGCCGCCATAGTTGCAGTCCACCCTGTCACCCGTTTGAAGTTGTTCCATTATTGTACAAGCCTCCGTGCTTCTGCCAGCATTGTTTCAATTGAGTGGCTGACGAGGTTTTTTTTCGATTCGGTACTGGAACGGTCCATGTTCAGTTTCTCTCTCGCAAGGGCGATTGCTTCTGCTGTTGCGGAAGGTGCAGGTCCGCCCGGGTGGTCACGCGAGGCAACACTACCCTCGACAGATAATGCGGTGATAACCTGCTCCTCCGTAAGACCCCTTTCTGACAGAGTGGTTTCTGTGATTTCCCTTGCGGCATCATCAAGAGTTTTTTTATCAAGCGTCCCGTTCTTTACTGCCCTGCCAACAATACTGTGGGCGGTCCGGAATGGAAGGTTATGTTCCCGGACGAGGAGGTCTGCCACGTCTGTCGCAGTCGCCATTCCTCTTCCGGCCTCGGATTTCATCCGGTCGGTATCGAACCGGGCGCCGGACAACATGTCAGGCAGCAGGTGCAGGCTCATCGTTGCGTCCCTGGTCCCCCTCCAGAGGTGCGGGGTCAGCTCCTGGAGGTCCCGGTTATAACTCATGGGCAGGCCCTTGGTGATGACAAGTGCCGCCGTGTATGCCCCTGCAACCGAGCCTGCCTTTGCCCTCATGATCTCGGCGGTGTCGGGGTTTTTCTTCTGGGGCATGATCGAACTTGTTGAACAGAACGGGTCACTGAGGCAGACAAACCCGGTAAATGAAGAGCTCCAGAGAACCAGTTCTTCACAGAGCCGGCTCACGGTTGCCATCATTATTGATAGGGCAGAGAGGACTTCGAGGGCAAAATCCCGGGTGGCGACCGCGTCCATTGTATTCATGATAATCCCATCAAACCCAAGCAGGGTAGCAGTATAGTCCCGGTCTATCCGGTACCCCGTGGAGGCAAATGCAGCAGCACCAAGTGGTGACCGGTTCACCCGGGCATATGCTTCACTCAACCTGTCAAAATCACGGGAAAAAGCCTGCTCGTAGGCGAGGAGATGATGGGCCAGCGTGGTTGGCTGTGCATGCTGGAAGTGGGTAAACCCGGGCATGTATGATTCACGGTGTTGTTCTGCGCATGCAAGCAGGACGAAACGAAGTTTCACGAGGGAATGCAGCTGCTCGACGATTTCATCCCGCAGGTGGAGCCGGATACAGGTGGCCACCTCATCGTTCCTCGAGCGCCCGATATGGAGCCGTCCACCAGCTTCTTCGCCAGCAGCTGCAATCAGGGCTGATTCGATACCCGCATGGATATCCTCAAAATGATCAGAAAATGCCACTTCAGGTACCCCGGCCCCCTGCATACCGAGTAGCACTCGCATGATAGCCACGGCATTGTCATGGTCGATCACGTTCTGCCGTTTCAGCATCAGGAGGTGTGCGATATCCACGAGCAGATCTGCCCCTGCTATACTCCGGTCCGCATCCATTGAAGAAAGGAACTGTTGAATCTCCTGTGTCCTTTCACCCGACAGGCGACCGCGTCTGACTACATCTTCCTGCATTGACCATAATCACTCCTGGTTATAAATTGGCCACCAGATGAGATTAAAGCCACGCTTTTCTTGAGGCGAGCTCGATCGCACGCTGGACTGACTCCTTCGGAATTATTGTTGCAACGGGGATATGGACGAGTTGTTCAATGACGCTGCTGACAATTGGGGCACAAACGATGGCAATTGCGCCTTCCCGTTCAGCCCTGACAGCTGCAACGATCGCATCCTCCATGGTATGCACAGGATATTCGCGGATATTAATATGGTGACCTTCCACGTCAGCGGCCCGCTCGACCACCACATCGAGTACCGGGCGTGCGGCAATGAGGCCAATGAATTCTTCCTCGTTATGCCGGTAATACCTCCGTAATGCACGGACTATTGCCCGTAACGTGGACAGGTTCGGGGAACGTTTGCCGTGCAGAATTTTATAGAGGGAACTTTGGGCGATGCCACTTTCGACTGATAATTCACGGATAGTAATTCTCAAATCCTTTCGGAGAATACCGTTAAGTACCTCGACAAACTCTTCATCGGATAGCAGGGCTGCCCGCATGAGCCTGTCAACAGGGTCCATCTGTACCATTGTATTGATACAATAAGGATAATTGGTTATAATAATATTCGTTTTGTGCCAGAATATTTCTTAAATTTTATTATCATATGGACATTTTAAATATTTTTGTTATCCAATAGAAAGTAAATCCCTGAATAATTAGTACAATTGTATCATCTGATTATCCTTAAAATGAATCTTTAAATATTGACAGGTAGACATTTTCCGGCATGAAGAAGATTGCATCTATCATTGTTGTCTGCATTGCTCTTGCAATGGTCATTTTCATGGCAGGATGCCTGCAGCCGACAACCCCTCCCACGCCCGTTTCTCCCAATGGAACAGCCCCGGTAACTACTTCCGCCGGTACCGGGGCCACAGAAGTTGACGTCATGTATGCCGGTGGTGTCGGACCAATGCCCGTCCTGCTTTCAACGAACCAGGTAGATGGCTATATTGCATGGGAACCCTACGTCTCCATTGCCACTGAATCCGGTATCGGACAACTGGTTACGTATACAAAAGATTTCCCACCGGTACCTGAATGGAACAACCACCCATGCTGTGTGCTTACTGCAAGGAATGACCTGGTGGCCGGCAACCCCGGCTTTGTCAATGCGATGGCCGCTCAGACAATCCTTGCGGACCAATGGATAACGGATCATCCCAACGAGGCCGCAGCTGACCTCTCGGAATGGGTCATCGGTAATGATACCATCAAGTTTGGTAACCAGTCAGTGCCAGCATTAACCGTGATGAAGAGCGCGATACCTAACGTTAACTATACGACTGACCCTACCCCGCAATGGTTAAACGGGACGAAAAATTTTGTCAATGCCCAGATCAGTCTCGGGTATATTACCGGCAACCTCAAGAACACAAGTGCCGGGAACATGGATGACACGCTCTTCGATTTCAAACCGTACCTGGCCGCAAAGAAAATGATTGCGGATAAGAAGATCATTACCCCGGCGAAGGTAAACAAGCAGGTCGGAATTGGTTACCTTAAAGGGGATATACACTGCGGGTCACTTATCATCGCGGTGAAGGAATGGCAATACTTCAATGATACCTATGGAATTGCAATCAAACCAAGGGACCTGACTGCAGCAAGGCCTGAAATTTGTGACCTGGTCGTCAACGGAGTCCCGGTTGCAGAACTGAAACTTGTTACGGCTGATGCCGGCCCGCAACTGATGCAGATGGAAGCAACCGAGATTATCGGGATGGGCTATGCGGGCGTCCCACCTGCAATTGCCTCTATTGACAAAGGATCCCCGATAAAAGTCCTGATGCCGACACAAACGGAAGGTTCAGCACTTGTTGCGAAGATTGGGTCCCCCGCCCATGACTGGAACAGCTTCATCAGTTATGCCGCACAGCGTTCAGCAAGTGGAAAACCGTTGAAGATCGCAGCACCATCCAAAGGTTCAATCCAGGATGTAATGCTGCAATATTCCTTAAAATACAGTGGCATGTCGATAAAATTTGTCTGACCCCCATCTTTTTTTCAATGGATTCCACGTTATGACTCGCTCTTTTCCAACGGTAAACCTGGCACCTGGCTGTCCCCGTGCTACAGAAAAAAACCATACTCCGGCGCAATACCTGGCTCTAACTATACCCAGGCCGGTATCTCACAAAAAAGGTTCATCTGGCTTCAGGGAGAAATAGTTCTATGCAAATGCCCCCCGAAAAACCACAATGGTGGCATCAGATCCTCTCAAAATCCCTCCTTATTAAAATTGCACTTCCCATTATCATTATTATCAGCTGGGAAGTACTTTCGGTACTCATTGATAACCCATTCATCCTCCCTTCTATCGAATCCGTCCTGCTCGTCCTTTCCGAACCATTTGCTGATATCCTTGGAAGTGGGAGCCTCATCGGTAATGCAATGGTCAGCCTTGGCAGGGTTTTGATTGGATTTATTATTGCTGCGGCGCTCGCAATTCCCCTTGGTATCGGGATGGCCAGGAATGGTAAAGTCCATGATTTTTTTGATTCCACTGTCCAGGTGTTCCGGCCCATTCCCCCACTTGCATGGGTCCCGCTTGCCCTTGCGTGGTTCCGGATCGGCCTTTTGTCCATGGTCTTTATCATCGCAATCGGTGCTTTTTTCCCCATCCTGCTGAACACGCTCGACGGTGTAAAAAGCATAAAAAAGACCTGGATCGAAGCCGCTCGTACACTTGGTGCAAAAAAGCGGCAGGTCCTGGTCAACGTGGTCCTGCCGGGTGCCGCACCTACCATCTGGACTGGCCTTCGGGTCGGGTTCGGTATTGCATGGATGTGTGTCGTTGCTGCCGAGATGATGCCCGGCACCAATTCCGGAATTGGCTATCTTATCATCACTTCCTACAACTGGGGACAGGTGCAGGTAATCATCGCGGGTATTGTTGTCATTGGTATTATCGGACTTGGAATTGACTATCTTTTCAAAATTGTTGAGAGAAAAAAATTTATGTGGCGGGAGCTTGACCGATGATGCTGCTTCTTGAAAATATCTGCAAAGAATTTCAAACACGGGAAGTCAGCTCACCTGCACTGGCATCTATTAACCTGGAAGTTGCAGAGAGAGAATTTACCTGTGTCCTTGGACCGTCCGGGTGCGGTAAGACAACACTGCTCCGCATCATCGCCGGCCTGGAGAATGCCACCTCGGGAAATGTTATTCTGGGCGGCGAATTGATTACCGGGCCAACATTACGAATGGCGATGATTTTTCAGGACTACTCGCTGTTTCCCTGGCGTACTGTCATTGATAACATTGCATTTGGTCTCGAGATGAAAGGGATCGGAGAAAAGGAACGGCACAAGGTTGCAGCCCATTATCTTGACCTGATCGGTCTGTCCGGGTTTGGGGGGAATTTCCCCTACGAACTCTCGGGAGGTATGCGCCAGCGCGTCGCCGTGGCACGGGCGCTTGCTATTGACCCCTCGGTCCTTCTGATGGATGAGCCATTTGGGGCTCTTGACGCCCAGACCCGGAACATGCTCCAGAAGCAATTACTTGAAATATGGGATAAAACGAAAAAAACAATCCTTTTTGTGACGCATAGCGTGGATGAAGCAGTATTCATGGCTGACCGCATAGTCGTGCTCACCAGCAGGCCTGGAACCATAAAAGAAGTCGTAAATATCGACCTCCCACGACCACGGGACAGGACAAGCCAGGACTTTGCGAAGGTCCGCCGTTATGTACTCGGCCTGATCGATGAACCGCAGTCCATCCAGTAAGATTTAATAGCAAATATCTCCTTTTTATAAAGAACGAATAGATCGAAGGAGTTCTGAGCCATGGTAAGAAAACCGGGAAAGATGTATAGAAATATTTCAAAGAAGGCATATACCCGCCGAAAATACATGGGCGGTGTGCCGGGAAGTAAAATTGTCCAGTTCGAGATGGGAAACCTTTCGTTAGATTTTCCGCTCGAGGCCCACCTTGTTGTCACCGAGAGCTGCCAGATCAGGCATACTGCGCTTGAAGCGGCACGTATCGCAGTAAACAGGCGCCTGATGAAAGAAGTCGGAAGAAGTAACTTCCACTTTAAAATCCGGGTATACCCACACCATGTGCTCCGCGAAAACAAGCAGGCAACCGGTGCTGGTGCAGACAGGGTATCAGAAGGTATGCGGCTTTCCTTTGGAAAACCTGTGGGGACTGCTGCGCGCGTGGAGTCAAAGCAGAAAATATTCACCGTGTATACTACACCCCAGTATATGGAAAAGGCGAAGGATGCACTCCGGCACGGAGGTCACAAGCTCCCATCACCTTCATATATCATCATTGACCAGGAACTGGTCATTAATGAACCAGCAGAATAATAATTTTTTTAACACCCGATTTTATAGATTATCACCTACAACGTTTCGGTTGTTCATCGGATAGTCCCGGTGTAACCGTTTGGAACCGTTCAAATTTTTTCCATCAAAATATCAGGAAATAGTTTTTTTCTTTGTCCATTCCTCGGCCCGTCTTACCACGAAATTTCCCCTGAACGGGCTATCAATCCGGCCATGGATCTTCCAAAATTAATAAACTAGTTATTTAAGGAAAACGAATATGCCAGATATAGTCTTGTATATGTAGAAAAAAATAAAAAAGGGAATTTTTATGATATCTGTTTTGCTCGTGGATGATGATCCTGCCCTGTTGGAAATTACCCGTATCTATCTTGTGAAAAATAAGGAGATGGTGATTGATACGGCACAGTCTGCGGCAGAAGCACTTGAAAAATTGAAGAAAGAGACATATGAGGTGATTGTTTCGGATTACGATATGCCTGGGATGACCGGTATTGAATTGTTAAAAACAATCCGGTCATCCGGGAACCACACCCCCTTCATCATCTTCACCGGAAAGGGGCAGGAGCAGGTGGCGATGGACGCAATCAATTATGGTGCAGATTTCTACCTCATACGTGCAGGTGACCCAAAAAATGAGTTTATTTCCCTCAACCTCAAAATACGAAAGGCATTTGATCATCGCCAGGCAGAAATTGCAATCAAGGAATCAGAGGAACAACTGCGAAAACTTCTCCATTCTCTCCCATCGGGTGTGCTGGTAATCGACGAAGAGACTCACATTGTATTGCAGGCAAACACGGCCGCACTCCTCATGGTCGGTGCAACGGAACAGGACATTATCGGGAAGTCCTGCTTCGGGCTCGTCTGTCCGACCGAAGAAAATCAATGCCAAATTACGGACCTCGGGCAGAAATTTGAAAGTATTGAACGACTGCTATTAAGAAAAGATGGTACCGGTATACCGGTGATCAAGAGTGTCTCCCGGATTGAACTCGGGAAACGCCCGGTACTCGTTGAGAGTTTCATTGACCTCACCGAGCAGAAGAAGGTCGAGCGCGAACTCTACGAAAGCAGGGATAAATACCGGACGCTGGTTGAAGAGATCCATGACATGATCTGGCTGATCGATGCGAAAGGCCTGTTCAAGTACGTGAGTCCCCGGAGCGTCACCCTGCTTGGATATCACCCGGAAGAGATGATAGGCCATATGCCATCAGAATTCATCTCGTTTGAAGACGCAAATCATATCCACGATATTTTTAAAAAGAATTTCACAGAGCAGAAAGAACTACACCTGATCGAGACACATACCCGCCGGAAAGACGGGAGGGTTATTGTTCTTGAATCGAGTGCTACCCCCTACTATTCCAAGAATGGTACCATGCTCGGGTACCGTTGCGTCAGCCGTGATATAACGGAAATAAAAAAAGGTGAGGAGGTACAGGCCCTGCTTGCTGCGATTGTGACATCTTCTGACGATGCAGTAATTAGCGAGGACTTACACCACACAATTACCACCTGGAACCGGGGTGCCGAGCGGATCTACGGATATACCAGGGAAGAAATGATCGCCACGGATTCACACACTATCGTACCAGACGAGGAAATAGGAAATTTCCATGATATTATTAACCAGGTCGTCACGGGTGAGCATGTTGAACATTTCAATACATTCCGGATTAAAAAAGATGGGAGTCATGTTGAAATTTCACTGTCCCTCTCCCCAATCCTGGACCACCGGGGCAATATCGTCGGGATAGCCTCCATTGCAAGGGACTTGACAAAACAGCGCGAGACCGAGAAAGCCCTGCTTGCCTATATCGCCGAGATGGCCATGCGCTTAAAGAACCCTGTTGAATTAATCGGGTGCCGCCTTGCAGACATCAGGGACCAGGTCAAGGCAGGTGATATGAGTCCGGACGAGCTCCTCCTCCTCCTCCAGCTCCAGATCAAAAATACAGAACAGATTGTTTCAAACCTGCGTGAGCTGAACATGACCATCTCCACGGGTTTTACAACTATACCAGAAGCATACCAGAACTACCTGAAACGATAGGACAACCATGGGTTTTTCTGCCGATACGCTGAACGAGAACCGGATAGTACTGCTCCTTGCGGACTCACGCCAGCTGAAGCAGACGAATACCGCCGTTATCAAGGAGCTGACGAGCAACGGCTATAGCGTAATGCTTATCTCTGTTACCCTTCCGAACATCGTTATCAGGCGGACCTATGAAGCGGCAGAAATTGATATGTCAAAAATATATATCGTCGATGCCGTGACAAAATACTCGGGAGGCCCGACGGTTCCGGATGACCCTCACTGCAAATATATTTCCAACCCGGGAAACCTCACGGATATCGGGATCGTCATCACCGAGGGGATTAAAACCCAACCCGGTGATAAAAAGTGCCTTTTCTTTGATGATATATCAACGATGCTCCTCTATTCCCCATCGGTAACCATATCTAAGTTTCTTCATTTCATCACGAACAAGCTCCGGTTGTTCGACGTAGCTGGCGTCTTTCTCGCTGTCGAGAAAGGACTTGACCCGGCACTTCTCACGCAGATCTCGACATTTGCTGATTTGGTGGAGTCCCTCGAAGAGGTCAAGTAAAATCTTATGGATGATTATCCCGTGTGGTTGATGGGGACAGGTCCCCCCTGCACAACCCCGGTAACGGAACGGGGGACTACTGCGGTAATTGAAATTATGTATTAAACCAGGTCTCTCCTCCCGTGGACCACTTGTCTAACCAGGCTTTTTTCGGATTGAGATAAACCCTTTACATCAAACCGGCACGCTTTTTTTCTCCCAGGGAGACGCTGTATGAAACCGGAGGTACCCAGCCCCGACCCGAATGGGGCTGATTTAATAAATGCCCATCCCCCCCTACACCATCGAGCCTTCCGTTCGCTTCCGAACCATGACCCTCGTCGTCCATCCTGATGGAAGCATCCGTGTCAGGGTCCCCACTGACTATGATAATGCGGAAGTACGGCGATTCGTTGTGCATAACACCGGGTGGATCGAGAAACAACGCCGGCACTTTCAGGCACCAGCCCGCCCATCCATACACACGTTGATAATCGGGGATAGGGATGTACCTTGCACCATTACCTACCAGGGAACACGGAAAAAGATGACGATCCGGGTCTACCTCGACGGACGGGTCGAAATTAGGGTACCGGAGGAAACAGGGCTGGAATCAGTCATTGCATTTCTTGAACAGAAACGGGATTGGATCAGGCAGGCGATTGATGGAGACCGGAAGGAGCAGGAGCCGGCAGGTGATCCGCGGTCAGTCACGTGGAACGGCACGGTCATCCCATACTCGCTTCGTATCAGCCGCCGTGCCCGGAGACTCTCGATAAAGGTCCACTCTGACCGGTCGGTTGAGGTGATCGTACCGGTTGCTGCGACGGGCGCCGAGATAGAACGGCTTGTTCGGGAAAAGGCCGAATGGGTTTACGCGACGGTCATGTCTAACGCACGGCCCGTTGCCGTACGGCGTTCGTTCTGTGACGGCGAAACCTACCCGTTCCTCGACGGGACCCTTACGGTCCAGGTTATCCCGGGGAGACCCTCTATTACCGTCGTTCGGGAAGGGAACTTTCTCAAAATCGGGCTACCGGAAGGGATATCGGGGGCTCTCGAACAGAAAGCCATCCGGAAGGCAGTAGAATATACGCTGAAGGTTGAGACCCAGAACGTGGCCATATCACTGGTAACCCACTATGCTGCACGGTTCGGGGTCGCAGTCCCCCTGGTCGTTGTACGGGACGCCCGGCAGAAATGGGGCAGTTGTGTGGCACGGAAAAAACTCCTCTTCTCTACTCATCTTTGTCTGCTACCCCTCCGGCTCGTCCATTATGTCGTTGCCCACGAGGTCTGCCATATCATTGTCATGGACCACTCTGACCGGTTCTGGGAGACCTTGCAGGTGATCATGCCAGATTGCCGGGAACGGGCAGCTGAACTCAGGCGAGACTCCCCGCTCTACCATTTCCTCCCGGCCCGATAGGGGATGTCGCATGTGGGGACCCGTGCGGGTCCACTCGTTCACGATTACCCCGTATGCGTAGGTTGTCTTTCATGCCGGTTCAGTATATGACCCGGGATCGGGATTAACAAAGTTTGTTCTTTTTTTTAACGATGCGGTTCCATGCCGTGAAGGCCTTTCTGGTTACCGGGGATCACCTAATGCAGTGGAATTTCAGTTTACCCGTGAATCCTTTTTTTCTGTTGAAATCAGCGGAGTCCGGAACGAATGAGATCAAATATTCCTGGTTTATCTCTCATGAAGATGTAAACAAAGATCACAGGATACATGACATATTCTTCAAAGGGTTCAATACCAGCCCCCCATAACGGTGCGGTAGTTGACGAACCATTACCGGTTATTCACGGCTCTGTCAATGAGGAAGGCAGTTTTTTCTTCTGGGGTGAGGGACCATTTGTTCCCATTCAAAAAAAACGAGGTCGAAAACCCACACAACCAAAACCGCAACGCCACCCGTTTGCCCTTTCACCTGCAACGCTGAAGAAAATTGCAGGTAAGTTCCCCGGAAATCCTGCGTTATTTTATGAGGGTGAGACGACCCTTTGGCTTCCCACAACTGACCGGGGACCTGACCCATCACCGGAATTATATAAAAATCGTAGTCCTGTAGAACATGGTGCCCGGGTGCTTGCACCCTGGAGTGTAGCCACCATGAGCGCCCCCATTGCATCAGTTATCCCTCTCTTCCTCCAGGGTGTTGAAGATACAGATGATGCACGGTACGGGGCCTCAATTCAGGCATGGTCGGTTGTTGCCCTCTTTGCTGGCGAATTGGTTGTTAAAGGGTCTATCGTACCGGGATTCAGGCCAGTTGGAAAGAACACGATTACGGGTATGTGGCGCCCGGAACTCAGGTATGAGGATACCCGGCGGTTGAACGAACTAGCCGCAGCGATGCCCCCCCTCGTACGTGCCCACTTCAATCATGACGGGCAGGAAGACTCACCCCGGTTGCCGGTTTGGCGATTCATCGACGAGGCAGTACAGGCTTTTGTGACCGGGTCGTACATCGATAAAGGCCGAAAAAACAAGGTTAAAGAAAAGGAACGCGATAGCCCGGCTGAAGAGGTATGGTACCGCTCGCTGAAAGGAGAAGACCTGACAATTGCAGATAACTCACCTGTCCTCAGGGAACTAAAGACCTGGCTTGCCGGTCCACCGCTCGCAAAAAAACAGGAACGCTGTAATACCTGCTTTACCGTGCAGGAACCTGCGGATGAAGAATCAGCCTGGAGAGTCGGTTTTTTCCTTCAGTCAAAAGATGACCCCACACTCCTGGTTCCCGCAAGCGAGGTCTGGTCAGGTCAACCCGGAAAGACTGCACACCAGGTCACCCCTGAATCGGGTTTCTCACAGGAGCGGATGCTGTATGACCTGGGGGCCGCCGCCAAAATTTACCCGCCGATCAGGGACGCCCTGAAAAAGGCACGCCCGCAGGGGATCATTCTGCCCCCTGAAAAAGTGTATAGTTTTCTTACCGAAACAGCCCCCATTCTCGGAGAAATCGGATGTACGGTCCTGTTACCCTCATGGTGGAAGCATGGGCGGCAGCACCCGTCAGTCCGCATGGAATTTAAGGAAAAACCAGTACCGAAAGGTGGTCGTAAAGGGTCATTTTCCCTGGACACGGTCCTGTCTTTTGACTGGAAGGTAGCGATCGGTGATGAAGAACTGTCCCCCCTGGAATTTGAAGAGCTCTCAAAACGAAAGCTCCCGCTCATGAAGGTACGGGGGCGGTGGGTAATTTTTGACCCTGATGAAGTGCAGCGGGTCATTCACGCATTTAAGAAGGAGTACCCTGACCAGGAAATCACCCTCTCTGATGCACTGGCCCTTAACCTCGGTGGCCAGGGGGATGAAAAACTCCCTCTTTCCGGTGTCACATCAGAAGGACCACTCAGGGAGTTCATGGACCGGCTTGTATTCGCAGAAGTGCCGGGGGCCATCACGCTCCCGAAAACTTTTACCGGCACCCTGAGGCCCTACCAGGAAAAAGGAGTCGCATGGCTTTCGATGCTCGCAGGGTCCGGTATGGGGGCCTGTCTTGCCGACGACATGGGGCTTGGGAAGACGGTCCAGGTCATTGCACACCTGGCCATCGGGAAAAAGAACGGTAAAGGTAAGAAGAAGACCCTTCTTGTCTGCCCGATGTCGATTATCGGCAACTGGATGAGGGAACTCCGGCGTTTTGCACCTTCCATCAGGGTGCATCTCCACCATGGGAGTAAACGCTGTTCCGGCGAGGAGTTTGACCGGCAGCGGGAAGAAAGCGACCTGGTAATCACCTCGTACCAGATGGTGCAGCGGGATGAGGAACTTTTATCAGCCGGTCACTGGGACTGTGTCGTCCTGGATGAGGCACAGAATATTAAAAACCATGCAACGAAACAAGCCCGTGCGGTAAGAAAACTACGGTCTTCCAGCAGGATTGTGCTCACCGGCACCCCCGTTGAAAATCGTCTTTTTGAGTTGTGGTCGATCATGGAATTCTTAAACCCCGGTTACCTCGGGACTGCCGCTTCTTTTCAGAAACAGTTCTCCATCCCAATCGAACGGCATCACGATACCGAAAGGGCATTGACACTAAAGAAGATCATACGCCCGTTCCTCCTGCGTAGGGTAAAGACAGACCGGCAGATCATCACCGACCTGCCTGATAAGATGATCTTCCGGGAGTTTTGTCCGCTCACAAAAGAACAGGTGACACTCTATGATGCCGCAGTGAAGGAGATGCTGGAGCGGCTTGATTCCCTCGAAGGTATCGCCCGGAGAGGGGCAGTTCTTGTCACCCTGATGCGGTTAAAGCAGATCTGCAACCACCCTGCCCTCTTCTTAAACGACGGGAGCGACCTTTTAGCCCGGTCCGGGAAGGTGGAGAGGCTCTGCGAGGTACTCGAAGAAGTGCTCACAAATGACGAACGTTCCCTGATATTCACCCAGTTTTCTTCGTTTGGCGAGATGCTAAAACCGTACCTTGAACGGATTTTTTCCACCGAGGTCCTGTTCTTACATGGCGGGACGAAACGGGAAGCACGGGACGAGATGGTCATGCGGTTTTCGCAGGAATCGGGACCAAAGATCTTCATCCTTTCGTTGAAAGCCGGAGGGACGGGCCTGAACCTCACCGCTGCAAACCACGTATTCCACATCGACCGCTGGTGGAACCCGGCGGTGGAGGACCAGGCGACCGACCGGGCATTCCGGATTGGGCAGTCCAGGAATGTGGAGGTCCATCTCATGATGTCGGCCGGGACGCTTGAGGAGAAAATTGATGCTGCCCTGGAAGAGAAGCGGGCGCTGGCAGGGAGTATCATCGGGACCGGGGAAGACTGGATATCAGGCCTCTCCACGGGAGAACTCCGTGAACTCCTGGCGCTACGGAAAGAGGCGCTGGAGGACGACCTACCATGACATATTGGGGAAATTATTACCCGCCGGCAAAACCCCTGCAGGTGAAGGACGGGATGCAGGCGAGAAGTAAAAAGGGCGCCATTGGAGATACCTGGTGGTCAAAGCGATTCATTGAAGCACTTGAAAGGACCGGCATCGGTTCACGCCTCGAGCGTGGACGATCATACGCCCGTAAAGGGCAGGTTATCGGGATAACTATTGACGATACCGGGGTCCAGGCACAGGTCCAGGGAACGCAGTCGAAACCATATGTAATTACCATTTCCTATAGCCATTTTTCTCCCGGCCAGTGGGAACAGATCCTGGATGCCCTCTCATCACAGGCTCTTTTCACAGCGATGTTGTTGGGAGGGGAGATCCCGCATGAGATAGAATCGGTCTTTTCCGGGGTGAACCTGTCACTCTTTCCCGCGTCCGCGAAAGAGATCAAGACCCGTTGCAGTTGCCCTGATTCGGCTAACCCCTGTAAGCATATCGCAGCGGTGTATTACATTCTCGCCGAGAAGTTAGACCGTGACCCGTTCCTCATCTTTTCATTTCGGGGACAGGACCGTAAAACGGTCCTTGACGGGCTTCGGAAACGGCGGAGCGGAACGACCCCGGAGGAAGAGACCGATCCGGATACTCCAGATCTTGTTCCTGTCCTGGAGACAGGACAAATTATTGCACCACCGCTATCCGAATGCATCGGAAACTTCTGGGTGGCGGGAAAAACGCTTGAGACCTTTCCTATCTACCTTCATGGGAAACCTGAACTTGATGCCGTGGTTCTTAAACGGCTCGGACCGTCATTGTACAAAATAGGAAACAAAGACCTTGCTGAATTGCTGGTGCCGGTATACCCAAAAGCCCGCGAGCATGTGCAGGACCAGATTAATCTCAAAATAGAAAAAACGAAGTAAATGCCCGTGGATGGAACAACCTCAGAAAAAAATAGTTTAAGAATACAGATTTTTGAGGGTAGCATATAGATTGACTCAACGTTTGGGAAACAGAAAAGTAGCGGGAGAAAAGAAGGCGGATCCGGGTTTTGATAGGGGTTGTGAAATGATTTTTTTTGGTATGGGCCTGGTGGTATGTATGTGGCAGATTTTGGATATGTAGCGATATTGATGTAAAACCAGGCATAAACTTTCGGTATTTAGCTGATTTGTTCTGACCCCATAAAATTTTACAAAACATTGAACGGGTCGAAATCTGCCAGATGTGAAAAAAAATAGTTATTGCGGAATCGATTCCGTAGCCACGTTTATATACATATTGCTCCTTTGAAATAGAGTTTGTCCCTGTTCTAAATACGTCAGTGCGGTCGTATAATCTTCTGATTGGGCCGCGATTGCACTCTTTGAAAAATAGTCTCCGGCAGTTTGTGCATCGAGTAACCCCAGGGAGTAATTTTTTTTCCAGTTCTGGTATGTTGGTGATACGTTGAGGTCCTTCATTTGAAAATAATAATTACCAGCCAGAGAACTAAGTTTCGCTGAATCGGCCCCTAATGAT
>SESC01000148.1_pt1 | contig 28586 bp, 27 predicted proteins | sample 3171431 | NCBI WGS metagenome assembly SESC01 (sample SAMN06051868, study PRJNA518727) | freshwater metagenome | biome: subpolar coniferous forest; feature: holomictic lake; material: water; isolation source: holomictic Lake 227, 8 m depth | place: Canada: near Kenora, Ontario | collected... | reverse complement strand
GTTATTTTCTGCCTGGGTCAGAGTGGGAGAAGCCAGGTATTATTCTCCCTGCAGACGAAAGTCCCGCTAAACCTGCCTGAAATTATTGCATCGGGCAGATTTTTTGGCTGCCTGCCATCAAGGACTACAAGAGGGATTCCGCTCCTCTGGATTATTTTTACGGCGATTGCATCCATTACCGTATTCGATCCTGCATTCAGCCTGCTTCCCCCGACTATCTCTGCAAGCCTGTCCGGGGTCAGGTGGGTATACCGGGTTGCGGAAGCATCCGTTTTCGGATCCGCGCTGTAGATACCATCCACGGATGTAAGGTTAACGAGGATCGCTGCCCCCGTTCGTTCAGCCAGTACCGCGGCAACCGCATCGGTAGTCTGGGCCGGCGTGACACCACCCATGACTACGATCCTGCCTGATACCGCATATTCCAATGCCATTGCCTGGTCCTCTGCCACGCAGGGGTATGCGGAATCCCCCAGTGCTGCAATGAGCAGCGTCGCGTTGAGACGTGTTACCAGGATACCGATCTCGTCGCAGGTGCCCTCATCAACACCGAGCGTCCTCACCGCTTCAATGTACCTCCTCGCTTCTCCGCCACCACCGACTACCACAAAAACCCGGTACTTTTCTGAAACCTGCCTGAGGGCAGCAGCGTATTCCACAATGCGGTGGGCGGAAAGGTTTGGGACAAGGACAGAACCTCCAAGTGAGATGACAAGAGATTTCATTTCGTACAGGTGGGGAAATTGGAGATATTAACCTGATTGTTTCCTCCAGTGTTTTTACCGAATTCCCGACCGTTGGTGTCCCGGGTCGGTGGGGATCAACAGTCATTATTGCTATGGCGAAAGAGAATATGATTCAATGATCCTGTGTTGCCCGGAATGCCAGAGTGTTGAAGTGTACGAAGTGGCCGGTGGTTGTGTTGGACAGGTCTACCGCTGCAAGAAATGCGGGTACCGCGGCTCATTTGTCCTCGAAATTGATGAGAACGAATTTGAAGCATTACAAGGTGGCCAGCCTGATAATGTCCAGGGATAATACGATTACCAGACCCAGCCGGTACCAGGGGTGATCAGAATGCCGATGCATGAAGCAGCCCTTTACGAAAAATTGCCGGAACTCGCTGTACGGTGCTCAGTGTGCAATAACCGCTGCACGGTCCAGGAGGGGAAGAGCGGGATTTGTTCGGTCAGGGTTAACAAAAAGGGTACGCTGTATTCTACTACATACGGACTAATCACGTCTGAAGCCATTGACCCGGTAGAGAAGAAACCACTCTACCATTTTCTGCCGGGTACACGCTGCTATTCCCTTGGCGGCATCGGCTGCAACTTCCACTGTGAGCACTGCCAGAACTGGCACATATCGAGGGCAACCGGTGACATGGTCCGGATGACCGGACTCAGCCCGGCAGAAGGTGTTGCCCATGCGGAACGGCAGGGGTGCAGGAGTATTGCATGGACGTACAATGAACCTACTATCTGGCATGAATATGCACGTGACATGGGTTTGCTTGCCCGCTCAAAGGGACTCGGGACCGTGTACGTAACGAACGGGTATATCACCGAGGAAGCGCTCCGCGATCTCTCTCCGGTGCTGAACGCGTTCCGTGTCGATATCAAGTCATTTTCTGATGATTTTTACCGGAAAATCAGTGGTGGCCGGCTTGAACCTGTACTCAACTCGACAATTCTCGCAAGAGAACTTGGAATGCATGTCGAGGTTGTGAACCTTATAATCCCCGGGTTAAATGACAGCCCGGAGGAGATCGACGCCCTTATCAAGTGGGTCATTGAGTACCCGGGCCCCGCTACTCCTGTACATTTCACCCGGTTCCACCCGGATTACCACATGACAGACCGCGCAGCCACACCTGTTGCCACGTTGGAAAAAATTTACCGGCGGGCAAAAGAGCTGGGCCTTCGGTTCCCCTACCTCGGCAATGTCTGCCCGCACCCGTTTGAACATACCTACTGCCCGCGTTGCGGTGAACTGCTGATAGAGCGGGCAGGATATGAAATTGCCATCCGGAATCTTGATAACCACCGTTGCGGGAGATGCGATGAGGTGATCGAGATTGTCACAGACGTCGAAAAAAAATAGGGCTGAAAATCAGGTTGTTCATTAACTGTATGTCTGGCACCTTTCACAGGTCCTTCCATTGTAGGGTTATGACATGAGTGAGTGCCAACAGAATCAACCCGGGGAACACCAGGGAAGACCGCAACCTGCCTGGAATCGCATCACGGGAGGTGAGGCACCTCTTTGCCAGGGATCCTGGGAACTCGCAAAGCGGGGGGCAAAGCGATGTTTTTATCGACCCGTTGTGTGTAATCCCTGAAGTCCAGGAGATCGGTTGACCCCGTGTTCGCGGGACCCGGCCCAAGGATGGTCCGTTGCTTCGCTGTGTAACAAAAAACTGAAAGACACGGCCATGAAAACGAGATCTAAAACGCAAGTTATGCACTAGAACCGCGCTCCGGCCAGAAATTATTTCTTGTGCGTTCACTGCAGGAATTTGCACTGGTCCGGTTCACATGCATTGACCTTTGCAAACCGGTTCAAAAAGGGATAAGGTAGCCCCCACCATCAGGTGGAAGCCTGCGTTGACTGCGCAGCGACCTCGGTTCCGGCTGGGCGCTTTAGCCAGAGAAGGTCCTTTCCTTCGTAGCGGAACGAGCGCATAAAAATGACTTTAATATCAGCCGGAAGACCTGAAACGTCAGTGCCCTGAGGTACTAACAGGCCGGCATGCCACGAGCTTTTTTTTGCAGCTGGTGTCGCTCTCCCTTCCAGGAGCGCGGATACCAATCCCTGTCCAACAATTCTTCCGAAGGTTGCACCAACGGTAACGACCTGGTTAGACCCTCGTCTCCGTGATAATGAAAATATTTCATCGTCCCCAACCTGTTTCGCGGTTCCTGAAATTACCCATCCCTCACTTGCAGGGTAGTTGCGTTTCAGTTCCTTTAGCACGATGTCGTGCATAATGTCACCGGAATATCCCATTGCATGATCACCTACCACAAGCTGCATCAAGGAAGGTTAAACATTTTTTCCTTTTCGGTGACAATAATAGTGGGAGAGGTAATTTATTTTGATAAAAATCAATGATTCTACAAATCCTCCGGCGCGTTGAGTCCCGTTATCAGCGCTCACTCCACGACTTCATTTTGTAAAACAAAATTTATTCCGGGTATTTCTGGGATATGATTATAACGTCAAGATATGACTTGTATTCAGTGAAAACAGGAAGAGTGTGACAGGATGCCGCCTCGTTGCAGGAATGATCAACCGAATCAGAATACGTTATCCCAGGTGCAGGGATCCCGCTATATTAACCGTGAGATCGGTTGGATAAGGTTCAACCGCCATGTCCTTGACGAGGCGTCAGATACAAGGCACCCGTTGCTTGAACGGGTCAAGTTCCTTTCGATATTTGCAAATAACCTCGACGAGTTCTTCATGGTTCGGGTATCCGGGCTCCAGAGGCAGGTGGAAAGCGGTGTTCTCGAGGCACCTCCTGACGGGATGAGCCCCATGGAGCAACTCACAGAAATCCATGATCAACTGGCACCCCTCCTGGCAGCACAATCCGGGTGCTGGGAATGCGACCTGGTACCGGCCATGAAGGCTGAGGGTATAGAAATATTCCCTGTACATGCTCTTACGGACGAAGAACGTATCATTATGCGGGAGTATTACGAGCATGAGATCTTCCCTGTCCTGACACCACTTGCGTTCGATAAGTCCCACCCGTTTCCCTTTATTTCCAATCTCTCGCTGAACCTGGCCATCGTGGTAAGAGACCCTGCGAGAAAGGAGGACCTCTTCGCACGGATAAAAGTGCCCACCGACCAGTTTCCACGTCTTATACGAATTCCCAAGCCAAAACCGGTGAAAAAACGGGGCAAACTGACAGAAAAATTTGTGTTCCTCGAGGACCTTGTCTCAGCCTGTCTCGACCGGCTCTTCCCGGGTATGGAAATTGTTGCGGCATATCCTTTCAGGGTAACGCGCGATGCAGATCTTGAAATCGAAGAAGACGAGGCGTCAGACCTGTTAACGGCCATTGAAGAAAGTGTGGAACTCCGGCGTATCGGCTCTCCTATCCGGGTAGAGGTATCGTCGGCCATGCCTGCAGGTATTTGTGAGATGCTTTCTGCAAAACTCGGGATCAGCAGGGACATGTTCTACCGGGTGGAACCGCCGGTCGGGATGGCAGACCTGATGCAGCTCTACGGGCTCGATCGACCGGACTTGAAAGACCTGCCCTTTGTCCCGGCCGTACCGTCATCACTTGAAGGAGATGCGGATATTTTCACCGGGATCAGGAAAAGTGACATCCTTCTCTTTCACCCGTACGATAGTTTCTCCCCGGTAGTATCCTTCTTAAAACAGGCGGCAAAAGATCCCGATGTCCTCGCCATAAAAATAACCCTCTACCGCGTGGGCCCGAATTCCCCGGTTGTTGATGCCCTGATGGAAGCGCGGAATAACGGCAAGGATGTCGCCGCGATGATCGAACTGAAGGCCCGTTTTGATGAAGAAAATAACATCGGGTGGGCGAGGGCGCTTGAACGGGCGGGCGTGCACGTGGTGTACGGGCTTTCCGGTCTCAAAGTACATAGCAAGGTCTGCATGGTTGTCCGGAAGGAGAAAGAGGGGATCACCCGCTATGTTCACCTGGGGACCGGGAACTACAACGCTTCGACGAGCCGGATTTATACCGACCTGGGCCTCTTCACGCGGGACCACGTGATTGGTGCCGATGTAGCAGACCTGTTCAATGCACTTACCGGGTATTCGCGGGTACATTCATACCGCTCGCTCCTGGTCGCACCGGTCAGTATCAGGAAAGGGCTTTTTGAGCGGATCGAGCGCGAAATTGAATTGCACAGGAAAAACGGTGGCGGACATATCATTTTCAAGATCAATGCACTGGTGGACCGGCGCTGTATCGATATATTATACCGGGCATCAGACGCAGGTGTACGGGTGGACCTCCAGGTACGAGGGATCTGCTGTCTCCGGCCCGGGGTTCCCGGACTTAGTGAAAATATCAATGTTTCCAGTATCGTCGGGCGGTTCCTGGAACACCCCCGTATCTTTTATTTTCGGAATGGTGGCGACGAGGAGGTGTTCCTCGGCAGTGCCGACCTGATGCCGAGAAACCTGGACCGCCGCGTCGAAGTTATTTTCCCGGTTAACGACCCGGCGATCCGGCGGTCGATTATCGACTCCATCCTGGATGTCTATATGAAGGACACGGTGAATATGCGCATCCTGAACCCCGACGGGAATTACACCAGGGTACGGCCCCTGCAGGGGGAAGCACCGTGCAATGCCCAGGCATGGCTAATCTCGCACCGGGGTGCCTGGCATGAAAAAGGAAAGAAAACTTCAAAGAAATAATGATGGCACACCCCAGGTGTCCAACGGGTGGTTGCAGTTTTTTTCCTGGTATTATTTTCGAACCGCGGTCAAAAAGGTTAATCGCCGTAAAGACGGATCTCTTTCTACAATAGTTCAGAAACCAAAACCATGATTGTACTAGGTATTGACCCGGGCCTTGCGCGTATGGGGTACGGGGTGATCGAGAAGACGGGTAACAAGGCCATCCATGTCACCCATGGCTGCATTACGACCTCAAGGGAAGATGCTTCGGCGGGTTCACGGCTCAATTTTCTCTACGAGGGACTCAAAGACCTGTTTATTGAACACCATCCGGAGTGTGCGGCAATTGAAAAATTATTTTTTTCAAAAAATATCACGTCCGCGATGGGTGTCGCCGAAGTCCGTGGGATCATCCTCTTGATTTGCGCACAGGAAGGCGTCCCCGTGACAGAATATACCCCGAACCAGGTGAAGCAGGCGATAACGGGGTCAGGGCGTGCGGACAAGAAACAGGTGCAGGAGATGATCCGGCGGCTCCTCCACCTGGAGGAAATCCCGAGACCTGATGACGCTGCCGATGGCCTGTCAATCGCGCTCTGCCATATCCATACCATGAGGCACTAACAAATGCTACCTACTTCCCATGCGGTTATTGGCATCCCGGGCCTGTCCCTGTTGAGTGTTACCGGGGCATCAGTATACCCCGTTACCGGTGTGGGTGCAGAGGGATGGACCCCGTGGCCAGAGGGGGACACCTGTGATATCACAACTCTGCGGAGAAATTGTTGCCACTGGGGATGGATTTGTGGTACTGGATGTTGGTGGTGTAGGGTACCGCGTCAATATGACGACAACAGACGTCGTCATCCTTTCCAGCAGTCCGGATAAGAAAAGGTTACACACCCACCTTAGTGTACGGGAGGACGCACTCACCCTGTACGGGTTCCTTGACACGTTCGATCTCGAAGTGTTCCAGCTCCTCATCGCGGTGAACCGTGTCGGTCCCCAGCTGGCCCTCTCGATCCTCTCACAGGTCCCGGCGAAGGAATTTGTCCAGGCGGTTACCAGCGAGGACGAGAAACGGCTGACAAGGCTATCCGGGATCGGGCCAAGGAACGCTAAAAGATTAATCCTTGAACTAAAAGACCGGATGAAGGAGCGTCTCCCGGCCGTTACTTCCGGGGCATCAGGTGTCCCGGGCAATATCCGGGAGGACGTGGCAGATGCACTGGTTGCACTGGGGTTCCCCCCGCGTGAATCGTATGATGCGGTTGATGAGACCTGCAGAAGGACAGGGCCGGCCGATTCACAGGTGTTGTTGAAAGCGTCCCTTCTACTCCTGAAGGAGAGAAAAAAACTATGAGGGAGCCGGTGATTGATGCGGTTTCAACCGGCGAGGACGTAGTCGAGGAGACGATCAGGCCGTCGAGGCTCAGGGAATTCATTGGCCAGGACGGCTTGAAAGAAACGCTCTCTATTGCAATTGAAGCCGCACAGAAACGGAAAAAACCCCTGGACCATATCCTGTTTTCTGGTCCACCCGGCCTTGGGAAGACGACGCTTGCCCACATAATCGCCCACGAGATGGGTACCGGTATCCATACGACAAGTGGTCCCGTGCTTGAAAAACCGGGGGACCTCGCCGCAATTCTGACGACTCTTTCGGAAGGCGATCTTCTTTTTATCGATGAAGTTCACCGCCTCAGCCCTGTTGTGGAAGAAGTTCTGTACCCCGCGATGGAGGACCTCGCAATCGATGTCATGATTGGCGAAGGTCCTGGCGCCCGGTCTATCCGACTTGACATTGAGCATTTCACGTTAATCGGGGCCACCACAAAGATCGGCCTCCTTGGTTCACCGTTCCGTGACCGCTTCGGCCAGGTATGCCGCCTCAACCTGTATAGTCCCGGCGAACTTGCTGAAGTGATCAGGCGGAGTGCCGGTATCATGCAGGTCAGTATTACGGATGAGGCCGCCCGCGAGATTGCCGGCAGGAGCCGGGGGACACCCCGGATTGCAAACCGTCTCCTCCGTAGAGTCGGGGATTTTGCGTTAGTGCGAAGTGATGGCACGATCACCCGCGAGGTGGCCGCGCATGCCCTTACCCTGCTCGGTATAGATGCGCTAGGGCTTGACGACCTTGACCGGCGGATCCTGACGGTCATATCCGATGATTTCCGGGGGGGGCCGGTCGGGCTCAAGACGATCGCGATTTCAGTCGGGGAGGAGTCAAGGACTATTGAGGATGTGTATGAACCGTACCTGATACAGATCGGGTTTATAAAAAGAACCCCGCAGGGAAGGGAGACCACGCCGGCAGCCGGGACGCATATCCACCAGCAATGGTGGTAACCAGGGCGTCTTTATTCTCCTGTTAATTTTGGAGTTATAGCCTTTTAGGAATCGTAAAAAAAAGAGATATTGTTTTTTTCAGCACATAGGATTGATTGTTTCAACCAAAAGGAGGAGAGGTGCGCTGTTCCGGGATTATGAAGTCATGATTTCATGGTATTACCACCGTATTTCCGTTTTTTCTGGTCACTCACCGGCACTCATTTCAGAATATCGTGACAACCGCGTCGGAGATATCAGCAATTTCATCAATCTCTCTGGCTACTGGCGGATTCACTATTCCGGATGCCCGGGCGAAGAAGGCCCATTGCCGCTCCGGCTCAGTTGTTGAGAGCGCGAACGGGAGGACCTCGGGGTTGGGGTCAACCATCCTGGCTATTGCATTCCATTTTTTGATTTCCCTGTTTTGATCTGATACCTGGGGCTGGATGGTCCCCCGCTCAGATCGTCCCCCTTGTTCTGCTGTCAGGTCATCCATGGTATCTCACCGTCGGAGTGATACACACTAATTATCATTATTCTATTTATTTTTTTGCTTCATTGTATAGCATTTAATTGATATATTATTGTAATGCATAAACATATTACAATAATGAATTGTATTGGTATCATTCGTTACATTGCAATAGAAGAATTCAATTTTACCTTAAATAGATCTTGCAGGAGGACAGGGTTGGTGTTTGGTTGTGTTAAAAGAGAAGGAAAGAGAACAATCACGATTTATTGAAATACTTCGTGACCACCCGAGGGGGTTGACAATTGAAGAAATTTCAAAGATCCTGCCACTTAACAGGAATGCGACTTCAAAGTACCTGAACCGGATGCTCATTTCGGGTCAGGTTGAGATGAAGACATTTGGTCCGGCCAAAGTTTTTTTTATCTCGAAGAGAGTGCCGACTACCGATCTCCTCAACCTGAGCTCAGACCTCATTATAGTCCTTGACCATGAAATGTTTGTACGGTTTGTGAATGACCGGCTGCTGGACGTTTTTTTGGTCCAGCGTTCAGACCTTATCGTCCGCCATATTGACCATACCCCGTTTGGAGCATGTATCAGTCCTGTATTCCGTCAAAAAATTAGCGATGGTGAAAAAGGGAAGGAAAGTATTCTCGAAGAAAAAATTACCATTAAAGGGCATAGCTGGCATTTTTATGGGAAATGTGTCCCCGTTGTGTTTGAACAGGGGGAGTGCGGGGTGTCAGTAATTCTCCGGGATGTCACCAGGCCGAACGTACCCTCCTGACATCAGATCCCGGTATTCCCTGGTTGACTGTCCGACACATGATGATGACATCTCCCATGTGTAAACGGTCTGGCATGTCGGTATTAACCTGGCCAGAAACTAAAGATAATGGCCTTTTCCCTGAAACGGCAGCCCGATATTTTCAACCTGCTGATTGTTGTTCTCCTACTTTTGGAAGGGGTTTATTAACACACCCTGGAACACCGGGACATTTTTTTACCCGGGTCCCATCCGGGATCTCTCCCGTCTTATTTAATTGTGTGAAAAACGCACATCAAGCCTCTTACGGAGGACCTGGAAGGTGCATTTCACCCACCCCCCGATTTTTCCATCCCGTAAGAACAGGTGTGGGGTGAGGTTTTTCTCCAGGAGATTATTGGACTATTCCGCATGAAAAGTCACGGTCCGAACCTGAGTTATGCCAGGCGTGCGGTATCAGAGCGGACGAATAGTATGGTTGAGTTTCAGCCCGAATGCCCGCTCAAAATTTTTGGCTTCGTTATCCACACCCCATGACTCAAACTGGCAGTCTTCGCGGGCCACAATCTCAAGTTCCACCGTTTTATTATTAATTCCGGTGAAGGATACCCGCTCGATAAGGGCGGCATGTCGCCGGTCAAGGCTCTCCGAAAGGCGAAGGAACGTTGAGAGAATGGTGACCAGTTCTTTCCCCGGTTCATCGAGTTCAGGCATCTCGAACTCCTTTTTCCTTGGTAGTTTCTTCCGGTGATAACGGGCAATGTTCGCCATTATCAGGACCTCTTTTTGGTCAAACCCGAGCAGGTCACTATTCCTGATAATGTAATAGGAATGTGCATGGTGGTTGTTGAACGAAATCAGGGACCCGATATCATGCAGAAATGACGCGTATTCCAGCAGTTCCCGTTCACCTGAACCAAGAGGATGAAGTCCCACTGTTTTACCACTATCAAACAGCTCGAGTGCGATGGTCGAGACAGTCCGTGCGTGGTACTCGTTGATCCCAAACGCCCGTCCCGTGAGGAGCACGCTTTTCTCCCTGACTGACAGGTGGCCGAGAAGCGGAAATCCCTCCATTTTCGAGAGGTAATCGGCGAGAAGACCATCCTGGAGCCCTCTCTGTGTTACTTCGAGTTCCCGGATGTTCAGTTCCTGCATCAGCGTGTCAATGATTGCAGTGCCGGCAATAATGATATCCGCCCTTTCAGGATTGATCCCCGGTATTTTACGGCGCTCTGCAAGCGATGACGAACAAATGACGGGGACCGCTCTTTTAAGGTCTGATGCGGAAAGGACCGTCCGTTTCGGGTCACCGGGGTGGGACGACCTTGCTGCGATATCACACAGGTTGATGATCGTCCCGGAACTCCCGACCACAAGGTCAACGGGATGACGTCCTGCCTGTCGTACTACCGAGCGGGCCTCATTCCGGATATAGTCCCTGATCTCTTCATACCGGGACCCAGTGACGGGTCCTGCCACCCCGTCCGGGAAGAACATGTTCGTCAACCTGATTGTGCCAAGATGCATGCTTGACAGGTAACTGCATCCACCGCTCCCCCCGATTGCCACTTCGGTGCTGCCGCCCCCGATGTCAATGACCATGATCTGTTCGTCCTTCAAGTGCATGGCGGCAGTGACACCCATAAAAATCAACCGGGCCTCCTCCCTGCCTGAGATTACCTGCACATCCAGGTGTGATTCTTTTCTGAGCCTTGAAAGGAACTCGTACCTGTTCTGTGCTTCCCGTGTGGCGGAAGTGGCAACGGCTACAAATTCTTCGGCACTAAAAGAGTGGGCAAGTTCGACAAACCTTCCTGCGACCATGACTGCCCTGTTCATGGCCTCCTCCGTGATGAGCCCGGTAAGAAACTCCCCTTCGCCAAGCCGGACTGCTTCCTTCTGGTTCGAAAGAACGATATACGAGCAATCAGGGTTAAGCCTTACAACAAACAACCGGATGGAATTGGTACCGATGTCAATAAATGCAACGGTCCGTGATGTTTCCTGCCCCTTTATTCCTGTCATTCGTGTATACACCGGTCGTTTCAGTTGGCGGTTCTTACGGCTTTTTCCTGCCTTGTCCAATGTTGGAAGGCATTTTTTTAAGGACTAGTCTTTTTTGCAGAATGTGATTTCGTATCTCTTTTTGATCATCAGCTAATGGTTTTATAGCTCCCGGTTTGTGGGGGATTGGATTGATTGAGGGATCCCCCTGTAACCCGGTCCCCTGCCATCACTATTTAGATCATTCGCATCCAGGGAATTATAACCTCTGGCTCCAGGGGAACGGTGCTAATTTTTGGGATCATACTTTTCGTATTTTTTTTAGCCTGGTATCTCATCTCCACTCTGCACTTCCTGCAGGTCCCAGTCGTGCCGCTGTTTACCCGGTATAAGGGTGAGGCATAATGAGGAAAAAGATTAAAAAACCGGGGAATTCTGCGATAACTGCGACAAAAATGGAATAACTGGGCTCATCCGGTAACCGGATGTATGAAAGAGTCCCGCGATAGCGCCCCCCGTCCTTTCCCCTGCATCAGCGAGGAAGGGCGGCCTGAACCAAAAGAGGTGATCAGGGATCTCTTCAGCAACTGTTATTTCAGACCATCCGGTAGGTCTCAAGGTTCATTGGGGAATGGGTCTGGATATGGTACCGCTTGTAGAGCGAGCTGGCAAGGTCAATGGTATTGTTCTCGTCGCCATGGATAGTGAAAATTTTTTCAGGTCTTGGTTGCACCTGGCCAACGTAATTCATCAGTTGTCGCCGGTCCGAATGCCCAGAGAACCCGTCAACGGTTACAATCTCTAAGTTGATTACGATAGTCCTGCCCCGTCCAAGAGGCACTTCACGCCAGCCTTTCTGGATCCGCCGCCCAAGTGTCCCATCTGCCTGGTACCCAACAAAGACGAGTGCGTTCCGTTCATCGCCTGCGAGGTTGCTCAGGTACTCCATGACTGGCCCGCCGTTCATCATCCCGCTTGTTGTGATAATCACACACGGGTCCCCGTTCATGACCCTCTCGCGGAGGTCTGATGAGTCAACTGCTACAAAATTTTCGGAGAGGAACGGGTTCATCCCCTCCTTGAAGATCAGGTTCCGGAGTTCACTGTTTAAATATTCGGGGTACGTAGTGTGGATTGCCGTCGCTTCCTTGATCATCCCGTCCAGGTATATCTTGACATTCGGGATTTTCTCTTTTCTCATCCCCTCTTCGAGAGCGAGCATGACCTCCTGTGAACGGCCCACGGCGAATGCCGGAATGATGACTTTTCCTCCCCGTGAAAGGACGATATTGATCGTTTCGTACAGCTTCTCCTCGGCATCTGACCTTGCCGGCTGCATCATGTCTGAACCCCCGTAGGTACTTTCCATGAAGAGTGCCTCAAGGCGCGGAAAACTTGCAGTTGCAGGGTTGAAGAGACGGCTTTTACTGTAATTGAAGTCCCCCGTAAATGCGATATTATAGAGTCCCTCCCCGATGTGGAAATGAGCGATGGCAGAACCGAGGATATGGCCTGCATTATGGAATGTGAGCTTGATATCTGGTGCAATATCGGTCACGTTTCCATAATTAAGGGTGATAGAGTGCTTGATATAGGTCTTGACTTCGTTCGAGGAGTAAGGGATTTTCCGGTCCTCTTTGTGGATCACGTCAAGGTAGTCCAGTTGGAGCATCGCTGAAAGATCACGGGTCGGTGGCGTGCTGTAGACCGGGCCGTCATACCCATACTTGTACAGGAGCGGGACGAGGGCACAATGGTCAAGGTGTGCATGAGTAAGCACGACCGCATCGAGTTGCGAGAGCGGGTGTATCTCAGGGACATAGAGGTATGGTGTGCTATTATTACTGTCGGGCTTTTCACCGCAATCGATTAACACCCTGCTTTCTGGTGTCGTGAGCAGGAATGCAGCTCTCCCTACCTCCCTGCAGCAGCCGAGCATCGTGACCCTTACCCACTGGTCCTTGCTTGTTACATCACGGTGAATGCGGCGCCCGATTGTGCGTAAGAAAATTTTCCGTTCCTCGTTCACTGACCTAAGATACTGGCGCACCTGCTTTACGGTAGAGCTCTCGATTGGGGGTGTCCGGACAACTTTCGGGGTCCAGCCGATATGTTTTGTGATCTCACGGAGCGTGATACCGTTTTTCCCGATAACCACACCCGGTTTTTCTGCCTCGATTATTACTTCCCCGGTGTCTGCATCAAAAAAGATATCGGTAATCCCCGCGTTTTCAGGGACAACTGCCTTAATCTCTCCAATTGCCCTGTCCGGGTCTTCCAGAACGTTCGGGCGGACCACGATGCGTTTCCGCAGATCCCTTGCCAGTATTTTGATCAGGTCCGCTTCATCGGCAAATTTTTTCGGGTCGTCGGTATAGATGACCAGTTCCGGCCCTTCAAATTCTACATCTGATACGGTGATGCCAGAGGGCACCTTTTCGTTAATTTTATCCTTAAGTTCTTTCAATCGTTCTTCAATCAGCATTTAATCCGTCCTAAAAAAAGAAATTATGCAGCGATTGCTGAAAGTGCTTTCTGGACCTGCTCATCAGCAATCTCCCTGTAACTTTCTCTGGTAATAACAACAACGTGGATACCCTCACCGGACCCTGCGTCACGTCTCATCGCAGCCTTGATCGCCCTGACCGAGAGTTCGATAGCCTGTTCTTCATTCATGTCTTTTTTAAACCTGTCTTCAAGAACCCCGTATGCACCGGGAGAACCGGAACCCGTGGCGACAATCTCTTCTTCCTCTGTCGCACCGCCCATTGCATCCACCGAAAACAGGGTAGGACCAGATTCGTCCACGCCTCCGACAAGCAGCTGGACGTAATATGGGAAGTAGCGGTTAGCATTCAGTAAATTCGAGAGGAGTGTTGAGGCAGCCCGCACCGCAATCGGCCGCCCACGCCTGATCTGGTACAGGCTGCTTTCGACGGTCATTACCCGGGCAAGCTGTTGTGCGTCCCCGACACCGCCTGCGGTTGTCATTCCGATACGATCTGAGATCTGGTAGACTTTCTTTGCCTTTTTACTAGCGATGAAATACCCCATTGTTGCCCGTTTCTCTGTGGCAAGGACGACTCCTTCAGAAAACACCAGACCAACCGTGGTCGTCCCCTTGAGAGGTTCCTGATATGGTTCACTCATATGAAAACACCTACAAAATATTGTAACGCCCGAAAAAATTCTTAAAAGCGCCTGAGTTATATGATGACATCAGTAAATTTAAAGGTTTTTATTGGATGGCGGGTTTGCAGAGGACCCGGATAAGCTCGCGGTCAAAAAGCATCGCTACGAGTTTCTTATCGCCATTGATCACGGGTAACTGGTCTACGCGGGCACGTTTCATTTTCAGTGCACAGTCGCTTATTTCTGAATTCACCGGGACTGCTACCACATTCTTCACCATTGCAGTTTTCACCGGTCTCGGGGGTAACTGGACCTTGGAAATACTGTAACTGATGGTGTGCATATCACGGATACTCTCCCATGTCCACTCATCATCATCAGTGCCGTTTGAGAAATCGCTGACCTCTACGGAGTCTTCGATCGAGGAATGCCTGATCAGGTCACGTTCGGAGATGATGCCCTGGACCTTACTGTTTGCATCCAGGATCGGGATTGCCTCGAACCCGGAGATTTCCATGACACGTGCGACGACTGGCAGCGGCGTCTCTTCCCATAATGCGAAGGTCTTGCTGGTATAGGTGTCCTTGATCTCATCTTTGATCCGCATCGTGGCAATGGCATATACCAAGTCTGCAATACTGATCAGGCCCAGGAGCCTGGTACCGTCGACGACCGGGAGCCTGCGGATCTTGTGGGTGACGAGGAGCCTTGCGGCCTCGCTCAATGGTGCATCGGGGCGGATCACGACAGGGTTCTCCGTCATCAGGAGACCTAACTGCGTTTCTTCGGATTTCCGGAGGAGGTCTTTCCTTGTAATGATACCGAGCAGTTTTCCTTCCTTCATTACCGGTACACCGCTAATCCCGGTCCGTTTCAGAATTTTAAGTACGTCATCCCGGTTACCCGGGATTTCAACGGTGACCACATCCGCGGTCATAAAGTCTTTTACCAGCATCCCTGTTATGTTCTCACCACCAGGACTGCCACGGGGCAGTTTGAGACGACGAACGAGCTGACGCTTCCGATGAGCAGGCGGTCCACGTTGCTTTTCCCATGAGACCCGACAACCACCACGTCGGCGCCGATATCGGTTGCGGCTTTTATAATTTCATCGCCTGCATGACCCTGTTTAAGGTGAGGGGTGACCACCACACCCTTGGTTTCAGCCTGCTTTTTTGCATTGGCGATGGCTTTTCCACCCTCTGTTTCAAGCATTGAGAGCATTATTTCCCAGGTGTTGTCCATCGGCATCGATGAAAAAAGCCCCGTTTCAACAACGTAAATAACATGGAGTGCTGCTTTCCATACCCTGGCCTCGTCTATTGCGGCCTCGAGTGCCTGCCCACTCTTTCCCGATCCGTCGATTGCGACGAGTATTTTACTAAACATCTGCTGCCCCACAAAATGGTCTTCTTTATGAGTTAGCTCTCTAAAATAAATAACTTCTTGATAATGCTGGCCGAAGAGCCCCGTTTTACGATTGTTGAAAGGTGGTCGAGACTGAAGCGCATATTGGACTGCCCGGGGCTCATGACAAAAAACCGTGCGGGTAATCCTTCCCGGATGAAAAACGGGGTGCCCATAAGTTGTGACCCGGAAATTGCTGCCCGGATCAGCAGGGCTGGTGGCATGCGGTACACATAGTGGGCAAACGCCATCTCGGCAAACATGTCCGGCTGGACAAACATTGCGTTATCGGTCCCGAGGAGTACCTGGCAACCGAGGTCAATCATGTCATGAATGGGTGGGTTGGATGCAGACCCGGCGACTCCAAGGGCCCAGTTCGAACGGGGGCAGACCACAATGGGAATATTCGCATCAGCACATCGCCTCAGCTGCAGCCGTGTCGCATGGGTGCCGTGGATGAGAAGGTCCGGGCTGAATGAAAGGGCAGCGTCCACATCGTCCGGGTCTCTTTCACCTGCATGGAATGCGATTAACTTTCCATTGTTCCGTGCGTCCGAAACCTGGTGTTCGAGGTCCGCAACATCCCGGGTGCTGCTGATACCAAGGCCTTCTGCGACCTGTTCTCCCCCATCGCGACCGAAAATGACGAGTCCTGGGAGGAAGGGCCCGGCCGCTTCTTGCAGTTCCAGAACCCCGTCAATTCCACCTTCCCGAAAATCCGCACACCCGGCTGTTCCGCCCTTCACCATTCCCCTGATACTGGCACGTATCCCGGAAACGATGTCATCACGGGATGCCGCCGCGAGAAGTTGGTGCTTCAGCCCGTATGGGGGGGTGACCAGTGACACAAGGTCGCCGTCTGAGGTTGCATCCATGGCGACCGTGTCTCCAAGGTGCGTGTGTGCGTTAAAAAATGCGGGGATGATCCAGTTGTCCCCCGGGTGCGGGTCATCCTCGATATGCGTGATTATCCCTGCTTTCACGACAATTGTGACGGGCTGCATCTCCAGTGACCCGCCGAGGAGGGCATGACCGCTGACCGTCACATCGTTGTCCATAGCAGAGTCCTTAACGCCCAGTTTATATATTGAGAATGAGAAATAACTTTGCATGGCAAAGAAGAAGGGTGGACAGTTAATCTCGTCGGCAGGTCTCGTCAATTATTATGATAGTGAGGACCGGCGGTCGATTCATATCAGCCCTGTCACAATCATTGTGGTGGCAGCTGCAATCGGGGCATTTATCCTGGTAATGGATATTGTCTGGAAATAATCTTTTTTTTTGGTTTTTTCCCCGCGGGCGTGTACCAGATGTTATGATCCCAACTGATGGGAAGACAGTCAATCAACCATTCAAGACCTGAACAGAGGAGATCGGGTACACTACGATTTTTAAAAATCCGTTTCCAACAGGAAGGGCCTTTATACCGGTTGCTTCAAGTTGTTTTGGTAGAACTGATGTCATATTCACATAGAATCGATCAATCACCTTTCCCAAATCCGCTTCAAGCACTTGAACCTGAACTACCGAAGCATAGGCGCATCAACAACACAATCAATATACTCAAATTTTAAATTGATCTTGTTTTAGAGTTGAACCATTGTAGGAGTGGTACGAATAACCGCTGGTAATTACCTGAAATACCCTTATTTTTTCCCCGGTAACGACCCGGAGAATATGGGAAGTATTACCATCAATCAGTGTACTTCCTGTATCATGAAAGATTTTCGCAAGGGTGTCATGGAAAAAATACCTGTTGTGGCAGGCGGAATCGGGGACACTTTTCATGGCGGCGTAGTCCTCAATTTCGGTGCTGAGGACCTTCGCCTCTCCGGGAGAGAGGGGTCCGGCCTCACCCGTCTCCGCAATGCAGGTAACCAGCCCTTGCAATCGGGGTTAGTTGGATATCATGGATAATAACGTATGTTGTAATGGCAGAGCAGTGGAAAACCTTCATACCGTAACGGTAGAGTACTGTAAAGGACAGGGACCAGTTCGATGATCGTCGCCCATGAACTCACAAAGATATACACGCAGGAACCGGCACTTGACCATATCTCTTTTGATTTTAAAGAGGGGGAGATAATCGGTGTAATCGGACATAACGGGGCAGGCAAGACCACGCTGCTCAAGATATTGTCTGGCCTGATCACCCCGACTTCAGGCGATCTCACCATGAACGGTGTTGATGTGGTCAGGTACCCGGATGGTATCAAGGCAGCCCTTGGTTACCTCTCCGAGGAATCCCGGTTATACGAAACAATGACCGTTGATGACTACCTTCGTTTCTTCGGGGAAATCTATGGTCTCGACAAGGAGACGATTACGAGCCGCAGGACCCAGTTGCTGACGGCCCTCTCTCTCGAGCCGGATGGAAAAAAGATCGGGGAATTTTCCAAAGGGATGAAACGAAAGGTCGCCATTGCAAGGTCCCTGATGCATAATCCTTCGGTCTTAATTTACGATGAACCTACTTCGGGACTCGACCCGATGACCTCACGCTATATCATCGGTTTCTTGCGGGACCTCCGTAACGAGAAAAAAACAATTGTCCTTTCTGCCCATAACCTCTTCCAGGTCGAAACAATCTGTGATAAGGTGATGATCCTCCGGAGGGGGAAGATGGTCGCCATGGGGTCCATGAACGAGCTCCGTGAGATGTTCGGCTCGATCAGTTACACCATCGCATTTACTATCGATAATATCGACGCGATCAAGGGGTGCAGGGAATATACCCATGAAGGCGGCCTTTACAAGATCCCAGCTGGTTCAATTGATGAACTGAATACCTGCACGGGCATCATTGCCTCCAACGGAGGCAGGGTCGAGAGGATCGAATCCCATTATCCAAGCCTTGAAGAAATGCTTGTGAAGGTCGGTAAATAGCGGCGGGACCGGCTGCACTGTGAAAGATGATTTTTAAATGGTCCCCTGGTTCCAGAATTATAATACCTTTTTCCGGGTGAGGATGCGGGCACCTGCCACATCCCCCACAATAATCGTAGTCTTCTTTGTAAACCCGCAAAACATCCCGCATGACAGGACACCGGGGATGGTTGAGAGGGAGATTTCCAGCTGTTCGGGTTGATGTATTGGCCCGAACCTGCAGTCGATTACCATGTTACCATTATCCGTGATGACGGGGCCGTCTTTTTTCCGCCCCTCCCTGAGGACCGGTTCTCCACTGAGACCTTTTAGTGCAGAAAGTACCGGGGTGACGGCGAAAGGCAGCACCTCGAGGGGTACCGCCGCATCGAGTACCGGAACAATTTTCCCGGGGTCAGCGACGATTATAAAGCACCCGGCTGCAGCCGCAACACATTTTTCACGCAAATGTGCTGCACCCCGCCCCTTAATCACCCGGAAACACGGGTCCACCTGGTCTGCCCCGTCTATCGCAAGGTCGAGAACAGGATAGTCATGAAGAGTTGTCAGGGGGATACCCAGTTCCCGGGCCCTCATCGCTGCCTGGAACGAGGTGGGTACACCTGCGATATCAAGGCCGTCCCGGACCTTTACTGAAAGATTTTGCATGGCGAAGAGCACGGTTGAACCCGTCCCCAGTCCGATTACCATGCCGTCTTCAACCATCTCCGCCGCACGAATCCCTGCCGCCTGTTTTGCCACGTCCGATGCGAGTGCATCCATGGTAATCCGGTTGTCACTCATTCTATCCATATGTTTTGACGAGGACGGGTCCGTATTACGGACTTATGAAGATGTCAGCGGCTGCCGCCCGGGAGCCCCGTGAAATGGTTAGTTTATAAACGGATCATGACATTGCCCTTGCTGGTACCATAATTTTAATCAATTCATGGGCCGACGTTCATGGTGATGCCCGGAACGGGACCACGCACCCCTGGAAAAAATTACCGCCAGCTCTATGTTGCGGTTTTCCTTCTGCTCGTACTAGCCGTGTCTGTTCCGTTAGGTGCTGCAGAAATTCCTGGTACTCAATCCTGCAGCGGGGTCGACCAGTTTGGGAACCCCGTCTGCCCTGGTCTCCAGCCTGTTGACCAACCTGTTGTCCTTCCAGGGGAAAATAATACAGGAATTGCGGGGTACTATTCGGGTGTTACCGGTACTGCTGTACAGGTAAAGTACCTGTTTTCGGCAGCACAGAGGAGCATTGCGGAATTCCTGGGAATAGCAGGGTCCGGGATAAAAGGGAGCCTGAACCAGACCCGTAATGAAGGGGAATATGAAGGTCCTGGTGATAACGGACCTGGAGCAGGACCGGCCTCCACCTTCCGGGATGGGGAAGAGCAGCCCGGGATCAAAGGCCGGATGTTGGAACTGGCAGAGATTGCAGGGCGTGCATTCAAAAACAGTATTAATCAGACCCTCCATCCAGATGAATACCCCAGTCTGACGGACCGGGAGCCAGAGGTCCCCGCGTACACCGTTTCAGAAGGTGAGGAAGAGGTACCTGCACCAAATATCCTCCGCGTCACCTATGCCAAAATCATCCGGAGTATTCTCCAGTTTATTGACATCACCCCCCGGGCCATTAAGGGAAGTCTCAGGAATTATTCAATAATGAATTCATCAACCGGGACAACCCGGTCTGCTGGTAACCTGGCCGATTCCCCGCTCTACGCAGCTGACCCATATGAACGGTTCATGCCAGAGTTGGACCTCCCGGTTACCCGCGTGATAAAGAATGCGACACCGGATCCCTCGCTGCTGATGAGAACCAATACCACACCCGTAACAGTAGTAACCGTTAAACCCACACCAACGCCGGTACCGGTCCCCGTATTCAACCTCACTGTTGATTCTGAACCCAGTGGGGCACTCATCGTGCTAAACGGGAACCGTACCGGGACAACCCCGTATCTCATGACTGGCGTCGAAAAGAAGACCTATACCCTGACTCTCACCCGTGCAGGGTATCTTGCCTATAGTGAGGTCGTGACCCTTGATGAGGATAAGACTCTCAAAATTCCACTCACACCTGCCATGGACGCATTATTTGTAACGCCGGGGAAAACGACCGGGCCGAACAAGTACGGTGGGATTTATGTGAACTCATACCCGGAAAAGCTTGAACTCAGCATTGACGGGGTGCAGGTCACGGGGGGAACCCCATTCCTGTATTATGGGTTCCCTGAAGGGCTCCACACCATCAGGGTAATAAGGACCGATAAATCAAGTGGCCCGGCTTCATATACCCGGAGTGCCTGGGTGTACCATGATGCTCTGACAACCTTCAATATCGACACTGAGGAGATCATCTTAGCAAAAATAGTCTCAATCAGTCCCGGGCCATATTCTGGGGCTGAATTCACCATAAACGGCAGGTTCCCGCCAGGGAGGCTCCCTGCAACAATAAGTGCCGGCTGCCCGGGTTCTTTCATCGGTGTCCGTAAAGGCGATGAATACACCTCGTTCCTTATCCCGTGTACGAACCAGGATACCGTTGCAATGACTCTCACTGCTAATCAGGAGCCTCATCCTCCGCTGCTGGTCAGTTCAGTACCTGAAGGTGCAGAGATCTTTATTGACGGTTTTCGGACAGGGTATACCACACCCCACACATTTACCGAAGTATCAGGCGGGCTTCACCGGATAATGCTCTCAAAACCGGGCTTATACCCAATGGACGAGATCGTTACAGTCGAGATCAGGGGGGGCAACACATCCCCCCAGAAAGTCTTCTTCACCATGGAGAATTATGGTGAAGGGACAATCGTTATCGACAGTCTTCCGGGGGGTGCCGCCATCTACCTGAATGGCTGGACTCCTGGAGAGAGCACACCTCACACGTTTGACCACATGAAAATCGGGTTTTATGAAGTTATTGTTCAGATGGGACCAAAACCATGGATTGAGCAATTTGAACTGATCCCGTCAAAGGTCAGCAAGGTCGTTGCGGATTTTGAAGTCTGAACAGGAAAAACAAATTTAGTCACCCGGTGAAAGGACGGCGGTCCAGCTTAATTTTTTTGTAGTGTGCCAAAGAGCGACTGGAGTTCCTTGTCAGCATCAAAGGCAGTGCAGTCGAGGCTGATGGGTGTGATGGAAATATTGCCTTTCCTGATCGCGTGGACATCGGTCCCTTCTTCGGCGTCTTCGAGGAGCGGCCCGTTTATCCAGTAATAAGGTCTCCCCCTCGGGTCAAGCCGCTTTTCTACACCGGTCTCAAAGAGTTTTCTTGCAAGCCGGGTGACCTCGTAACCCCCTTTCACCATTGAAGGTATATTTACATTAATTACGTCAGCGTGTTTTGGGAAACCCTGAAGAAGGACCGTCATGCAGACTTCTCTCACGATACGTTTCGCCTCGTCGAAACTCTGGGAGTGGTGGCTTGGGTCGTCAAACTTGTCGCCCTGGTCCTCCACCTGGAGAGAGAAGGCAATCCCCTTTGTCCCCTGGTTGGAGGCTTCAAGTGCAGCACCGACCGTGCCGGAGGTCATGATTGATTCAAACGAAAGGTTTTCCCCGATGTTAATCCCGGAAACCACAAGGTCAGGCCTGATATCGAGTGCATAGAGCCCTATGATAACAGAATCGGTTGGTTTTCCGCCGATGGAATATGCACGGACCCCGTTCATGACGACCGGGCTTGCCCTGATGGGTTCAAAAATTGATATCGAACGTCCGACTGCACTCTGCTGGGTGGAAGGCGCAGCGATAGTCACATCAGCTACAGGGGACAGCGCCTCATATGCCGCCCAGAGGCCGGCTGATGTTATGCCATCATCGTTTGTCAGAAGGATCCGCGGTTTCATATCACCCATCCCGTTAGTGGCGTTTGATGAAATAGATGTGCTATTGACAGGTAGGTACGATTAACTCCTGGCAGGAGGATGACCCGGATGCCCCCCCAAAAAATCGTCAGGGTAATCTTCCTCCACATCCAACAGGTACAGGATGAAGGCCCTTATCGCAGAATATTCCATGAACCATGACCCGGCCCTTGCACCCGAAGGACGGGCGATGTTCACGTCACTTTCAGCCAGCTTTTCGAGGTGCGGGTACGAGGTCGTGACACCCGGGCAGGGAGATTTTTACGAGGAAATAAAAAAACTGGCACCTGGTTGTGATGTAGGGCTTGTTATTGCACCGGACCACCTGCTCCCGCGTTTTACCCTTGCAATGGAAATCAGTACCCACAACCTCGGGTGTGGTAGTATGAATGTCGCAGTCTGTGCGAACAAGCAGCGGACCGGTGCGATTCTAGCATCGCATGGGATTGCCGTGCCTGAAGAACAGGAAGAAAGCCTCCGTGTAGTAAAACCCGTGTCGGGCTGCGGGGCCAGCGGGGTCAGGCTTACCCGCAGTCCGGCTGGGCAGGGGGAATTTGGCCAGAGATTTATTGAAGGTGAGAATTTCTCTGTAAGTGTCGTCGGGAGCCGGGTAGTCGGTGAAGCATGCCTCTATTTCACGGGGGAACCACCTGTCGTGCTTGCCCTGAACCGGCAGCATATAGAAATCGACTCCGGGGGGAAGTTCCATTACCGCGGGGGTGAGACTCCTGCGAGCCACCCGAAGGAACAGGAGATCAAGGATACCGCAATCAGCGCGGTGAAGATCCTCGGTTGCCAGGGCTATGCCGGGGTAGACGTGGTCGTTGCTGACAGGGTCTACGTTGTGGACGTAAATCCCCGTATCACCACGAGCATTGTCGGAATTACTGCCACAATGAGCGAAGAGATTGCAGATATCCTTACCAGGGCGTCAAGGGGGGAAACCATCGGGGATCTTCATGTTACAGGCCATGCCTGTTTTGATGCCAATGGAACGGTTACCCGCCAATAATCCGAAGATACAACCAGTGAAGGTGATACCAATGAACAGGAACCAGGGAGATAACGTGGAACGAGTCGGTATTGATGTAGGTGGTGCACACCTGAAGGTCGTTGACCGTAATGGTGTCCATATCCATTACTGTCCGCTCTGGAAAAGTGCGCCGCTCAGAGAACTTCTGGCAACTTATAACAAAGAGACCGGATCGGCGGCCGTGGTAATGTCCGGCGAACTCGCAGACTGTTTTTCCGGGAAGGCAGAGGGGATTGATTTCATTGTTGACAGTGTGAAGGCCGCATTCCCTGATGCACTCTTTTACGGGACCGATGCCGCGTTTCACAGGGATGCAGTCCCCGAGCTTGCAGCCTCGAACTGGCTTGTTTCAGCTGATTACCTGAGGGACCTCTACCCCGGTGCCGTATTCGTGGACATGGGCAGTACGACGACGGATATCATCCCAACCGGCCGGTTCGAAGAGCTGAAAGGTCTTACTGACCTCGACCGCCTGCAGCAGGGATACCTGGTCTATTCAGGGCTGCTCCGTACGAGCGTTCCGTGCCTCATCAGGTCGGTCCTGCTTGACGGGGTCCCAACACCCGTAAGCAGCGAGTATTTTGCCTGTTCGGGAGATGTCCACCTGGTCCTCGGGCATATCAACGAACGCCAGTATACATCTGATCCCCCGGACGGTGGTAAACGGGATATCGGGGCAGCACTCCGGAGACTCGCACGGGTCGTGTGTGCCGACCTTGATGAAATAGGCGAGCCTGGTGCGAGAGCGATTGCGGAAACGTTCTGGAGCGCCCAGAAAGAGCTCATAATATCCGGTATAGATGATGTATGCAGGAAGGCCGGTACAAACGAGGTTATTTTTGCAGGTATCGGGTCGGGACTGGTTGCGAAAAAGTACGGGGGCACAAATCTTTCGGGGGCGCTGGGACCGGTTGTCGACGCATTGCCCGCATTTGCAGTCCGGGAGGTAGCAGAACGAGACTCTATATCCTGAGTATTCTTCTCCTGGTGGTCTCGTTTGGCCTGACCGTCACCGCCTTTTTATTCCACTGGCCGTTTTTCTTCTGTTTCCTGTTCATCCCGCTCGTGCCGTTCCTCCAGCGGAGGGCGGTGTTGAAATGCCCGGCCTGTGGCTGGACAACCAGCGGGAACGAACACTTCTGCCCTTATGACGGATCACGGCTGGAAGGACCCGGGGGTGAACATCGTCAGGGAGACGATTGAGACCGGGAGCAGGAACCCGAAGAACTCCGTTGCAGGGGGTGGGGGAAATCCACGGGAGGCGTAGTTCCTGACCGTTCCCCTGTCAATGACAATGCCAAGCGCATTAATTACGGTTGCAGCACGTGAACAGCTCATCTCCTGCGACAGGGTCAGGCAGAGGTCTACAACAGGGGCGCCGGTACGTGTATCGGGGTAAAACGGTGCGTTCGCCGGGCTCACGAGGCCACAGGTCCTGCACCTGAACCTGCTGACAAAAATAAAGATGTCCCGGTGCCCGGCAGGTTCATGCAGGGTGGTAAAAAAACGTTTTTTCGTATCGTAACCCGCGAGGTCACCCCCGCAGGAAGGGCATGCATCTAGCGAGGTATAGAATTGCCCGTCAAGGTTTGCAATGCCGGCCTGGATTACGGTCGGGAGCATCGGGTGGATAAATATTTTCTGCTTCATATGGCGCACACATTATAAATCCCTGGATATGGCTCCAGATCATAGATCTGCGGGACATTTGCAGAGTTCCGTATCCATATTATCATCATCATGTACTCATATGTGCATATACCCACCACTATTAATCAAATTATCGGGTGTAAATGATTATCATTAAATATCGTTAACCACGAATTTTGTAGTTAGAGGTTTCAAAAATGGACGTTTCGTATGTTCAGACAACCTGTCCCTATTGCGGGACGGGATGCTCATTCAACCTCGTGGTGAAAGACAAAAAGGTAGTCGGTGTAGCGCCCTATAACCGATCACCCGTCAACGAAGGTAAGCTCTGCCCGAAAGGCAACTACGCCCACGAGTTTATTCACAGCCCGGACCGACTAACAACCCCCCTCATCAAGAAAAATGGCAAATTTGAACCTGCCACCTGGGATGAGGCCTATGACCTGATCGCAAAGAAGCTCAAGTCCTACAAGCCGGACGAGATGGCATGCCTTGCATCTGCCCGTGTCTCTAATGAAGAGAACTACGCGATGATGAAGTTCGCCCGCGGTGTCCTGAAGACCCGGCACATCGACCACTGTGCAAGGCTCTGCCATGCTTCAACGGTCGCCGGTCTTGCCGCATCGTTCGGCTCCGGTGCAATGACCAACTCTATTGGTGACATTGCCGTGTCAAAGTGTGTGTTCGTTCTTGGTAGCAACACCTTTGAGCAGCACCCGCTCATCGGACGCAGGATAATGCAGGCGAAGGCAGCCGGGGCAAAGCTCATTGTTGCCGACCCCAGGTTCACTCCAACCGCAAAGCAGGCAGACCTTTATATGCCGTTTGTCTCAGGGACGGATGTTGCAATCTTAAACGGTCTCATGCAGGAGATCATCCGGAACGGATGGGAAGACAAGGAGTTCATCCAGAATCGGACCAAGGACTACGAGAAGCTGAAAGAAGTCGTAATGAAGGACACCTACAGCCTCGAGAATGTCTCAAAGGCCTCAAGGATCCCGGTTACCCAGCTCAAGACTGCCGCAGAATGGTTTGCAAAGGCAGATTCGGCATGTATCCTGTACTCCATGGGTATCACCCAGCACACCACCGGTGTTGACAATGTCAAGTCTGTTGCAAATATCCAGATGCTGACTGGAAACCTCGGAAAACCAGGTGCAGGTGTGAATGCACTGCGTGGCCAGAACAACGTGCAGGGTGCCTGCGACATGGGAGCACTCCCCGTCGTATTCACCGGGTACCAGAAAGTCATTGACGAAGCGGCACACAAGAAATTCACCGATGCATGGGGATTCCCCGATGGCATCTGCGAAGCCAAGAACGGCTACGAAGTCACGACCATGATGGACGTGCTCGTCGACAAGCCCGGAGAGCTCAAGGCCATGTACATCATGGGTGAAAACCCGATGATCTCTGACCCTGACCTCCACCATGTCGAGAAGGCATTGAAGACCCTCGAGTTCCTCGTCGTCCAGGACATATTCATGACCGAGACCAGTGAGATGGCCGACGTAGTGTTACCGGCTGCCTGCTACGCAGAAAGAGACGGTACCCAGACCAGCACCGAACGCCGTGTCCAGATGTGGAGGACCGCCGTGGCACCACCTGGGCAGGCAAAACTCGACTGGCAGATCTTCGCCGAACTTGCCGCCAAGATGGGATATGCCAAGCAGTTCCCATGGAAAACATCGGAAGATGTCTTCACCGAGATCTCGAAAGTCACCCCGTCCTACGGTGGTATGAATTATGCACGGCTGAACAAGCCCGAAGCCCTTCACTGGCCATGCCCAACCGCAGAACACCCGGGAACTCCGATCCTGCATATCGGGAAGTTCTCTCACCCTGACGGAATTGGAATTTTTACCCCGATTGAGTTCAAATGGCCTGCAGAAGTACCTGACGCAGAATACCCCTACGTCCTCACTACAGGGCGCTGTCTCTGGCACTGGCATACCGGGACGATGACACGTCGTTCTGACAGCCTTGAACGGGAAGAGCCAACCGGCTGGATCGAGATCAACCCCGAAGATGCGAAGGCGCTTGATATCAAGAACAAAGAGATGGTACGGGCAATAACCCGCCGCGGCCAGATAAATGTACCAGCGCGTGTGACGACGGATATCATGAAAGGTGTCATGTTCATGCCGTTCCACTTCAAGGAATGTGCTGCAAACATCCTGACCAACAACGCCCTTGACCCGATCGCAAAGATCCCGGAATTCAAGGCCTGTTCTATACGCATAGAAAAGATCGCGGAGGCGAAGTAATATGGCAGCGAAAGGCGACATGGTCTATGCATGGACCACTGACAAGGAGATTGCAGACAAGGCAGAGCTCGGTGGTGCCGTAACCGGGCTTCTTAAGTTTGCCCTCGAAAAGAAAATTGTTGACGCAGTCCTTGTAGTAAAGAAAGGCCAGGACATCTATGATGCCGTGCCAACCCTTGTCACAAACCCCGCAGACCTCAAGAACACCGCAGGTTCACTCCACTGCGGAACGATGCTCCTCGCGAAACTCGTCAAGAAGTACCTCGATGGTGCCGAGCACATGAAGATCGGGATCACCGTGAAAGGCTGCGACATGATGGGGCTCTACGAACTGGCCAAACGCCAGCAAGTCAACCTCGATAATATCGTCATGATCGGTGTCAACTGCGGAGGCTCGGTCAGCCCGGTCATGGCAAGAAAAATGATCAAGGAGAAGTTCGGGATTGACCCGGACACAGTCAAGAAAGAAGAGATCGACAAGGGACAGTTTATCGTCGAGTTCGAAGGAGGCCACAAAGGTATCTCCATGGACGAGCTCGAGGAACAGGGCTATGGCCGGCGGACAAACTGCCGCCGCTGTAAGCTGAAAATCCCCCGCGGTGCGGATCTCGCCTGCGGCAACTGGGGAGTTATCGGTGACAAGGCTGGAAAGGCAACCTTTGTAGAAGTATGCAGCCAGAAGGGTGCCGACCTGCTGTCACAGGCAGAGAAGGCCGGGGTCGTCAAGACCGAGAAGGCCAACGAGAAGGGTATTGAGGTCCGTGGAAAGGTCGAAAGCGCAATGCTGAAACTTGGTGACAAGTGGCGTGCCAAGGACTTTGCCAACCTCGGGGATGGAAGAAAACGCCTTGAGACGATCGTAAAAGAAACCTCAAAGTGTATCAAGTGCTACTCCTGCATTGAAGCATGCCCGATCTGCTACTGTGTTGAGTGCAGCACGAGGAAGCCCTACCTCGTGGCTCCCGGAGAAGTCCCCCCGAACTTCATGTTCCACCTGATCAGGTTCTCCCATATCTCTGACAGTTGTATCAACTGTGGCCAGTGCCAGGAACTCTGCCCGATGGATATCCCGAACGCCCTCTTCATGCATGCACAGCAGGTTGAGATGGAGAAGATGTTCGGACACACACCAGGTATCAGCATGGAATTACCGGTACTCGGGTTCGCAGAAGAGAAGACCGAACGTGAAAGGCTTTCCGCAACAGGAAGCGACCAGATCTTTGATATCTTCAAGGCTTGATCAGTCCGGTTATTCATTCTTTTTTTGTTTTTTTACCCCTGGTATATAGGAGATCCCTCGTCCTTATCGTTAAGGATGGCAGATTTTATTGTTGTGCCTGGAAATGTCCTTACAGTGATTTAGGCA
>SESC01000146.1_pt1 | contig 28770 bp, 24 predicted proteins | sample 3171431 | NCBI WGS metagenome assembly SESC01 (sample SAMN06051868, study PRJNA518727) | freshwater metagenome | biome: subpolar coniferous forest; feature: holomictic lake; material: water; isolation source: holomictic Lake 227, 8 m depth | place: Canada: near Kenora, Ontario | collected... | reverse complement strand
TCACATTATTTGCAGGTAGGGGATTGACCGATGCAAAAATCAGTACAAGTGTTAGCGAATTGATTTCAAAAATGAAACAAACGCTAACACTTGTCGCTCTCCTCTTCCTTGCAACCCTTGCTGCCTCCGCCCGGCCGGATCTTTCCAACGGACGGCCTGGCCCAACCCCGTATGACCCGTATCGCAGTCCGGTGGATGCCGTCATGCAGCGGCTCGACGGGCCGTCTCCCGCGTTCAGCACCGTGGCGGCGCTGGTGAAACAGGGGTTCAGCTTCAAATACGTCTTCGACGCCCCCTACCTTGCGCAGTCGCCTCAGGTGACGGCGGCCAAGCACTCGGGGGATTGCAAGGCGAAGTCCCTCTGGCTGGCCAGCCGCATGAACGACGCCAACAACCTGCGCTACGTGATTGGCAAAGCCCGGCGCACCTCCAAGATCAGCCACGCCTGGTTGATGTGGAAAAATGAGGGACGGTGGTGGATTTTGGATCCGACCAACGCCGATGAACCGATTCCGGCGGATGCCGTCGGCCCGGATGATTACATTGTCAATTATTCCTACGACCGAACCGGCTCCTACTGCCATGATACGCCGCGCTCACGCCGCAGCGTTGCGGGTCAGGGTTAGGCTGTCCATTTCCCTCCGTGGCATCAGAACGGGCTCAAGCGATCACGCTTGAGCCCGTTCTGTTGTAGTGGGAACATTTGGCTTTCGCAAAGGGTTGACGTCCCGCGAGGATCAGCGAGATTACCCTTAACATGGGGCGTTCTTCAGAGAAAAAACACCCTCCAATGGAGGGCGTGCAACAGGCTGCGGAGGAGGCGTTGGCGGCAGCCAAGCTGGCCGCTATTGTGGAGTCCTCGGAGGACGCGATCATCGGCAAGACGTTGGACGGGGTGATCGAGACTTGGAATCGCGGGGCGGAAACCATTTTTGGATATACCGCCGAGGAGGTGGTCGGACGTTCGATTTTGATTTTGCTTCCCGAAGAACGGCAGGCGGAGGAGTGGGACATTCTGGAACGTCTGCGCCGTGGGGAGTGCATCTCGCATTTTGAAACCGTGCGCATCGCCAAGGACGGGCGGCACATTGATGTCTCCCTGACGGTTTCGCCCATCAGAGATGCTTCGGGAAAAATCATTGGCGCATCCAAAGTCATCCGCGACATCACCGAGAGCAAACGGGCCGAGAAAGCTTTGCGCAGCAGCGAAGCCCGCTACAAAGCGCTTTTTGATGTGTCACAAGATGCGATTTTTTTGCTGGATGGCGGCTGCTTTGTGGAATGCAACGTGAAAACGCTGGAGATGTTTGGTTGCCGCAAGGAGGAGATCGTCGGTCATACTCCCTGGCGCTTTTCCCCGCCAGTGCAGGAGGACGGGCGGGATTCGCGGCAAAAGGCTTGGGAAAAAATCCGGGCGGCTGAGGCGGGGAGCCCGCAGTTTTTTGAGTGGCAGCACTGTCGCGGCAACGGCGTGCCGTTTGAGGCCGAGGTATCGCTCAATCGCATCGATATCGATCAACAGACGTTGCTGTTTGCCACCGTGCGCGACATCAACGAGCGCAAACGGGTGGAAAAAGCGCAACAGCGGCAGATGGAATTTGATGCGCTGATCACCAGGATTCTTGCCCGGTTTGCCGCGTTCACGGGCCTTGCGATTGACGAGCAGATTCAGAAAAGCTTAAACGAGGTGGCCGGTTTTATTGGAGCGGAAACCGCTTTTGTAGGCCTGTTTTCAACGGATATGACAAGTTGGAGTGTAGCTTATGAAGCAGTCACCCCGAATGCAATGCCACTCTGGGAGCGTTATCAGAATGTGCCGATGGGGCAGAACCCGTGGATAGAGCAACGCGTGTTGGCTGGGGAGGTGGTTCGATTCACCAGCTTGGAGGATTTACCCGAGGATGCTGCTCGTGAGCGGGAGCGTTATGAAAAAGAGGGGGTAAAGTCCGTTTTGTTATTACCCCTTCGCGGCTTGGGCGAACAGGTTACCGGGTGTATTGGGATGCGAACTTACACCGCCCGGATGGATTGGTTGCAAGATGATGTCCGGCGGATTCGGATCTTTGCCGACGCCATTGCCAATGTGCTTGAGCGCAAACGGGTGGAGAGTGATTTATACGCCTCGCGGCAGATGCTCCAAACGATAATCGACACCATTCCGCAGCGCGTTTTTTGGAAGGATCTGCATTCCAATTACCTGGGGTGCAACAGACCGCTTGCGTTGGATGCGGATCTTCCCGATGCGCATGCGATCCGTGGGAAAACCGATCACGATCTTCCCTGGCGTGGGGACCATGCCGAAAACTTTCGCGCTGACGACCGGAGTGTCATGGAAAGCGGTGTGGAAAAGATTGGCTTTGAAGAGCCGCAACGCCGGGCGGATGGAAGAGTGGCGTGGTTGCGCACGAGCAAGATTCCGTTGCGCGACTATGAGGGGCGGATTTTCGGTATTCTGGGCACCTATGAAGACATCACCGACTTACGGCAGGCACGGGAGGCGTTGGAGCAAGCCAAGGCAAACGCCGAAGCGGCCAACCGCGCCAAGGATCAATTTATCGCTGTTCTCAGCCATGAATTGCGCACGCCGCTCACGCCGGTGCTGGCAACTGTGACGGCTTTGCAGGAGATGGAGCGCCTGCCCGCAACTCTGCGGGATGATCTGGATGTGATTCATCGCAACGTGGAGTTGGAAGCCCGTTTGATTGACGATCTGCTGGATGTGACGCGGATTGCCCAAGGCAAGATCATCCTGCGGCAGGAAACTGTGGATGTGCATGTCTGCCTGCGCAGCGTGTTGACCATTTTTCAAAGCGCGATCGAGTCCAAACACCTCAAAGTCGTTCTCAACTTGGAAGCCCGCAAACACTTTGTGTGGGCGGATCCGGCCCGGTTGCGCCAGGTATTTTGGAATTTGTTTAGCAACGCGATCAAATTCACTCCCGAGCAGGGGCGCATCAAGGCGCTCACACTGGATGACGGCGACCGGTTGCGCATCGAAGTGGCTGATAGCGGCATCGGGATTGAGGCGGACGCGCTGGAGCGGATTTTCCTGGCGTTCGAGCAGGGCGAACTAACCCGGACACGGCGTTTTGGCGGACTGGGTTTGGGCCTGAGCATCGCCAAGACGCTGGTGGAAATGCACCAGGGAACACTCAGCGTCTCCAGCGAAGGGAAAAACAAAGGGGCGGTCTTTAGCGTGAAACTGCCTGTTGTGGAACCGGTGGTTGAGCCGTCCGCGCCCGTGGAGGTTCCAAGATCGCAGCCGATGGAACCACGGAGAATCCTGCTGGTGGATGATCATGAGGACACCCTGCAGATTCTCGCCCGGCTGTTGCGGCGGTGGGGTTACGGGGTGACGACGGCCGACAGCGTGCAAAGCGCGCTGGAGCGGGCCTCGGAACAGCATTTTGACCTCCTGTTGAGCGATCTCGGGTTGCCGGATGGGAGCGGGGTCGATGTGATGCAGGTCTTGAAGGAGCGCTACAACCTGTCGGCCATTGCCCTGAGCGGCTACGGGACAGACGAAGATGTGCGCGCCAGCCTCGACGCGGGGTTTGCCGAGCACCTGACCAAACCGGTCAGTTTCCAAGCCCTGCGAATGGCCCTGGAGCGGCTTTTGCTTCCGCCGTGAGTCCTGCGCTTCTTCGGCTCGACTCTTCCCGAAACCTCTGGGAGAATGGCTGCTTCTAAAAAACATGGAAATTTCTGTCCACAACCGCCAGCGAAAGGTTCCTGTGGCGCTTGCCTGGCTGCGGCGGTTTGCGCCGGTGGCGCTTGCGCACTGCCTGCCGCACCCCGCCCATGAGGAGACGACGCCTTTGCCGCATTTGGAGGAGGTGGAGGTGACGCTGGTTTCTGACGCAACCATCGCCCGGGTGCATCGCGATTTCATGGACATCCCGGGAGCCACCGATGTGATCACCTTTGACCACGGGGAGATTGTGATCAGCACGGAAACGGCGCGGGACTACGCGGCGCAATACGGCCGCACTTTGGATGAGGAGATCGCGCTGTACATCGTCCACGGGCTGCTCCATCTCAACGGCTACGAGGACAAGGAACCCGCCGCCGCCGCCCGGATGCACCGGTTGCAGGAGCGGCTTTTGGCGGAGTGCCTGACGAAGGTGAAATGAGCAAGACCCAAACCCAAACGAAGACGGAAGCGGCCCTCGACCTGCCATGGAACGTCGTGGTGCACAACGATCCTGTGAATTTGATGAGCTACGTGACCATGGTTTTCCGGCGCGTGTTCGGGTTTTCCAGGGAGAAAGCCGAGCAGCACATGATGGAGGTGCACCAAAAAGGCCGTTCGGTGGTCTGGTCGGGAGGGCGCGAACGCGCGGAACTTTACGTGCAGCAGCTTCACGGCTACCTGCTGCTGGCAACCATGGAGCGGTCTGCATAGAGGGAGCTATTCCAGTGAATATTGAACGCGACGAAACAGGGGGATTTGTTTTCAGCGAGGTGGAGCCGCCGCTCGCGGCGATGTTCCGCGCCATTCCCTCGGCTGCCGATCCTGAATTGAGCAAAGCCGCGTTTGACCGGCTCTTTCCCGATCCCTTTGCGGGAAAAAACGCGGAGCTGAGCGAGGAATGGGCGGACTATGTGCAGCCGGAGTTGCGCGAAGGCTTTGAGAACGCCTCCACCACGGTTGAGGCGGATCTGGAACCGTTAAACACCGGCGGGGAGGGGTGGAGCATCCCGGCGGAGCACATGGATGCCTGGATCAACACGCTCAACCAGGCGCGCATGGTGCTTGCGGCCCGCTACGAGGTGACAGAGGAGGATATGGAGCGCACCGCGCCCTATCCGCCGGAGGACGAGCGCCACCTTGCGGTTTCACAGATCCATGTCTACGGGCTCTTGCAGGAGTGCTTGTTGCAGGCGTTGGAGGAGGAGTAGAGCGGTTCTCGGAAAGAGTTTCCGAATCCACCGTCACCGCTGTGTGGTGGATCGGCCGCTCCGCGGGCGATTTTCCAAAGCACATCGAACGCAGTGAGCTTATTCTGTTTGCGACGGTTCACTCCCGGAATCGCGCGCGGAGCGCACGATCCACCGTCTGCATTTCGAAAATTCTTTGTGAGAAACACTATATAAACGAAGAGAGAGGAATCTCTTACCGGATCTTCTCCCCGGCCTGCAATAGCCACTCCGCATCCGGCGTGGCGTAGGGGCGGAAGGTTTCCAGCGTGCCTTCGTGCTCACTGTAGAAGAGGGCGCGGTGCAGGCCGAGCGTGTTGGCCTTGGGGGAATCGACCAAGCTGGCGGAATCGTTGGCGCTCATCTGGAAGACCACGCGCATGCCAAATTCGCTCAGGGCCTTGCGGCTCAGGAAGCGGTTGACGTTGTTGAAGGTGTCCAGTGTGACGATCAGGTGGATGCCGTGGCTGGCGCCCTCGGTGATGACGTCGGTGAATTGCGCGCCGGGGTTGGGTTCGGAGTCGCTCATGGAGAAGGCAAAGTCGTCTTCGTGCCGGAGTTTCTTGAATTTCTGGAGGTCGTGAATGAAGCAGAAGATGGGGGGCTCGGCTTCCTCGCCGCCGCTGCGCGATTTCAGGTCGGTGGCGATTTGGCTCATCACCTCCGCGACGTCCGGGGTGCGCGCGACGGTGACGGGGTGGGGGATCGCTTGGAGGATGTTTTCGATGAAATCGCCGTCGGGCGTGCCCGGTGTTGCGGTGTGGAAAAGAACGAACTTTGCCGTGCCTGCCGGGTATTGCGTTGCAAGAGCGAGCATGGAAACGCCCAGGAGGGTGAGGGCGACTTCCCCGCGCTGGCCGACGATGAGCAGGTTGCTGCCGCTCTGGCGCTGGAACGCGGCTTCGGTGGGGCCCTTGATGGAGTTGGGAGCGCCGAGCCATGCGCGGGCGAGGGGAGGGGGCGTCACGGGTTTCGTGGCGAGACGGGCGGCAAGCAGTGCGTTGTCGCGAATGTCCGCCGGGGCGTTGCCTTCAAAGACGATGGGGCTTCCGTACTGGCCGGGGTGTTGTTCGGCGAGATCGTGAACCTTGTCGAGCCATTGGTCGCGCTCGTCGTCGGGAAGCCAGACGACCTGGAAGGGGCTGTTGCCTTCAAGCGCTCCGGCGGCGTCATTGTAGATGCCTTCGCCGGGGCGCGAGAGCAGGCGCGGGGCCGGGTTGCTGTCGTCCATGATGAGGTAGGCGTCCGCCTCGTTGCACTGGAGGGCGACGCGAATGACCATCTGGCCCAGCGTGGCGCGCGCCAGCGAGTACGCGCCGCCGAGGGTTTGGGAACCGAGCAGGACGTGGATGCCGAAGGCGCGGCCCTGGCGCACGATGCGGTCGAAGAGCAGCGAGGCGGTCTGTGCGATGGCGTCGTCGTCCACAAAGAACTCCTGGAATTCGTCGATGATGAGCAGCGTGCGGGGGATCGCCTCGGTGCCGCCCGCGCGCTTGTACCCGGCGATGTCTTGCACGCCGAGTTTGCGGAAGAGGTCGCCGCGCCGCTTCAACTCTTCATCCACGCGCTCCAATACACTCAACGCAAACTCGCGGTCGCTCTCGATGGCGACGACTTTCGCGTGGGGCAGGCGCTTCTCTGCGTAGCACTTGAACTCGACGCCTTTCTTGAAGTCGATGAGGTAGAACTCCACCTGCTCCGGGCTGCACGCGAGGGCGAGGTTGGTGATGATGACGTGAAAGAGCGTCGATTTTCCGGAACCCGTTTTGCCGGCAAAGAGGGCGTGCTGCCGCGTGCCTTTGCCGATGGCGAGGAACTGGTGCTTTGTCGCGCCGGTGCGGCCGATGGCGATGCGCAGTTCGTTGGTGGTGTCGTTGTGCCACATCTCCTCCGGCGCGGGCGCGATCTGCGCGAACGGGACTTCGACGCGGTTGGAGTCGATGCTGCTTTTGCCGATCTTGTGCGCCAACTCGACGGCGAGCTCCGGGTTGGGCGGGGCGTCAAGGAGGAGTTGGGCGCTGGGTTCGGGCTTCTCGCTGTGGATGAGGAGTTGGCCGTTTTCCTGGCGGATGCGGACGCTGTTGGCGCGGAGTTCGTCGGGTGCGAAGCCGTCGGGCAGCGACTGCCGTTTGTCCCAGTGCAACAGGGTGAACACGCCGCAGCGCGCGCCGCTGTTGGCGATGCTCTGGAGCCGTGCGGCGGCGGTCTCGCTGAAGGCGGCGGGGAAATCTGCGACGACCAGGAAATGGTATTTCTCCGCAACGCTTCCGGCCTGCTCGTTGTATTCGGTGATGGTCGCGTATTGGTTGCGCAGGTACATCTGGATCACTTTTTCAATGTGCTCGCAGAGTTCAGCCAGGCGCTCTTCAATCTGGTCGCGTTGGGTCCAGATGCGCCGGTTGATGAGGCTTTCCTCGTAGTCGGAGAGCTGCATCAGGCCCGCGAAGTTTTCACCAAGCCCCACGGGATCGATGATCGTGAAGCTGATCTTTCCGGGAGGGGTTGTCGAAAGGAGTCGCAGAATGATATTATTGAGTGTGCCGACAATGGATTCGTCACCGGAGCCCCCGGTCTCAAAGAGGAGCGAGCCTTCCGTTGGAAAGCAGAGAGCGAGGGGGGCGCTGATTTGCGGGCTGCCCGGCAGGGCGAGACGCGGATCTTTCGGAATGCCCTCCGGTTGCGCCGTGAGATCCAGGGTGAACCGTGCGAACTGGGCGGCGGGGAGGAAGGTGGTGGGCGGTGTCCAGGCTCCAACAAGTTCCGGTGTCCAATCCGGGAACCATGTGGTTGCCGTGGCGTTGAGTTTTTCCAGTGTCTGGCGGAGGGGGGTGATTTCGCGTTGCCAGCAGGCTTGCAGTTCCGCCCAGTCGTTCCGTTCGTCCACGATCCACTGGGCCATCGCGGCGTCGTGTGTTGCGGCGAGTTGTTGTTGTTGGGTTAGGAATGCATGTTGGACCGCCTCCAGTCGCGCGGCACGCTCGGCTTCGATCTGATCGAATTTACGATGATAAATCGCTTCGTTTTTAGCTTCGGCCCGGGGCGCTTGGGTATTGAGCTTTGCGAGTTTCGCGGCTTCAAATTCCTTTTCGATGGTATCGGCCCGGCTCCATTGCCGGGAGAGTTCGGCGTGAATTTTTTCGTATTCCTGCTGAATGTCGTTTCTCGCCTGTTGGTAATCCGCCTGTGCGATTTTTTCGCAGGCGGCATGAAGCATTTGGGCTTTGGAGAAAGTCTCAGACAGCGCTTTGGCTGTCTGCTGCGATTGGTTCCAGCCCTTGTGATGGAAAAGGAGAGCCATCCCCGTCAATGCGAGGCCCAATAGAAGGGATCCCCAACCGAAGGATGGGTAAAGAATGGCGGCAGCCAAAAGAGCGAGCAACAGCACCACCGGAAGCGGCGCATAACTGAAGAGAAGCGGCGGATAAAATTGACGGAACGCGCCGAGTTGTTTTTCGACGTCGAGAAGCGCGGACTGAAGGTCGAGTCGCAAGGACGATCCATCGGTGGCGTTGGCGAACGATTCCGCAGCATCGGCGGCGCGCAGCATCTTTTGGAAACTCCAGTACCCAAAGAAGGCCCGCCGCACCCGGTGTTCCAGCGCGGCCAGAGCCGCTTGTTGGAGGCCAAGTTGCCTGGCGGACTCGCCGTAAGCGGCATCGGCGGCAGCCAGGTTGGCTGTTCGCTCTCCCTGGGCCTGAAAGTCACGCATTTGCAGATCCCCCATCCAGACTTCCTTGGCCTGTCTGGCGAGGGAGGGGAGATCGCGGATGCTCGCATTGCAAATTTTTACCAGACGCTCGCGGCGGCTTTCATAGACCGCCGTCACGTGTTGCTTGCGCGCATCAAACAGCGTCTGAGCCTCTTGGGTCTGCGTTGCACACTCTGCGTCCAGCGTTGCAAGCGCTTCGTGATGGGCGCGATTGATGGCGAAGCGGCGCACACCGAGATCGCGGGAAAGCCGTTCCTCTTTTTTTGCGAACGCTGCGGTGGTTTGCTTGAGGCGGTTCAGAAGCTCCAGCGTACGGCTTACGCGCATGTCAGGAGTGCTATTCACAGTCATTTCTTACCTTTCTGAGAAGCGTGTCGATTTCCTCCATCACCCCGAGCGCCCGTTGCACGTGGTTGGGGAGTTCTTCGATGTATTGTTGCTCAAATTCGCTGCTCTTGATGTCGTGCCAGTAGGCACGGGTTTCCTGCCAGGCCAAAAGGAGTTCCTTGGTTGCCTGGTTGAGGCTGGCTGCACTGGCTTTGGCGCTCATGGCTGAGGCGGGGCGGTTTCGGCGGGGGGTGTGTTCGTGGGCGCGGGCGCGTCGGTATAGGATTCCAAGGTTTTCTGAACGCTTGCAAGGTAGGCGGTCGCCTTTGGGATGTCGTGTTCCAGATAATGACGGAGATCGTCCAACCGCTTGACAACCGGATCTGCGATGCTGTCGTAAGACTGCCCCCATTGCTTGACCGCGCGCAGTTTTCCCTGCGCCTCGGAGAGAGCTTCCCGGTAGCGGCGCACCACGGCCTGCCTGGTGATGAGCGCCTCGCGATGGCCTGTCAGTTTGGCGCTCAGAAGTTCCTGCTCGGCCTGCTCACACTTTTTGCTCAGCGCGCGGATCTCGGTTTCCCAGCGCACCCGCTGTTCGTGCTGGAGCCATTGCCGCGTGCCGCGCACTTCGTCTCCGGCATTGTCCAGAGCGCGCCGCGCTTTTGCCATGAAGACGATGAGGTGAGAGCGGAGCGATTCGAGCGCGTCGAGCGAGGTGATTTTGGCTTGCGTGGCCATGGCTTAGCGTTGGTCGAGGTATTCTTCGATGCGCTGCGCTTTTCGCAGGAGGAAAGGGGAGTGTTTTTCCGAGATTTCCACAAATTTTTTGAGGGCCTTCATGGTGGCGACGAATTCCTCGGCGAATTTCTGCTGTTCCTGATCCTGCCAGGTGGAGCCGAGCGCGGCGAACCGGGCCTGGAGCGAGGTTGCCTTGTTGAGGAGGTCTTCGTTGAAGCGCTTGAGCTCGGTCGCAAAGCGCCGCACTTCCTCGGGGTTCATGATCGCTTGTGCCATAGGGATTTTCCGGGGTGATGGGTGCAGGCGTGCGCTTTGGGAAAAGCACCCCAACTTGCAGCCGACGGGTAGTATTATCCCAATTTCCCCAATATTCAACTGGGGATTAGCCAGGGCAAACGCATCCAAAATCTATCAGGAACTCAGGAAAAAGACAGGAGCAACCTCTTCAGAGCGGGTATTTGAGCTGGGTAGTATCCATTTTCAAAATGGGTGTTTTGCTTTCCCTCATTCTTTCCTGCTGAGTTCCAGATAGATTGAATGTTCTGAGCCTTGGGGCTACTTCAGGGAAAGCAGTTTAAACTCGATGGCATCCACCAGCGCGAGCCAACTGGCCTCAATGACGTTGTCGGAGACGCCCACCGTGCCCCAGTCGGTTTTGCCGTCGGTGGAGACGATCAGCACGCGGGTGCGCGCCGCCGTCCCCTGCTTGCTGTCGAGAATGCGCACTTTGTAGTCCGCCAGCTTGATCTCGTCGATCTGCGGATACGCCGGGCGTAGCGCCTTGCGCAACGCGGCGTCCAGGGCGTTCACCGGGCCGTCGCCTTCGTCCACCGTGTAAACGCGCTCGCCGTTGATGAGGAGCTTGACGGTGGCCTCGCAGGTGTCGCAGGCGTCGGTGCCGGAGCGGCGGAAGGTGCAATGGTATTCGAGCAGTTCAAAAAGCGGCTGGTGGTGCTGGAGCACTTTGCGGATCAGGAGGTCAATCGAACCGTCTGCGGCTTCGAACTCGTAGCCGAGCGCCTCGCGACGCTTGATTTCCTCCAGCACTTCGCGGACTTGCGGCGACCCCTTTTCGAGCTTGAGCCCGAGGGATTCGGCCTTGAGCAGGATGTTGCTCTGGCCGGAAAGCTCCGAGACCAGGATGTTCTGGCGGTTGCCGACCTGTTCGGGCCGGATGTGCTCGTAGCTGCGGGCGAGCTTCTGGACGGCGTTGACGTGGATGCCGCCTTTGTGGGCGAACGCCGTCGCGCCGACATAAGGGGCGCGGATGTTGTGCTGGCAGTTGGCCAGTTCATCGACAAAGAGGGAGAGTTCGCGCAGCCGCGTGAGGTCGGGCACCACGGGGATGCCCATTTTGAGCTGCAAGTTGGGCATGAGGCTGGTGAGGTTGCAGTTGCCCACGCGTTCGCCATAGCCGTTGATGGTGCCCTGCACCTGCACCGCTCCGGCGCGCACCGCGGCCAGCGCGTTGGCCACGGCCACCCCGGAGTCGTTGTGCGTGTGGATGCCCACGGGTTTGCCGAGGCGGGCAAGGACGTCGCGCGTGATGGCTTCCACCTCGTCGGGCATGGTGCCGCCGTTGGTGTCGCAAAGCACCAGCACATCCGCGCCGCCCTCGGCTGCCGCTTGCAGGGTGCTCACGGCGTAGTCCGCGTCTTCCTTGTAGCCGTCAAAAAAATGTTCCGCATCGTAGCAGACCTCGCGCCCGGCGTCTTTGAAATAGGCCACGGTTTCGCGGATCATCGCCCGGTTTTCCTCCGGGGTGACGCACAAAACCTCGCGCACGTGCAAAATCCAGCTCTTGCCCACCAGCGTGACCACCGGGGTTTGGGCATCCAGAAGGGCTTGCACCTGGGGATCTTCCTCCACTTTGAGATTGCCCCTGCGGGTGCTCCCAAAGGCGGCGATCTTGGCGTGCTTCCACGTCCGTTTTACGGCTTCTTGGAAAAACTCGGCATCCTTCGGGTTCGACCCCGGCCAGCCGCCTTCAATGTAGTGGACGCCAAACGCATCCAGCTTTTCGGCCACGCGAATTTTATCCAGGACACTAAACGAAATTCCGGTGCCCTGCGTGCCGTCGCGCAGTGTGGTGTCGTAGAGGGTGACCTGAGGCTTGTTCATGATGTGGAACCCGATCTTTTAGCCCCGCGCGCGGGGATTTGCAAGACCGCCGACCTCAATCTATCAGGAATCAGGAGAAGACGATCAGGAACTCAGGAACTCAGGAATAGGGAGAGGAATGATCTGGGGATTCTATTGGAAGGGGGCAGGTATTAAAAAAGAACGGCCTTGGGCCTCTTCTTTCTTTTCCTGATTTCCTGAGTTCCTGATCCTCTTATTGTCTTGTCTTGCGGCTACCCGTGCTTGCACAAGAAAAACGTGGCAGTTCCCAGGTAGAAGAGCAGCGTGCCGATGTCCGAGAGCGCCAGGGTGATGGGCCCCGCGGCGATCTTGGGGTCGAGCTTGTAGGCGTGGAGGAGCGAGGGGATGCTCAAGCCGAGCAGGCAGGCGTTGAGCAGGGAGAAGAGAATGCTGCCGCCAATGGCGAACGCCTGGCAGGGCTCCTTGTGCCAGGCCCAGACGATGAGGGTGACCAGCAGCGAACAGATTGCCCCGAGCAGCAGGGCGGTGCCTGTTTCCCGCCGCATTTCCCGGAAATACCAGTGCAGGGTGGGGCGACTGACCCGCAGCGCCTGGAATGCGAGCGCCATGGACTGCATGCTGACGCTTTCGCCCAGCCCAAGCACCAGGGGCATGAAGAAGGCGAGCACAATCATCTCCTTCAACGTGTTCTCGAAAATCCCCGAGACCACCGCGCAGGTGGTGCCGCTCAGGATCGTGACAATCAGCCACGGGAAGCGGAAGCGCGCGGCCTTGAGCGGCGCGGCGTTGCGGGCTTGCGAGAGGTGGAAGCCGAGCACCTCAAAGACGTCCTCTTCCTGCGGCTCGGAGCCTTCGAGCACTTCCTCGGTGACGAGGCTGATGTCCACCACCCCCAGCACCCGGCGCTCCGCATCCACCACCGGCAGCGCAAAAAACTTGTGCAGCACGAAGAACTCGCAGGCGTCGAACACCGTCGCCGTCATCGGCATGGCGACCACGCGGCGGCTCATCACTTCGGAGAGCTTCTGATCCGCCGCCGACATCAGCAGCTTGCGCGTGGGCACGACCCCCACGAGCCGGTCATTCTCGCCCACCACATAGAAATAGATGATTTTTTCCCCGACGTTGAGGGTGCGCAGGTGTTCGATGGTCTGGTGCACCGTCCATTCCTGCCGGAGCAACCCGAAGTCGCTCTGGATATGATTGAGGATCGGCTCTTCAAACCGTTTTTGCTGCGCGCTGGTCACGTCGGGAGCCTAGTCTTGCGGGGCCTCGGAAAAAAGGGATTTCGGCGAAAAAGCGCTTACTCCCGCTCACTGATCGGCACGTAATGCTGGAGCGGTTCGCCTTGGTAAACCTGCCGGGGCCGGTAAATGCGGCCGCTGCGGTCTTCGATGGTCTCCCGGTAGTTGGCGATCCAGCCCGGCATGCGCCCGATGGCGAAGATGACCGTGAACATCTCGATGGGGATGCCGATGGCGCGCATGATGATGCCGCTGTAGAAATCGACGTTCGGGTAGAGTTTGCGCTCGATGAAGTAGGGGTCGGTCAAGGCCGCCTGCTCCAGGTTGCGCGCGATGTCCAGCAGCGGGTCTTCAATCTTGAGCGCCGCCAGCAGTTCGTCGCAACGTTGTTTGATGATGCGCGCCCGGGGGTCGTAGTTCTTGTAAACGCGGTGGCCAAAGCCCATCAGGCGCGCTTTGCTCTTCTTGTCTTTTGCGGCAAGGATGAAGCGCGAGCCGTCGTCGCCGTCTTCGTGGATCTTCTCCAACATCTCCAGCACGGCCTGGTTGGCGCCGCCGTGCAGCGGGCCCCAGAGCGCGCAGACGCCCGCCGCCGCGCTGGCGAACAGGCTGGCCCGGCTGGAGGCAACCATGCGCACGGTGGAGGTGGAGCAGTTCTGCTCGTGGTCGGCGTGGAGCAGGAAGATCAAGTCGAGCGCGCGCACCACCTCGGGCTTGAGCTCGAAGTCACAGTAGGGCTCCGAGAACATCATGTGCAGGAAGTTCGCGGAATACTTGTAAATGGGCTTGGGATAGATGATCGGCAGCCCGCGGGATTTGCGGTAGGCAAAGGCGGCGATGGTGCGCACCTGCGAGACGAGCCGGGCGGCGTGCATGTCAAACGTCTTGCGGTTGTAAGCGGCAAGCACGCCCGGCTGGAAGCAGCCCGAGGCGTTGATCATGGAGGAGAGGATCGCCATCGGGTGGGCGTTCGAGGGGAACCCCTCAAAGTGGTACTTCATGTCCTCATGAATCAACTCGTTCTGGGTGAGTTGCTCGGAAAATTGCTTCAGCTCTGCCAGGGTGGGCAGGTGCCCGTGCATGAGGAGAAAAGCGGTCTCCACGAACGAGGATTTTTCCGCAAGCTCCTCAATGGGAATGCCCCGGTAGCGCAGGATGCCCTTTTCTCCGTCGATAAAAGTGATGTCGCTTTCGCACGAACCGGTGTTCCCGTATCCCGAGTCGAGCGTGATGTGGCCGGTTTGGTCGCGGAGCGTCGAAATATCAATCGCCCGTTCCCCGGCTGTTCCCTCGACAATCGGGAGACGCACGCATTTACCGTCCAACTCAAATTCAACAAATTCTGGCATGGCGGTGTTCATAGCAGGTGCACGCACAGGAAGAAGTAAAAAGTGCCGGGAGGGTAGGGGAAATGCGAGCAAAGAGGGCGGTTGGTAAGAAAAAAACCATCAGAATGCTGGATTTCATTTGCAAACCCGCGAACAGATGGGATTGCTTTCGTTAAATGAAAAGCATCGCTTATGCAGTATACTGTTAAACAACAACCCTTGGCAAAGTCTTCCCGACGGGAAAATGCTGACCCTCATCCTGAGTTTACCTTGACGCTGGCAGCCCTCTTTCCCTAGAAACAAGATGCTACAAAGTAGGCGGGGGCGTATTCTTTTGCGATGCCGCTGTTTGGAAAGCGCGCCCTTCAACTTTAAACCCCAATTTTCAACCACTTACACAGAGGATTTTTTTAAATGTTTAGCTCGTTTTTAGGGTTATTTTCGAACGATATCGGGATCGATCTCGGTACGGCAAATACGCTCGTTTACGTCAGAGACCACGGCATTGTGCTCCGGGAACCGTCCGTTGTGGCGGTTCAGGCCGGGACAAACAAAGTGCTTTCCGTTGGCGAAGAGGCCAAGCGCATGCTGGGCCGCACGCCGGCGAATATCGTGGCGGTGCGTCCGCTCAAGGACGGCGTGATCGCGGACTTTGAAGTGACTGAGGCGATGCTCCGGCACTTCATTCGCAAGGCGCACGGCCGCAGAAGCATGTTCCGCCCCCGGCCCCGCGTTGTCATCGCGGTGCCTTCGGGGATTACGGAAGTGGAAAAGCGGGCCGTGAGAGAATCAGCCACGCGCGCTGGAGCTCGTGAAGTGCATCTCATTGAAGAGCCCATGGCAGCGGCCATTGGCTGCGGCCTTCCCGTGCAGGAAGCCGCCGGGAACATGATTGTGGACATTGGCGGCGGCACCACCGAGGTGGCGCTCATTTCACTGGCGGGCATTGTTTTCAGCCGCAGCGTGCGGGTCGCGGGGGATGAACTCGACGAGGCGATCATGCAATACCTGAAACGGGCGTACAACCTCATGATTGGGGAGCGCACCGCTGAGGAGATCAAAATCAAGATCGGCTCGGCCTACCCGATGGAGACCGAGACCACGATGGAGATCAAGGGCCGGGACCTGGTGGCCGGCCTGCCCAAAACCCTCACCATTACGTCTCAGGAAGTGCGCGAGGCCTTGATGGAGCCGATCTCCACCATCGTCGAAAGCGTGCGGGTGACCCTGGAGCGCTGCCCTCCGGAACTCTCTGCGGATCTGGTGGACCGCGGCCTGGTTCTTGCAGGCGGTGGAGCGCTCCTGCGCGGGCTCGACAAGCTGTTATCCGAGGAAACAGGGCTGCCGGTGCATGTGGCGGAAGACCCCTTGAGCGCGGTGGCCGAAGGGACGGGTCGCGCTTTGATGGAAATCAAATTCCTGCGGCAGGTGGCGAAGCGGGATCAAACCTATCGCATGTAAGTCGCCCGCCGGAGCAGCGCGTGCGCTGCGGGATGCGATTTACAAACTGTCGGGTGTTGAGGCGAGCCGGGGAAAACCGGTTCAAAATCAGTTCAAAACAGAGCTCAAATGAGCAGTTTATTCAGGCCATAAGTTACCATGAGGGGGTTTAGCACTTTTGCGTTGGTTGTGTTCGTCTTGGCGGCGGGGGGGCTTTTTGTCCTCGGACCGTCCGGCGCACAACGGACACAAACCTCATTTTTGGGCGTGATCGCCCCGTTCCTCAGGACAGGCTCGGATCTTGAGCGCAAGATCACCGCCGTGCGCCAGGGGCTCAAATCGCTCCAGGAACTGGAGGTCGAGAACAAACAACTCGCCGTCAGCAACAAAGAACTCCAAGCCATCAACCAGACGCTGCGCGACCTGGAGACGGAAAACAACCGGCTGCGCCGCGCCATGCAATACCGCGAACGGGCGGCCTTCCAGTTGGTGCCCGCGCGGGTGATCGCCCGGGACGCCTCCAGTTGGTGGAACACGGTAAAAATCGACCGTGGCACCGCCGACGGGCTGGAAAGCGACATGCCGGTTTTGACCGAGAGCGGATTAGTGGGCAAGACCACCACGGTGGCCGAGCACGCGGCGACGGTGCTCTTGATCAGTGACGAGAATTGCAAGGTCGCCTCCAGCATCGAGGGGACGCGAGAGCAGGGAATTATCAGTGGGGAACGCGCTTCAGGCTCGAGCCAACCGGCTCTCTGCATGCGTTTCCTTTCCAAGACAGCCAATTTGAAACCGGGTCAGAAGGTGTACAGCTCGGGAGTCGGCGGAGTTTACCCCGCCGGAGTTTTCATTGGCGCCATCAAAGAGTTCCGCGTGCGTGAACTCGACGGCTACGCAACCCTTCTGCCAGCCGTGGACCTGACAACACTGGAAGACGTGTTTGTTGTTCTGGGCAGAAAATGATCCGCTTTTTCCTGATCCTACTGCTGTCTGCGTTTGGGGCTCTGGTGCTCCAGTTCTTCATCCCGGCCCTGCCGTTTCTTTCCGGGGCGCGGGTTTTGCTGTTGCCGCTGGTGTTTTTCTTTGGGGCGCTGGCCCTGCCGTTTAGCGGCATGCTGGCCCTGGCGTTTGCGTGTGGTTTGATGTGGGACGCGCTTACCGTGCAGGTGCTGGAAATTGGCCTGGGGCGCGCCAGTGAGAGCGTGGTGGAAATCGGCCTTGGCTTTTCCGTCGTCCTTTACGCTGTGCTGGGGGCGCTGATGAGCGGTTTGCGTCCGCTTTTCCAACGGGGCCGGTGGGAAATTCATTGCCTCATGAGCGGTCTCTGCACTGCGCTCCTTGTCCTTGCGGAGTTTCTCATGCTCTCCGTGCGGCGCGCCGCGCTGTATGGCGCGCCTTTCGAGTTCAGCCATGACATCTGGTGGCGCATTGGAGGGCCGGGACTGGTAGCCTTGGTTCTGGCGCCTTTGGCCTTCTTTTTCCTGAAATCCATGGCGGCGCTGGTGGGCTACAATCCCTACGCCACCAAAACGGAGGAGGAGGAAATCTAATGGCCCGGCTTTCCCGTTCCGATTTGCGGTTGTTTTTCCTCGCCCTGCTCATGTTCTTGGGGCTGGGAGGCATTGTGGCCCGGCTTTGGGAGTTGCAAGTGATGCGGGGCGAAACCTACGCCTCAAAAATCGGAGGCAAAGCGCAAGTGACCGTCCGCATCCCCTCCGTGCGTGGCGAAATTCGGGATCGCAACGGCATCCCGCTGGTGCAAAACCGGGCGAGCTACAACGTCGATTTCTACCTTCAGGACATGGTGAGCGGCTACCGGCGCCGTAACGGTCAAGTGCCGACGCTTACGCAGATGCGCACCCAGCGCGACATGCCCAAAAACATTCTCATTCCCGACATCCTCCAAATCGTCAACACGGCGGTGATTCCCCGGCTTGAGGAGCTGGATCTCGCGCGGGACTTCAACGCCCGGCACCTCCAGAAACACTTTGACCACGAAACACTGGTGCCCTTTCCCTACATCGAGGATGTCGATTTTGCCACCATTGCCCGGTTCTCCGAGCATGACGTGGGGCTCCCCGGCGTGGACATCAGCCAGAAGCCGGTGCGGTTCTACCTTTATGGGGCGTTTGCGGCGCACCTCCTTGGCTATGTGGGGATGCCCAAAGACATCGACCAGCAACCCGACGTTCGCTCCTTCACCTACTACCAGCCGGACGTAGAGGGCAAAAACCAGATTGAGCAATCCATGGACGCCTACCTGCGCGGAAAGCCGGGAGCCCGTGTGATCCAAAAGGACGTCAAGGGGCGCATGGAGAGCGAAGTGCGCGTGGACCCGCCCAAGCCGGGGGGCAATGTTTACCTGACTCTGGATGCGCGCGTCCAATACATCGCCGAGCAAGCCCTGCGCCACCCGTCCCTTGGGCGTGCCGCAGCGGTGGTGCTTGACCCGAACAACGGCGATATTCTGGCGATGGTCTCGGTGCCCTCCTTTGACCCGAATATCTTCATCCCGAGCGTCTCCAGCAAGGACTGGAACGTCTTGCTCAAAGACCCGGCGGTGCCTTTGGTCAACCGGGCGGTGAGCGGCTTCCCGCCGGGCTCGACATTCAAGATCGTCACCGCCCTCTCCGGGCTCACCAAGGGGCTCGCCAATGCCCATTTCAACTGCTCCGGTTCCGTGGAATACGGCGGACGCTCCTTTAAGTGCTGGATCGCGGAAAAGGGAGGCTCTCATGGCACGCTGACGATCTCTGACGCCATCAAGGTCTCCTGCAACGCCTTCTTTTACCAATACGGCAATGCGGCGGGCGGCGACACGCTGGAGCGTATCGGCGGCGTGCTGGGGATGGGACGTCGGTATGAGCTGGGGCTGGCGGATGAAAAAGAGGGTTGCATGCCCGGGCCGGTGTGGATGAAATCGCGGCACTCCGGGGAAAACTGGACTTCGGCGCAGACCGCCAATACTTCCATTGGCCAGGGTTATGTGCTTGCCAGTCCGCTCCAAATGGCGGTGGCCTATTCCACAGTCGCCAACGGCGGCATCGCCTACGAACCGCGCCTGGTCAAGACGGTGCTTGAGGCGGATGGGCGTCCTATGCTGGATGAAAACGGGCAGGTCGCCGTGCCGGATCAACCCAAGATTCGCGAGGATTTGCGCACGGAATTCAGCCCCGAGCAGATCGAAATGGTGCGCAAGGGGCTTTGGAATGTCGTGAACGAAACCGGAGGCCCCGGCGGCGGGGGCACCGGCAAGGCGGGTCAGGTTGCGGGAACCGTGGTGGCAGGCAAGACCGGCACCGCCCAGGCGACTGATCGCGGCCAAAAAGAACATATCGCCTGGTTTTGCTGTTTCGCGCCGTATGACAAGCCCAAGTATTGCGTGGTTGTCATGGTGCAGGGGGGCGAACACGGCGGCAGCGTCGCGGCTCCGGTGGCGGCCCGCATCCTTTCGCAAGCGCTTGCCATGGATGCCGGAAAACTCGCCGTGGACCTCAAGCCCCTTGCCCCTGCGCACAACCCTCACCCGTTCGAGATGATCACTGCGCTGCCTCCCTATGGCGCAGAAAGCGGCATTGTCGCCATCACTTCGGACGATCCATCAGACAACACAACCACTGACGAGTCTGCACAAGCGGTTCAAATGGGCGGCGGTAATAACGCCAGCCCGGATATCAAAACCGAAGCGGACGACCAGGGCCGGGTGGCCCGCCGGTCGACCCGCACAACGGCGCCTGCAAACTCCAACCCCCAACCCACACCAACCCTCCGGCGCGCGCAGCCTGCAAAGCAGCCGGAACAACCCCGTAGAAATTTCTTTGAAAGAATCTTCAACTCAAATCGTTAACCCAACCAGGCGGCATCTCTCCAAGAGATCCGCCACTCAACCCCTGTGCCAGTAAAAACCTTCCTCCAAACAACCAGATCCATGATCGATAAAGTCAAACGGATGCTCGGCCTGCGCCGGGAAACCGGCAATAAGCTCATTATTAACTGCGAACGGCTCGAACGCCGCGTCGCCCTGCTGGAAAACGGCCAGCTTGAAGAATACTCCATTGAACGCACCACCGAGCGCAACATCGTCGGCAGCATTTTCAAGGGCCGCGTCAAAAACATCGAGCACGGCCTCAAGGCCATGTTCGTGGACATCGGCTTTGAAAAGAACGCCTTCCTGCACTTCTGGGACGCCATCCCGGCGGCGCTCGACAGCGGCATCGAACAAGTCGAACGCAAGGGCGGCAAAAAGCAGCCCAAGAAGATCACCTCGGCGGACATCCCGAAAATCTACCCCGTCGGCTCCGAAGTGCTGGTGCAAGTGACCAAAGGGCCCATCTCCAACAAAGGCCCCCGCATCACCACCAACATCTCCCTGGCCGGGCGTTACCTCGTCCTCATGCCCTTTAGCGACCAGTGCGGCATCTCGCGCAAGATCGAGGAGCCCAAGGAGCGCGAGCGCTTGCGCAAGATCCTCAAGAAACTTGAGATTCCCGAAGGCATGGGCGTCATCGTGCGCACCGTGGGCGAAGGCCAGCGCGAGCGTTACTTCATCCGCGACTTGAGCCTGCTCGTCGAGCAGTGGGGACGGATTGAGGAGGCGATGAAAGCCAAGCCCGCGCCGAACTGCGTCTTCCAGGAGCCGGACTTGATCGAACGCACCGTGCGCGACTTCCTCACCGACGAGATCGACGCCGTCGTTTGCGACAGCGAAGAGGCGGTAAAGCAAATGGGCGATCTGGTGGGCCAGATCTCCCGGCGCTCAAAAAACCGCGTGCAGCTCTACACGGAACCGACGCCGATCTTTGAAAAATACGGCATCCAGAAACAGATCGACGACGCCTTTCACCGCCAGGTGTGGCTGCCCTGCGGCGGCTACATCGTCATCGACGAAACCGAGGCGCTCATCGCCATCGACGTCAACACCGGACGCAACAAGGGAGCCAAGGATGTCGAGAAAACCATCCTCCAGACAAACCTGGAGGCCGTGGACGAAATCGCGCGCCAGTTGCGCTTGCGCAACATCGGCGGGTTGATCATCGGCGACTTCATCGACATGAAAGGCCGCAAGGATCAGCAAGCCGTCTTTAACCGGATGAAGGAGCACCTGCGGCGCGACAAGGCCAAGACGCACATCCTGCCCATCTCCAACCTCGGGCTCATGGAAATGACCCGGCAGCGCGCCCAGGAGAGCCTGAGCGGCTCCATCTACGAGAACTGCCCCTACTGCCACGGGCGCGGCACGGTGAAGAGCTCCATGACCATGAGCGTGGAACTCCAGCGCACGCTGCACCAGGTGTTACGGAAACATACCGACCTGCACGAGTTCAAAGTCTCCGTCAGCCCCCATCTGCTTGCGCGGTTGCGCAGCGACGACGAGGAGTTGCTGGTGGAGATTGAGCGCCGCTACGCCTGCCGCCTCTCCTTCCGCGCCGATCCCGCGCTGCATCACGAGCAGTTTGTGATCATCGACGTGGCGAGCGGTTCGGAAATGAAGCCGTAAGCAGCGCAGATCATTCCCAAGGGCTTTCCGCATCGAAAGGTGTGGAAAGCCCTTTTTTATTCTAGAGCAATTTACCAAAAACTATAGCCGCGTCTTGGGGCGGCGAAGGCCGTTGCAAACCGTTTGTCCCTTGGGCTGTGTTTACAAACACAGCCGCTGCGGGCCAAGCCGCCTTGCACCAGCCTTCGGCGCTCCCAAGCCACTGGCCACATTTTTTTGTAAAATGCTCTAAAAACGACGAAAGGACTCGCGCAAAGGGACGCAAAGGACGCAAAGACAGAATCTTGGAAGGACAGAACGCAAAAGTGGAGTCACCCCGAAGGAGAGGAACATAAGATTTCTAAGTTTTCTCTTTGCGTCCCTTTGCGTCCCTTTGCGCGAAATTCCATTCCCTTTTTAGGTCTATTGGTTCCGCGCGCCCTCCATGTGCATGTGGCGCGGGGCGATGCCGAAGACCCGCTTGAAGGCGCGCGAGAAATTGTAGGGATCGCTGAAGCCGAGTTCCTGAGCGGTCTGTTTGACCGAGCAAGCGCCGTCTTGCAGCAACTCGACAGCGCGGTTCATTTTCAGGTTTTGAAGATACTGGAAAGGGGTCTGCCGACGGAAGCGCTTGAAGAGGCGGCAGAGGTAGGCGCTGTCCACATGGCAGGCGGCGGCGACTTCCGCCAGCGTGTGCACGCGCAGGTAGTGCTCCTCAATGAACTGCCGGCAGCGTTGATAGGTGGCGACCGCCGCAGTGTTCGCCGGCCCGTAAGGCACGGCGTTGTCGGCAATTTTCATAATGAGATATTGCAGCGCAATCTGGCACATCCGCGCCCGGTTGGCGTGGTCGCTGCGCCCGTGGGCGGTCAGGTCGTCAAACACTGCATGGATCTGGGCCGGGTGCGTCGCCTGGAGGACGGCTCCGGGAAAAATCTGACATTCGCGCAGGAGTTCCGCGCCTCCCTCAAACGCCACAAAATATTTTTCCATCGCGTGATCCGGGCTGGTTCGGATTTGATGTGCGGTTCCCTCTCCATACACAAAGATGGTGCCGGGCCGCAGTTCGTAGAGTTTCCCCTCCAGCGTGAGTGTGCCGACGCCGCGCGCAACAAACTCAATAATAGGCGAGGAGAAGCCCGCCCGGTGCATATCGTAGTCGGAGCGGCAGCGTTCCCAGCCGCCGCTGATCACCGTGATCTGGCGGCGTGCGCCGGGGTTGAGTTCCAGATAAAACCGGTGTGCGTCGGAAACCTGGGCGCTGAAATAATTCGGCTCAAGAGGCATGGGGGAATGTTGGGGCCGGGAATGTGAATTTCCAAGTCAAGAAATGACATGCAATGGTCAAACGGGGCCATTGTCGGCAGTGGCGTGCGGGCGCAGGATTCCCGGCAATGAAAACACCGTTCCCTCTTACCCAAACTTTCCCAAAAGTCGGCATCCGCCCTGCCATTGACGGGCGTCTCGGTGGTGTGCGCGAGTCGCTCGAAGTCCAAACGATGGATCAGGCCAAACGGGCCGCCGCGTTGATCTCCTCCACCCTGCGTTACCCGAATGGCAAGCCGGTGGAATGTGTCATTGCCGACACCTGCATCGGCGGCGTGGCCGAGGCCAACGCTTGCGCGGAGAAATTTGCCAAAGAAAACATCGGCGTCTCCCTCACCGTCACCCCCTGCTGGTGCTACGGCAGCGAGACGATGGACATGAACGCGCAGATCCCGAAAGCCGTCTGGGGCTTCAACGGCACCGAACGTCCCGGCGCGGTTTACCTCGCTGCGGTTCTCGCCGGTCACTCGCAGAAAGGCATCCCGGCGTTCAGCATTTACGGACGCGACGTGCAGGACGGCGGTGACAAGGGCATCCCCGCGGATGTGGAGGCCAAGATTCTCCAATTCGTGCGCGCCGGGATCGCCGTCGCCACATTGAAAGGCAAATCCTACCTTTCCTTGGGCGGCGTCTCCATGGGCATCGCGGGCTCCATCGTCGATCAGCCCTTTTTCGAGGAATACCTCGGCATGCGCGTCGAGTGCAAAGACATGACGGAGTTCCTGCGCCGCATCGACAAGGGAATCTACGACAAGGAAGAATACGAGCGCGCACTGGCCTGGGTGAAAAAGAATTGCAAGGAAGGCAAGGACTACAACGATCCCGCCTCCATCCGCACCCGCGAACACCTCGATGGCGAATGGGAAACCTCCGTGAAGATGGCCCTCATCGCCCGCGACATGATGGTCGGCAATCCCAAGCTCGCTGAAATGGGCTTTGGCGAAGAAGCGCAAGGCCACAACGCCATCGCCTCCGGCTTTCAGGGCCAGCGGCAGTGGACGGACTACCAGCCCAACGGCGACTTCCTCGAAGCCATCCTCAACAGCTCCTTTGACTGGAACGGCATCCGCCCGCCCTTCATCGTTGCCACGGAAAACGACAGCCTCAACGGCGCCTCAATGCTCCTCGGCTACCTGCTCACCAACACCGCGCAAATCTTCGCCGACGTGCGCACGTACTGGAGCCCGGATTCCGTCAAGCGCGTCACCGGCTACCAACTCGAAGGCGCGGCGGCGGGCGGCATCCTGCACCTCATCAACTCCGGCGCGGCCACCCTCGACGGCACAGGCCAGCAATCGCGCGATGGCAAACCGGCCATGAAACCGTTCTGGGAAATCAGCGATGCGGAAGCCAAGGCCTGCCTGGAGGCCACCTCCTGGCATCCCTCCATGAGCGAGTATTTCCGAGGCGGCGGCTGGTCCAGTCGGTTCCTGAGCAAAGGCGGCATGCCCGTCACCATGTGCCGCATCAACTTGATCAAAGGCCTCGGGCCGGCGCTGCAAATCGCGGAAGGTTACTCGGTCGACCTCCCGGAGAACGTCCACAGCATCCTCGATGAGCGCACCAACCCGACGTGGCCCACCACCTGGTTTGCCCCGATCCTCACCGGAGAAGGCGCATTCCGCGACGTCTACAGCGTCATGAACAACTGGGGTGCCAACCACGGTTCCATCAGCTACGGGCACATCGGCGCGGATCTCATCACGCTGGCCTCCATGCTGCGCATCCCGGTTTACATGCACAACGTCGCTCCCGAGCGCGTGTTCCGTCCCAGCACCTGGGCGGCGTTCGGCACGGCCTGCCTGGAGAGCGCCGATTACCGCGCCTGCGAGACCTTCGGCCCGCTTTACAAGTAAGAGCCCGGAGCGCAAGCAGCCCGCATCGGACTGCGTTTCGGCATCGACAGGGAGTGTCGTTTCCAGCCATAGTTTGCTTTATATGTTTCACGATCCGGAAAGAACGATTGAATTCGAGTTTGTTCGAGCCACCGAAAACGCGGCCCTCAATGCGATGCATTGGATTGGGCGCGGGGACAAGGAGGCGGCCGATGCGGCGGCGTGCGACGCGATTTATGGCGTCTTCGATCTGGTGGATATTTGCGGCGAAGTGGTGATCGGGGAGGGCATCAAGGATGAAGCGCCGGGGATATTCCTTGGCGACCGCCTCGGCACATGGAAAAACGGCGCACCCCGTTTCGACATCGCCCTTGACCCCATCGACGGCACCACCAACATCTCCAAGGGGATGGCCAATTCGATCTCCGTGATCGCCGCCTCGCAGACGGACGAGGGGAAATCGCCGATGCGCAACATCCCGAGCTTCTACAGCCACAAAATCGCCTATGGCCCGCGTGTCAAAGCCATGGTGGATGCGGAAAAGATGGGCCATTCGCTTCTCGACGCGCCGCTCAGCGAAACACTGATGCTGCTGCGTTGTGCGCTCGGCAAACGCATGGCGGAGATCGTCGTGCAAGTCATGGATCGTCCGCGCAATCAAATCCTTGTGGACATGGTTCGCAAATCCGGAGCCAGCCTGCGGATGATTGCAGATGGCGACATCACGGCGGCGCTCGCACCCTCGTTGCCGGACTCCGGCATCGATCTGTACGTCGGCATTGGCGGCTCGCCCGAGGGCGTGCTCACGGCCAATGCGCTCCGTGCACTGGGTGGCGACATCCAGATGCGCATGTGGTTCCGCAACGACGCGGAAAAAGCGGAGCTTGGCGCGGGGCTCACGGAGCAGGAAATCCAGCAGGTTTTCAACGCCGAGGAAATCGTTCCCGGCGACAGCGCGATCTTTTGCGCCACCGGCGTCACCGACAGCTCGCTGCTGCCGGGGGTGAAGCTCATCGGCAAAACCGCCATCACGCATTCCATCCTTATGCGGGCTCGCAGCAAGACGGTGCGCCGCATCCAGGCCACCCACGATCTCGACCGCAAGACGGTTCACCTGCGCAGCTTGCAGAAGGACAAGCCGATTTAGAGCATCTCCACGCTGGCCACAGCCATGGCGGCAATGCCTTCCTTGCGGCCAATGGAGCCGAGGCGTTCATTGGTGGTGGCTTTGATGCCGACGCGCCTTGGGTCGATGCCCAAGGCTGCCGCCAGGTTCTCGCGCATGGCGGCGAGATGGGGGGCGATTTTAGGGGCTTCGGAGAGGAGGGTGGAGTCGATGTTGACGATGCGACCGCCTTGCTCCGCGACGAGCTGCGCACTGCGGCGCACAATCTCCAGGCTGCTGATGCCGCGAATGGACTCGTCGGTGTTGGGAAAATGGTGGCCGATGTCCGCTTCGCCGATGGCTCCCAGGACGGCGTCGGCGATGGCGTGGCAGAGCACGTCGGCGTCCGAGTGACCGTCGAGCCCCACGGGATGGGCGATTTCAACGCCCCCGAGGATGAGCTTGCGCTGCGCTTCAGGCCGGGCGAAAGCGTGGATGTCGTAACCGATGCCAACGAGGTTCATAGTCTGTTGATTATCTGAAATGCAGCAGATTAAAACGCGTTTAATCCACGTTCAAATCAATGACGCCGTTGGAGGCGAGAACCGCGATTTTGTCCGCGTGCTCCGGGTGCGGCTTGGTTTCGCACTTGCCTCCGGCGGCTTCCACCAGGAGTTGCCCTGCGGCGATGTCCCAGAGGCTTACGCTGGATTCGATGTAGGCGTCGAGCCGTCCGCTGGCGACGTAGGCGAGATCGAGCGCGGCGCTGCCCATCAGGCGGCATTTGCGGGCGCGGTAGACCATTTTTTCAAAGAGGGGGAGCCCGGCGTCGATGGTGGATTTGGCTTTGGCGAAGCCGACGGAAAGCACGGCGTCGGCAAGCTTGGTGCGGGGGCTGACGTGAATCGGTTTCCCATTCAGCAGGGCGGGGCCGCCTGCGGTGACTTCCCAGAGTTCGTCGCGCATCGGGTCAAGGATGACGCCGAGGATGATCTCGCCTTCCTTGCGCAGGGCGATGGAAATGCAGAAATGGGGGATGCCGTAGAAGTAGTTCACGGTGCCGTCGATGGGGTCGACGATCCACTGATAAGGGCTCTCCTGGTTGCCTGCGATACCTTCCTCCCCATAAATGGCGTGCTCAGGGTAGCGCTCCAGAAGGATGCCCGTGATGAGTTCCTGGGAACGGACATCCAGGTCGAGCTTGATGTCGTGGGCTTCGAAGACGTTGACATCCAGAGCCTGGCCAAAATTTTCTTTTAGGAGGACACCCGCAGCGCGTGCCGCTTCAATGGCGGTTTTGAGAAAGTTGATCATACCGGATGCTTTGTTATCAGAGCAGCTCTGGTATGGGCAACTGGAATTCCTTAAATCATCCGTTCCAAAAACTCGCGACCGTTGAAGGGCTCGAGCTGGTCGAGCTTTTCGCCGGTGCCGATGAAGCGGGTGGGCAGGCCGAGTTCGTTCTGGATGGCAATGACCGTGCCGCCTTTGCCGCTGCCGTCGAGCTTGGTGACAATGACGCCAGTGAGGCCGATGGCTTGGTGAAATTCGCGGGCTTGCTGGAGGGCGTTGCTGCCGGTGGTGGCATCCACGACGATCCAGATTTCATGCGGCGCCTCCGGGTCGTGCTTGGCGAGCGTCTTTTTGATCTTGGTCAGCTCGGCCATCAAGTTGGACTTGGTGTGCAGGCGGCCCGCCGTGTCGCAGATGAGGAACTCCGTGTTCTTGCGCTCTGCGGCGGTGTAGGCGTCGTAGCAGAGGGCGGCGGGATCGGCATTGTATTGCCCCTTGATCATTTCCACGCCAATGCGCTCCGCCCACACGCCGAGTTGCTCGATGGCTGCGGCGCGGAAGGTGTCCGCCGCCGTCAGCATGACGCTGTGGCGTTTGGATTTGAGGTAATGCGCGAGTTTTGCCGTGGTGGTAGTCTTGCCGGTGCCGTTGACGCCGACCATCAGGATCACCTTCGGCTTGGAGGGGAGGGGACGCAGCGGAGGATTCTCAAAGGGGAGGACTTTGGCGATCTCCGCGCGGGTGACTTCCACGATGTCCCGCGCAGTGATATTCTCGCGGGGCTGGAGCGCCTTGAGGATTTTCAGCGACATCGGCACTCCGAGATCCGCCCGGATGAGCGTTTCCTCCAGTTCATCCCAATCCACCGGTTTTCCGGTGAATTTTTCGACAATCGATTTGAAGAATCCGAAGGCCATGGAACTGGCTATTCCGTTTTCGCCGCCCGTGCAGGCCGGTTGAGTTCCCCTCGGATGCGATCCAGGACGCCGTTGACAAAGCGGCCGGATTCATCGGAACCGAAACGTTTGGCGATCTCGATGGCTTCGTTGATGGAAACAACGGGCGGCACATCGGGGCAAAACAGCATTTCGAAGATGGCGATGCGCAGGATGTTGCGATCCACGGCGGCAATGCGGTGGAGGTCGTAATTGGACGCCGCCTGGCGGATGCGCTCGTCGATGTCCGCCTGATGGGCGAGAACGCCTTGGGCGATATCCATGCCAAACGTGCGCACTTTGCTGTTTGCCGGACGCAGTTCCCAAAACGCTTCAAGGGTTTCGGTGCTGGCGCCCGCATTCAGGTCGCGTTGATAAAGAAATTGTACGGCGGCTTCCCGGCCTTCTCTGCGTGCTCCCATACGGTGGTCTAGTTGGAGGTCTTCTTTACTTCGTTCATTGCCTCGGCAACTTGCATCGCGGCGCGGGCGGCTTCCACCCCCCGGTTTTGCGTTGTTCCCAAGGTGCGTGTGCGCGCCTGCTCTTCGTTTTCAACCAGGAGAACCTCGTGAATCACCGGGATGCGAAAGCGCAGGGCGATGTTTTGGAGGGAGTCGGTGATGGCGCGGGCAATGAGGTCGGCATGCGCCGTTTCGCCCTTGATGATCACGCCCAGGGCGATGATGGCATCGAATCCGCCTTTGGCGGCCACTTCCTGGAGCACCACGGGGATTTCAAACGCTCCGGGCACTTCCACGAGGGTGACGGTGGATTTGGGAGAGAGGATTTCCAGTTCGTCCTGCACGGAGCTGACGAGGCCTTTGACATACTCCGGGTTATACTGGCTGGCGACAATGGCAAAGGTGCGTCGCGAGGTAAAGGTGTTGCGAGGACGCTGTGGAGTGATGTTCGACATAGGAAAGCGGGGAGTGTACTGGACGGGCGGAAATGTGCAATGGCTATTGCGCGACTGGAAAAGAGAAGAGGATCA
>SESC01000142.1_pt1 | contig 29813 bp, 17 predicted proteins | sample 3171431 | NCBI WGS metagenome assembly SESC01 (sample SAMN06051868, study PRJNA518727) | freshwater metagenome | biome: subpolar coniferous forest; feature: holomictic lake; material: water; isolation source: holomictic Lake 227, 8 m depth | place: Canada: near Kenora, Ontario | collected... | reverse complement strand
CGCTCCGCCAGGAAGGCCAGCAGGTCGTGCACCACATCCGATTTTTCCAGCTCGGCGATGAAGTTGCCAGCCTCGTCTTTGGGCAGGCAGGCATCCACCAGGGCCCCGATCTCGGCGAGCTTGCCGTCGGCGTATAGCTGCTCTAGCTCCGTCCCCAGGCGGGCGCGCTCGGGCGCGGGGGTGGTGAAGGAGATGCGGCGGATGGGAAGGCGTTCTACATACTGAGTTAAGAATCGGTAGTGTTTGCCACCCCGCATTGTTGGAGACTGCTGGATCAAAGAATAGAATAAAAATTTTGAGTTTAATAATGATAATAAAAAATACATTGATACCATTGCATCATCCTTTAGAACGATGCAATAACACGTCTTTAGGCAAGCAAGTTCTCCGCCCAAATCTATAGTAAAAGTTGGCTTACTAGCGATTTCCGCATACATGATTTTTGGCGCAAATATGAATGGACTTGGATTCCATATTTCATAAAATTCTTTCCCTGCGGAGGCAATCGTCTCGCCCCAAAATCTTCTCTTAAGAAGTTCCGATTTAAAGGCTGACAGATATTCCAATGCTTTAGGATAGAGCTGTAAGTCGATGAGTTCAAGATTAACACCGTTAATTTTATAAGGGTAGATAAGGTACTTCTGAGGCAGAGGATATGTATAAGGTTCGAGATCCGCTCCATCTACAATGGGTTTTAAGAGTTCATTCTCTACAATAAAATTATTTTGCGATACAAAAATTTCTTTGGCTCCGGTATAAATGCCTTGTCCAATCTGCTGAGTCAGATTGCCTAATGGAATTATAATATTATCACGATTGATACTATCTCCATTTGATGATGATATTTTCCCGTTCTGGAAATCCTCGTTAGAAATTGAGACAAATTGTGCCGCAAAAATATCACCGATTTTGGGGGTTTTCGGTTTTACTTTTGCAGCTTTAACATCCGATTCAATCGTGGACGGATGGCCAATCACAATGCATGGGTATGTAGTAGCACCTTTGAAAACATCATTGCTTGCAAATTCGATTAAATTCCAGCTGATTCTGCTGTTAAGCATTACCTTTCTTAAGGATTCACCATACTGGCTCCTTAGGAATCGATTTGGAATAATCATGCCAAATTCAAACGATGAAAGTGGAATTGCTCTTTCAACAAATACAACGTAAATATCATACTTTCCCCTCGCTGATTTATAAAATTGCCTGAAATAATTACGGTCATCTCCGGAAAGCCCAAATAAATTGATCCAAGGCGGGTTCCCAATCACCACATCGAATCCCCGTTTCTCCCCCCGGAACGCCTCCGGAAACTCCAGCTCCCAGTGGAAGAACCGCTTCTCTCGCCCCAGCGCCTGCGCCCGTGTGAACCACTCCCGCTCTCGCAGTCCGGCCCAGTCTGGATACTTCTCCGGGCTGAGGTGGTTTTGCAGCTCGTAGTAATCGTCATCGTTAACTTTGTTGCCGAAAAAGGTGGACAGCCAGACGTTGGAAAGCTCGTTCAGCCTGCGGGAGAGCTCCGATTCCTTGATCTGCCGGAACTGATCCTCCTTCCACTTGACCATTCTTAAATTGTCGTCCGGCAGAGCGGCCATGAGGCTGTACCTTTTGAGCAGCCCTTCCGTGTGGCTCTTCAGCCCAAAGCTCCAGAGCGGCGTCTGCTCCTTCTCTCCGCCCGGCAAGGTGGCAAGCTTGTCCAGCTCCGCGCCGATGAGGCTGTTTCCGCATCTCAAGTGGTGGTCCAAGAAGCTCAGCGGCTTGTTGGAGGCAACTGTTGTCAGCCACAACGATAATTTGGCCAGCTCCACGGCCATGGGGTTAAGGTCCACGCCGTAGATGCAGTTGCGGACGACTTCCCGGCGCGCCCAATGAATGTCGTTCTCCGCAATGTCTTCAGATTCCAGGTCCTCATGTCTGGCTATCTCTTTGGCATGAATTATCTCCCTGGCAATGTAATCCGTAGCCTCGACCAGGAAATGACCGGACCCCATGGCCGGATCGAGAACCTTTATGGAAAGCAGCTTCTTGAGAAGATCCTTGCGCAGGTCCTCAGACCAAATGGCTTCCCACATCATCGGATCTATCAGCGGTGCAAGTGTGTTTTTCACCAGGTGCTTCACGATATATTCCGGTGTATAGAAGGATCCTGTGGCCTTTCTCTCCCCCTTATCTGTCACCAAATATAGGCCGCCCGCCTCAACGCTGTCTGTGAATTTCTTGCCGGCTTCGCTCGCCGGCAACCAGACCTCTTTGCCTTTTTCTTTGACGGCCACCATTGGCACCTCAGCCAGGTGCAGCTTGTACTCAAGAATGCCTTCATAGATCGATCCCAGATGGCGAATATCCAGGGACGAATAATCAACGAAGACCATTTTCCCCTCGCCTGGGGAGCGAGCCAGAAGGTCAATGGCCTCTGCCAGATATGAGTTTCCTATCTTCTTTTGAGAGAGAAAAGTATTTTTCGAGGGATCGAAGAGCCCGCCATTGTATGCCGGTATGTAAAATTCATCTTTAGGATAACCGAAGGCTTCACTACCATCGTTTATGAGACGAAACAGGTCCTTTAATCCTTCCCAGTAAGTAGATCTGACCGCCAGCATAGTCTCGCCCTGATCCATCTTTTCTGAGATTTCTTCCTTAAGCTTGCGTAGACTCATTTCCTGGTAGTGTTTGTTGTCGGTGTTGAGGAGCTTCCTGCTCTCTGCATAGAAGATGAAAAGCATTCGGTAGAGCAGGCGCATGGAGTTGTCCTGCACATCTCTTATGTCTTCCAATGCATGGGACAGCAAGTTCGATTGCTCTGCAAAAAAGCCAACAGCGAGGACCTTCATCGCTTTATAGACATTCTCTTGCAGATCATTTCCAATCTTCTGGGCGTATGCCGCGCTCTCCTCTCTGACTCGATCCAGGAAAGACGAACCGAGCGGAACCTGGGGAAAGGCTTCCAGCCGAAAGAAGAGATAAAAATACTTGAATAGAGTGATATCGCCACTCTCCTCGATCCTGTTGATCAGCTCAGGGAGGTTTACCTCATAATAGCAGTCCATCTTGACGCTGGTGTCTTCGTGGTAAAGCCTCCACATTCTCCCGTTGGTGAGAATCGCCCACTTCGCAGGGGTTGCTCGCAGATAGTTGTCAATCTGATAGCTTGGGTTGGCCATGTCTCTCTGAGCTTTCCCCTGGCGGCTCTTGTCCAAGGCTACATTCCACGCTTTTGCATCCCCTACGACAACGGCCTTTTTATAGAAACCTTCTGAGTCTTTCTTGTGGGAATAAGCCTCATCTAGCGTCGATTTATCTGGAAAGAAGGCATAGTCGGGTTTCAGGGGGTCATGATGCACGCTTTCTTGAACCCCGTAATGATGACCAAGTTTGTCAAACACCGGCCTGATCAAATTGTGCTCCAGATCAGCCTCAACGTACCTTTCGAGATTTTTCCCTTTCCGCTCGAAGATCTCTTTTATTTGCAAGAATGTTTCACGGAGATGAGCATCATCATTCCATTCTGGAACCTTCTGGATCATATTCTCTATGTAATGATTTGAAAAAAGGCCGCTATTATTAAACACGTCCCCCGTATTGATTATCTCCGCAGATGCCGCCAAATATTTCTCCCTCGGATAGGCTCAACCATTGCTCACACGAAAAAGCTTGCGGAGGAAAATGCATGCCGCCAATTCAGGCAACAATTTCTCGGAGCATCATCCCCACCTTGAGCTTGATGTCGGGAATCTCGTTATTGACAACATCCCAGACGATCTCCCACTTCACCTCGTTGCCCAAAGAGGCCCCATCCTTTAGGGTGGGGAGGAATTGGACGGTCTCGTTTCGTAGGTAGTTATTTATACTCATAGAACTATATCCTCAATACAATGATGCAAACGCTTATGGTCAAGGTTGAAACTACGTTGGAGCAAGCCGAAGTTCTCCATAAGACTATGCATCAGTTTAACGCAGCTTGCAATGACATAGCCAATACTGCTTTTGATATGCATCTTGCCAACAAAATTGAATTGCAGAAAACTGTCTATTATCCGATCAGAGAACGATATAGCTTGTCTGCTCAGATGGCCGTTAGAGCCATTTCCAAGACAGTGGAGGCTTATAAGAGAGATAAGTCCATCAAGCCTACTTTTGATATTGATGGAGCTATGCCCTATGACCAACGTATTTTGAGTTGGAAAGGGCTTGATAGAGTATCTTTGCTTACCTTGGAAGGTAGGCTTATTTTGCCGGTTCGGATTTGCAAATACCACGCTCCAAAGATGATTCAACCAAGAGGACAGGTAGATTTGATTTTCAAGGATAATGCGTTCTATTTGGCTGTTGTTGTCGATGCTCCGAAAGAGTATCCTATTAATCCAATTGATGTTCTTGGTATCGATCTTGGAGTCAAGAACATCGCAGTTGATTCCACTGGAGAAGTTTTCTCTGGTAATGCTATTGAAAAAACTAGGATCAAAATCGATGTTATCAAAGCCGATCTTCAGAGTTGCGGTACTCCAAATGCAAAAAGACATCTCAAGAAGATTGGAACGCGTGAATCCCGATTTAGACGTGATACTAATCATTGCATCTCCAAAAAGATGGTTGCGAAGGCCAAAGACACTTCTTCTATTATCGCCCTTGAAGATCTTAAGGGGATTCGGAAGAGCATGACGGTTAAAAGAGCCGAGAGACGCAAAAATTATTCTTGGGGATTTGATCAGCTTAGGCAGTTTATCAGCTACAAGGCAGCTATTGCTGGTGTGCCGGTTGCTTACATTGATCCTGCCTATACCTCTCAAGAATGTAGCTCCTGTCATCATATCTCCAAATCCAATCGTCCTACAAGGGAGGATTTTGTTTGTAGTAGCTGCGGCTTCTCTCTACCGGCTGACTACAATGCCGCTCTGAATATCAGAGCAAGGGTAGCTGTCAACATGCCCATCGCAGCCCGACTTTTTGCGGAGCCGCAAGCCACGTCCTTTAGGGCGTGGTAGTTGACTCCAAAATAGTGATGGATTAGCTTATCTCGAAGTCCTGCAATCTTTCGCCACTCAATGCCGGGATGTTTCTCCCTGAATTAGGTCTTTAAAATCGATACCGTCACTGCTCCCCTCTAGAAAGTTGATCTCGTCCAGGATGTGCTTCAAAAAGACGGAGTCATCCTTGGTCAGCCCAGACCACCTCTTTTTTTACGTATGGCGCAATATAAGGGCTCAGGGAGTCAGGCGTGACCAGTTCCACTCTCCTAGCAAAGAGGTCTTCAAGGAAGAAGGATAGTTTCATAAAGTTATCGAAGGTCGGCTCTTCAAATTCCACCATTATATCTACATCACTGGTACCTTTTTCATCCCCACGAGCAAAGGAGCCGAACAGGCCGATCCTTTTGACATGAAATCTCTTTTTTATCTCCTGCTCATCCCGTCTCAAGATATCAATGATTTTCATAATTGGATCCTGTAATAATCTGCAGACAAAGAATAAAAATCTGCCTCTCTTGGCTTCAAAATTGAATGCAAAAGTTTGCGGTTAGTACTCATCAATTGGTAAAAAATGAAATAATCAAGAAATCAAGAACCTCAAAAGCGAAAAGAGAAAAACAAAAAGATCGGCCCTCGCTTCAGGCCGTCTTCATCCCGGCCGCTTCCTCCAGTCCCAGCTCTTTGATGGACTCATCTCTCATCTTGAACTTCTGGATCTTGCCGCTCACGGTCATGGGGAAGTCATCCACGAACTTGATGTACCTGGGAACTTTGAAGTGCGCGACCCTTCCCTTGCAAAAAGCCTTGATCTCCTCCGCACTGGCAAAGGCGCCCTTCTTGAGCTTGATCCAGGCCATGATCTCCTCGCCGTACTTTTTATCGGGCACACCAATGACCTGCACATCGCTTATGGCCGGATGAGTGTACAAAAACTCCTCAATCTCTCGCGGGTAGATGTTCTCTCCGCCCCGGATGACCATGTCCTTGAGCCGGCCCGTGATCTTGCAGTAGTCCTCATCGTCCAGAGTGCCCAGGTCGCCGGTGTGCAGCCATCCTTCCTTGTCCACGCACTGGTCGGTGGCCACCGGATTGTTGTAGTAGCAGCGCATGATCATGTAGCCGCGAGCGCATATCTCGCCCGTCTCCCCGCGGGGGACTATCTTGCCCGTCTTGGGGTCCACGATCTTCATCTCGGTATGCGGCATGGGCCTGCCGATGGTCGAGACCCTCTGCTCCATGGAATCATCGGTGGAGGACATGGTGATGCCGGGCGAGGCCTCCGTCTGGCCGTAGGTGATCACCACCTCTCGCATATTCATGAGGGTGCTCACCTTCTTCATGAACTCAATGGGGCAGGGAGACCCAGCCATGATTCCCGTTCGCAAGCTGGAGAAATCGTATTTGGAAAAATCGGGGTGCTCTAGCTCCGCGATGAACATGGTGGGCACTCCGTGTACCGCAGTGCAGCGCTCCTTCTCGATAGCCGACATGACCAAGACGGGATCGAAGTACTCGGCAGGCAGCACCATTGCCGCCCCGTGCGTCATGCAGGCCAAATTGGAGAGCACCATGCCAAAGCAATGGTAAAAGGGGACCGGTATGCAAAGCCGGTCAGTGTCCGTAAACTTCATGCACTCGCCGATGAAGTAGCCGTTGTTCAAGATGTTATGGTGCGTGAGAACCACGCCCTTCGGGAAACCGGTTGTGCCCGAGGTGTACTGAATGTTAATGGGATCATCAAAGTCCAGGCTCTCTTCCCTCTCCTGCAAAATCTCATCCGGCACCTCATCTCCCTTTTTCATCACATCATCCCAGGACCACATGCCCGGCTGCTTCTCGCCCCGGATCACCACTGCCGTCCGCAGGAATGGCAGCTTCTCGGAGTGAATCATGCCCGGCTGAGCCGTCCTGGCCTCGGGACAGACCGCGTAGAGCATCTGCACGTAGTCCGAGCTTTTGAAGTGGTCCATGAGCAGCAGGGCCTGTGCCTCCGACTGGCGCAGAGCATACTCCAGTTCGTGCGTCCGGTAGGCAGGGTTGATGTTCACCATGATGATGCCCGCTTTTGCCGTAGCGAACTGGGTGATGATCCATTCCGCCAGGTTTGTGGCCCATATCGCGAGGCGGTCGCCCTTCTTGAGGCCCAGAGCGATGAAACCCTTCGCGGCGCGGTCCAGCTCCTTTTGCAGTTCGCGATAGGTGTATCGCGTTCCCTGGTGGATGGATACAATTGCGTCGTTCTCAGGGTATTTTTCCGCTATTTCATCGAACATATCGCCGATGGTCTTTCCAATAAGCGGTTTCTCCGAGCCGCGAAAAGCATAGCTGTGCGAGACTTTGCCTGGCATGAAGTTGCCTTTCAATCGCTAAGGGGATATAACAGTATCTTAAGGCAGGTTTAGAAAATGTGGAATTAATGCGATAGATTCCTAGCCGTTTTGACCGACAGGTATATAATCTAGATTGATGTTCTAGGGAAGGTTACATTTTCGTCGATTCAAAGAGATTTGTTGAGATGTTTTTTGTAGCAAGTTCGATTCTTTGAATCGATCCAAAAGGTACGTGAATTAAATGTTTGAGAGAAAATATGAAAACAGCGGTAGCGGCAGCAGCGGCGGCTACAATAGTGGTCCCAGAGAAATGACAGACGTAACTTGCTCAGAATGCGGCAAGCAAACCCAGGTTCCCTTCAAGCCGGACGGATCCAGGCCGGTTTACTGCAGCGAGTGCTACCAGAAGCACAGACCTGCCAGGTCACCCGGAAGATATTAAACCTATTTGATTTGATCTATCTGTTTTAGCCATGAATCGGCTATGTGGGGCTACATCCTGCCCTGCAGATTTCAACTTTTTGGCGTATTACAGCTTTGTCTCAGAGAACGCTCTTCTGAAAGCATTTGGCCGGGCGAAGCTAATGCAAAATATATCGAGACCTTTGTGGGGAACGAAAAAGGAGCAAGAGTCTCGACGGAAAAACGCGAAGCAAAATTGCTGCCCAAGGATTATAAATAGCTGAGGCTAATTCTAATTTATAAATGCCGTAAATCAAAATAAGGAGCCGAAATGACCTGTGATCTTTGTACTAGAGCACCGGTGGGTGCATGCGTGGGCGAGACGTTCTGCTCGTCTCTCCATTTAACGGACGAGGACGCCTGTGGGCTGGCGGCCGAAATATGCCTATCCTGGTGGCAGAAGAGAGATGACGAGACTGCGATTGATGATCTGCTCTGGGAGATGTCGGAGAATCGAATTGATGAGCTGGCTTGTGATCCCAAGAAGGCCAGGGCGTATTTGGCTGAGAGGAGTTTAGAGCGCTGATCCGGCTCTTGGCTCCTGTATTATTATTCTATTTCCTATCAGAATAAGGTCAATGTAGTTTTTTGCATTTCTCATCGTAACTATATTTTATGTATCCAAAAAATTTAGGTACCAAAATCTTATTATGCAATGCGACAGAAATGGGAGGCAACCGATATTCAACCATAGTACAGCTAACCCAGGTGTCAAGAATTGATTCTAAGCCAAAATCAAGTTCATAGGACAATAAACCGTATCAAGGCACGCCTTGATAATAATGCCTTCCTAAGCCAATACAGTTCTGAGCAGCCGCTACGATCGGAGCTGTTCAGCACCGATCAACTGGTGCGGCATGCTGAGGCGCTGGCAGAACAGCATGAGGTTGATCCAATACCCGGCAAGGACAGGCTTTTGCCAAGGCTGGCTGAGAACGAGGTAATCCTGCTGCAGGCATACGAGCTGCTAACAGAGGCCGCGGCATCGAATCTTCGGATTCCACCAGCTTCCGTGTGGCTGCTCGACAACTTCTACAAGATAGAAGAGCAGATTCGCTTGGCCAAGCGGCATCTGCCGAAAGGTTACAGCAAAGAGCTGCCGCATTTGCAGAGAGGGCCCCTGGCCGGCTACCCGCGCATTTATGACCTTGTCAGGGAGCTGCTCCTTCATACCGATGGTCGGGTGGATGCAGAAAGCCTAAAAAGCATTGTGGATGCTTATCAGACGATCACTGTGCTTAACCTGGGGGAGCTTTGGGCTGTTGCCATCATGCTCCGTCTGGCGTTGATTGAGAATATGCGGTGCATCTCTTTGCGAATCGCCAAGAGCAGGATTGACCGCAACCTGGCAGGTTACTGGGCAGATCAGGTCATTCTGGCGGCAGAGACAAAATCAAAGAGCATGATCGTTGTGGTGGCTGATCTGGCCGGTTTCGACCCACCAATGTCCAGTGCATTTGTTGCTGAATTTGCCCGAAGGTTGGAAGGACAGGGCCATGCTCTGGCTCTACCGTTATTATGGATTGAAGAGCGTCTATCTGAAAAAGGAAAGACCATCGGGCATATGGTCCAGGAGGATATTCAGCAAGAAGCGGCAGATAAGATCTCCATAAGCAACAGCATTGGAAGCTTTCGTTTTCTTGAGTCCATGGACTGGAGGAAGTTTGTAGAGGGGACGAGTGCGGTCGAGAAGGCACTGCACCTGGATCCAGTTGGTACATATAGCCGGATGGACTTCGCCACTCGGGACCGTTACCGCCACACAGTTGAGAGGATCGCAAGGTACAGCTTGCATTCTGAGGAAGAGATCGCACTTTTGGCGGTAAAACTAGCCCAGGAGAGTGTTGAGTCGAAGGGCAGCGAAGATCGAAGTGCACACGTCGGGTTCTACCTGATAGATAAAGGGCTACCCGAGCTTGAAAGGACTGCCGGGATGAGCCTGTCGCTGATGGAGTCACTTAGCAGGACTATTTACCAGTTCCCTCTTCTCTGTTACCTCGGCGCGATAACGCTGGTTACAGCCCTTACCACCGCCACAGTACTGGGCCAGGCTCATGGGCTTGGATCGGGCGGATGGATGCTGGTCTTGGCTTCCATCTTCCTGGTGATCTGCATAAGCAGTCCTGCAGTCGGCCTGGTGAACTGGCTGGCGACCATGCTTGTCATGCCTCATGCTCTCCCCAGAATGGACTTCTCTTCAGGCATTCCAGAAGAGCAGCGAACACTGGTGGTGGTACCATCTGTTCTGACCAGCCCGGAAAAAGTTATTGATCTGCTGGAGGCTCTGGAGGTTCGATACCTGGCAAACCGGGATATAAACCTCCACTTCGGCCTTCTGACGGATCTTTGCGATGCCGAGCAGGAGGTCGTGCCTGAGGATGAGCATCTGCTAATCATGGCTCGTCAGGGAGTCGAGGCTCTGAATGAAAAGTACCCTGATGATATCTTCTTTCTCTTCCCCCGCCAGCGCATGTGTGACCCTAAGGAGGAGATCTGGAGGGGCTACGAGCGAAAAAGGGGCATACTCGGGGAGCTTAATTCTCTCTTACGAGGCGGATCTGAAAATAGCTTCTCCATAATTACAGGAGACGTATCGATCCTGCCCGGGATGAAGTACGTCATCACAGTTGACGAAGATACCAGGATGCCCTATGACTCTGCCCGGCGGCTGGTGGAGACCATAGCTCACCCTCTCAACTGTCCCAGGTTCGATGAGCATAAGCAATATGTCGCGGAGGGCTACAGCATACTCCATCCTCGACTGAGCTCAGGCATGCCTGAGGCAGACCGATCGAGGTTTGTGAGGCTCTTTGGAGGCGAGCCTGGAATTGATCCGTACACCCGCGAGGTCTCGGATGTCTACCAGGACATTTTCGGAGAAGGCTCCTTTACCGGCAAGGGAATCTACGATGTTGATGCCTTCTCGCAGTCTCTGGGTGGACGCTTTCCAGATAACCGGATCCTGAGTCATGATCTTCTGGAGGGTAGCTATGCCAGAGCGGCACTGGTCAGCGATGTGCAATTCTATGAGGACTATCCCTACCGCTACACCACTGACGTAGGCAGAAGGCACAGATGGATCAGGGGAGACTGGCAGATTGCAAGTTGGCTGCTCATGCGCGTGCCGGGGCCCGGTGGCATGGTCATGGATAACCCTATCTCAGGATTATCCCGGTGGAAGATCCTCGACAACCTTCGGCGCAGCCTGGTGAACCCGGCCCAGATTTTGCTTTTGTTATTGGCATGGTTGCTGCTGCTCCAGCCGAGCTTTTGGACCGCGGTGGTTGTAGGAGCGGTCCTGGCTCCATCGGTTCTAGCTTGCATCCGGGTGATCCTTAACAAGTCTGCCGAGCTGCCCCTGGATCAGCACCTGTATTCTGCCGGGAGAGCAATTGTCAGATACCTGGCCCAGGCAGGGCTCAGCCTGACCTTCCTGCCGTATGAGGCCTTCTTCAGCCTGGATGCAGTTTTACGCGCCGGATGGAGAATGTTATTCACCCATAAGCTGCTGCTGGAATGGAACTCTTCGAGCAGCTCCAAGAGCAATGGAAAGAGTGATCTGGCGGGAATCTACCAGTCGATGTGGATAGCCCCGGCAGTAGCCATTGCCATGGCCTCTTATCTTTCGTTTTGGCGTCCTGATGTTCTGTACGTCGTCTGGCCGCTGCTGGTATCTTGGAGCCTCGCACCTGCTGTTGCCTGGTGGATCAGCCTGCCCCTTGACACACCCAAGGCAAAACTTGACGAGGATCAGACGATCTTCCTGCGCAAGCTTTCTCGGAAGACATGGAAGTTCTTCGAGACATTCGTGGGGCCCATAAGCCACTGGCTTCCGCCGGACAACTATCAGGAGAACCCGCGTTCTGTGGTTGCCAACGGCACATCGCCCACGAATATGGGATTGTCGCTGTTGGCAAACCTGGCGGCATATGACTTTGGCTATATCTCCGCAGGTAAGCTGATAGAGCGCACTGCTGGATCCCTTCAGACCATGAAATTGCTGGAACGGTTCCAGGGCCACTTTTACAATTGGTACGATATTACGCTGCTAGAGCCAATGCAGCCCAAGTACATCTCAACTGTGGATAGCGGAAACCTGGCAGGCCATTTGCTGACTCTAGAGCAGGGGCTATTGGAGCTTCCTGATCAGAAGATTCTGGCTCACCAGGTCTTTGACGGTCTTACGGATACGTTGTTTATTATTTTGGATAATTCTGAGAAGAAAATCATGCCTATGCAGGTGCAGGACCAGATCCGTCAGTTCAAGAATGAGCTTTTGTCGCCTCCTTCTACCCTTTTGGCTGCCTGGATGCTGCTGGACAAACAAGCAAGAGCAGTAACAGGGATAATAGATAGCCTGGGCCCAAATGTAGATGAGAGTGTGAAGTCATGGCTCCAGGCGTATGAGTTGCAGATCCGGGACCATTCAGACGACTTGATGCAAACAGCTCCATGGCTAATGTTGCCTCTATGGGTAATAATCCATCCTATCAAGGAGGATGTCTTGACTCCAAACTTCGCCGAAGAGGCAAGAAGGATGGACGAACTGCATACAAAACTGCTCAAGCTTGACAGCATTCCATCTCTGCAGGAAGTGCCAAAGATGGCTATGAAGCTCAAGCCTATGATTGACGAGATCCTTAGCAGCCTGCAGAGCGGGGAGGAGAGAGAATGGCTCCTTTCGCTCAAGCAAATGATCACACAGGCAGGCGAAAGAGCCGCCCAAAGGATTACCTCCATCGAGAAGCTTGCGCATGACTGCGGCGAGCTTGCTGAAATAAGATACGACCTCCTCTTCGATAAGTCACGTCGGCTTCTTGCCGTAGGATACAACGTCGATGACCTGAGACGTGATGAGAGCTGCTATGATCTGCTGGCATCCGAAGCCAGGCTATCCAGCTTCGTCGCCATCGCCCAAGGGAGCCTTAAGCAAGATCACTGGTTTGCCCTTGGTCGCATGCTTACCATCGCAGGCGGAGAGCTGGCTTTGCTCTCTTGGGGTGGAACCATGTTCGAGTATCTCATGCCGCAACTGATCATGCCTACCTATGAGAATACCCTCTTAAGCCAAACCTATAGAGCGATAGTCAGGCGACAAATAGAATACGGTGAACAGCGTGGCGTTCCCTGGGGCATCTCAGAGTCGGGCTACAACATGACAGATGTCAACCTGATTTACCAGTACCGCGCCTTCGGAGCACCTGGCCTGGGGTTTAAGCGCGGGCTGATTGAGGATCTGGTGATCGCGCCTTACGCCTCGGCTCTGGCCTTGATGGTGGAACCGGCTGAGGCGTGCACCAACCTGCAGCGAATGGCTGCCGAGGGCAATCTTGGGCGATATGGTTTCTACGAGGCGATCGATTACACCTCATCGCGTCTTTCTCGGGACGAGACCAGTGCAACTGTGCTGTCCTTCATGGCCCACCACCAGGGCATGAGCTTCCTATCTCTGGCTTACGTGCTTTTAGACAGACCCATGCAAAGAAGGTTCATGGCCAATCCGATCTTCCAGGCTGCGGATCTGCTTCTCCAAGAAAGGGTTCCGAATGCTTTGCCTTTCTATCCCCATGCTTCTGAGGTTTCGGCAGCAATATGGAGGGCGGGCATGCTGGATAGGAGCGAGTCCCTGCGGGTCATCGATGATCCGAACACTCCCCGACCTGAGGTGCACCTGCTCTCGAATGGCAGATACAGCGTAATGGTCTCCGGTTCAGGCGGGGGCTACAGCAAGTGGAAGGATATTGCCGTTACTCGCTGGCATGGTGACCCCACCCGTGACAATGAAGGCATGTTCTTCTATATCCGTGACCTGGACAGCGGCGAGGTCTGGTCTGCAGGATATCAACCTGTGCTCAAAGACTTTGAGACTTACCAGGCGATCTTCCGGGGATCGATGGCAGAATTCTGGTCAAGGGTTTCGGATATTGATACCTATGCCGAAGTGGTCGTCTCCCCTGAGGATGATGTTGAGCTACGCAGCATCAGCGTCACCAACCGATCAATGAGAATGCGAAGGATAGAACTGACCAGCTATGCCGAGGTCGTCTTGACGACCCCTTCAGCCGATGCGACACATCCCTCTTTCAGCAATCTCTTCGTTGAAACAAAGATCGTTCGCAAGAGATCTGCGATCCTCTGCACTCGCCGGCCAAGGTCAAAGGACGAGAGAACTCCCTGGATGCTGCACCTGATCGCAGCGGAGAAAATCGAGGTCGACGAAGTTTCCTATGAAACAGACCGCATGAAGTTCATTGGACGAGGAAGAACTGCCGCAGATCCTATGGCTTTGACGGGGTCATCAAAGCTCTCAGATAGCGAAGGATCTGTCTTAGATCCCATCGTTGCCATCAGGTGCGTTGTCACGATCAATCCTGGAGAGACTTCGCGGGTGAACTTCATCACAGGCATTGCAGAGACGCGAGCTGCTGCCATAGAGTTGATCGATAAATACCACGACGTGCGCATGGCAGACCGTGTCTACGACCTGGCCTGGACTCACAACCAGATGATCATGCAGCAGCTCAACATCGCCGAGGCTGATATCCAGCTCTATGAGCGCCTTGTCAGTGCCATACTCTACACAAGCCCAACCTGGCGCGCCAGCCCGAGCGTTCTTTTGAGCAACCACAGTGGCCAGTCTGGCCTGTGGGCTTACCGCATCTCGGGCGACTATCCGATTGTACTGCTCAGGATAGGGGATCGATCTTACGTCGAGCTGGCGCACCAGCTCTTGAGGGCCCATGCTTACTGGCGCATGATGGGGCTGGCAGTGGATCTAGTGATCTGGAACGAAGACAGCTCTGGATACAGACAGCATCTCCAGGACGATATTATGGGCCTGATTTCCTCTTGCACACAAGCCTGCACTCTGGACCGGCCGGGCGGCGTATTTGTTTTGCATACGGATCAGATCTCTGATGAGGCCAGGATCCTGGTACAGGCCGTGGCCAAAGCCATCTTCACAGATGACCAGGGAACTTTTGAGGATCAGCTCGAACGCAAGAGTGGACTCTCTGGCACCGTTCCTCTTTTAAAGCAAAAAAAGGCTGTTCGGGTCGAGAACTACGAGGCGGCTACGTCTACCGGCCGGGATCTGATCTTCTTCAATGGTCTTGGCGGGTTCACAAAGGACGGGCGTGAGTACATAATCCGGGTTGCTCCTGGACAAGCAACCCCAGCTCCTTGGTCGAATGTGATCTCAAACCCCAATTTCGGGACTGTAATCTCGGAGAGCGGCGGAGCATACACGTGGGGCGAGAACTCACAGCAGTTCCGCCTCACTCCATGGTATAACGATCCGGTGAGCGATACCAGCGGCGAGGCTCTGTACATTCGAGATGAGGAGAGCGGAGCGTTCTGGTCGCCCACGGCATTGCCCGCCCGCGGCAAGACGCCTTACACCTGCAGGCACGGGTTCGGCTACAGCGTTTTCGAGCACAAAGAGAGTGGGATTTTGTCCGAGCTGTGGGTATATGTGGCAATAGACGCACCCATAAAGTTTTGCAGGCTCTTGGTCCGCAATGAGTCTGGCGTGTCCCGCAGGCTATCTGTGACCAGCTACATCGAGCTGGTGCTGGGAGAAACGCATTCTAAGACGGGGATGCACATTACCACAGAGATAGATCCCAGGACCGGGGCCCTCTTTGCCAGAAATGCGTACAACACGGATTTTCCCGGAAGGATAGTCTTCATGGATGTTAACGAGGAAGTGAGCAGCTTCTCTGGGGACAGGACCGAGTTCCTTGGCCGAAATGGCCAGAATGCTCGCCCTGCCGCCCTGGCGCGTGAAAGGCTCTCCAACAGAGTTGGCGCGGCCATGGACCCATGCGCAGCCATGCAGGTCGTGATCGATCTGGCAGACGGGCAGGAGCGCGAGATCGTCTTCACGTTTGGCATTGGACGGGATACGAGCGACGCTCGCAGCTTAATTTTGCGTTTTCGCGGATCAGGTCCTGCAAGAAGTGCTCTTGAGGCTGTGTGGAGCTACTGGAACCGGACTCTAGGCGCGGTGCACGTGGAGACACCGGATAAGGCCATCAATGTACTTACGAACGGCTGGCTTCTCTACCAGACGTTAGCCTGCCGCATCTGGGCGCGCAGCGGATACTATCAGTCAAGCGGAGCATTCGGCTTTCGAGATCAACTGCAAGATGTTATGGCTCTGATATACACAAAGCCGCAATTAGTCAGGGAACATCTCCTGCGATGTGCGGCCCACCAGTTCCAGGAGGGAGACGTTTTGCACTGGTGGCATCCACCCTCTGGACGCGGTGCGCGCACTCACAGCTCCGATGATTACCTCTGGCTGCCGCTGGCGGCTCACCGATACGTAACAGCTACTGGAGACACCGGCGTGCTTGACGAGCGCATCAAATTCATTGAGGGCAGGCTCGTAAAACCTGATGAAGAGGCTTATTATGACCTTCCCACGAGGTCAGAGGAGTCCGGCACCCTTTACGAGCACTGTGTCAGGGCCATCAGGAAAGGTCTTTCGTTTGGCCAGCACGGCCTGCCCCTCATGGGTTCTGGAGACTGGAACGACAGCATGAACCGCGTGGGCTATCAGGGCAGAGGCGAGAGTGTCTGGCTGGCCTTCTTCCAGTACCATGTGCTTAACAAGTTCTCTGAGATTGCCCTTCTATGTGGCGATGCAGCTTTTGCAGATCAATGCCGCAGCGAGTCCTCCAATCTGCGCCAGAAGATCCAAGAGTTCGGATGGGATGGCCATTGGTACCTGCGTGCCTATTTCGATAACGGAGAGACCCTTGGGTCCGCTGGCAATGCGGAGTGCCAGATCGATTCTATCTCCCAGAGCTGGTCTGTTCTATCCGGCGGCGGAGATCCAGAGAGATCGAAGAATGCTATGGAGGAAGTGGATCGCCTTCTGGTCAATAGAGATGCCTCGATGATACAGCTCCTGGGGCCGCCCTTCGATAAGTCCGGCTCCGATCCCGGCTATATCAAAGGCTACGTTCCGGGAGTGAGAGAGAATGGCGGGCAGTATACCCATGCGGCTATTTGGGTGATTATGGCTTTTGCTGCCATGGGCGACAGCAACCGGGCATGGGAGCTATTGTCTATTATCAACCCTGTAAACCATGGCTCGACCCCGGAGGAGGTAGCGATCTACATGGCAGAGCCATACGTCGTTGCAGCAGATGTCTATGCACTCCCGCCGCACACCGGGCGCGGCGGATGGACCTGGTACACCGGAGCTGCAGGCTGGATGTATCGCCTCATAGTAGAATCGCTGCTTGGATTGAGGCTGGACGTTGACAAGCTACGTTTTACCCCCTGTCTTCCTGATGATTGGAAGTCGTATCGCTTGCATTACCGCTACCGCGAGACATTCTACCACATCACGGTTATGCGGGCGGGGGCAGCGCAAAGCGTGACGGTTGACGGCCTGGTGCAGAGCGACGGGTCGGTTCACTTGGTCGATGATCAAAGGGAGCATTTCGTGGAGGTGACTTCCTCTCCACCCTAAAGGGATGGGGTATGCTTCGGGCCGCCCGCCCTCACGCCCGGTTTTATGGAATCCAGAAATCGTCGAGCTTTCGTGACCCTCCCCATCTCTTGATGGCAGGAAAGACGCCGCCCCTCACTTTCGCCTCGCCCCCATATCCTCGCAGCCATCCATATCTTATCATGGATATCGAACTCCTCCCCACCGTCTCCCTGGCTCCCGAGACCAACAGCCTCCTCATCGCCCCCGTGGAGCTGCTGGCCGATGCCCTCAGGCAGACTTATTTATCCAAAGGTGACTCATCCATACCCAGGAAAGCAAGCGCATTCTCCCCATATTCGACGGGTGCATAATGGGACCCGACATGCGGCAGTCCCTTGAAGCGCACGAGCCATGAGCCATTGATCTGCCCGGCCATTTGGACGGAAACCGGATCGGGAGTCATGACATCATTGGTGCCCACAACCAGCATGACATCCTTCTTAATGCTGGAAAGGCCATCGTAGGACCCGTTCCAGGCAAGGTTTGCCCTTGCCTCTTCATGGATGCCCTCAGACATTGTGGAATTGTTGGCAGCTGCTTCAATGAATCCTCGAAGTATTTTGGTTTCTGGAATCCTGATGCTGTATGTGCTTGAATCCAGAACCAGTTTTTGTACGCTTTCTGGGTGATCTATGGCCAGTTGCTGGGATACTGAAGATCCCATGGAGACCCCGTATACATTCATGCTGCCATAGCCGAGAGCAGTCATCAGCCCAGCAGCGTCATCTGCGTACTGGGCAATAGAAGGTGTCGCATTATTGTCACTGCTGTATCCCATCCCCCGGTAGTCATAGGTATAGACATGGTATTTCGTGGCAAGGATGCCAATGAAGGTCTGGTTCCAGCCATTCATGGTGCCTCCGAATCCCGTGACCATCAAGAGCGGTTCACCGGATCCGAACTCACGGTATCCCAGCGTAACCCCGTTGACATGTGCATACTGGACGGGTGTGTCGTTGAACGATACGGCTTGAGATAGATCAACTGTCTGACTTGCGGCCAAGCCGGTGCTGGAGATACCCATAAACCCCGCCGTGGCGAGGAGGCAGATTGTGACGGCTATTACCAGGGTATAAATCTGTGTCTTGCTCATGGAAAATCCTCATAACCGATTAACCGTTACGAAAACCGGGTTGTGACTCTATTGGGCCAACCCTTAAAATAATTAACTCCTGTTTTGGGGACCATAAATCCGTCTTTTTTTGGCTGCCCGATTGCTTCACAGTTTATTCAAATATTATGCACTGAAGTGTGGTGTTATCCATATTTCAATGATCGCGAAAAACCAGCATTGGGCAATTGTCTATATATCATTCCATAGTATCCTGGAATGGATAAAGAGCCTGAGAATAGAGCGATAATGCAGTGATGTTTTAGGCGAGTCAAGCACCGATCCACAGTGCCCTTCTCAAAGGGACCAACCACCGTAGTGGCGGCCTTGAGCCCGCCCTGCGCCATCACACAGGCAACGGCGAGGCAGCACCGGATTTTGACACAGCGCCCTTCTTACGGGGACACATCATCAGAGATGAAGAGCCTGCTCCCGCTTCGCCTGCACACATTTCGATTCTTGCCGCGCTCATACAAGAACTGAAACGAGGTACGCCAGATTCTCGCATTCGCCGAAGACTTCGCAATTAAGCGAGGTGCCCAATTATAGGAGCTTAATCGGCTACAGTCTTATCTCGCGGCAAGCTACCTGTCTAATCGTCATAGATAATACAGTTTTCGGATGAAATGGACTTGGCTCTGGTTGTGCATTGATCACAGGCACATGGCGCGACTCTCGTAACCAGGGGCAGTTCTCCCGCAAGAGCCCGACACCCGGAGGCGGGAGACCGATGCCGCCCGTCTGAGGGGGGCGCAGGCCAGGAAGCCGCAAGAATCCGCAGGGCGCTTGCATTCGCTACCGCCCGGCCTTGACCACAGGCCCTCAAGCAGACCTCCAGGGAGGCTACCATCCTGCTCTACGCGCCGGCGCTGGACCCCCCTACCTGCAAAAGATAACCGAGCTGGCTAACCTGGGTGTTCTGCATCTACAGTGAGCAAGCCGCGCGAAGGGAGGCGACAGGCCAGGCCGATCGAGCCCAGCCGATGTCTGCGGTCAGCCTACTGGCTGGTCTTGCTCCTTAATTTCTCCTGCATTTCCGGAGTCAATTGTTTGACAAGCTCTGCATTGTACGAACCCGTAGGCGCTACCGCTAACGGATTGTTGAATAGCTCCTGAGACGCGATCGCACAGCGCATTCGCGAGCTGGTGGGCGGGGACTACAAGTGGTAAGCGACCTCATCGCATATGCAGGACGGTCAGAATTATGTGCTCCAGCTCCTCTTGGGGATAATTGCCCACCTGCTTATATACGAGAGTGCCGTTTTCGAAGACAAGCAGGGTTGGAGTTCTTGATACCCCATACTTGCTCATAGTTATGGGATTTCGATCGATACATAGCTTGCCGAATACGATCCGGCCCTTAAAATCCTCTGCCATCTGGTTAATCTTTGGCTCGATAAGCTGGCAGGGCCGGCAGCCTATCTCCCAGCAGTCCAAAACAAAAGGCGAGTAGATCTTGAGCGCCTCGTCCAGGCCACCGTCATTCACGACAACGGGAGACTCTGGAAACATCCGTGCCAGCCCGGAGGCGTTGACATTCATCTGTCCCTCCGGGCTCGTAAGGCAGTCTCCCGTCATCGCTAGAGGCAGCATACTTATGAGTGCAAGGGCCATTAATGTTGCTTTTCTATTAATTGAGTTCATCATTTCAGGTTCCTCCCAGGCTTTTGCCTTGTATACAAGGATCACAGATATATCCTAAACTGCGTGGACGCCTTCATCTCCCTGGCCCTCTGCCTGGCCGCCTCGCCATCCATCTTTCTGGCGCTACCCGCGGCGTCGCGTCTTGCCTCCCTCGCGCCAGGAGATTCGAAGCTGCCATAGTAAGGCTGCTGCTGCTGCGCATGTACATCTAAACTAAAACTCCCCGAGCGTGTATTGATCCTGTAGCTGGATCTCCTTTGACTTGTGCTCTATCGAAAGCATGTCCATCAACAGAAAGGCGTTCCTCACAGACTTGGACCTTGCATGGTTGTTGAAGTACACCCTCGCCTTGGCGGCCTTCAGCTCGGCCTCCTTGATAAAAGGCACCCAGGACTCAAGCTGCTCCTTCTTGTAGAGATAGTCATATCTATTCAGCCTGTGGTCGTCCTCCTTCTCACCCCTGTACCAGATATCGTAGTTCCGGCCATGGAAGCGCACGTAGGCATGATCTGCAGTCTGCTTCGTGCCCGCATGTTGCCCAGGGCCATCGATCAGGACGTTGGCGACATTCCTCTCCCTCAGAGCCTCCAGCGTTGCAGGATCTATCTCCTTGCGGCTCTCGTCCAGCCAACTCCTGTGCCGAAACTCCACGGCATAGTTGTACTCTTCATGAGAAACGGCATCCAGAACACCTTTCAGCGTGGCGAGAGCGGAGCCATCGTTCTTGAAGTAGGGGGAGAGCTGTAGCAGCACGCTGCCCAAATGGCCTGCTTCTGCCAGGGGCTTCACGCAGGTCTTCTCAAAAGAGGTAGCCCAGAAGATGGCCTTCTCCAAATCTCCCTCCACGAGCGCCTTGTGAGTGACGAGCTGGGGCACTTTGACGGAATACTCAAAGCCCTTCAAATCCCTGGCCTTCTTTATCCAGGACTGGACCTTTAGCTCGCCTGGAGGCCGGTAGAATGTGCTGTTGATCTCCACGGTGTTGAAGAATTGGGCATAGTAAGAGAACCAATCGCCCTTCCTTTTGGCCAGCTCCATTGGGTAGAATTTCCCCACCCAATCATCGTAAGACCAGCCGCTGCAGCCCACCATGATTGTCATCGTGTATCTCTTAAATCCAGATCTTTGAGAATGAACTTTGGATCAAAATTTACATCCCAGCTCTTTCGCCTTAGTAAATGCCGATTCAGCTTCAGAGTCTCGATGAAGTTTCTGAAGGCCGATGCCTTTGCCATACCAGGCTTCACCATCATTTTTGTTAATCTCAATCGTCTTATCAAAGTCCTTAATTGCCTCATCGTCTTTACCCAATAGACCAAGAGCAGAGCCTTTTCCTTTCCAGGCAAGGGCATTTCGTGGATTTATCCTAATGGCCTCTTCATAACACTTGATCGCTTCGTCGCGTTGGCCTAATCCACTGAGAGAAAGGCCTTTCATAGTCCATGTATTCGAATCTTGAGAATTTATCTTGATAGCGTTGTCATAACATTCGATCGCATCTTCGTATTTGCCTAGTGAAACGGCGGCGGCGCACCCACGCGCAGCAAGCTGCGGGGCATCCAAGGCGCCGCCGCATGAAAATGGAACCCGGTAGGGCTGATCCAAGCCTGAGCTGAATATGCGTGCCCTTTAAAACTTGATGCAGGTTGCGAGGTATGTTCACTCCATCTGCGATCAGCCGAAATCCAGCAAGTTCATCTGTTTATGGGTTTCCTTTTCTTCTGGGGTTCCTTGCGTTTCAACATAATTACGTATTGTGTCGGCCATAACTCCATCGCCTACCGTTCCGATATACCCGCCATCACTCCAAAATTCGCCTCCCCAAAGCTGTGTTTCCTTACTTCGGGAAATTTCCTAAAAAACTCTCGAGCGGTTATGCTTTTTATTATTTGCATCACTTTTGAAGACGAATACCTCGGCGCAGCTCCAACAAAAAAATGAACGTGATCTCCATCCGTTCCTATGGCATCAAAATCGAACCAATATCTCTTACCGATTTCTGAACAAATATATTTAATATAATTGATACGATCATCATCTAAAAGCAGCTTTCTTCTATATTTTAGGCTGAAAACCATGTGATATCGAATCTTATAGACACAATGGCTCGCATTTCTTACCTCAATCATCTAAATGCACTATATGCACTATATGCAGTCTTCCTTAAGTCGGTTTCCTGACCATCCCAACCGCAGCAAGCTGCGGGGTATTCATTTCAAAATAAATTCAAAGCATGGCCTTTCCCTGTCCAAACTAATGCTCGTTTGGGGTCGATCTTGATAACTTTGTCATAGCACTTAATGGCCTCCTTATATTTGCCCAATGCAAAGTATGCATTGCCCTTGTCGAACCATTCACCAGTGGAATTCGTCATAACAACTTATTGTCAATGTGATTTAAGAAAAAGCTTTTGAGGTATCGGAAGAACTTGCACATCCTAACCCAAGGCCCGAAGCGTTGCCAGAAGCTACACGGACGAGCTTGTAGAGGCGAATTTCCGGGAGCTGGCCATTCATCGCAGAGTGAGCCGCTTGAGCTATTCCCGCAGGTGTGCTGAGGCTTCGGCGGTGCAGGCTCACCTGAAGCAGGGCATTCCCCTGGCACCGGGGATGAAGATAGGATATTCCTGATGAAGGATCTGGCAGCAGTCGCGAAGGCGGTGGGCATGGGCGCGAAAATAGTAGAAGGCTAGGGTTGCCTTATGATCAAGTAGTTGTCAGTTTCCGAAGTCTTTGAATGGCCTCCATTGCCCTGGCAGATTCGCGATTTCTCTCTTCTTCATAGTGCTGTATGATCATATTGAGGGTTACACTGAGCATGTAGACCTTCATGGGCCGACCTTTTCCCTCTGCGTTGATATCGCCTTCCTCTACCCAGTTATTTGAGCGTAATGCACGCATAGCTATGCTCACTTCTGGCTGCCTCATGCGTGTTGCCGTTTCGATTTCTCTGGAGTTTGCTTCGCTCACTCTTGCCAGAAAGGTGATCAACATGGCTACGTTTCTTGGCACATCCAAGCTTCGCAGTGCCTCGACGAATTCCAGATCCTTTTCATCCAGCACTTTGACAGAAGTTTGTTTAATTATAATCCCTCAAGATTTATACATATATTAGTCGCATATAAATATTTTCTTTATCGAGATTATTAATACCTCCTGGTCAGCCAATGAGCATAAGTAGAGCAGAGCAAGAGGTTTTTAGGCAGCTTTATTTTAAAACGCAATACCCCGCAGCTTGCTGCGCGTGGGTGCGCCGCCGCCGTTTCACTATGGGTGGTCAGAAATCACTTTCGCGGCGCGCAGATGAGTCTTTTCTACTATTATTACTACTTGTTAATTGGAGACAGCCATCCCCTCGTGCTACTCCCTTTAGGCTGCCTCCAGCTATCCCTTTTAGAGGTGATTACACGGGACGATTTCTTGATCTCACCAGATCCGCATCATTCACATCAACAATAGCGTGTTTTCCTCTGGTCAGTTCAATTAGCATGGAGCGCCTCCGCCTTCATCGCCCTGGCCTTCCGCCTGGCCGCCCTCGCCATCCATCTTCCGGCTGCTCCCCCCAGGTGCACATTGCGCGTCTTGCCGCCTTCGCGCCAGGAGGCCATCCAGTAGGTGTAGGTCTTAGAGCCCTTGCGGCTCTGTTTGACCTTTTCCATCTGCCACACGGTCAGGTCTTCCAGCCGGGCCTGGAGCTTGAGGGCCTCGGCCTGTGCCAGGGCCTTCTCCGCCTCGCCTTGCAGCCTTTGCGCTTCCTGGCGGGCTGCGGGTGCGCGGGCGGCTTTTTGCAGGGATCGGGCATCACGGGCCAGCTACCCGGTGGCCGATGAGGTTCTGGCCTGAGTTATCCGGAGCCCGGACAGTAGAATTAGAAGAGAGTTTATTACGGTATTTTACTCTACGCCCTAAAGGATGGGGCTTCATGCTTCGACGAACCGGCGCTTACTTTGGACATAGGCCAAAGCCATAGGTCGATTCTCTACAGGCTATCCCCCTCAGTCCGAGGGTTCTGATTCCCATAAGACCAGCAAAGCGGCCTGATCTTCATAAGATCGAGTTATGCCTTCGCGTTCCCAGGCATTTTTGCGATCATCCAGTATTATTAAATATAAATATTTGGGTACATAAATAGATATGAGTCATAATCTATATATACGTAATGTCCTGTTCGACAGGGATTAATGCCCAAAACTACATTGACCTTATCCGAACCTATAGCCAAAACGCTTAAGGTTTATACGGCAAAAACAAAGAGCAGCATGCGTGCTCAAAGTGAAGTTGTAGAGGAAGCATTAAAAGAGTTCTTTGAGACGCACAACGTGTTGATCGAAATCTAATTCGAGATAGATGGATGATGTAGTGCCGGTTGGAAAATCAAGCAAACAACTATATTGGTACAGAGATATCTTTTATAAGTCCAAATAGCATTTACCTTACATCAGAGAAAAAAGGACTGTGGTAAGTAATGGTCGCTGATCCAAACAAGTGGTTCTTGAAGTTTTCGCCAAACGGAGGGGGGCGTCCCTGGGGCGATGATACATACATGGCCAAAAGGCAGGGTAATTGCATGCCTTGGGATGAAAACTGCAAGATCATCCCTCTGATTGGCGGGTATGAGGCATTGTCCGCGATGAGAGAATCCCTGGAAGCAGCGATCTTTGAAGCCAAACAAGGCAAGAAAGGGTATGTATATATCGCCGATTTTCGACTAAATCCCTTGAGAGACCTGTCCGATGATAATCCTTGGATAATCCAAAATCGCCCCTGGAATGAGAGCGATGCTTCAATAAAGGATCAGACCGTGCTGGGATTTATCCTGCGTCTGATGCAGGCCGGGATCAATGTTAGGATACTATTGTGGTTACCGATAAGGGCGTCCATAATTGCAGGGCTAGGTTCACACATTAGCGATCACTTTTACATAGCCGAAGTTGTGAGCAAGGAATGCGAGAGGCTCTGCAAGAATGATCCCAGTGCAAAAGATCGAGGCGTAGTAGCTCTGGACATGAGGGTGGCTTCTCCCTTAACCTCTACCCATCACCAAAAGATGATGGTGATCCGCGTGGGTGATGTAAACGTAGCTTATTGCGGGGGGGTGGATCTGGCCTTCACCAGAAGAGACACACCAGACGGCACACATCCCTATGCATATGATCCGAATGCCACGCTCGACGATCTGCTCGTTCTTATGCAATCTAATCCGCCTCAATTCCTGGGCGGGGACTGGCAATCAGGGAAAAACGTCCCTCATGTCTTCGATGGCGAAGACAAGACTCATCGCTGGCCGAAAAGCCTGGATACAATCTATGATGCATTAAAAGAAGTATCCGTGCCTTTGCACCCGGAGCCTGATCTGCCGAAAGAAGTCTATGGTGACGACAATCAAATCTGGCATGATCAGCACCTGCGGCTTCAGGGACCAATCATAAGGACGCTCGAGGAGCAGTTCTGTGAAAGATGGCAAGACTGGGGAAAAGTACATGACTCTGGATTCTGGGGAAGATTGCACTTTAACAGTAAAAATCAGATTATCTTCAGCTCAAAAACGGCCATTACGGATGATGACGTAACGAGATTGAATGAGCCAAAGGAAGTAGATCCTGTGCCAGGGGGCTCATCTCTGGTACAGATGTGGCGTACCATTCCCCTGCGTACAGAGCGCAAGAGGCCTCCGTTCATGAGGGGGGAGTTTACAATCATGGCGGGAATCGCCAATGCATGTCAGGCAGCGGACGAATTGATCTGGATCTTTGATCAATACTTCTTTAGCAGGCCCCTCGCCAGACTGCTTAACCACCTGATCAAGGAGGATAAGAAAAAGAAGCTTTGCGTCATTATTGTGCTTCCACCATATGCTGACAATCATCCCCATGAAGTGCACCATGCAAGGAAGCTGGCCCTCAACGATTTAACTGACGGCTTAACGCTTGGTTCCGGTGAATTCGAGCGCATAGGCGTATATAATCTCTGGCATCCTTCCCGAATATCAGGCGGCATTTACTGTCATGCGAAAGTTCAGATGTATGATCGCAGTCTATTAGTATGTGGTTCGGCAAACCTGAACCGCAGATCCTTCACCTGTGATAGCGAACTTGATTGTGCTGTTTTAGATGAGGACTTAGTCTTAAAGCATTATCGCAGGCTTTGGCGCGTCCTCTTTCCGGATATTGCCTGGCCAAGCCAGATCAATTTCAACGATCCAAATGGCGGATGGGGAAGGCAATTCTTCGATGCCTTTGAGAACGCAGCTAAATCACAGAATTCTTACTTAATACATGACCCATGGTGGAATGCCGATAAACAGATAAAGCCTATTAGTATCGATGGCAAAACCAAGGCTGCGGTGGAAATAAGGCCACCCAGGCTACCCGCCGACCCTGCCGAGGCCAGGAAGGACCCAAGCAATTGGACAGGTGTCGCACGAGAACAGGATTATGAGGAGGATTATTTGGAGGATGCAAGGGGGACCCTAAAAAATCCTCTGCTAGAAAAAGAAGATCTCTTGTCATTAGGAAAAAGATATGTAGCAAAGATCGAAGACGGTCTCTTAGAACCCAGTTCTCTAAATGCAAAAATAGAATCCGAAATATGCCCAAAATCGAGCGAAGTATTGGGAGATCCCGAGGCACCCGGCAGATTGGACGAGATTGTGTTTCTAATTGAAAACTGTGGTCATGGAGATAAATGGCCCTGGAGAGTGCCTTGACCTCATTCGACTTCATCGCTCGTCTCTGGAATGGATATGCCAAAAAAATGATAAGTGCAATCTTAGAAAGGAAATACAGTAATAGAGATCTGGCACTCATATTTGTGCTCCTACTCTTGCTGGCGCTCCTGCTCTCGTATGCGGTAGCTTGGTCCCCTGTCTTGCCCTTCGACGCGAAGTCTTACGAGGAGTTGCAAGAACAAGCCAGCCCACTCTTCGACTGGCTGATGAGTGCGGTTAGTGCTCTTGGCGAAGTTGCGATTGCATTGATGCTGACTGTCTTGGCCATGCTGACCTTTGCATTGAGGCGCCAATGGTTAGAGGCGGTCTTTATGCTGGCGACAACCAGTAGCGTGCTGCTGGCTTTTGTACTCAAGGAGCTTATCCATAGAACACGTCCATTCCCTCTTAATCAAAATGCTACTGGTATATTGCAGACTATAAACGAATACAGTTATCCTAGCGGGCATGTACTATTTTTTGTCGTCTTTTTTGGGTTATTCGCCTATCTAGCATGGAAAAATTTTAGGGGACGGGCACGAGTCATCATTATCGCTATTTGCGGTGCGTTGATCGTTCTGATCGGACCTTCACGTATATTTCTTGGGGCACACTGGGCGAGCGATGTTTTAGGCAGCTATATCATCGGCACGATATTGCTGTTGGTTCTGATTCTCGCCTATAAATGGGCGATACATCGCAAATATCATGATTATTCTTAACCTTGTTTTTGCTTATTTCGGAAATCTTTTTTGTGCTGCTATCCCTTCGAAGCTGCTGGTTCCACTTCGAAAGTTACTTTTCTAAAGTATATCATTGTCCTATAAGCTGCCAGTATGAACCCGTAGACAGCGGGGCCAACTATCACACCCACTATTCCGATGACAAAGACCGGAGCCGTAAATGCCATGAGGGTTATGAGGGGATGGATTGAAGCGCGCGCTGATGCTAGGCGAGGAAGAATTATGTTATTAGGGATTATGGTGAGAAAGATCACTCCGAAGACCAATAGGGCTATGGCCGTGGCATAGTCTTGGGTGAGCAGGTAGTAAAGGGCAATCGGCCCAAAGATCATTTCTGGTCCTATCAATGGAACCAGGGCGACTACAGCTATTATCATGCCCCAAAATAAAGGATAGGGTATGCCGAGCACGAGGAATCCTATTGCCCCAATGATTCCGATAAGTAGGGATGTGAGAAAAAATACCCGGAAAAGGCTCTTATAGATAAGGTTCAGTTCCAGAAGAAAATGTTTGCTTACTTCCTTTTCAGAAAGTAGCCCTACAAATTCATTTATTATCCCTCTGCCGTCAACAAGGAAGTAATAGGTGAAGAATATAGCCAGCAGAAACTGAGTAAAGTATATGGGCAGATTTGAGGCGAAGCTCATGATCTGGCCCTGTAAAGCTGGTTGGACCATTATAATTAGAGCTGTGGGAATGTCTCCTATCCCCTTCACATAATTTGCAGCCGAAGAGGGCAGGTACATCTGAGAAAAGCTATTAACGGCACTAGAAAAATTGGATACCTGTATTTGAAGATAGGCTACGCCACCTAAGCCCAGTAAATTCGCCATCTCCGTTATAAGTGCATCGGCTGCTGCAAAGACGACAAATATTAATATAAAAAATATTATTAATATGGAAGCTAAAGCTGATGCCCGACGATGGTGACCGACGTTCCTGGTGAAATACATGAAGACCGGATCCAAAATATATGCCAGCAGAAAGCTCAAAAGAATAGTTGATATAAAATCTTTGCTTATATATATTGCAAAAATAATTAAAACAAATATAATAGCTGTGAATATAATGTAAAATCTGCGGTTTTGATACATGGTGAGATATTAACGGTTCAATTCTAGATATACCTTATGTGTGAACTACCGCGTCCTGAAGGGCGCGGCTTCCCACTTCATTGCCAAAACTTGCATCACTGATATGTGATGTAGTGGTTTTGGTTCTATGGGCGCTACGGGCTGTTCCATCCCAGTAATGAGTATGTTCCTGGAAGCATTGTAATCTCGATCACATGAGAATTCGCAATGATGGCACTCATGTACTCGTACTGACAGATTTTTCTTTACGATGCTTCCACAAGCAGAACACCTTTGAGTGGTATTTCTAGGATCTACTTTTATCAACTTTCGACCAGCACTTTGAGCCTTGTACGAAAGCATAAATATGAACTTGGACCAGGATGCATCATGAATGCTGCGATGCATTCCATTGTTATGACCTTTTTCTTTCAGGCCTTTGACATCAAGATCCTCGACACAAATGATATCGAAGTTGTTGACGTACACCCGAGAAAGCTTGTGCAGAAAATCGTCTCGTTGGCAGTTGATTCTCTTATGCAGCTTAGCGATTTTATCCTTGAGGGACTTATAATTATTCGATCCCCTCACCGCTCTGGCTATCTTTCTTTGCAGCTTTGCCATTTTATCAGCAGATTGCTCGGCACATCTTGGATTCTCTATCTCATTGCCTTCGGAATCAACCACGAAGGAAGTCAAACCGACATCCAGACCCACTGCTTCCCCGGTTTCTGGTAATTGCTGTGGTTCTTGATCGGCTTGGACTATTGCGAACCATCTTTTGCCTTCTCTCTTGATTATGACGGCTTTGATGCAACCTTGAAGCTTTCGATAGATCTTGATCCGCATATCTCCTATCTTGGACAGATGCAATATGCCATGATCTTGATCGACCTTGAATCCGGATTGGTTGTAATTCAGGGTATTGTACCAACCATACCCTTTGAAGCGAATATTACCAATCTTCCGACCGTTCTTCTTAGATGCCAAAAGTCCTTTGATGTTAGACCAAAGAGTGTAATTCACCATCTGAAGAACTTTGGAATAGACCAGATTCAGCTTTGGATTTACGAGCTTCAGAGTTGGAATCATATTCTGAGAATCATAGGTCTTGAGCTTGATGCCTTTTCTTTTTGCTTCATTCAGGTCTTGGAGAAGCCGATTATAGAGCCACCTGCAAGCATCCAAATTCTCCGCTAACTTCCATTGAGTGATATTGCTCGGGAAGATGGGATACTTGTAGCTGATAATCATATGAATACAGATCTGC
>SESC01000138.1_pt1 | contig 30396 bp, 20 predicted proteins | sample 3171431 | NCBI WGS metagenome assembly SESC01 (sample SAMN06051868, study PRJNA518727) | freshwater metagenome | biome: subpolar coniferous forest; feature: holomictic lake; material: water; isolation source: holomictic Lake 227, 8 m depth | place: Canada: near Kenora, Ontario | collected... | reverse complement strand
ACTTTAAAGCCAAGAAAATTGATATGGTAATACTGTGGGGGCCTATGGCTGCCTATGTCATGGCTCAAGGCCAAAAAAACACCTACACAATGATCCCAATGAAATCAACCCCAGGAATTAAGTTTGATTTTGCTATGGCGATGGGAGTTCGTAAGGGCGATAAAGAGAAAAAACAATTACTGGATAAGTTGATTGTTAGTCAGGCAGATAAAATAAAAGCTATTATAGAAAGTTATAATATTCCTCTGTTGCCGATTACTAAAGAGGTGGGTCAAGATAAGAAGTAGTGAAATGACTTTATGAACTGGTCACAAGATTAATTGTAGAGGAATTATTGTGGGAGTTGCTAAAGCTGCTCCCACAGAATTGCTAGCTTCGTTTACTTATTATGATTTACGGTCAAATAAGGACACTAAATAACTAAATCGGGCGGTTTGGTCATGCGACAGTTGATGCCATTGAAAGCGCCATTTCCAGTTCCCTACTGTTGTACCAGGCGTATTCATTCTTGCCTCTGAGCCCAGTTCAAGAATATCTTGCATTGGGATAATTGCCAGATTTGCGACTGAGCCTAATGCGGCTTGTATGAGCATGCAGTTGATTGGCAAAGATGAGTGGCCAAGATAATCATAAACATGAGATCGTTCATAGTCTTGAATAGTCTGTGACCAGCCTATTGTCGTATCGTTATCGTGAGTGCCGGTATAGACAACGCAGTTTCTTTCATAATGACCAGGTAAATAAGGATTTTCGTTACCACTGCCAAAAGCAAATTGTAAGATTTTCATTCCTGGTAAATTAAATTCATCTCTTAACGCTTCAACTTCCTCAGTAATGATACCTAAATCTTCAGCAACTAAAGGAATGGAACCTAATTTTGCTTTAATTGCGTTTAATAGCTCGCTTCCAGGTGCTTTAACCCATTCTCCAATTTGCGCTGTTGGTTCATTCGCTGGTATTTCCCAAGCCGCTTCTAAACCACGAAAATGATCAATTCGAAGAATGTCAAATTGTTCAAGCTGGGTTTCCATACGTTCAGTCCACCATGTAAATCCTGTTTTATTGAGATAATCCCAATCATAATGCGGATTGCCCCAGCGTTGGCCAGTTTCAGAAAAATAATCAGGAGGTACCCCTGCGACAACAGACATTTCTCCTGATTCATTGAGCTTAAAAACTTTACGATTTGCCCAGACATCCGAGCTATCGTAAGAAACGAAAATAGGAATGTCTCCAAACAAAAGTACGCCTCGCTCGTTAGCATAGGATTTTAATTTCATCCATTGTCGAAAAAAAACATATTGTTCGAATTTAATATTTCCAATGTCTTCAGCTAATCTTTTACTCGCTTCAGTAAGAGCATTTATTTCTCTTTCTTTGAAAGGTGTTGGCCATTGATTCCAGCATTGCTGATTGAACAGGGTTCGAAGTGCCATGAATAAAGCAAAGTCATTGAGCCAAAATGCTTTTTCTTGACAAAAGTTGGCGAAATCGTCTTTATCTTTTTGGGTCGCACGTTCTAAAAATCCTATATAAGCTTTTGCAATTAAACAGCTTTTGTTAAATACGAAAGACCCTTTACATTCTTCGCATTGCTCTGAAGGTTTTAACCAATTTAACTTTATCAAGCTATCTATATCAATTAATACAGAGTTGCCAGCATGAGCAGATAGACATTGATAAGGTGACCCATCGGCATGGGTCATGCCTAATGGCAATGTTTGCCATACACTAATGCCAGTGTCATGTAAAAAATTGACGAAGTTGTATGCCTCTTGTCCTAAATTACCTTGCTTATCAGTGCCCGGTAAAGAAGTAATGTGAAGTAGAACGCCTGCGCGGCGTTTATTTAAAAGGTTGTTCACGCTTTAAAATCCCTGGTTAATGTTCAACGCCTGGTCGCATTGCTCCACCCATTGCTGGATCCCCAGACCCATGAGTAAAAGAAAGTGCTAGATAAGATGGAGGTTCTTCGCCTAATAATAGGTATAGATTTGTTAAATTAAGCCTAAATTGCTTTTCAAAGCTACTCACAGCATGGCCTGGATTATAATCCCCAAACCACCAGAACCAGTCTGAACCTTCACAGATGGAAAGTTGAAACTCAGCCTGTTGAATTTGTTTGGTAGTCAAACGATTGGCTAAAACAGCTTTATCAAAAGCATTTTTTACGTCACCTAGCATATCCCAGCCACGATTTTTATCTTCAGACCCTATCCAGGTTGAAAATGTACCGTAGACCCAACTACCTGCAACTAGTGATGATAAAGGTTTTATAGTCGGTTTATTTTTTAGGCAATCTGAAAAAGTGCATAATTCAATGGTTGGGTGGTTAGCCAAGTATTTGTATAAGTAACTCAGGAAATGGTACCCGTTATCTGGAAAGTATTCCCATGCATTTTCACCATCCATGATAATAGAAACAACCTTATTGCTCGGATCATGGTCTGTAATGGTTTCTAAGTGATGAATAAAATCACCAACTGCATCCTCTGCATGCCACTTTGAATATTCAAATCCAATAAGATCGGATAAGCCATCATCTCGAAAAAAACAGCTAATTTTTGTATCTTTCAATTTAAATGGATGGTGGATTCCAGTGGGTTGGATATTCTCAGACAATTTTAAACTATTCATTAGAACGGAACCACCACTGGCTGTCCAGCTAAAGCCAAAATCACTCAGAATTTTGAGTGATTGCTCACTGATACTCCCTTCCGATGGCCAACATCCTTTAGGTTTGGTGCCAAAAAAACGCTTGAAGGTTTCCACACCTTTTTTAAGGTGCCATATTACTCTTTCTTCACCACCAGGATAAGTTTTTATATTGGGTAAAGGAGCATCCGGCATGGCCTCATGAGCGGTGTTTAAGTCTAGTAAAAGCGGTATAATTGGGTGCGCATAAGGAGTAACTGAAAGCTCAATTTGTCCCTTGTCTGCTAATGCTTTGTATCTTGGAATAACATTTTTAAGAAGATCCCCGATGACGTGTAAGAGTTGTACCCTATCTGCCAGGCTGTAATCAGAACCCTTTTCGATTAAGTATTTTACTCTGCTATCTGTTAATTTAACAGTCTCTCCAATCCATGCCAAATGATACCAAACTATTATGTCATTTAGAAATTGGTCATTGATATAACGTAATGTATCGTAGTTTTGTTCAACCCACTCGACCATATCAACTAGTTTTTTGAAAGCAGGGTAGCGGTTAATTTGACGTTCTCTATTTGCACGAAGACAATCTTTAATCAATTTCCAGCGTTCTTCTTGGTGGATAGGATTAAATTGGGCAATTAATGCGGCAAGCAGAGGGTCTTTTAATAAACGACCCTGCTCTAAATAGTTAGTGACCTGATTATTGTAATCTTCAATTTGTTCCAGTAGAACAGGAGCAAAGTTGACTACTGCTTTAGCTTCTGGGACGGATTCCAAATGTCCAATCATGTCTACATAATCTTTAATGACATGAAGATAAGTCCAAGGTAACTTAAATTCTCCGGTTTGTAAGTCCCTATACTCCGGTTGATGCATGTGCCAGCACATGACTAACTTCAACTTTCTTTTATCGGTCATAATTTTATTTCTCGTTAATTATAGCCAAGAGGGGGAGAGCTAAGTTAATGGATCGATTATGATTTATGTAACCTATAAAAACTACCTCGCACCTAAAATTAGTAATAAGAATGTCCTGCGAATAAAGATATTCATCTGATTTTCGCAGGAAAAATTTATTTTTAATAGCCTTTAGCGAACATAGTGTAGTTTTTGTCCAAGCATATCAGGAGTGACTAATACAACTCCACCAGAACTTACATGAAACCTCTTTTCGTCCTCTTCTCTATTTTCACCAATAACGGTTCCTTCTGGAATCTCACAACCCTTTTCTATAATAGCTTTGGTAATGCGGCAATGACGACCTATGTTAACTTGAGGTAGAACAATAGAATCTTTTACAGAACTATATGAATTAACCCGGACATTTGAGAATAACAAAGAATGTCGAACTGTGGCGCCAGAAATAACACAACCACCGGAAACCATAGAATCAACCGCGAGGCCACGTCTTTCATCATCATCAAAAACAAATTTGGCTGGCGGTGTTTGTTCTTGATTTGTCCATATTGGCCACGTATTGTCATATAGATTTAATCCAGGATTTACTCCGATTAACTCCATATTAGCTGCCCAATAAGCGTCGATGGTTCCTACATCACGCCAATAACTTTGTGCGCCACTTTGTAAATCCAAGAACGGATAGGCGTTGACAATATATTTATCAATGACAGAGGGAATAATGTCTTTTCCAAAATCATTGGTTGAGTTTTTATTGTCGGCATCTTTGAGTAATTGTTCAAATAGAAAGCCAGCATTAAAAATATAAATCCCCATTGAAGCTAGAGCTGTATCGGTTTTGCCAGGCATAACAGGTGGATTTTCTGGTTTTTCTACAAAGGCTTTAACGCGTCGGTTGTCATCCACGTCCATGACCCCAAAAGCGGTGGCTTCTTCAAGAGAAACTTCCAAACAACCTATGGTTAAATCAGCCTTTTTTTGAATATGATCCGCAAGCATTGCGCCATAATCCATTTTGTAAATATGATCACCCGCTAGAACCAATATATGTGCTGGTTTGCGACTTCTAAGTATATCTATGTTTTGAAAGATAGCGTCAGCAGTGCCTTTATACCAAGAGTTTTCATCATGTCTTTGTTGTGCGGGCATGAGATCAACGTATTCACCGAATTCGCCACGTAAAAAGCCCCAACCCTGTTGAATGTGACGAATCAAAGAGTCTGACTTATATTGTGTTAATATACCTATTTTGCGGATCCCAGAGTTAACGCAATTAGATAGGGGGAAGTCGATGATTCTAAATTTTCCTCCAAAAGGTACGGCGGGCTTTGCTCGCCAATCAGTCATGTTCATCAACCTTGAGCCACGGCCACCAGCTAATATTAATGCAATTGTATTACGGGTTAAGTGACCGACATTGTGATCGGGTTGGTTATTGCTTGGGGCTGACATATTTCGTCTCCATGTTGATATAGATATTACAACTGTTTGTTATTTTGGTAAGATTCACTCAACATTCATTCTACTACTACACCGAGGTCATTCAAAGTGAAAAAGCGTTCTAATAACACACTTGACTCTGATACTAAAAAAGTTATCTCAGCAGAACCTGAAGTAAACACACCTGCCTCTGAAATCAAAAAAAATATAAAGCAGGATGCGGCAACCAGAAATGTAAGCAATACGTCAAATAACAGTGTAAAACAGAAAGAAGTTTTAAAAGAAGAAGATGAAGTGCTTACACCCAATTTAGTCCAAGAGGTAGTGGTAAGTAAAGCAGTGAATAAGCTTGATGATGACTTAATAAAAATTAGTCAAGCTAAGCATCATGATCCTTTTTCTGTTTTAGGGCGACATATCAATAATGATCAGGTCCAAATTAAAGTTTATCTTCCTTACGCAGAAACTGTTTGTTTTAGCAGTAATGGCGTTGAGTTAAACCGCATAACCGGGTCTGATTTTTTTTCATATTTTGCAGAATCTAAAGATTTACCTGATCACTATAAATTAACATGGGTAGATAAAAATGGGTACACCCATGAAAATTATGACCCTTATGATTTTGGCAGCCAATTGCCGGATTTCGACCAGTATTTATTTGGGGAAGGTAAACATTGGCATGTATACCAAAAATTAGGCGGACACGTTCATGCTGTTGATGGTATTGATGGTGTGTTATTTACGGTTTGGGCGCCTAATGCGGGTCGTGTGAGTGTCGTCGGTGATTTTAACCAATGGGATGGTCGTTGTAATCCTATGCGTAGTTTGGGAGGTAGTGGCATTTGGGAAATATTTATGCCGGGATTAAAAGTCGGGTGTCTCTATAAGTTTGAAATTTTAAATCGCTATACACAGGAAATATTGTTAAAGACTGATCCTTACGGGCAGCAATTTGAGTTTCGTCCCAATACGTCATCAATTGTAGTCAAAGAAAAAAATTACAGTTGGAAAGATGAGCAGTGGCTAAATCGAAGAGCTAAGTTCGATTGGTTACACGAACCTATGTCTATTTATGAAGTTCATTTGGGTTCATGGAGACGAGATAACCAAAATAATTTTCTTTCTTATAGGGTCTTGGCTGTTGAGTTAATCAACTATGTTAAACAGATGGGCTTTACGCATATTGAATTATTGCCGGTTACTGAGCATCCTTTTGACGGCTCTTGGGGCTATCAAACGACAGGTTATTTTGCGCCAACTAGTCGTCATGGCACACCTGATGATTTCCGTTATTTTATCGATACTTGCCATCAGAATGGTATTGGCGTTATTTTGGATTGGGTGCCAGCACATTTTCCAAAAGATGCGTTTGCTCTTGCTCGTTTTGACGGCAGCGCACTCTATGAGCATGAAGATCCAAGAAAAGGAGAGCATCGTGACTGGGGGACATTAATCTACAATTATGGCCGTAAAGAAGTCAAAAACTTTTTGTTGGCTAGTGCGATCTTTTGGTTAGAAGAGTTTCACTTAGATGGTTTAAGAGTGGATGCCGTCGCCTCTATGTTGTATCTCGATTATTCTCGCGAAGAAAATGATTGGATTCCTAATATGTACGGAAGTAATGAGAATTTAGAAGCCATTGATTTTTTCAGAGAACTAAATGCTGTAACGCATGATTTGCATCCCGGTACTGTCATGATGGCGGAAGAGTCGACCTCTTGGCCTCAAGTTACCCGTCCCACTTGGACTGGCGGTTTAGGGTTTTCTATGAAATGGAATATGGGTTGGATGCATGATGTGCTTGCTTACATGAGTGAACAACCTATTCACCGTAAATATCACCACGACAAGCTGACTTTTGGAATGCTTTATGCTTTTACTGAAAACTTTGCTTTACCGTTTTCGCATGATGAAGTGGTGCATGGAAAGGGTTCATTAATTAATAAAATGCCAGGAGATGAATGGCAGCGTTTTGCTAATTTACGCTTGTTGTATACCTTCATGTTTACTTACCCCGGTAAGAAATTATTATTTATGGGCTGTGAGTTTGGTCAAGGTACTGAGTGGAATGCGAATAGAGAGCTAGATTGGTATGTATTAGATTATCCTCATCATAAGGGCGTACAAACCTTGGTTAAGGATCTTAATCATTTATATAAAACCCACCCTGCTTTATTCTCGCATGATTTTGAACATCAGGGGTTTGAGTGGATTGATTGTCATGATGTGCAACAGTCTATTATCAGTTACAGACGTAAAAATAAGTTCGAAGAATTAATTGTGGTGCTTAATTTTACACCGGTTCCTAGAGAAAAATACCGCTTAGGTGTACCTGAAGAAGGTGTTTATACCGAAATTTTTAATTCTGATTCTAAGTATTATGATGGGACAAATACCGGGAGTGGTGCGGTTGTGTCAGAATCAGTGCCCTGGATGAACCAACCTTACTCTATTAGCCTGAATTTACCCCCGTTAGGCGCTTTAATATTAAAGTTATAGATTAACCATAGGCTATAGTCAGGTGATTAAATAAATCCTATGAAAAAAATTCTCTTTGTTACCAGTGAAGCACATCCTTTAATTAAAACCGGAGGGCTCGCTGATGTTTGCGGTAGTTTGCCAAAAGCATTAGTTGAGTTATCCCAAGATATAAGGTTGATAATCCCTAACTATCAGGCCTTAGAAACGACTGAAAGCGTGCGCTTTCTTTTTTCTCTGCGTGTTGATAATCGAAACATTAATATACTTGAAACGACTATGCCAGACAGTCAAGTGATTGTTTGGTTGATTGATTACCCTGCGTATTATAATTATCCAGGGAATCCGTATGTCGATGAACAGGGTAAACCCTGGGTAAATAATGCTGAACGATTTGGCTTATTTTGTCGTATTGTGGTTGAAGTGGCTATGGATAGGGTTCATCAAGATTGGAAGCCTGATATTGTGCATTGCAATGATTGGCAGACCGGATTAGTGCCGGCTTTATTGTCTCTTGAATACAATCGGCCATCGACGGTATTTACTATCCATAATATGGCTTATCAGGGGTTATTTCCGGCTAGTTCAGCTGTTTCTTTGAATTTGCCGGGGCAATTGTGGCATCCTGAGGGACTTGAGTTTCATGATCACTTATCGTTTATTAAAGGCGGCTTAGTCTATGCCGATTATATTACTACGGTAAGTCCAACCTATGCGTTGGAAATACAAACAGAAGAGTATGGTTATGGTCTGGAAGGACTCTTGGCGCATCGTAAAGAGTCTTTGGGAGGAATTATTAACGGCATTGATCTTGAGCAATGGGATTCCGAGCATGATCAGGCTATAGCCCAGACTTATTCAGAAACAACGCTGGCTAATAAAAAGTTAAACAAGAGAGCATTGCAGGAAAGGTTCGGGTTGCCTGTTAACGATGATATACCTTTGTTGGGGTTAATTGGTCGTTTAGTGGAGCAAAAGGGGATTGATTTAATTATAGAATGTTTGCCTGATATGGTAACAATGGAGCTGCAATTTGTATTATTAGGCAGTGGCGATAAAGGCTTTGAGAAGCAACTTAAAGACTTCGCATTGTTGTATCCAGATAAAATAGTGATCTCCATCGGTTATGATGAAGCCTTGGCGCATTTAATTGAGGCGGGTTCTGATGTTTTTTTAATGCCTTCACGGTTTGAGCCGTGTGGTTTAAACCAGATGTATAGTCAACGTTATGGCACTATTCCTATCGTCAGAAAAACCGGAGGCTTAGCAGACACAGTGACCGATACCTTGCCAGGTACATTAGCCAACGACACAGCCAGTGGCATTGTGTTTAATGAAGCAAGTCCAAGTGCTTTGCTAGAGGCCATTAAAAGGACATTGATTTTATACAGCCTAACTAACACGTGGGAAAAAATGCAACTAAATGCGATGAGAAAAGATTTTTCATGGCAACGTAGTGCTCAAGAATACATAACGTTATATGAAAACCTTTAGTAAGGTGAATAAGATTCAGTTGCTGTATGTGGAAAATGTAATTTCCCGAAAAAACAAGACAGTTCAACAAATAGTCTCTTTTTTTATGCAGTTAGATAATCTGGGTTATGACAAGCAGTGCGACGTTGTTTGGGCGGGTGAAGACGGTGAATGGTCTTCATTACCAGCAAGTTACCACAGTGCTTTGGGTGATAATACGGAATATTGGCGTGCTAAAATAACGCTCATGGGTACGAGTGAAAAATCACTTCCTGGTAATATTGTTTTTTCTTTGCGTTATTTAGTGCAGGGTCAAGAGTATTGGGATAATAACGAGGGTTTAAATTATTCCAGTGAAGCGGACTCTGGCATAAAGGTTACGTCTAATCATATAGTACAAAATATTGGTTTTGAGAGTCGCTTAGACGTTAAGCAGAAAAGCATTCCTATTGTTGTATCAATCAATGAATCAATTCAGGCGCAGGCTGTGACGGTACATTGGACGGTAGATAATTGGTTACATACCTATAAAAATCCTTGCCAATATAAAAGAAATTATTGGGACGAGGTGGCTTGTAGTAACGCCAGAAATCCAAATCAGTATGGCTCCCAGATTTGGCAGGGATTATTAACGATAGATAATGCGTTTCGAGTGCAATATATTATCTCTTGTGAGGTCGATGATGAGGTTTTCTGGGATAACAATGGCGATAAGAATTATTCGCTGAGTCATGAAGCACTTAAGGTTTTGATTCTTAATTTGCATTGTTATCAGGAAGATAATCAGGATATGAAGTTTGCGCAGATAGCTAAAGCTATTAATGAGCAGAATGCTGATGTGATTTGTTTTCAGGAAGTGGCTGAGCTTTGGAATGATGGCAATGGAAATTGGGACACTAATTCGGCAAAAATAATTAATGATCAATTATTAAAGCCCTATCATATTTATACCGATTGGGCTCATTTAGGATTTGATAAATACCGAGAGGGAGTTGCCATTTTAAGCCGTTACCCGTTATTAAAACAGTCCTCAAAATATGTATCTACTGTTCATAGTCCCTATAGCATTAATTCGAGAAAAGTGGTTATGGCCCAGATAAATGTTCCTTATATAGGGTTGGTTAACGTTTATTCGGCACATCTCAGTTGGTGGTCTGATGGTTTCTCAGAGCAGTTTAAAAATTTAAGCCAGTGGGCTGATGATAATCAAACCCAGGAAGTAAAGGCAACACTTTTATGTGGCGACTTTAATATCACAGCGGGTTCAGAAGGCTATCATTTTGTCGTTAATGACAATAGATATGATGACCAGTTTTTAGCGGTTAATTCTCAGGGCGCATTTGAAAAAATATTCAAAGTAAATGACCCACATTGGCAACATTATCTTGCAGATGATTATCGGATTGATTATATTTTTATGAATAAAACGAGTGGACTTCACATCACTGATGGAAATGTACTGTTTACCGATGAAGATTATGGTCGTGTCTCAGATCATTGCGGCTATTTGATGGCCTTTGAACCTAAGTTTTGAATAATAAGTAACAATAAGGATAAAACATGCCGATAGCAGAACAATTTGCCACACCCACACATGGATATTTAGGCGGTTATTTTCAAAGAGTTAATGATTATAACGAGAAATTTAATGTTCGTTGGGGGAAAATAGAATTCGATGTGTTTTATGGGGTTCAGGCTAATGTAAAAGTTGTTCTCAAGGTATATCGTGAGCATGGTCTATGTGAAACTTATGTTGTTGATACTGACGCCTATGATATTAAATGGGATAGACATAAACGATGTACGCGTGATTTTTATGTTCTCCCATTTTCTAATAACTTTGGAAAGATAAGTTGTATTAAATTTTCTTATATTATCCATTTGAATGAACATTCTATTGCCTCACATAAAGACTACATTTTTATGAACAGTCATGAGGCACAAGATGACAATCCGCAATTTCGCAAGATTAGCAGTGATTGGTCAACTGTTAATGAGTATCGTACTTATGAGTTGAATTCAGCAGAATTGCAGAGTGATGTCGATTGGTATAACCACCATTTTGAGTCGTTAAATTTGACGCCAAAGTTTACCAAAGGGCAGCAATATCATCCTTATCATCCCAAACGTTATCTTCATGATCATATTGATAAGGTGATTCGTAGCAAGTGGGAAACCCCTGAGCGCTTGTGTACTATAAAAGTTAGTGTGGATTGTATAGATGATTCAGATTTTATTTCCCACTTGATTCATGCCAGTCATCATGGTGTTTTGGTACAGTGTATTGTTGATTGGCGCAAAATGACCTTAACTAATAGTCATAATTATGCTCGTCTGAAGCAGGCTCGTGTTGAATTGATTGGCGTATTTTGCACACCTCGACATCATCTTATAGAAGTTGAACCTGATATGCACACAAAGTTTGTAATTTTTAATGATGAAGATTGCATATTAGGCTCTTTTAATATCACCTTCGATCGTTGGTGGGCTAATTGGGAGTCTGGAATGACTTTTCGTTCAAAGGGTGTGTGCCGATTATTGGATAATATATTCCAGAGTCAGCGTGGGGGGGTTAATCAAAAATATGGCGTTGATCCCTTAAGCCATTTTAATTTGCTTTATACCTTTGGCAGGCAAATGATGCTCAATGGCAAGCCTTATCGACCTCATCACGCAATCCTTGCTGAAATCCATCACGCTAAATATTCAATTAGATTGTGCCTTTTTTTAATGGGGGACTTATTAGGGGAGCACCATGAGAGTGTTGTTGAGGCCTTAATTCAAGCAAAGACTAGGGGGGTTTATGTGCACATTCTTTTTAATGGGCATTTAGCAAGAGAAGGTCGTATTGGGGTTGAGCGCTCTATGGTTGATGAGTTAAATCGACCTTTATTACCTGCAGTACAACGCTTAAAGAATGCAGGTATTGCTGTAGGCTTGGTCTATGGTCAAGATGATCACCCTGTACCGTATTCACCCATTCATTCTAAATATTGTATTATTGATGATGCTATTGTCATTGAAGGTAGCTTTAACTGGTATAACACTTCGGTATTTTCTCATGATTTAGTCATTGTTACTAATAATCACCAAATTGCTCAGCCCTATCTTTATGAATTTGAGCAAATTCAGCGTTCGTTTAGGGTTTATTATTAGTCAGTGTCTGTATCAGTGCTTTGCCTAGCTAAGTGAAAAGCGTTTTATTCTAATATATGCTAGGCTCATCATTTTTGAGGGTTAAGAGAAAGCATACCGTTCTTTGTAAATTCATATTTATGGTCTAGCCACCCTTTCCCAAATAATACAAGAACATTCTCGTAATAATGATCAGGTTTGGAAGATGTTTTTCTGGTTATTAACTCATTCAAAAAATTATTTGTCGTTTTTAAATCCTCTGCGCTGACTAAAAACGGTAATACAGCAGCTTTAAATCCAAGGGGGTGATAACCAGATTGGGTTTTTAATGCGATATCGTATTGTTCTGCCACAAACTCATCAGATTGAATAATTTTTAACATGGGAGAATAATGACTCATCAGCGCTTTTTTTTCTGGCTCATCTTCACTTAACATGCCTAGCCAAAGGTAGACTCGAATAGCATTGTATCCTCCTATTTTAGTATCGCTATTGTCATCTTGAATTTGGTTGTTGGTATTTAAAACTGCCCATTCTGGTGCAAATCCTAGTGGTGAAGATTGGTTTAAGAGTTTTATACTATTTTCAGTGATTTCATGCCACACTGAATGTGGAAATAATACTTCAAAACGTCTTAAAATCTGTATTGGAAGATAGCTAGGATTTAACCGCCATGAGGTCGTAGTTACTTGGAACCCTCTTGATCCAGGTAGGAGCATCCATCCATAATTAGGTATTTGTACGGCCTCCTTTTGTAAAATACGTTGGGCTAAAAAATAACCTAATGATTCATAGCGATATTCATTCCAAATTCGTCCAGCTTCAGTTAGTGCGTAAGCAATCCATAAATCTGCATCTGAAGCTGAATTTGTATCTAAAACACTATAGGTTTCTTTATTTAGGCCCCATAACCAAGCAGGCAGGTTAACCGCTAAGTCATTGTTTGCTAAATTGCTTTCGGTCCAATTTAGCAAACGTTGAAATGTTTTCTTATCATCCGCAATCAAAGCAAATACCATTGCATAAGCCTGACCTTCTGATGTTGTGATCAATTTATGATTACTTCCATCAATAACACGTCCTTCAGGTGAAATATAAATAGCTTTAAATTCCTCCCAATCTTTCCATGTATCATCATTTGCAAGTGAAAATAGTGGGGTTACTATTAACAAAATTACAAAAAAAAACGCATTTTGATTGCTCTTTTCTAATAAAATTATCGGGATGTTTTCAAGCGTTTATAAGCAATATATTTAAATAGCCGCCACAGTGTTGTAATTAATAAGATAACCATCAAAAATGTGATCAGGCCAACTAATATAGGGTGGTCTGATAATTCGAACCAAATTAGCTTATAGATAGGCAAATAGCCTATGAAGTAAGTTTCTCCTACTTGCACATTAACTACCTCCCCAGCTCTAAATAATGAAACAGACCCTGATACAACCTGACTTCTATTCATGATAGTTGAAATAATTTGCTTAAAACTAGACGGATGTGATGCCACCAAAGCTACTACACTTCTGTTTTTTTGCCAAGGTGACTCAAAGCTTAATAGCGCACCCACTTCATTATCACTGTTATTATTAAATTCGATTTGACTTGTTACAGTTCTCTCTGATTTTATATAGTTTGGTTGAAATATTTCTGTATTTTCAGCATTACGAATTGGTTGGGTAATCGCTTTTTTCATTTCTGATACCAAAACATTTGCTAATTTATTCTTATCGTTTTCTTGTACAATTTGGGTCGATAATTGACCAATTACGAGTATGTCTTTATCTTCAATTCCGTTATAAGGTGCAGAATCAAAAATAGTAAATTTAGTTGCCGATAGTCCCGTTGAAGAACCAAATGACCCTAATAATTCCAAGTAGGTTTCTACTTCACTCTCAGAGGCGTTTTTATTAAGTATAACCCCAGTGTCTGCAAGATCGGCTAATCGAGTAAATGGGAAGCCTAGGTTGCTAAAAGATCTTAAGTCAGGCATTGGCATATAATGATAAAATCCACTTAAATCAATCGTGGAATCACCATCAACTTCACCATACATATAGTCGGCCGTTAAATCTCTACAATCTCCACCCTCAGGTTTGTTAAATGAATATTCAAATTGAATTCTATTTCGAGTACTTAATCTAAACCCGGGAACCAGAATTCTGTTTTCTTCACCAAATACAAGATCATCAATGAGTGGAACTCTGACTCTGTCATTATCGGACTCTCCGCTTATCCCGTTTTTGTTTAAAGAAAAACCTTTAATAAACAAGTCGTTTACAAACATAGATAGCTGTGAGTCATCCTCTTTATTTGGAGGCGAGTATCGATATTTAATGTTGATCGGAATACCTCTACTTTTCCAAGTAAATAAATCAGGTGCAATATTAAAATTCAGAGTTATAGGTGTCGGTGTGCGACCATGGGTTTGTAATTGTGTAGGGGTTTCTACTAATTCACCTAATTTAACTTCTCTATCAAGAGGCATCCAAGAAGGGGCGTCGTAGGGTTTACGAGGTAACAATATATTGACATTGGTAATTTCGGCAAATGATCCTGCTAATATAGGAGAGCCAGTAACTAAACCTTCAATTGCAGTACGGAGATCTTGTTTGTCACGTCCTAAGATCAGTAATAATTTTACAAAAGGGTTGGTTGGGTGAGCAATGAGCTGAATAGTTGGTTTACTTACTGGGGGTAGATCCTTTAAAAAATCGGGACGTTTGTCGTTAGTAGCGAACACAATGGCATGTTTTGTAGGCAACTGATTAGTGAGAGTAGGAAATGATATAACTCGCCATTTAGCCAGACTACCAAAATACGAAGCTGCAATTCCAGCAGGTTCCAATGTTTCATTCTTTGAGTTTTCAGGAAAAATAAAAGGAATCTCTACTAAGGTAAAGTCATTGACATCAAAAAAAGGTTTTGGAAAAAGAGATAAATCGTTTTTTAGTGGAATTGGCTGTACCGTCAACACTAATTGACTCTGTTTACTAATTTCAAACCACTCACTCATTTGTGCTTGGTTTGCACAGCGCTCCTCACGATAAGTAATTAATTCAAAAGTAATTTCATTATATTTAGATAATAACCTTGGATCAAAATGCATGGTGTTTTTAATTTGAGTCCCTGCTTTACTCCTGTCAACGCTAAAATATCCAGCAACTTGGTTATTTATGAGTACGCGCACTTGAGTTACATCTTCTGAAAGTGTAGGAGAATAAATATAAGATACGTCAATTTTAGCAGCTGTTACTAATTCGTCGAGTCGAGAACCAAAACCAATTGATTGTTTGGATAAATTCCCTTGCAATTTTATAGCTGATTTTATGCCCAATTGTTCAAATGAGGTTACATCATCAATGACTGGAGGGTTATCAACAGTGTATGTCACGTTATCTTTAAAAAAATTACGTTGTGCACAAAAGCTCGGTGTCGACAAAGTAAACAATACAGAAAAAAAGAGTGCGAATAAAATTTTAGTTGTTGCAGAGACTTTCATATCAAGCGTCCTTATACTCAAGAGTATTATCTATAATGTTTTTAGGTAGCAATGTTTTGATATAGCTAATAAATGAGCTTAATAACAAAAAAGGCTTTGTAATAAATTGAGGGAGCATCCTAAGTAAAATAAGATAGCCGTGGAAGCTCACTTTAAGAATTGATATTAAGCTTGAGAGAGGCTTGTCTTTAGCGAAATTTTGGTTCCAGAGGCTCCATGCATCTGATCGGGAATAAGTACATTGGGTAAATTCAAGTTGTTGTTGAATGGTTAACTTTTCAAAAACAGCTCCAATATAGTTTTTATTTTCGTGGGTGATTCGTACAGGAAATAAGAATTCTTTATCACCGCGTGGAATTAGGATATGAATGATTTCATTTTTTTCAAGTTTTGTTTCATCATTTATGTAAAGCCCTACTCCAGCGCTCGAAAAATCACGCAAAGTTGCGCAAAATAAATGACCTGAATTATTTTTAATTATAATTTCAGTATTAGCTTCAATCCTTTGATTTGTACGTAATTGTTTTGTTTCTTGTGCTACGCTGATTGCTCCACCCAGCAATATTAGATTATAAGCTGTCCACGCAAAATTTAAAATTACTGTAAGTTGTTCGTCATCCGGCCCAAAAAAATATCTGTATACCGCAAGTACTATACCTATGATGTTTAGTACTATTAGCGTCAGGTAGGGTTTGGATATACTTAAATCAAAATAGTCTTTTTCGATTAAACCACCTTTAGCCGTTACATTAAATTTCCCGATTTTTGGGTTAATCAATGCTACTGTTGTAGGGCGGGCAATGTACCAAGCAAGAACGGTTTCATATATCTCAGCCCAAAATGAGTAGCGATATCTACCCTGAATATAGGAGTTAGCGATATTGGCATGTATCAGTGTAGGGGCTGCGTAAAGTAAAATCTCTATTGCCGGTGCATAAATCAGATAACTATGAAATAGAAGAAACCCTAATGGCGCTAACAAAAAAATTAAACGGGGTATTCCACCTAGAAAATGAATCATTGCATTTGTATAGCACAAGCGTTGACTAATACTTAGCCCTTTTCCAAGCAATGGGTTATCTATACGAAATATTTGTGCCATGCCTCTTGCCCAGCGAATTCGTTGTCCAACATGTGCAGACAATGATTCTGTGGCTAATCCAGAAGCTTGAATAATATTTAGATAAGCAGAGGAATATCCTTTTCGGTGTAAACGTAACGCGGTGTGTGCATCCTCTGTGACTGTTTCTGTTGCAATACCTCCAACTTCTAGCAGGGGATCACGTTTTAATATCGAACAGGAGCCACAGAAAAATGAGGCATTCCATAAATCATTTCCATCTTGAACAACACTATAAAACAAATTATTTTCGTTCGGGGTGCGTTTGAAATTACCAATGTTCCGTTCAAATGGATCTGGTGAGTAAAAGTGATGTGGTGTTTGAACAAGCGCGAGTTTTATATCAGCTAAAAATGAGCCCATCGTAATTTGTAAAAATGATCTGACAGGCACATGGTCACAATCAAAGATTGCTATGTAATCACCTTGAGTAATTGTTAATGCATGGTTAATGTTACCAGCTTTAGCGTGATTATTATTATCACGAGTGATGTAGCCAGCACCTACTTCATTTGCAAATATTTTAAATTCTGGTCGATTACCGTCATCAAGAACAAAAACATTGATTTTATTTTTTGGCCAATCAATGTCCAGTGCTGCCAAAAGTGTAGTTTTAACAATTTCAAGCGGTTCATTATAGGTGGGTATAAAAATATCTACACTTGGCCAAACACTAGTATCTTCAGGTAAGGCTAGAGGCTTTCTTTCTAACGGCCACACTATTTGAAAAAATCCCAGTAACAAAACAATCCATGCATAAGTCTCTGCGAAAATTAAAATCACGCCAAAAAATACATCAAGACTGTTGTCGATGTTTAATGTAGAGTTATATCTCCACCATAAGTAACGTGAAGATATTGTTACTGAAAGAGTAATAAGCACTAATCTGGGTAATTTCCCAGGTGTTGAATAGGCTAAGAAAGCTACAAATAAAAGAAGTAAACTGAAGGTGACTTGTGCTGAAGTAGTAAAAGGAACTGAGAAACAAATAATCGCTAATAGACCTGCAAATAGCAAATATATCTGACTCTCAAACTTATTACTGAGGCTCATATTTGAAATTTCAACTTTGTTGAGCATACGGTCGGTTGAAATAGAAATTTTTTCAAGCGGTAAGAGAAGACTCAGTTTTATAAAAGTTAAAGCTAAATAAATAAAGTCTAAGTTAATTATTTTATTTTTAGTTCTGTTTGATTGTACAGTCGATAACCACAATAATTGTAAGAAGAAACGAAGAATATCAGCCAGCGTAGGCTCTGAAAAATTGACGTGAGGGAAGTGTTTTTTGAAAATTTGGGCAGCATTCTTTCTGTTATCATCATAACAAAAAGCAAAAAATACTATTCCAACTAAAATGCTAAATAGTGGAGTGTTATCAGCTAATAAAGTTTTTTTGAATACAACCCAGTCTTTACCAATAGTCGATTGGTTAATAATAAAGAATAATTTTACATCAATAGGCAGTTTTGTGTCTTTATTGAAATGATCTCTTGTAGACATGATTATTCACTATCGATTGAAATGGTTTATTAACCAAATTGCAAGTGCTCTGAATTCAATTGCAGCAGGTGATTTTGGTGCATGTATAGTTACAGTTGTTTTATTGGCTAACGCCTCTTTGATATTTTCATCAAAATGGATTGTTACAGGAATTATTTTGTTTAATAGTAGCTTTTTCAGTATTAACGCGACATCATAATCAAGCAAACTAGTTGGTTCTAATTTGTTAATTAAATAAAATGATTTATTAATCAGTGATACGTCTTCATAAATGTAAGACGACTGAATCGAGTCTATGAGCTGTGATAAAGAATTTATCTGGGGCTCAATTACCCTTATGATAATGTCGCTTGATTTTAATGCTTGAGTACTTAACTCATTAAGTTCGCTAGAAATATTTATAATTACCCATGAGTCATTAGACAAATTAAGTAAATTTAATTGATCTGGTAGCCAAGTTTCTGCAATGGAGTTAATTAATAAGGATTGGAGTTTTTTATAATTAATTTGGCCAAAAGGAATAAAGCGAACTCCCTGTTCACACTCAAAAGCTGCACTAAACCATGGTTTTTCATGGCTAATATTTGATGCCCATCCGCTAGGATTTTGCCAATCCATATTAAAATGTAAGCGCAATAAATTATTTGGATTTAAATCAAATACTAACACATCATGACCTAGCTCTTTTAGAATTCGAGAGGCGTTTGCCACTACTGTTGTTGAACCAACAGATGAATGAATACCTTGAACGCACAAGATTCGCATTTAAGCAGTTCTATTGTTGTTATAGTTTGAAGGATTTTCGTTAACAAATGATACTATTTCATTAATAAGCAGCCATTTATTTTTTATTTTTGTAAGGTGTTCATTTTCTTTAATTTCAACGTAAACGTTAGGATCAACATTAATGCTTTCATAGAGCTCATTTACATCATTTTTTTCGTATTTCATTTCAATATCTCCTAGTATTTACTGATTGTATGCAGTCCACTCGTCGTTATTAAATGAGTAGTAATAGTTATTATTGTATCGCATAACAATTGAACCATCATTTTCAGAAAGCATCGGCGTTTCAGGGATGTTTTTCAGCAAACTTCCAGGATCGAACTCATTTTTACTGAAAATATCTTGTTCAAGTAGCTGATTTACTAGGTGGGCAATCGCTAAATAACTACTATGTTGAATAACGTGTTGCTGAAATCCTATCCGCTGAATGTTATTACCAATTATCTTTAGTCCAACTGGGACGTTAGTTATTCCGGGGCTAGGTAGGTCTCGCATACCTGCAATTTGAATTTTATCACCTTTAAAGTTGGCACCATGCTCTGGTATAAGTAGAACAACGATAGGGCGATTAGTTTTTTTCAGACTGTCTATTATTTCATATAGATCGTCTAATAATGTAACCAATCTTTTTTCATAAGTCTCAGAAGAAGTTGTTGATTTATTAGCTTCAAAGTGAAGTCCATCATGTAAGCTAACAGTGTTATATAAAGTAAACTTTTTGCTTTCGAAACTATTTTCTCGGTTCTTTATCCATTGATTAAAAATATCCTTATCTCGGTAAACGGGTGAGTTGTCAAAATTCAAAAGATAGGGTTTTACATTGAAATGGAAAGGCGATGATTCCAGTCTACCTTTATCTTTAAGTAATGTTGAAAAGTTGTCAAAAACACCATTATGATTAAGGATGAGTTCCGTATCATAACCAATTTTTTTTAGATTGTTAAATAAATAACATTGTTCATTTGATACCTTAGACATAATTTCAGAATGTGATTTTTGACCACAATTAGCCTCTAACAAACGTACTAAGGCTGGACCGCTATATGAAGTCGCGGTATTGAAATTTTCAAACAAGATATCAAATTCATTTAACAGCTTATGATTTTCCAGTTTGAAATATTTAATGTCCTCCCAGGACAACGAACAAATACTTAGAGCCAAAATATCAAATTTTGTTTTGTTCTGTAAGTTGACTTGGAATGGAATATTCAAACTGGCTTGTTTAGTGAAAAACTCATTTCTATAATTATTAAGCTGCCCCTTTTCTGAGGTATCAGTTCCATTTGTTTTTAATGGTGTTTTAAAGCTAGCAATGGGTTGAATTTCATTATTTATTGCAGAAGGTGAATGAGGAGTAGTATGAGTAATTTGAACAAGAATTATGCTTGCGATGACCAGGACAGAAACACGAAGTGTTTTATAAAACATAAAGTAGAACACTGTGCTGATAAATACTATCAAGACAAAATTAAGTGAAACAAAACGGGTAACTAACTCGATTATATAACTGATATCGAATTTCGATATTTGTTCAAATTGAGCAAATAAATGTCCTATTGGTGGTAAATAGGTGTCTTCATAAAAAAGTAGGCATGCTAAAGGGATAGCAATAACCTGCCGCAGAATAGTGATAGACCTATTTTTTAAAGGCATTAATAGGAATGCTATAAATGCGATATTTTTTAGGAAGTTTAATTCAATTACGCCGTTTACAACTAGAATCAGCTTTATGATGAAATAAATATTCCATATACCTAAATTGGTATTACTTGATTTCAAATTAATTCCTCGATTCGATTGAAAAGAATTCTGTAAAGTTAACGGATTTTAATACTTTTGGTTTTTTAGTTATCGTCGCTATTAAGCTTAATAGAAGAGTCCATGCTCTTACTAATACTAATCCTATACTGATGCCTGTTAAGAGTGAAACAGTTACTGTAATAATAAAATCGCTGATATTCATTGTAAATCAACCAATTAAAGTTAATGGTGCGGGGCGTGCGGCTTGTCTGATTCCTCTTTTATATTCGACATCCATGTTATGTTCAAAGTGTAATTGCTGGTCATTATCCAGTTGATAAGGGAGTTCATATTCCTCGGACGCAAGCAATCCAAGTTCATTTTTGATGTCATCACTGAATGAAAAATATTCTTGGGCAAAAAATAAGTCATCAACGGGTAGTGAGAATATATGAGCTAAAGCATTTTTAATTTCTGATTTTTCACATTGAAACAAAAACAGATATAAACAGCTTTCAGTTAGGGTAAAAATATCGCCATTACGCTTTATTTTAATTAATGCAACTATTTCCTCAATTGGGATAGACTTATCTATTGCAAATTTAAGTAATGAAGAATTAATTTGAATTCTTTGGCTATTCTCAACTAATAAAATAGATTGTTTAATAAACTCAGTTAATGGTAGAAAATTTTTTCTAAGGGCTTCCATCTCTGTGTCATGTGCTTCATTAATGTAATGGGGTATGTTACGTATAAAGTAACTCCCCTGTATTGCGTAAACCATTGTTACAAATCTTAAGAAGGCAACATTATAAGGAATAATCAAGTTTACTCCGACGTCAATTAGGAGTCTTTCTTCTTTTACTCTTAAGCAGTGTTCTGTTTCTCTTAAAATTATTTTTAATTGTCGTCCTGCTTTTTTCCTTAACTCAAGGATTTTAGTTGATATAAACCTGACATTGATATTAGCGTTTATATAGAAAATTATCGTAGCGCTAGAATCAATGCTGATTTTGGCTTCCAATGTCTCAAGGGAATTAAAAACCTCCCATTCTTGGGGGAAAATATCCTCTAAGTCCTTTTGGGATTTTATAACTAAAACACGATTATCGTGGGATATCGATAACTGTGGTGTTGTTTCACTGCGTGACTCTTGATCGATATTGGCACTAATTTCACACTTTATTTCATTGAATTGTAGGCTAAATGAAGTCTTCGTATTAATTGACGAATAAAGATGCCAAAATAATACTTCATAGTCTATGTTTGAATGATTAAATTTAATAGTGGCTAACCCATTAAAAATATTAAGCAATGTTGAGGCTTTACTTTTTATAAGCTGTGATGCCTGGTCACCATGAATTATCCATACACAGGTTTTTTTTTGATTAATTAACCAGTTTTGCCAGGATGAAATAGTTTTTGCTAATTCATCAGTCTGCATTGGAGCAAAAATATCTTGATAAATATCAATTAAAATTAGATCAATTGATTTAAATACTTTATCTTTTATATCTTCAGCAATTTCATCAAATAAAGTTTCGGTCCGAGTTTTATTTGCGAAATTTAAAAGCAGGTTCCCACTCTTATAAACTTTAAATAGCCTCTTATTTATTTGATTAGAAACTTTTAATAGCTCATTATTTTCTTTGAGAGAAATTAATGCTGTTTTTGTTGTTGGGTTAAATAAAATTGTTTGAATTAAAATTGACTTAGAATAGGTAAAAGTGGGGGCTGTAATAATAAACAAACCATTTTTTTCAATAGAGCCATGGGAAGGGGTTAAGTTACTAATTCCAATAGTCAATGAAGACTCGCTTTCAGCAGTTTTAACAATCGTGGCTCCTAAGCGATTTTTTGTAATTGATTGTTCTGAATCAGCGCCATTATTTGTATTCATAATTAGTTTCTTTTTAATAAGAATAGATGATTTTCTGTTATCTACTTAATAATCCATATAATCAGTAAAAATCATGGGTACTTTTGGTGGTGTAGCTATCGGTGACCAATGTTCGTTAAAGTCATATTTTATATATAAGCCTATATTACTGGGATTATAATAAGGAGAGCGTTGTAACTGCGCTCTAGCACCAATAGACCAATGGGTTGTCAAGCGTCTTTCCAAGGTGGTATTAATACCATAAATCACTGAACCACTATTACTTCCAAGATAAACAGGAGATGCGCCAAGTGCCATGGCACTCGCTTGTAGGCTTGGGTCATTAGGATAGTAATTTGCATTGTCGGTCTGTGTCATAGAGTAGCCTCCCGATAATCTTACTAAATATGACCAGTCCCTATAACGTCCATAGGTCGTTATAGGGACTGAAAACGATGCATAAAATTTTGGGCTAAAATAACCACCGTGTCCAAATGTGTATTCATTTTGATTGTTATCGTAACTCATAAAGAGAGTGTTTAATCCTAAATCCACATTGCTTATATCATTTTTACTTCGCCAGATATTTCCATATAGACCTATTTGCCCTTGCAGTTTATTATTATCTTTAATATTTTCACCCGTTATTCTTTGGTATTGCCAGTTCGACCAAATACCTACTGGGCCTCCATTATCATAACCCAAGTTAAAGCCAACACCAGATTGCCTTGCTCCTCCCCACGTTTTTCCTGTATTGGGATCGACAAGTCCAGCATAGGATAATACGGTATTTCTTACTGCTCTTCTGCCTGCAGTGATGGCCCAGGAAAAACTTTTTATGTCGCCATCAATACGTAGCCCGCCTATAACGTCGGTAACCAAGAAGTTTTCGGGGGTTCTACCAATGTCGGCCATCCAATGATTACCCATCCATCCAATATTATATCCAACACCAGTCGCTTGTAATGTGGATTGGTGTTGGCCGCAGTTTGGGTAACAGGGTCGTAATAGTGAGCTACCGAAGTCTTTTGCATTTAAGTCTTGGCTTCCGGCGCTCAGGGAAAGTGGGTTAATACGGAAAATAAAATGTCCCATATTTTTGTAAGGGAGCTTTCCTTCAATAGCTGCGCCAATTACATCGGTGTTAGTCCCAAAACGATAGTCAGGGAAAACGGAGACATAACCATCTGTTTTATCCCGCAACTGATCAATATTTTTTTTAACATTTTTGGCCAACCAGTTATCGTTATCAGTTAAGTATAGCTGTTTTTTTTCATTATCAGTAAGTAGTGCTGCATTAGCATTTCGAGTGGGGTTTGGCATTTTATTTGATTGTAATGCAGCATAACTTAAGGCTTCAGCTGTATCCCATTTCTTGATTTTCAAGGCAATCTCGGATGCGGTGTATAGAGCCTGATCCCCGTTTGAATGATCAGCCAACATTTCTTTCATAGCATTTTCAGCTTCTTCTTGTTGACCCAGCTGATCTAGTATTTGTATCTTTTTTATTGTTTGAAACTGAGAGTACTCGTCAGCAACCGATAACCGGCCTTTATTCTTTTCAATCCAATCCGCCATCATTGATTTATTATTACTGTTAGAGATACTGGTTCCAGTTTTTACATAGTGCTCAAAAATGGCACTAAATATGGGATCATCCAGTAATAGAGAATAATAGAGTTCATTTGCTTCAACTGTTTTGCCTTCTGCAAAATATTGCTTTGCTCTATTAATTTTATAGTCCCGCATTAGTTTATGATAACGATTTTTCTCGTCACTTGAAGCAGATGATATATTAATAGATTTTTCTACAGTGGCTAGTTTATCAAATTCTTTCAGGTTATAAATCAGTTGTATATAGTCCAATTTGGTATCTAATGGCCACTTTTCGTTGATTTTGAGTGAGTCGACTATACGTTTTGCCTGTTCTGGTTCATTGATGTTAAGCCAATAGTTAGAAAGATTAATCAGTTGATCAGTATCATTTTCTAGTTTTGGTTCAATTTCGTGTAAATGAATCATCGCTTGTTGTCTGTCAGACTTGAGTAAATCGTTAACATGAGAAAATTGATAGTTAATCCAAATCCTACGTTGGTTACTAATGATGTTAGGTGTGCGTTGGCTTGGATCGATTTTATCTATTTCATTTAGTGCGTCAAGGAATTTGTCTTGTTTATCTAGATATAGTGCTGTCGAAAAATAGAGATCAGTCGATGGTTTAGCGTTAGCTAGTAGTTGGTCAAAAATAAATTTTGCTTCAGTTTTTTGATTAAGCAGGTTTAATATGTTGGCAACACGGAAAGTTAGCCAGGGATCAACGGTTTTAAAGGATTTCGCAATCGATACTTTTTCATTGGCTTTTTTTAGATCATGTTGGCTCAATGCGCTTTCTGCATCTGCTACAAATAATTTAATTTTTATATCGTCAAAGTTGTCTGTGATGATTTTCTTTTGTTGATCAGATAAGTTATCTACCAAAGCAAGTGCTTCGTTTAGCTTATCGTTATTAGCCCTCAAATAAATCCTACCAAGAAGAGCTTCACGATCATTTTTATCAATTTTTAAAGCTTGAGCAAAGAAACTATCTGCTCCTTCAAAGTCATTATTTTTGGCTAAAATTTTTGCAATCGCTAGATAAGCAAATATTTCTTTTGGATTTTGTGTAATAGCCGCTTTGTAAGAATTAACGGCTGATTGTTCATTAGACGAGGCTAAATTCTCTGCGTCCTTTATAAGACCCCAGTATCGGGCAGTAGTTATAAGTGAGCTCCACTCAGAACTATTTTTGCGGCTTTTATCTAGATTACTGCCCTGAATAAATAGATCGAGGCTTTCTTTATAGTTTCCCTGTGCAAGGCTGATCCGTCCCAAGCCATTAAAATTTTGTGGATCTGTGGGATGAATTTTATTAGCTAATAGGAGAAACTTTTTTGCTAACGAATAATTCTTTTCTTTTAAAAGTTTGGCAGCTTGTAACTTTGCTTTATAGCCAGGGTCATTAATTTGTTTATTATAGTTCTCTAGTGCTGATTTTAATTGTTTGGCAGTCGCGCTCACTGATTCATTATTAGGGAATGAATTGATCAGGTCGTCTATTTCGGCCTCAGTTAGTTTGTTAACAGGCACATCTGTTAAGGCGCTTTGCCAAGAGTAAGCAGCTTTGCCTTTAAAGTGTTCGCTATCAGATAACTGCTTAAAAGTTGTTATAGACTCTTTATCATTGGGTGTTTTTTGAGTGATTGTATTGGCTAAGGCCAATTTATATTCAGGATTGTCTGGGTATTGGGCGTTTCTTTCCTGGAGTATTTTTTTGACCTTGTTAAAGTCTGCATTACTTCTTTTTGAAACCAGATTTAAATATTCAATTTCAATTGCTGCAGTAGGCATTCCATGAGGAAATAGCTCTTCGTAAAGAGCAATAGCTTCTTTAATGCGCTGATTACCAGCTAAAAAATGTGCTTGTTGAAGTTGGATTTTTTTTGTACTTGATGCTTCAAGTAAAGTTTTTAGCTTATTTAAGCCGGAATAGGTTGGGTGTGACTTTTCAAGCTCAGAAACCTGTTTTTTTGCGGTTTCAATATCACCTTTTAGGATGTTAATGTGGGCTTGAAAATATAATGCTTCAGGATCATTCCCATCAATTGAGAGCCAGTGCTCTAATGCAGTTTCAGCAATATCATAGCGATGATTGGACTCAGCCAAAATAATTTGGTGCCTAAAATGATCTTGATGTTTTGTTTCGGCTTTTAATTCCGAGTTGACTATCAACGAAACACTTAATAATAAAATAATAGAGTTATTCTTTAACATCCTAAGAGATCACAAATACTAGTAAAAATGTATTGAAAAACACATCAGTGTGATGTATTTTCAAAAGTTAATTTTTAGGCTTCAAGTTGTTCTTCTATTGGCTTTCTGAGAACCTGTTAAAGCTATCACTGTTAAAGTTGTAATTATTTTTTCATGCTTTTTACCACATATTTTCTAGAAGTGATAGAGCAATATTTATAAATGTGGCTAAATTATTTCAACTTGAAAGTTGAAATAAGTTTTTGATTGGAATAGCGTTGCGGCATTAATTTCGTTGTTAAATGGCACTTGCTCTTTGACGAGCATTGGTTTTATGCGTGATAAAGCTGTCATATTTGCTGTGTTATAATGACAGGGGTTAGGTTTTTTTAATGTTTAACTGTTTAAGCAAAGATTAATAAAGTTTTATGGATAATAGTCAATACCCTTTTGATCCCAGTTATGGTTACTCGCTTGAACAATTACTTACGGTAAAAGCGCAAAAAGAGCCTAAAGATTTTGATTTGTTTTGGCAGTTGCGTTATCAAAATGCTTTAGAGCTTGATCCAGTGCCACAGACAAAAATAATATCTGAGAATAAAGGCGGTTGGCGGGTATTTGAAATCAGTTATAAGTCGATGGGTGATTTTCTTATTCGAGGTTGGTTATTGTTGCCAAGTTCGGGTGAGGTGAGGCGAGGTTTTATTGTTGGGCATGGCTATGGCGGACGCGATGGGCCAGACTTTCATTTTCCTTTTAAAGATGCTGCGTTGTTTTTTCCCTGTTTTCGGGGTCTAGCACAAAGCGCCTCCCCTTTTATTTCTTCAGACCCTTATTGGCATGTGTTACATGATATTAACGACAAAGATCGTTATATTATCGGTGGCTGTGTTGAAGATGTATGGTTAGCAGTGAGCGCCTTATTAACCTTGTTCCCACATCTTGCAGGCTGTCTGGGTTATATGGGAATCAGCTTCGGAGGAGGGATTGGCGCTTTAGCGTTGGCTTGTGAAACACGCATCAGTAAAGCGCATTTAAATGTGCCTACTTTTGGTTATCAGTCTTTGCGTTTAAAACTGGCCACTAATGGCAGTGCCAATAGTGTTCAAAAGTATTATTTGACGCATAAAAAACAAGTGCTGACTGTTTTGCGCTACTTCGATGCCGCTTTTGCAGCAAAACGGATTAAGATACCGATGCATTGCGCTTGCGCAATATATGATCCATGCGTTGCTCCTCCAGGGCAGTTTGCGATATTTAACGCTTTATCCTGTGAAAAGCACTTGTTTGTCTTAGAAGCGGGGCATCATCAATACAGTCATCAGGAGCAGCAAGACTCTGCTTTAATGCTCGAGCTCGATGAGTTTTTTGCCTCATTAAGTGGGTTAATAGTACTGTCAGATGAGATTTAATGTTTTGAACCAATATAGTAATAAAATATAGGAAGCCAGATGAATCGTGAGTATCACAAATGGTGGAGCCCCCGGTTGCAGCGCGATATGGAGCTATTAGTGTTCGGTCATGCAGGCGCTAAGGTGTTGGTTTTTCCGTCTCGGTTTGGGCGTTTTTATGAGTATGAAAAGCTGGGGCTTGTCGGGTCTTTAAAGGACAAAATTCAGCAAGGTTATTTGCAACTTTATTGTGTTGATGGAGTTGATGCTGAAAGCCTTTATTGTCGATGGGCGCATCCCTCAGGGCGTATTTCGCGGCACATCCAGTTTGAAGAATATATAATAAACGAGGTAATCCCCTTCATGCATGATAAAAATCCGCATGAATGTGTGATTTCTCATGGCTTAAGTCTAGGTGCTTTTCATGCGGCCAATATAGCGTTTAGGTATCCTGAACTGTTTAAAAAGTTAGTTGCATTCTCAGGACGCTACGACTTGACTCTAAGCATAGAGTTTTTTGATGATCTATTTGATGGCTTTTATAACGAAGATATTTATTTTCATACCCCGAGTCACTTTCTACCCAATTTAGATTGTTCATTTCGGTTAAGTAAGTTAAGAGAAATGGATATTACCTTGGTGATTGGTAGAGAAGATCCATTTTTATCCAATAACGAACATCTGAGTTCAGTATTACATCAAAAAAATATAGATCATCAGCTTATCGTATGGGATCACAGGGCTCATAGCGGGTATTATTGGCGACGCATGGCAGCACTTTATGTCTAAAATAAGTTGGATATAAAGGATACTTTTAACAATATTAGAAAGCCAGTTAGTTTGATTTCAACATATTGTTTTGAAATAATAAAAAAACTCTTTATAATGCGCGGTTCTATGGAGCATCCCGCTCCTCCTTGCTTTACCTTCTTTTTAAGACAGAGAAGGGAGGCTTAACCGAAAGGAAAAATAATGCGACATTATGAAATTGTCTTTTTAGTTCATCCGGACCAATCTGCTCAGGTTCCAGCAATGCTTGACCGTTATAAGTCAACTATTGAAGCGTCATCAGGTAAAATTCACCGTTTGGAAGATTGGGGTCGTAGACACCTCGCTTATCCAATAAGAAAAATTCACAAAGCACATTATGTGTTGATGAATGTTGAAGTTGATCAAGCAACATTAGAAGAATTGGAAAGTGGTTTCCGTTTTAATGATGCTATTTTACGTAGTCTTACTTTATCGCAAAAAGTAGCCATTACAGCACCTTCTATTATTGCAACATCTACAGCTGAAGAAAATAAAGCGGCTGAATCTCGTGCAAGAGATGCCGCTGCCAGAGAAGCGGTAATCGTTCCGGCTACAGGTGATGTTGATTTAGACGATGTTGATTTAGACGATGTCGATTTTGACGCTGACGATATCATCGTTGATTAAACTTTTTAACTTATTGGATTACGGAAATTATTATGGCACGTAACATTAGACGCAAAAAATTCTGCCGCTTTAGTGCAGAGGGTGGCACAGAGATCGATTATAAAGATCTTGATCTGTTAAGCGATTACATTACTGAAACTGGAAAAATTGTTCCTAGTCGTATCACTGGAACCAGTGCAAAGTATCAAAGACAATTATGTGTTGCAATTAAACGCGCGCGATTTATCGCATTGCTACCATTCTGTGACGCACATAAATAACAAACAATAACATAGCGGAGAGGCAGTGAATTTTTTAGCGACCTATATAATGCGAGGCAGGGTGCAAGCCATGATAGTGGCTTCATCGCTTGCGTTAGTGTCTCTAATGATGCCTCCCGTCAGTGTCTTAAGTTCTGCCACAGTGGCTCTTGTCACTTTGAGACTAGGGGCATTCGAAGGATTAATTATCCTGGGATGTTCTACTTTAGCAGCAAGTATATTAGGATTCTTTGCAACAGGTAATTTTCAGTTCGCATTTCTATACGTTCTGGTTTTATGGTTGCCCGTTTGGCTGATTTCAATCATCTTAAGGGAAGGTCGGCATTTATCGCTGGCGGTTGAAATTGCCACACTACTGGGTGTATTGGGTGTTATTGTATTTTACCTGTTTAGCTCTGAGCCTGCCGGGATGTGGAGCGCTGTGCTTGCACAGATGATTCCAGCGGATGCGCCAGTAGCTGAAATACAGGATAAAATAGAAATTCTTGTTCATTACATGACAGGCATAGTTGCTGCAGGCTCAGTATTGGGTTTGTTGTTTGGACTATTTTTAGGTCGGTGGTGGCAAGCGAATCTTTTTAATCCGGGTGGTTTTAAGCAAGAATACTTATTAATGTCTACTAAGACCTGGCTATCAATAGCGAGTGTCGCAATTGTAGGCGTTGCTTTAGTGACTTCTGGTGAAGTATCTGAAATAGCCTGGAATATTATTATCTTGCTGTTTATATTATATACAGTCACTGGGACGTCAATATTGCATACCTATTTTGCAAAGATGAAGTTAGGACGTTTTATGGTGCCGATGCTCTATATAACCCTATTTTTGATACCGCATTTGATGTTGCTTGTTGCCCTGGTCGGTGTCAGTGATCCGTGGTTGGACTTACGAAAAATAA
>SESC01000137.1_pt1 | contig 30530 bp, 27 predicted proteins | sample 3171431 | NCBI WGS metagenome assembly SESC01 (sample SAMN06051868, study PRJNA518727) | freshwater metagenome | biome: subpolar coniferous forest; feature: holomictic lake; material: water; isolation source: holomictic Lake 227, 8 m depth | place: Canada: near Kenora, Ontario | collected... | reverse complement strand
ATTTTTAAAAGATTCAATATCTAATCTTCTACGCCATAAAAAAATACCCTCAAACTGAAATCTCACTCCAACAACCATGCGTTTTTAACGTTGTTACAATCCATCTACAACTACCCGGTTAATCCGTAACGTATAATACTCTTAATTAGAGGGGGCTGATTCATGACCTCTTTTTTCTAAAATGGCCAACCGCTTTAAATTGTCATTGGCTTTTTTATAATATTCAGGCGATAGCCTGATAGCCTCTTGAAAATAATTGTTTGCCTTTTTATAATCACCCCTCTCCATAGCGATATAACCGACATTATTATTAGCCTCTTCTTCTGAAGCCACCTTAACAAAAGCATCATAGGCTATATCATATTTTCCTAAGCGTGCTTGTAGCAAAGCGTAGTTATAAATCGCTTTTTTAAAATTTGGATTAATTTGCAAGGCTTTGCTGTAATAGGCCAATGCCTCGGGAAACCGATAAGCTGAGTACAAAGCAAATCCAATATTATTAAGCAATTCTGGAGAATTTGGTAAAATAGTGTCCGCTTTCCTGAATAAAGCCTCTGCCTTTGGGAATTCACCCTGCACATTAGCAATAATGCCTAAGCCATTATAAGCACTCCAACTTTGCTGCTTGGCAACCACTTGTTCTAATGTTGCTTTTGCCAACGCATATTTCCTGTCTTTAAGCAATAACAACCCATATTGCTCAAGCACTTTCAAATTTTTAGGCTGCTGATCAACGATTATTTTAAGACTGACTTCAGCAAGCTCATTTTTGCCTAACTGCATATATAAATCAGTCATCTTTTGCAAAACGATACTATTTTTAGGCTCAAGCTCATACGCTTTTACATAAAAAAGCTGAGCCAAATCCATTTGACCTTCTTGCGTCGCTTTTGCCGCTTTTGATAAGGCCTCATCGACTGAGTCTGCACTTAAGCCAGCACTTTTTAACAACATTTCTGTGGAGTTTTGCTCGCCATCAACGTCTGCTTTATCGGCATTTACTGTACTACAACCTGTCAAAAATGGCTGAACACAAACAACGCCAAGCACGAGAATAATTATTTTTTTTATGTGTTGATTCATCTGATGCAATATGCCCTGATTTTCCTCGATTAACTGCTTGTTCAAAGATACATCTTTTGAAAATAGATAATAGTAGGGGCCAACAAAACCAAAAGAAAGGCTGGCAATAAGAGAACCCCTAATGGAAAAATAAGCTTAACTCCAATTTGTGCCGCTGTTTCTTCCGCAGCTTGCGCTCTTTTATCTCTAAAATCCTCTGCATATAATCTTAAAGCATCACTGACACTGGTTCCATAGCGCATACTTTGCACCAATGTTGATACCAGTCCATTGAGACTTTCAACACCGGTTCTCTCGACAATCCGTTTTAAAGCCACCATTCTATCAATACCTACCCGTGTTTCAGCAATAACCATATTGAGTTCACCCGCTAATTCAGGGTGGTTTATTACAAATTCTGTGGATACTTTTTGGATCGCTGCATCTAAACTTAAACCTACTTCACAACATACCACGATCATATCCAGCGCATCTGGAAATGAGCGTTGTAAAATTTTTTGTCGATTAGCAACCAATCTATCCAAAACAAAACTCGGCCCCAGATAACCTACACCTAAAGCAACTAACATCCCCCTAAAATAATCAAGCGTATTCATGCCGGTAAAAAATCTTAAAACCACTATGACTATAATAGGTAATCCAATCGTAAGAGACCACTTTAAACCATAGTAGTAGTATAAACTAGTGTTTGAATGAAAACCCGCATAGTGCAAACGCGTTGTCGTTCGTTGCAATAATTGATTATTATGCGGCATAAATAAAAGTTGATGCTTGCGAAGCTGCTCTGTTAACCCACCAGGCTCCGATCCCGATAACACAGCGGCCTTTTTAGTTTCCGACTTAAAGCGACTTCGCACCGGGCTAAAAAAGTCTTCAAACAATGCCGCTATGGCGAACACCAAAATTAAGAAGCCAACAAACACCGACCCCAAAACAATCCATTGACTAGCCTGTTGATCTTGTAACAATCCGTTAAATAATTGAGTAAAGTAGTCCATGCGATGATCCTCAAGCGTCAATATTAATAATAAAGCGTATCCAGAACATAGCGGCAATCTCCAGCCCCAGGAAAACAGCTAAAACCATCTCTCTGTCTGTCGACTTATACAGGGGTTGAAAGTAAGCCGGATTTAAAAAATTAAGTATAAAGAACAAAGCAAAAGGCAAGAAAATTAATACCCAGGCAGACTTGGTTCCGTCAGCCGACAGTGTTTTGATCCGACGATGTAATTTAAAACGGTTATTTAAGACATAACTGATTTTTAACAAAACCTCAGAAAGATTACCGCCGGTTTCTTTTTGAATATTAATAGCCGTCGTCATAGCAATTAAACTAAGACTAGGAACCCGCTCAATCATAAGTATAAATGCCACTTCGATATCCCGACCATATTTTATTTCTTCAACCGTCATGGCAAATTCCTGGCTGATAGGCGCTGACATTTCTTTCGCCACCACAGTCATACTCTCCAGGAATGAATAACCTATACTCAATGATCTGGACATCATATGCAAAGCATCTGGCAATTGCTCTTCAAATTTATCGAGTCGCTTCATTCTTTGTTTTCTTAACCACCATAAGGGTATAACAAATGCAAATAGAACACTTGCCGATACCCAGCCCAAATGACGAGTGTACACCCACGCTATTAAACCCGCTCCCAGCATAATCAAAACTATTATTAATGCAACGCGGTAAGCCATTTGCTTTTTTCCGGCTTGTTCAAGTAGTTTTTTAAATTCTTTAATGAAAAACAGGCTCTCAAACCACTTTTCAAGCCCCCCCAACCGATCAAAATAATGCTGTTTAACAATAGAAACACCTTCATCGCCATGCGCTAGAAGAATATCTAAAGAGCGCTTTTTTAATTTCTTGCGATCGATTTGTCGAGTCCCCATAGCAGATAATACCAATATCTCTGAGGCTAAAAACACCGCGACAAAAACAATGCCTACTATGACCCCAATAATATTCATATCCATTTTACTAACCTCCTTGTTGTGGATGGGGATGGTTGAAAATACTCATATCTATTTTTATACCCCTTTTTTTCATATCCGATACATGTTTAGGCACAAGACCCGTTGCAGAATAATGCCCCACCACAGCCCCCTGTTCATCAACCCCAACCCGTGTATATTTGAATATTTCAGACGTACTAATAATGTCGCCCTCCATTCCCTCTATCTCTTGAATACTAACAATACGCCTGGAACCATCCTCTAAGCGATTCAGCTGAATGACCAAATGAATCGCCGAAGCAATTTGAGCCCTCATCGCTCTTACGGGCATATCTAACCCGGCCATAGAGATCATATTCTCGAGTCGAGATAGAACATCTCTTGGATTATTACCATGAATCGTCGCCAGGGAGCCTTCGTGACCGGTATTCATCGCCTGCAACATATCAAACGCTTCACCCCCTCGAACCTCGCCAACGATGATTCGATCGGGTCGCATTCTCAAGGCATTACGGACTAAATCCCGTAAAGTGACCTCGCCCTTTTCTTCAATATTAGGGGGCCTTGTCTCTAGCCTTAAAACATGCGGTAACTGGAGTTGTAATTCCGCTGAATCTTCTAGCGTAATAATTCTTTCATTATTAGGAATAAAGTTTGAAATAGCATTTAATAGCGTTGTTTTGCCGGAGCCTGTGCCACCAGAAATCAATATATTCAATTTTGATCTAGCGACACCCTTAAGAAAGTCGGCCATATAATCCGTTAACTCATCCCTACCAACCAGATCATCAAGCGTCATCTTGTCAGCCAAAAATCGTCTTATCGATAATGAGGGACCATCAATGGATAAGGGAGGAATAATCGCATTAACCCGGGACCCATCTTTTAATCGGGCATCAACCATGGGTGACGCCTCATCAATACGACGCCCTACTCCAGTGACGATACGATCAATAATTTTTTTTAAGTGATTATTATCATTGAATTTAACCGGCGTTAACTCTAACTTGCCAAACCGTTCAACGTAAACTTTATTAAAGCCATTAACCAGAATATCACTAATGGTCGGATCATAAAGTAATGCCTCTAAAGGGCCTAAACCGAGGACATCATCTCCAATTTCTTTAATTATTTGCTGCCGGGTTTGGGTATTAATGGGGAGGGATTGGGAATCAATTAATCCTTGCAAAACAATTTGAATCTGCCGACGCGCTTCCTTTTCTTCTATGCCGCTAATGAGTGGCAAATCCAAGACATCCAAAAGTTTTGTATGAAGGCTTTGTTTAAAATCTAACTCGACATCGGACAGGATCTTTAATTGCAGTCCCGGCTGCTTGACTTCAGATTTCACAGGTTCTTGAGTAGTATTTATCGCCTCCTCTTGAATAAGGTCAGCTTTATAAAGCCCTAAGTTTTGAATTCTGGATTTTAATCCCATAAAATTTTCCCAGATAATAGCTCATTGACTAACTTGTCTTTTTAAGCATTAACGATTCGAAGGAACGATCTGTCATTTTAGATATTAGTAAATCCTAACTCTTATCAAAACAAACCTTGAACACATAAAGCTTTAAAGTAATTTTAAAAGCTTGAAACTATAATATAAATCTTTTATGGATTCTAAGGCTTTAATCGTATCTATTCAAGTAAAACTAAAAGTCTTTTAAAAGACAACCGGTTTTTGTGGCATAGCAACCCAAAATACTCTCACAATAACCGGTAATTATCTCTCATCAACCGGTAATCATCCCAAGATTACCGGTATTTTTTACACGAATACCGGTTAACGTATAACGTCAACCGGTATTCGCTTCATGATAACCGGTTATTTTGTCATCATAGGGGGTTACCACGTGTTGATAACCGGTTTTTTAGGCAAAAAATTGGGTTGACGCGCTAGAATAACCCGATTAACTGTCACATCAACCCATTAAATCCTAAGAACGCCCCAAAAAAATCAGTAAACGGTTTAATTTTATGTCTACTGGTTTAACTATTATTGTTGACTCGGCTGACTGGCTTAAAGATAATTTGCCGGGTCATTATAAAGTTGAAACACATTCCCGCTAGAGAGCCCGCTGCCACCGCCAGAGATGGGTGTTTGTAAGCCAAAGATATATGAAAGACCATCCACACATATAACCCATTATTGGCTATCCAACCTAATGTATTAGCCAATACATAGCGTAACCATTCATAGTGAACCGTATATTGGCTAGCGCCAAAGGTGTAACGCCTATTAAGCCCCCATGTTACTGTAACTGCTATTGGAAAAGCCAGTGCTTGAGCCTGAATCGGCCCCATTCCGAACACCAAGGCTTCGACTATACCTGCATTGACAACATAACCCACAACGCCAACCAAAGCGAAGCGCCCTATTTGCTGAAACAAGCTTTTTTTCATGGCCTCAGTATCAATCCTGAATTGTGAAATCAGGGCTTGGTGTTGCGTTGTCGTACGGCCTATCTGTCTGCTCATAAGGTGGCGCGGAATATTGCAAGTAGGTTAGTAAGCGCAGTTCTTGACGTCCTCGGGTCACGGTATCCAGAATTGTGCCCGTAGTCAAACTCAGAAATGCCAGCAGAATCATACCCATTGACAACACGGCGGTGGGTAATCTGGGTACAAGGCCGGTATTGAGATAAGTGATAATGACTGGCTCAATTAAGATCAATGCCAACACTGTAGTTAACCCAGACAACATACCGAAAAAAACCATCGGGCGCTCATGCCGCACTAATTTCAGAATCGTCATCAAAATGCGCCAGCCATCATAATATGTACTTAGTTTGCTTTCTGACCCCTTAGGTCGTCCTCGGTAAGAACCTTGTATATGCTCTACCGGCATAGAGAGTTCTAATGCATGGACGGTCAACTCGGTTTCAATATCAAAACCTGTCGATAGCGCAGGAAATGATTTTACAAATCGCCGCGAGAAAACTTTATAGCCAGATAACATATCCAGCACGCGCTTGCCGAAAATACCTCGCACAACACTGGTCAACAGCCAGTTTCCCAGACGATGCCCCCCTCGAAAAGCAGTTTCTTCGGTTTCACAACGGATACAGTTAACAAGATCGAATGGGCCACTCATAGCAAGTTTGAGCATGTCGGGCGTTAAGTTAATTTCGTAAGTATCATCCCCGTCGACCATCACATAAAAATCGGCATCAATATCCCTGAACATCCGTCGTACCACATGCCCTTTGCCCTGCTGCATTTCGCTACGAACATCAGCCCCCGCCCTCAAGGCTTCATGTGCTGTTCTGTCGGTTGAGTTGTTATCATAAACATAGATAGAGCTATTCGGTAAACAACATTTAAACTCATGCACAACTTTTGCTATAGTGGCCTCCTCATTGTAACAAGGAATGAGTACCGCAACCGAAATTCGCTTAGTCATTATCGAAATCCTGAGTCATATTTTATCATCTGAAAAATAAACCATCATTACTCATGCACTGATTTTGCAACGAATACAGTCGCAACGGCATCTTCATAAACCAACTCAAAACGTTTATCTAATTTCAGCAGAGAGGATAAAGGCATATCCAGAGCAGCAATGACTAATTTGGACTTTGCCAATTCAGGATCGTCTGCCCAAGATTTATGACCACTCCAGGTATTAAGGTTTCTTAATATTCTTTCATCGCCATTAACATTAGTTCGTCCATCCACGCTAACCGGTAATTGGGGTAACTGCCATATCAAAAAGCCGCCCCAGTCGAAATGATTGTATAGCGGACCTGAATAAGTGTGGCTTTTAATAAAGTTAACGGCATCCTTGGGGTAATGTTTAGCTGTTATCTCAGCAAGACCCGCATTGGTAAGATTTTTCTGGGGTATCCATATCATTAAAAACAGACTAATAATCAATGTCGTTATTATGATATGCTTTTTTGGTATTTGATAACGCCCACTAATGGACGGTACCGGGTGCGATGAAGCAATAATCATCAGCGCTGATAGAGCGATAAACCAGCCATCTCTTAATGATCTAAAAGAAAGAAACACGCCGGCAAGAAAAATAATGACCACAAAAGGACGCATCTTTTTTGTTTTCCCCAATAAATAAGCGCCCCCTATTGTTAAACCAAGAACTGCCCAATCAGAAAAAGAACGGAATGACATGGCTTGCAGTTCTGTTACGTAAGCATAAGGCCCCTGTTGCCTCATGGTATCAAAAATAGTCCCCCACAATTTAACATGATAGGGATTAACTAAAGTAGCCAGAATGCAAAACAGTAAGATCAACCAGGACTTTCTATCAAAAGAAGCGGCTATTGTCTTGACTGAAAATGGTTTTTTAAAACAGGCTTCAATGATAGGCTCTAGTAAAAAAACGCCCAAGACAAAAAGCCCATAAATAAACTGAATATGCAGATTGGCCCAGACTATAAAAAGCACCGGCAGCATGAATAAATAACGCGGATTTTCCGTTCTTCGAACACTTAATAAGATATCCAGTTCGATTATAAAAAATAATATGGTAAATAACCAGGGTCGCGGGGTCATCAGCAAAGGCGCCATTGCAAACATACCCAGTGCGGTCAAGCCCATCAAAAAACCAGGATCGGGTTCGAGCTTGCGCATCAGCAGCAATAGTGCGGTCGTAATCCCCATAGTGAAAACGACCACGTAAATGACCAGTCCAAAGCTTCCAAATAGCTTAAACAACCCATAAATCAATAATTCAAAAAGCCAACTATAGGCAACCCAATCCTTGCCTTGCCCATATTGAGAAAAATGATCCGTGGTAGGAATTACGCCCTGTTCAACCATCCATTTCCCGGAAGCCAGGTGCCAGTATATATCTGGATCGAATACGATAAATTCTGACAGTGAGATCTTTAATATTAACAAATAAAGACCCGCCAACAGCAGTGTTCTACGAACGAGTAATCGAAAATGCTCATCAGGTATAGCGATTGTTTGCATAGTTCTCTCAAAGTATCCTTAGTATTTACCTCAACAATAGCGGGCTGTTTTAAACAGGACCGTGGCTATTGCTAAAGCAATTATTTGTAATTAATAACTTGATAATCGTTGAAAATCTCGCTTTGACGCTAGGGTTTGTAATTCTTTTTAAATAAACATTGCTTATTTTAACGAAATACGCGCATGATGAACCCGTCAAGCTTGTATCCAGACAAAAACGCCCCTCACAAAAAGGACTTATACCATGCCAAACTCCACATCAATACCGATCGGTGACGCTAGGAAACTAGAATTACTTCAACAACTCGATAATCAATTGCCGAATTATTCGGTTGCTTTAGAGATTAGTCCAGACGATTTAAGTCAAATATCAATCAGTTCAATCTGGTTCGATTATAGCCTTAAAGCACAAATCGCCGCAAAAAACTATGCCAATGCCCTGTTTGCTTTTAAACGTGCGCTTCGTGATGGCCCTAAAAGTGCCACATTAAATTTACCTTCTGCACCCATTCTTCCAGATACACCCACTTCTCCAGCTAACACTGATATTTTTGGCTTTTTGGGTGCCTTAATTACGCGCATTAAAAAACATAAAAATTACACCGAATCCATTGGTAAAGCTTTGGGGATTATTGCTGCACAAACACCCAGTATCGACCCAACCACTCTACAGCCCATTTTAAGTGCTGATTTTCAGGGGGGACATCCTGTTCTGCACTGGAAAAGCAACAGTACTGATGCGTTAGAAATTGAAGCCGATCACGGTACTGGTATTTTTAGTCTACTCACCATCAAAATGTCACCGGGTTATCAAGACAACACACCGTTACCCGCTTCTGGTATCGTCACTCTCTGGAGATACCGAGCCATTTACCATATTCACGATGAACAAGTCGGACAGTGGAGCCAGGTTCTGGAAATTGGGGTTAGAGGTTAAAATCCATCTGTAATAAGGACGGAATACATGAGTATTGAGCAGCGGTAGGTCTTTATACTCACTCATGCGAGCTTATCCATTACGGTTATTTAGGCACTGCGCCCTGCCCGAGCTCATCTGCCGCTATCAACTGACTTAAAGTCTGCGATATTTCCAGGCCAAATTGCGTCAAACAGTGGCTCTGAGCCTTAACCATCAGCCCATAATCCGTACTGGAACCCGGAAACTGATATTCAGAGCGTTTATCCAGAATAGTATTATCCTTATGCTTGATAAACCATTGCACAACCAATCGACTTTGCCCGGTAGCATCAACATTAAATTCGATAATATCCATACTCACCTGATAATCGACCACCTCACGCTGCGCCCAAGGATAACGCACTAGCCGATCCGTATTTAACTGACTGGGGAGTACCTGATAAAGAGCGAGCGAGATATTCTGATCCAAGCGTTCAGCCCAACGATGATCTTCAGAAAGTAAATACTGATGAGGGGTAACCGCCACTATGATTTGCGGCCGGTTTAAATAGTCTGGAATCCTGATAGGCCCTAAGCCGACCACTGGCCCTTTATCCTTCTTGTTAACGTGAGGGGTGTTAGTCAATTCAACGTCTGCAGTCAACCGGTAAAACTGTATAGACTTAGCACTGTTAGTGCAGCCATTAGCAAGGGACGCTAAAACCAACACACTCAGTACGATAAAACGGCTTCGTGTTAGAGCTAAACCATCAATAGAAAATTTCATAGCGCTTTAGTCCTTTCCATAAAGAATTGAATCCGGATGTCTCTCTAAATAATCAGTTAAATTTTTTGTCGATTGCGCTGCATCGCGTAATGCTTCTAAGGATTGCCATAAGGGTGCCCCCGGGTCTGCAAGCGCCTCAACAGTTCCTACTGCATGCCTGGATTCCAATAATACATTCGTTGCCGTCTCTAAGGTTTTTTCTGTAGATTTTAATAGCGGTATCATCTCCTGGTTAAATTGCTTTACCAGCACGCGTGTATCTGATGTAGCGCCATTCATGTTAGTGACTAAAGGAATCAGCGTCGTATTCAAACTCGCTATCAACATTTCGGTTTCTTTTAAGGTTTTACTTAAGGCCGCGCGATCAGCTTTTAATTCATCCGAGGTAGCAATGTCACGTAGCTCTTTTACCGTCGCGGCAAAATCATTCACTATCTGTTCAATGGGTAATTGCCGAAAGCTGGTCAGAGCTTCTTCAGCAGCACCTTTAATTTGATCAACGGTCGTTGGAACAGAAGGTAGTTCGGGTAGACCTTTATAATTAAGCCCGGTTAACTTAATGGGCATATCACGATAAAAATTAAACTCTACATACAATAAGCCCGTCAATAGACTTTGGGTTTGTAATTGTGCCTTAAGACCCGATTCAATCAGTTGCTTAGCGTTTTCTTTACTTTCTGCCTCGGTTCTGGCCACATGCAGCGGGTGTCCATCGGAATCTAAAACCGCTGTAGGATCAATTTCAATCACGACCGGCTTAATAATATCTTTTGCCTTTTGACTTATCTCCAGCGAAATTTCTTTAACGGTACCAATTTGTACGCCTTGTAACTTGACGGGTGCACCGATATTTAATCCATTTAATGCTGAATCAAAATAAATGACATACTCAATTTTTTTCTTGAGAAACGTGCCACCACCAAAAACCAAAACCGCAATGATTAACAGCGTCAGTGAACCGACCAGAAAGGCACCGATAGTATAGGGATTAACGGGTTTACTCATGAGTTATATCTATCCTGAGGGTGAGTATTGTTTTCTGGATGGTTTGCGTCACCCCGTGTTAGAAATCGAATCACTTTGGGGTCTAACGATTCTGCCAATAACTTTTTAGGTGCACCACCGGCTATCATGGTTTTGGTTTCGGCATCCAGAAAGACTGAATTGGTACCTATCGCAAAGATACTGGCTAATTCATGCGTCACCATGACCACCGTCGCACCCAAATTATCACGTAAACCAAGAATCAAATCATCCAGTAACTTGGCACTGATAGGATCCAAGCCTGCGGAGGGTTCATCAAAAAACAGAATCTCTGGGTCCAGCGCCATAGCTCGCGCCAAACCGGCACGTTTTTGCATCCCGCCACTAATTTCTGAAGGATAATAATCTTCAAATCCCGCCAAACCTACCAAGGCCAGTTTATAAGAAACAATCTGGCGAATTCGCCGTGACCCCAGCTTGGTATATTCAGCGATCGGCAAGGCTATATTTTCTGCCAATGTCATTGAACTTAATAACGCGCCACTTTGAAATAGCACACCGGTTTGTTTCAAAATACGTTTGCGGGTTGGATCGTCGGCTTGCCAGAGACTCTCTTCACCATAAAGCACATCTCCCTTGTACGGGTGCTGTAAACCAATTAAGTGCATGAGTAAGGTACTTTTACCGCAACCACTCCCACCCATAATTATAAAAATATCCCCCCGATTAATCGTAAAATCCAGATCCTGTTGAATAATAAAATGACCATAGGCCATGGTCATGTTTTTAATAGTCAGGCACGGTGCTGTCATACTATATACCTAGACGATTACAGATTAAGGTCATTAATGAATCAGCCATCACAATAAAAACAATCCCGGTCACCACGGCTGAAGTCGCGGCTTCCCCCACTGCGGAAGCACTCCGCCCACATTGTATGCCCCTCATGCAGCCAGACAGAGCAATCAAGATTCCAAACACAGCACACTTGAAAATTCCAATCATCAAGTCCATTAAATGTACGGATTCTACGGTACGATGTAGATATTCAACCAGAGATACGTCAAAGAAACCAACGGTAACCATTGCCCCACCCACGATACCCATCATATCAGCATACAGACACAGCAGTGGCATCACCAGGATAAGCGCGATCATCCGCGGTAACACCAAAAACTCCATTGGTTGAAAGCCCATTGTTTTAAGAGCATCAATTTCACTGTTAACCTGCATGGTACCCAACTGCGCGGCATAGGCGGCCCCGGTCCGCCCTGACATAATAATTGCCGCCATTAAGCCACCCATTTCCCGGGTCATTCCCAAACCCACCAGATTAGCAATATAGATTTGTGCGCCAAACAACGCTAATTGAACCGACCCCACAAAAGCCAGAATTAATCCAACCAATAAACTGATTAAGGTAATAATAGGTAAGGCCGATGGCCCGCAGTTTTGAATATTCATCCATAAATCAATCCATCGAAAACGGGCTTTACCGCGTGTTAAAGCCGCAACGCTTAATGCTGTTTCACCAATAAACACAATTAAGTCATGTGTTTCTTTAACGAAATGCAATGCGCCATTTCCAATAGTTTCAAGCCAGGGTATTTTAGTATTTTGTCGCCTTGCACCCACGCGCTCAGGCACTGCATAAACCAGACTTAACAAGCCTTGAATACCTTCAGGCAAGGTTGTCGTATCAACGTGAATCGCCTGTTTTGCACCCTGATCAATCAGACTAATAAGATCAGTCATTAACAAACTATCCCAACGCCCTAAGCTTTTCGTGGAAAAAACAAGTCTCTTAATCCCCGAACTTGTCATTTCAGCTAAGAGAGGCTCTAGCGAAGGTGGGTCTGCATCAAGCACCCAGTCACCCACTATGGCAACTTCAAGGATATCCTGTTTATAAAGGGTCTTTAATTCACAAGGTATGTAATTTATCATGATGGCGCAGTTGCTGTGGCACATAATAACCGGGCATCAGCCAATACTTGTTCCAGTAAAGTTAAAGGCACTTCTGGATTATGACTTAAAGACAAGGCGCGGACAATAGCAGCGACTTGTTCCTGATTTAATAGTTGTTGTGGTAAGGCTTCACTGTATAACCACAAAACGGCAGAGTCCATAGGGGGAACTTGAGCCAGTCCGGCTTTATCAACGGCCATCATTAACATAGCGGAGGCTAATAAGTCCATCACGCCGGCGGTGGCTTGCTGTTCCATCAATATTTCCGCAGAACGTAGTTTTGCTTCTGCTGATTTAAAGAGTGGACTGACCGTTTTTTGTTCGTCCACGTCGGGTTCAAACAGTAAATGAGCATCTGCAACCGGCGAAGCCGTGCCTAAACGCTGTAGACTGGCCAAGGTTTTAGAGTCAATAATAACCACCGGCACACCGGGTACAGATAAATAGCTAGCCTCTTCATCATCACCCTCATGAGCGTGATTAACCACGACCAATAAGCCACCACCGGCTCCCATAATACGAACAATTCGCGTCTTGAGGGCATGTTGTATTTTTTCTATCATCCGCCGAATGGGCGTTTCGTCGTCAATACTTTCACTATTCGATTTTTTAACGACCGCTTCACTGGCAGTTGGTGCAGGTTCTTCATCTCCCAGAGTGTCAGGCGGCGTGATCTCAAGAGAGCCATGAGTATCAACCGGGTTGTCGGAATCCACTTCAGCAGAATCAGTATCAACCGGCTCGTCAGCAACCAAATTATCAATCAAGACTTGCAATAACTTTTTAGAAACGCCAACCACATCTTCTGTTGCTTCTGGACTGATCACGTTATCAAATAAATCCCGCTTGCCTTTGACCAGTTTAGCCACTTGTTGCTCGTAAGAATCTTCTGCCAACAATAAAAATATCTGTACCTTCTGTTTTTGTCCCAATCGGTGTATACGTGCAATGCGCTGTTCAAGAACCGCTGGATTCCAGGGCATATCTAAATTAATCAACACGGTTGCCGCTTGCAAATTTAAGCCAATCCCCCCTGCATCCGTAGAAATAAAAAGTTGTATCGCATCGTCCTGCTGAAATTTATCCATCAGCTCGCCACGCTTGTGGGTCGGCACCCCACCATGTAAACGGACAAAACCCAATCCCATAGATGTAGCTAATGACTGTACCATTTCTGTCATTAACGCCCATTGCGAAAAAATCACGACTTTATGATTACTTTGTAAACAGAGTTCTTCTAACAAGCGCGCCAATTCATCCAGCTTAGGTGAACCCTGGGTTTCTTTATCCACTAACCCGGCCGCATCACACGCCATCCGCGCCTGCTGTAAAGCAGACATCATTCGATTTTGTTCGCCCGGTGTTAATGGTCGACGCTTCGCTAACTTTGCCAATAAACCGGCGGCTGTCATCGCTGAATTATGTAATTCAACCTGCTTCTTATCTAAAGGAATATCCAGCCAGACTTCTGTTCTGTCTGGCAACTGATCACTCACTAAACTGCGATTACGCCTTAACATCACCGAAGCAATGCGTCGCCTTAATTCTGATAAGTTGCGATATCCAATGACTTTACCGCGTTCATCTGTGACATGAAACTCTAATAAACACAGCCATAAAGGCCCGAGTACTCTGGCATCAACCACTTGCAGTAAACTGTATAAATCTTCCAGTCGATTTTCTAGTGGAGTACCGCTCAATACAAACACATAACGTGAAGAAATCAGCTTGATAGCTGAAGCCATTTTAGTACGCCAATTCTTTATGCGTTGCGCCTCATCTACTATCACCAAATCCGGCTTTAGCATTTCATTAATAACACTTTGATCCCGGAGAATTAATTCATAATTAGCAATAAAAAATAGCGCGTCAGCCCGATATTGTACGCTGCGATTTTCTGCTACACCCTGGATGATTTGTAATGAATGTGAAGTAAACTTTTCAATTTCTCTTGCCCACTGATGTTTTAATGACGCAGGACAGATAATTAAAATTTTCTTGACTCCTGCATGCTCATTCAGCCAGGAAGCCGCACTAATCGCTTGTAAGGTTTTCCCCAAACCCATATCATCCGCCAATAAGGCGCGACCGCGTGACGCCAAAAAGGCCACACCTTCTGTTTGATAAGGAAACAGTCGGGCTTTAATACCGGGCAAAATACCATTAGCCCGGAGAATGTCTTGAGTAATCTGTTGAGATCGCACGGCTTGTGCCGCGTCTTCTGCACATTGGCGCACGTATCGAAGCGCATCTTCCCCAACGAATATATCTTCTCGCCCTAAAAGCTGGTCAGCAAAACGAAAGAAGTCTTCAGGTAAACGGGCACTGAAAACACCGTCTTCATTAAAGTATTCTGTGCATAACGCTAACACATCGGCATCTATCTGCGCCGTTTTATATAAGCGAATAATAGGACGAGTGGCTGATTCCCACGTCAGATAAACAAATGAAAGTGGGGACCCTGCCGCCTTTAAGTCTTTATAGCCGGGTCTTTTCCTGGCGTAATGTAACACCGCTTCAATATGTTTACAGGTGCCTAAACGATTAGTCGCTAAATCTGGACAGGAACAATAATTGAGGCGTTGATCCAGTGAACGAATTTGTACCAGATAAGATTTCTTTGTATGAGTCGCTGAAATAATGGAAGTCGCTTGCCAAATACCAAAGCCTAAATTACCACTGATTAACTTAACGTTAACTTCATTCCGGCCTTTTTTTATCCGTTCTAAAATAGCCTCTTCGACGGCACTGCCTAAAATCTTGCTGTCATCATAACCAAAGTGTTCTGCGTAGCTATACAGGGCGGCAATGGCATGTTTACAAACACCCTGCTCTGCACAATCACAGCTGACACTGAGATTATTTTCTTCATCCTGAGTCAGTTCTATCCAATAAGGGTTATCAACGTCTGTGTCTTCTACTTGGGCAGTTAATATATTATCCTGAACATCCAAAGCGAAGACTCTATTCTCAGAATAATACGCCAAACCCTGCTTGACGGTATCATCTGAGGCAACGGTCTTAAAGCGTTCAGTATCATAAAGAAATAAATCATTATTCATATCAATGAACCTAAGTAGAATCGAATTTGCATTTTACTATAAAAGTCTTGTGGCTTATGTTTCGGTATGACTACTGTTCATCAACATGAGTCGATTTTTCAACAATCTGTACACGCTGGGTAATACCACAGACTAATGTGTAAGGTATTGTGTCAGCGCACCGGGCAATTTCTTCAACGGCTAAATCTTCGCCCCAGAGAGTCACTGGGTCGCCCGGTTTGGCTTGTGCCTGACTTTCAAGATCAACGGTTATCATATCCATTGAAACCCTACCGATCAAAGGCACACGCTGACCATTCACTAATACGGGCGTACCGGCTTTAGCATAACGTGGATAACCATCCCCATAACCTATCGCAACAACGCCTAGAGTGGTTGGTTTCTTACAGACCCAAGACCCTGAATAACCCACTTTATCCCCTTTTGCTAACGACTTTACCGCAATCAACCGGGAATGTAGACTCATAATGGGTTTTAATCCCAAGTCTTTGCCTGTACTCTCGGGAAACGGAGAAATTCCATACAACATAATGCCAGGGCGGACCCAATCACTTAACGCTTCTTTCCAAGCTATAATACCTGCCGAATTTGCAATACTGCACTCGTTCTTAAAATCTGAGTTCGGTTCAATCCTTGCGATAGTATTATTAAATAATTGAATTTGTTTTGGAGTGGTTCCATCCTGTTTTTCGTCCGCATTCGCTAAATGCGTTATAAAGTTTATCGGCTGACAAATAATCGAACAGTACTTTAAACGTCGATAGACAGACTCAAACTCGTAGGCTTTAAAACCCAAACGATTCATGCCTGTATCCATTTTCAGCCAGATAGCTATCTGCTGTTGCTCGTTTCTACTTTCAAAGATTTCAACCTGTTGAATTGAGTGTACCACCGCATCGAGTTGATAGAGCAAGAGTTCATTTAATTCTTCAACACAGGTAAAGCCTTCCAAAACGGCAATACGGCCATTTATGCCGGCTCTACGCAAACGGACACCTTCATCAACCCTTGCCACAGCAAAGCCATCAACCGATTTTAAAGCATCCGCTATACGCAACAAACCATGCCCATAGCCATTGGCTTTAATCACTGCCATTATTTTTGAAGCGGGTGCGTAGCCACGTACTTTTTGCAAATTATGCTGCGCAGCTTCTAAATTTAAAACTGCATAGGCAGCGGGGGTCATTCATAATCTCCAGAACTATAGGGACTGCCTGCAAAGTTCTCAAAACGGGTATATTGTCCCAAAAATGTCAAACGCACTGTCCCTAAAGGCCCATTTCGTTGCTTACCAATAATTATTTCAGCAATACCTTTATCAGGGCTATCTTCGTTATAAACCTCATCACGGTACACAAAGACAATCAAGTCTGCATCCTGCTCAATAGCACCTGAGTCACGCAAATCCGACATCACCGGACGTTTATTAGGGCGTTGTTCTAAGTTTCTATTTAACTGTGATAAAGCAACAACCGGTACATTCAATTCTTTTGCCAGCGCTTTTAAGCCTCTGGAAATATCAGAAATCTGTTGTACCCGATTATCACCACTGGAGGGAGATTGCATTAATTGCAGATAATCCACCACAATCAAGCCTAACTGGCCATGTTCTCGTGCTAAACGCCTTGCTCTTGCACGAACTTCAGTTGGCGTGAGGGCTGGTGAATCGTCTATGAATAATTGCGTTCCTGCCAGAATATTAATAGCGGATGTTAAGCGTGGCCAGTCGTCATCTTCTAACTTACCGGTTCTGACTTTATTTTGATCTATTCGACCTAATGAAGACATCATCCGCATAGCCAAGGAATCGCCTGGCATTTCCATACTAAATACTGCAACTGGTTTACCGCATTTTAAAGCAATATTTTCTGCCATATTCATGGCAATGGTGGTTTTACCCATAGAAGGTCTACCGGCCACTATAATCAAATCAGACGGTTGTAAGCCAGAGGTTAAGCTATCAAAATCGGTAAACCCGGTACTCGCACCGGTAATGGCACCTTCTTGCTCAAATAAGGTTTCAATCTTATCGACGGCTTGGGCAAGTAATGACTTTATCGATATAAAACCACCACCTTGCCCTTTTTGCCGTTGTTCAGCTATTTGAAAAACTTGTCGCTCTGCATTCTCTAATAACTCTGCAGTATCCCGCCCATCGGTGTTAAAAGCTGAGTCTGATATTTCTGTGCCAATATGAATTAATTGACGTAAGACTGATCGATCTCTAACAATATTCGCATAAGCAACAATATTTGCGGCACTGGGCGTATCCTTAGCCAGCATAATCAAATAACCCAGCCCGCCGACATTTTCCAATTCACCAATGCCTTTTAATGCATCCGATAAGGTAATCACGTCAAAGGGAATCTGTTTTTCGGCTAACTCTTCTATCTTCCTGAAAATAAGCTGATGGCTACGCCGATAAAAATCTGTCTCAACTACTTTGTCCGCTATCGAATCCCACGTTTGATTATCAAGCATCAATCCCCCTAAGACAGATTGTTCGGCTTGTATAGAATTGGGAGGAACTTTCAGAGCATCCAGTGAATAATCATGTTCCATTGAATAGTTTTCAGACATCGGGGTTAACAGTTAAAAAAGGTAGATATTAACATGATAGAGATTTTCCGTCATGAGCCACTCAAAAGAACGAATACCGATACATTATTCTTCTTTCAGACTTCACTCCTCATTCAGGTAGTATTCATTTAAATTAACTTTAAATAACCCCTTTCAATTATTTACCTTTGATTGGTGATCTTATGAATCTGATACTAAAAGACGCTCAACGCATTTTGGATGATTGTAGAGAAAATTATCTGCATCCCGCCAATAACATACGCCACCCATTACATAAAGAAACGTTAAGGGCTATCACTGAGCTTGAGAAGATTGTTTTTGAGCTAACAGATACACCAAAAATAAAAGTGACAAAAAAAAGAAAATGAAAGCGTGTGGAAGATTAAAGACTTGGTTATCCCTCAGCTTTGGGGATAACCAACCAGAATTATCAAAAACCCAAATCTTCCGCTAGTGCCCAGTATTATTTTTATTCCAAAGCATTTAAGGCACTTGGTAAATTAGGTAAAATTTCAAAAATGGTATGAAGGCGAGTCAACTCGATTAAAGACTGCACAACCGGACTGGTCACTAAAACTAATCGGCCTGATTTTATTTGCATATTCTTAAATGCTGATATGAGAACGGCGCAAGCACTTGAATCGATAAAGGTGACTTTTTCCAAGTCAATAATAAGCTTACCGCTTCCCTCCTTTATCATATCATTTAAACGATTCCGAACTTCTGGTGTATCAGCCATAATGAAGCGACCGGATAACTCTAGAACATCAATATCGTTGTGCTTTTGTTCATGTAAAATCATAATTATTTCCTGGTTATATATAAAAACACTTATGACAAAAAATATTTAATAAGTGCATGGCTGGTTTATTATCCAGCTTGTTAAAAGTGTTTGATTAGGGTCAAAGTATTTTTGGCTGATTTAACTGATATAGCTTCCAATCCATCGCCTTTGGGTAATGGGCTACAAACCCGTTCTCTTTCGACACACTCCACGACCTTATAATAGTATTCATCCACACAAGCATTAATAATCCACCATCCTCGCCCACTTTCTGCCTCAAATACAGGCAATGAACCTGCAGGCATTGTGATCATTGATATCCCAAAATCAATTATTTCAACATATAAACAATCCGTTGTTTGACTCCATTGCACAATAATATCATTGCCTGTCTGACTTTTATAAGCATGCAAAATAACATTGTTCAGCGCCTCAACTACCGCAAGTTGAATATCATGGGCACATATTTCACTATTAGTTGCATAAAGACAAAGAGCATTAATAGCCTCTCCAAGTGGGGAAACATTTTTAGGGTCGCTGACTATTTTTAAAGTGATGATATCAGTGGCACTTATATTTTCTGTCATCTTAAGTTACTCAAATATAATTGGCTTTCTCTATTAGTAAAATAGATTTTTTATTTTTCTTTAAACCAGGCTTTACTTGAAAACAATGATTTTACAGATTGCACTATATATCGTAAATCCTGTCGAAAATCGGAATGAGCAGCATAAAATGAATCGCTCATCAATTTTTCATCGTCAGTTGCGTCTACTGATAGATTTAGTTGCGTTGGTCCCAGTAGTCCGGCAGGTGCTCGATCTGCAAGCTTCTCCCAGTCTTCGGTTCGTTGAGATGCTGTTTCAAGACTAACCGGCAAAGCGCCTACCAGATTAAGGTCTCCACTTACAACCGCCAGAATCCGTGGTAAATATCGAAGTACTGGCGAATCTACATTCCATTCCCCTACCGAAAACTCCGCACGTTCAGGTATACCAAAATCATTTAATTCTTTTTTGTTTCCTCGTAACCAATACCTATTATAAGGCCTGCCTGGTTTTTTCAACAAACTTAGACCTAAGGCTAATGGCCATAACGGCAGGCTTATTAATAGTATCGATACACCAGCAAAACGATTAAAAAAAACACTTAAACCATTATTGATAGTCGTAGTTTTAAGATCGGCGAGCAAAAACGTGTCACTAATTTTCATGATCGATCCATTATCTACGCGAATCAAGTCATTTCCTCTAACAATTGCATTGCGTATTTCAACCAACTCGCCAATATAAGTATGGGGCAATATAACGGATGATTCGATGGTGGCTCGACGATCAACAATAACGTTGTCACCAATGACAACCTGACCTAAAAGTTCAACTGAAGAATGTAGATGGCAATTTGAACCAATCAAGGCGATACCCTGCTTTAAGTTTTGTGGGTATACCTCAGTATTACGTCCCTGAGTAAGTCCCAATGCACTTTGACGACCTGGAATCAATAATGTCATTTTTTCTCCAGACGCTGCATCCAGATTGGCTTGATGAAAATCCTTTAGCGAATCAAGTCTCGCCACAACACCGGCAACATCGACGCTAGCCAGTGTTGAAACTTGCTGTTTTGACTCAGCCCATTTTAAACTATCAAAATCAGCATTTAACGGATCATAGCAGAGAGTCATATATGCATTTTCACCACCGTACAATGCTTGCACGCTTGCTGACTTTATTTCTTCTGCCTTTTGCAAGAAATCTTTAAGCTCTCCGCTGCGAATAATATCCCCTCGGAGCACTAAAAAAGGCGGTACCAAAGTTTTTTGAATTCGCGCTAACTCTTCCTGTATAGAAAATCCCTCACCACGACTTACGCTATACGTTAAAGTCATCCCCCAGCGTTCACCATTACCAAATGCCGCTTTAACCTGCTCAACATAGGGAGACAAAACCACATGAGCTTCACGAATACCAACGCCAACCAACGCGTCCAGTGTATGCTCCAAGACCATTTTTCCGGCTAATGGTAATAAAGCTATGCTACATTCATCGGTTAATGGTAAAAGTTCTTGTCCTTTTCGATCCGCGAAAATTATTACATCCATTAGTAGGCTCCCCGGCTTAACAATACTGCGGGAATTGTTTTTAATAAAAGCTTTAGGTCAAGAAGCAGCGATTGTGACTGGATATATTCAGTATCAAGCTCAACCTGTTGCGGAAAAGGGATATTAGATCGCCCAGAAACTTGCCAAATACACGTTATACCTGGAATCACTTCCAGTCGTTGGCGATCTTGCAGGGAATATTGATTTACTTCACTAGGAAGCGCAGGGCGAGGACCTACCAAAGACATATCCCCTTTTAAAACATTCCATAATTGCGGTAATTCATCAATTGATGCTTTTCGGATAAAACGACCAATAGGGATTATCCGTGGATCATTTTTCATCTTAAAAATAACCCCCCCCGTCATTTCATTTTCCGCCATAATTTCCTTCAATCGTTTATCCGCATCAAGATACATAGACCGAAATTTCCACATTGTAAATAATTTACCCCATCGACCTACGCGGGTTTGTTTATAAAAAACCGGTCCAGGTGAATTGATATAAATGAGTAACATAATTATCATAAATAGGGGCATCAGTATGATCAACAATAATATGGAAGCAACTATATCTATTAATCGTTTAATAAAATAAGCCCCCCGAATCACTGACAACCAAAGCAAACGCTTAAACTGTAAACGTAAAGAAATATTACTTCTAAAAAAGGATAGACGGCTATAACGATGCAGTAACTCTTTTTGTAACTCAGAATTCATAATTTTGTCCCTTGCTGCCGCTGCAACCATACGCGATAAAGAAATAAAGGGTTACCAATTATATAGCGTTTCCACATTCGACCCGGTTCTTGTAGCAACCGCCAAGTCCATTCCAACCCGATTTCGCGAACCCATATTGGCGCCCGCGGAATGCGTCCAGAATAATAATCAAATAAACCACCCACACCTAAACAAACGTTAGGCTGCAATATCTCACGATTACGTGCTAACCACAATTCTTGTTTAGGCGCGCCAAAACCTACGCATAATATAACAGCTCCTGATTTATTGATTGACTCAATCACTTGGCTTTCTTGATCTTTTTTAAAATAACCATCATGAGTTCCCGCTATTACAAGATCAGGATATCGTAGCTGCATTGCTTGGGCGGCAAGTTCTGCAACGCCAGGTAAGCCACCTAATAAAAATAGACCGTAGCGATTTTTTGCCGCGCGTTCACATAATCTAGGAAAAAGATCAGTACCATTGATGTTGGCCATTAGAGATTCATTCAGGATACGACAGCCAATATTAATTCCAATACCATCGGGTAAGACACGATCTGCTGCTTGCAAAATACCTCGGTAATCTGTGTTAGAGTAAGCTATATTAAGACAATCAGGATTAACAAATGCAAGCATCACTTTTAGCTTTTGTTGTATTTGTTGTTCAATCCAATCCAAAGCCTCTATCATAGTGGTGTTAACGATATCAATACCCCAAAAATGCAACATTGGTGGCATTGGTCTAGCCTCTTTACCTCCCAAAAATGTACCAATCACACCTCGTAGACTCAGACCAATATTTTCTTTTACAGTAGCACTATAGTAGAATTCATGGTCTGTAGTCAGTTCATCCTCGTACGCTAAACCAATCTTTTTCCTAAGTAAGTAGGGGGAAATAATGCCTGGAGTTATACCAAAGCGAAAAAATGCATTTGGAGGCAACAATAAGAGTTCTGAAGGAGTCATGGGCCTTGGACCCGCCCAAGCTAAATCACCGCGAAGGACGTTTAGTAATACAGGTAAGACTTTTCCGGGCAAGGAGCCAGCAAAAGATAATCGTTCAAATTCTTGTTGAAACCGCCCTACATATATTTCTCTTTTTAAAACGGATCCCGTTTGGAAAAAACCACAGAGTCCTCTAAGAAGCAACAGAGGGAACAAAAAAAATATAAACAATAGACTGGTTATAAAATCAAAGATACGTGGCAACAAAGATTTCACAAAAAACAACCAATGCACAAAAGACCTTAGATAAGCTGGCTTCCTTTTCTGACCCAACGGCCCAGGTATCATTGCATTTAAATTAGACATTATTGCTTTTGCTCGATGTTTTCAATGCCCGAGGCTTAATCTTTGCCGGCACTCCAACCGCGAGTGAATTAGCTGGAATGTCTTGCAGTACTACTGCGTTCGCACCGATTACCACATCATCGCCAATTTTAATAGCACCCAGAATCTTTGCACCTGTACCAATATCAACACGATTACCAATGACTGGCGCACCCTGTATTCCGGTGCGCTTCAAACCAATAGTCACACCATTACGAATAATTACATCATCGCCAATCACAGCGTCACCACTTATTATAATATCTCCAAAATGCTCTATAAGAAACCGCCGCCCCACCTTCGTTTCACAAGGCAATTCAATGCCCGTCAACATTTGAGATAATAACTTTAGCATTTTATAAACGATCGAAAATGGCAATCTTAACCACCTTTGTTTGATCCCGTATCGCCAGCATCCGAATCGATAAATCAATATGACACTTAATCCTTGCTTAGATAAGTCACCTTCATAAGTGCGCCAGTCTTCACGAATATTTTCAAACATATGATTTACCAAGGCTGTTTTGGTGAATTGAGTCCACCGTGCGTATCTTGCCAAGCTTGCTGCCAAAGCTGTACTATGCGATCCGATTCTGCTGCTTTATCAGGTGAACTTTTTCTGTTAAGCCTGGCCCGCAAACTATGCCACCCTTGTTCTAGTGCTTTCACAAACCAACTATATACCAAGCCATGCCATTTTCGATAGTATAACAATTGGCTGCGCATACGCCACAAGGTCAATTGCTTTCCAGAGCTTGAAAAAGCCAACTCGTCTACTGTTTCTGATGAAGCCCCACCAATATGAGTTATAACCAGTTCTGGCCAATAATAAACTTTAAAACCAGCTTGATGAATGCGTCGACATAAATCAACTTCTTCGTAGTACAGAAAAAAACGGGGATCAAAAAGACTGATTTTCTCTACTAAACTGCGAGGTATGATTGCGAATGCACCTGGCACCCAATCAACTGCTGCAGCAGTTGATGGATCAGCCCATGAACGATCAAAACGACCAAAAAATCGAGAACTTGAAAAATGGTAAGCTAACCCAGATATCGTCAACCCATCATTCAATAGAGAAGGGAATAGCCTGGCGGAAGGCTGCCAATTCCCTTGAGGATCTTGTAAAAGACCACCGCCCATTCCAGCGTCAACATTATCTTCCATAAGACTTACAGCGCTGACTAAAGTATCTGCAGGTAACACAGCATCTGGATTAAGTAATACAATATATCGCCCTGTTGCTATCTCTAATGCTTTATTATTGGCATTTGCAAAGCCTAGATTTACATCACTGGCAATCAAGCGCACCTCTGGATATTCTGTTTGGATAATAGCCACGGATTCATCTCGAGAAGCGTTATCCACCACAATAACTTCAAAATTATCCACTAAGGTTTGTGCCCGTAAACTGTCAAGACAAAAACGCAGTAATGGAGCACTGTTATAGGTCACTATAAAAACTGATAATAATTTCATGAATCCTCTCTATCCGTACGTTGCCATTGAGCATTTACACGCGTATTACGCCACAACTTGGTCAACAAAGTAAGTTTCCAAAGTATATAAAAAGGCACTGTTAGCAGTGTTTTAATATCCTTTAACCCACCACCACCCAACAAAATAGCGATCAAGACATGCAGGCAGACGAGTAAAAGTCCAACAATTGCGTAATATTGAAGAAGTGTGATGGGGATAAGCAAAGTCAACAAAAGCAGCACTACATGAAAGGCTAAAGGTAACAATAATAGCTCAGCCAATGGCTCAAACAAGTTTAACTTGCCTCGAAGCACACCCATAAATAAAGCGGGAACATGGTCAATAATCAGCCTAAATCTACCCCCTTCCCAACGTGTCCGCTGCACAGCAGCATTTGCATCCTGGTTTGGGGTGTCAGCATAAACAGTCACCGTATCAAGAAAATGTACTTGATAACCAGCATCAACTAATCGTAAATGGTATTCCATATCTTCTGCAATAGTTCCCGCTTTGTAGGGCACTGCTTCGAGAACCTTTCGGCTTAATGCAAACCCATTACCCAAAAGACCCACTGAAACATTCAACTTCTCGCGACCCAATAAGCGTAATTCATTAAATGCTAACCAGGCAATATATTGGAGTCTGGTTTTAAGAGAATCATCGGGGTTTGAGATACGATAACGACATTGAAGAGCATCCTGACCTTGTGCAAAAGCAAATTGGAAATCACTGATTAATGGTTCATCTACACGACTATCCGCATCAATCACTAAAAAACCATCATAATCTTCTGCCAACAAAACTGTAAAAGCATAATCCAGTGCGTAACCTTTGCCTCGATTAACATCGTCTTGGCGAATTAAAACCCGAGCGCCTGCGCTTTTAGCCCGATCTGCAGTCTCATCCTGACAATTGTCAGCAATAACAACCAAATCACAATTTGAAGCCTGGTTCAAACTAGCTTGCAGGTTTTTAATACAGGAGGCTATGCCATTGACTTCGTTATGTGCAGGTATAACAACAGCTAATTTAGGTAAAGCTATTTTACTGATTGAATAATCTAAGACCAAACATTTCTTTGGTACTAATGCGGCAAGGGTTAGGACTAGTAACTCCAACGTGCCCGGTAGTGTTAAACAAAGTATCAATGTCTTTGCCAACAACAGGATAAGAAAAACTAAAGTCGTAATCATGTAAATCCACACCCCTGTATCAAACTAGTCATTCAAAACATACATTCACACCCTAAAGGTGATTTCTAACTTATAACTCTAATTTCTCAAGACGTAAAGATAACCTTTCAAAGAGATAATGCACGTTTTTATACAAATCATAATCAGCCAGGACTGTTTTTCTTCCTGCCTTACCCAATTGTTGACGTAAAACTGGATCACCCTCTAATAGCCTAATGGCGTTGGTTAATCCATCAGTATCGGATGCAGGAACTAGCAACCCATTCTGCCCACTTAAAATAAGCTCTGGAACACCCGTTATAGCAGTTGTTATACACGGTATTTCCATTGCCATTGCTTCCATTAATACCACCGGCAAGCCTTCCGCAAAACTAGGTAATACAAAAATATCAGCGACTTTATAGTAATCGAGAATATGGTCCTGATCGACTGCACCAGTAAAAGTTACCTGTAAACCAATACCTAATAATTCAGCATATTCACGTAAGCTTTGCTCGTCCGGCCCCATCCCTACAAATGTTAGGGTGCAAAAAACACCTTCATTTTTTAATTTAGTTAATGATTCCAGCAAAATGGCTTGTCCTTTGGCTGAAGTCAATCGACCGACACAGAGTAAATTACATATCTCAGCTTTTTTAGCCTTAGTTGATGGCTTAAATCTCTCTGGATCTACACCCAAACGACAGATATCAAACTTTGGCCAAGCCTGTACAGGAGACAACTTCATCACTTGGCTACGCGCATAATGACTAATACAAAAAACAAAATCAGCCGTTAATATTTTTTCAGGTAAATTATAGCCAGGCGCATCATAAAACTCGTCTGGTCCATGCACGGTAAAAGAAAAACTGTAACCAAATACCGTTTTAACCAGCATACCGACTGAAGCCGCCGGTGTTGCAAAATGTACATGCAAATGGGTTATCTTTTGTGACCGCATCCAATGACCTAAAAGCATCGCTTCTACTAAATAAAAAACATGGTATAGCAAACGCTTAATATCCCAACCACCTAACTTAACGACATGCTTTAAACCTTTTATGAATCCAACCGGATTCAGAAACAATGTCTTCCCTAAAGCAATTAAGGCTTTTAAAAGACCTTGTGACTTAACATAAAACGTGTGTTCAGCCTCATTTCTTTCGGTATCGGTTAGCTTCTCAAATGATCGATCAGGTAAATTGATTGAAGCAACAACAATTGAAACGCCAAATTGACGAAGTTGCTGGACTTCACGCAAAATAAAGGTATGAGAGTAAGCTGGATATTGGCTTACTAAATATGCGATGCTTTGAGTCATGATTTTGACCCGATTAATTCACCATAAAACTCGATAGCTCTAGCAATCTTAGCATCCCAGCTATAATTATTTTCAACCCGCAGGCGACCTTCTTCTCCGCGAACTTTCCAGACTTCCGGCTGTTGTCGCACACTTTCAAATTGTTTAATCAAACCTTGTACAACATCGGCTTTGCCAGTTGCCGGTAACTTAACACCTACACCTTCGTCCACAATTTCAGCCGGACCGCCAAAATCAATTGCGATAACTGGACGACCCACTGCCATTGCTTCCAGTAATACTGCACCACCCGATTCACGTACTGACGGGAGACAAAACACATGCGCTTGTTGCATAATTTTACCGATCTCTTTTAACGGCAAATTACCCGTAAACTCAACCTTTTCACTTATCCCGAATTCAGCCGTCAATCTTTCTAAATTAACTCGCTCTGGCCCTTCACCAACGATTGTTAGTTGGACCGGAAAACTTACTGCTTTTAATGCTTCCAATAACATCGAAACGCCTTTGAAGGGCAGTAAACGCCCAACAAATACAATATGTAAAGGATTACTATCCGAAGGAGCAGATGGCCATTCCTGAAATTTAAATAAATTTAAATCAACACCATTCTCAAGTAAAAATCGGCACTTCGACCGATTGCCTGCCGATATTCCCGCCAAAGTAGATCTTGTTGCCGTTAGAATTAAAGCAGCATTTCGTGTAGATCCAATCAGAAAATCAATGACTCGACCAAAATTGCGAAGGGGGTATAACCATTTTGACTCAGCCTTCATAATTTCGGGAAATGTTGTAGGAGAAGCCATTGCGCCATTCCAAGGACCCAGCACTAATGGTATTCCCAATTTATATAACCTTGTAGCAGCCATGGGTGATACAGGAGTTACCTCATGCACGACATCCCAATCTTGCCCACTCTTTATCAACTGACTAGCTTTTCGAACGGCAAGCCAGTCATAAACAAAAAAATCAAGTGAGGCAACAAGGAACCGTGGGTGCTCACTCCGAGGAAAACAAAAAGAGGCAAAACGATATAATGGCCCAGCAAACCACTCAGTATCAATAAAAATGACAGACGAGTCCTCTACAGGAATACCTGACGCTTCCAATGCTTCTCGATTACGAATATGAGTCAATAACGTAATTTGACAAACCTTACTTAATCGCTGATACCACTCCCAACCAATTTGAGATACTGAACCCATCCCTGAACCACATTGATAAGCGGATAACAATACACGAATGTTTTTAGTTTTTTTCATGATATACCCAATTAGTTAAAAGGCTATTTTTCATTGTTTTTATATGTCGCCAGTTTAGTAACATTCAAGTACCGTTATCAAATGAATTATCTTTTGCTATTGACAGTCGAGAGAAGGTGATCAATTCTCCTTTGAAAAGTAGCTTCAAAATCATGATTGCGAGCAAAAGCTACGCTGTTTTTCGATTTTTCGATCAGCTCAGCTCTATTACTATTCAAATCAGCGACAATTTTACAGATTTCATCAAGATCGTTTAATTCAGCTCCCCACCCAACATCGAAAATCTCCAATAGACCGGAAAATGCTCTGTTTTTGTACCCGACTATCGGTACACCACAGGACAATGTTTCCAAATAGGTACAAGAGGGATCGCTTTGCCTATGTAAGCACACAAAAAGATCGACTGTCTGTTTAAGCTCAGGAATGAGTATTTTATAAAAATCAACTGCTCCTAGCATAGAAATATCATTTTGAAGATGATGTTTAGAAATGAACTCTTTCATTTCTGTCTCTAATTCACCTGTGCCATAAATATTTAGATGGAAGGGAATATTGATTTGTTTTAATTTAAAGGCAAATTTGACAAGATGATCAGCGCCCTTTATCCGGATCAACCGGCCTGAAAATGCAATACGCAGTGGCTTATATTCAGATAAGTAACTAACTCTTTGCTCTAATTCATTATCTTTTATTATCTGGTTTTCAAAAACGCGGGTATCGAAGAATAATAAATTATTTTTTACTTCACTGTATTCACTATGAGCAGGAACGCCGTTTGATTGCAGACCGTCGCAAAGTTTAAAAGCAGCCACTCTTTTTCTTTCTTTTTCCCATATATAGAAAAACCTACGTAATTTTACGATTGGGTTCGAGGTACTTAATGCAGCTATTTGATATCGAGTCTCGGGTATATATTCAATGATATAGACACATTTTATGTTTTCTGTTTTACATAACCTGCTCAGATGAAGTTGATTTTCAGAGTCGCCAGACGCAAGCACAATAGAAACGCCCTGTAAATGAGCTGCAGTTATTAATTCCTTTTCAATTAAAGTAATACACTTAAACGGGAGCTCATTGTAACTTATAGTTATGACGCCAAATTCAGGAAGTGGTTCGGTGCTTAATGAGATAATGCAAGACACGTCACCAGGCCATTTTTCAACATACAATAACATCCCATTATAAAATTTGAGATCGAAGATTAATAAGTCACCCGATTTCCATACAGGTACAGAAGGTGTAATTGCTAAATGAAATGACCGCATATAGTGTGGGTCCTTAATTAAGGTTATCAAACCGAATATACAAATACTTTCAAACGCGTCTATAATTTTACCTGAGTTACTTAATTAGTTAGCCATTTAAAATAGTTTTCAGACACGTCTATATTAGTTAAATGTATCACGGAGTTTTTGGGTTTACAAGAAAGTATAGATTTACTTTGCTGAACTTTTAATAATGCTCTGAATAGCTTACCAAGGTATGGCTATTTTATATTCTTTGTGAAACAATTAACTAACAAAATTATAATTTATAACCCCACAAACGATCTGTACTCACCCAGTGGAGATCTACAGTAAATAAGGAGAGCTTGATGAATCTATACAGTGAAATATCACCTCGTCGTAAGTTGTATTGCATCCTCGGAGCCAACTCTCTGCCTTATGCCGAGAAGGCCTTCGAGAGCTTGGCTGTGCGCTGCCTTGATAACTTCGATCTGACTTTAATCACTGATACAGCAGCCGATAAATCCATACTGACCGAGGCTATGGAAAAGCTGCATATTCCATCACAAAACAGTTGGCGGGTATACTCACAGGCCGAAGCCGATGAACGTGCGTTGACTTTGCTGGCACCTTATCCGCATCTAGCTTCTTTTCGCTTCGGTCATCCATGCTGGCGCAAGATCACTGATCCGATTTTATTCGCACAGCCCGATGAAGAAATGGTCATCCTCGACCCAGACCTCTATTTCCCGAATCATTTCCGTTTTGAACCCACACCTGCCAGTGGCCTGCTGTTAATGCACCAGCCTCCTAGTTGCTTGCTGCCGCACGAGGTGGTTGTTCGAGCTTACGACAATGGCATTCGTTTGG
>SESC01000135.1_pt1 | contig 31181 bp, 24 predicted proteins | sample 3171431 | NCBI WGS metagenome assembly SESC01 (sample SAMN06051868, study PRJNA518727) | freshwater metagenome | biome: subpolar coniferous forest; feature: holomictic lake; material: water; isolation source: holomictic Lake 227, 8 m depth | place: Canada: near Kenora, Ontario | collected... | reverse complement strand
TGCCTTGTTGATCCGCTAGCTGTTCAATTGCTTTTGCTCGCGCTTCAAGTCTAGCGGTGACTTTTTCCGCATCGTTGGGGCTATTGTCAAAGAGGGAAAAAGGATGAAGGTCATCGCTAATACCTTGCAGATTTTCATGATACTCCGTTTGCACTTGCCTGGCTTGATCGTAGTTCTTTCTGGCCGTAATGGACTGCTCTTTAAGTGCCTGCCGTTCGGTCATTGTTGTTGTCGTTTCAAGCGCATTTTCTTCAGCGGCTTGCGCCACGTTGAGTTGTTTTTCAACCGTTGCGGTGTGTCTGGTAAGCTTTATACCCAGCCAGCGGCTTAGGTCTTGCTGGGCATGAAAAAGGTCTGCACCAGAATCACATTCAAATCCCGTTACCGCTAGTTTTATCAGGGCTTTGGCACGATCACTAATGGCATGACTGACCTCAATTCCCAGCGCTTCTAAACGTGGACTCGTTTTCGCATGCCAACTCTCAAAGCGCCGATCATCACTGATGTCCTCCAACAGTAAATAACCCGAGCTTAAGTCCATCAACACTAAAATCAAAAAGTCGCCGAAAAACGTTTCATCCATGGCGACAACCACTTTACGCTTTTGTTGGTTAACCTGCTGTTCACAAGCCGCCTGAAATTGCGGCAATAAAAGCTCCATTTGCTGCATCTGTGTACGCAAGGCCGTCTCTGACACACCAACATGATGATGGATTCGGATCAATTTGAAAAACCGCGACAACTTTCTGGCACCTACACCGCATTCCAATCCAAAGAGGTATAAGACTGCAAAGACCAGCAACCTTAACCAGGCGCTACCGGCTTCGGTTTCCCAAAAGAAAGACTCTGGATGCTGGTTACGTTGCTTTTGCGCTCGAAGGTGGCGATGCACACTACTTTTTGTGCCATTAAGACAGCTAGCAAGTTTGCGCATACTTTGTTTGCCACTTCGGGCTATTTCAGCAATAATTGCTCGGCTAGCTGCTCGTATTTTCTGTGTTGTTTTGTTTTTTTAGTCATTAACTCATGATACTAAAATACGGCAGTCTAGCTCGTGTTTGTCCCGCATTAAGTTGATAGCCAATATATCCATTTGCCGAGGCTGCGGTTGTAAATTGGATGTCTTGCAACGTGTGCGTGGCTTATGTGGTGATCCAGAGTGTGACCGCAAAGATGTTCCGTATCAAGAAAGCAAGCGGAGGGAATGGTTGCTTGGGACTATACGTCAGCAAATCCCAAATACCTGGAATTCCACCTTGCCTATTGCATTGCTTCCGCGTAATGAACGACTTTTGGCTCCATTGCCTGAGACGCGGTACGAAACCCATCGTAGCTATCTTCTTAAAATTGTCAAAGAAGCGCGAACATGCTACGAAAATGGTGGCGAAATGCTTGCCGAGCCAAGCGCACCAGTAAATGGAATTTCCAGTATCGATGCTAAGTTACCGGTGTTGAGCACAGCTTGTGGTCTTTGCAGAGGGGAATGTTGTTATACGGGCGGAAATAGCGCTTGGTTGAGACCAGCCACCATACAACGGCAGCAATGGTTCAGACTAGGCGTCAGCGACAAGCGCATTGTAGATTTTTACCTGTCTTATTTACCCGTTAGATGTTATTTTGCGTAAGGAGGCTGGTGAGCCGGTCTCTGGTTTATTGGTTACTGCAAAGCATTAATTGAGCTGAATGAAAAGGTCAGTTTTTTCTTTGTGCCACTTTTGGTACGAAAGTATGTATGAAGTCTGCTAGAATCACTCTTTGAATAAAACTTCTGGATTCCCCATGCCTACTCAACGTAATGTCGTTGATCGTATTGTTAGCTTTAACCAAGGTCGTGATTCTGATCGTTTGACCCTAAAGTATCATGAAATGCGAGCTGATGCCTTTGCTTTTCTCCGAGGGACCTGCCATCTGTTTTATCAAGACTGGCCTAATGATTCACCACTCAATAATGCACCTCCTGCCTGGATTTGTGGGGATTTGCATTTGGAAAACTTTGGCAGTTTCAAGGGTGACAATCGATTAACCTATTTTGATATTAATGACTTCGATGAAGCCGTACTTGCGCCTGCGACATGGGATCTTGCCCGTTTTATCACCAGTGTTCTGGTAGGTGCAAAAACCTTAGAGGTTAATCAGCCAGAGGCGATTGCCTTGTGTCATTGTTTTCTCGATAGCTATATAGCAGCGCTTCAAGATGGCAAGGCGCGTTGGATAGAACGTAATACTGCAAATGGCATGATCAAGAATTTGCTTTCTGACCTCAAAAAACGTGAGCGTCAGCAGTTTCTTGATTCTCGCACTGAGATTAAAGATGACAAACGGATACTCAAACTGGATGGTAAGCGTGCTCTGTCGATTAATGAGAACGATCGAAAAAAAGTCCTTAAGTTTATGAAGACGTTTGCTGCACATCAGTCAAAGCCGAAGTTCTTTAAAGTACTGGATGTAGCCCGTCGTATTGCCGGTATCGGTAGTCTGGGAACAGAACGATATATTATACTTGTCGAAGGTTTAGGCTCTCCACATGGAAACTATCTGCTTGATCTAAAGTATGTGCCCGGTTCGGCCTTAGCGCCTTATTTGACATTGCCTCAACCTGAATGGAACTCAGAAGCCGATCGTGTGATTACTATTCAGCATCATGTTCAGGCCATTTCTCCGGCATTTCTCAATGCAGTGCAAATTGGGCATCGTTCTTATGTGATGCGAGAACTTTTGCCTGACTCAGATCGACTTCATCTGGAATCCTGGAACGGTAAACTCCGCAGATTAGAAAAAGTGATGATTGCCATGGGAAAGGTGGTGGCTTGGGGACATCTTCGTAGTGGAGGTCGGCAGGGATCGGCAATTGCTGATGACTGGATTGCCTTTGCTGATCGTAACAGTGATTGGCGTAACCCATTGCTTGAGTATGGGGTTAGCTACTCCGAACAAGTTGAAAGCGACTGGAAAGTCTTCCGTGATTCTTCTGTAACAATCTGATTTTAAACAATGGAAACTGTAACAAATATCCCCGTTGTCACACATGTGATTCAGCAGGCATTAACGCCTGTTTTCTTATTGGGTGCTGTCGGCGCTTTTTTAAATGTATTAACTGGCCGCCTTGCACGGATAGTCGATAGGTTTCGTTTTTTAAGCGAGACTGCTGAAAACGATCCGAAGGAATATTGTGATGAATTGGTCACATTACCCGTTAGAGTTCGCTTGATTCATTGGGCAATTTCTCTATGCACCTTATGTGCCTTATTTGTTTGCACCTCGATAGTCATCCTGTTTGTTGGAGCAGAACTGGAATTGAGTTTATCCAGAGTCACGTCTATCTTATTTATTGCTGCCATGGTGGCTTTAACGAGTGGATTGCTGTGTTTTTTACGCGAGGTGACTTTGGCGACCGATACAATCAAAATTAGAAACCTGTGTTGATTTATAATGGCTGTCTGGAGTGTTGACGAAAGCATTTAATTGTCATAAGGTTTATCAAAATAAATTAATATCAAAGGTATCCAATTGAAAACAGAAGTTTTAGTGTTAGGCGGTGGTCCTGGTGGTTATACCGCCGCATTTCGGGCAGCAGATTTGGGTAAGCAGGTGACTTTGGTCGAGCGCTTTCCAGTCTTAGGTGGGGTTTGTTTAAATGTCGGTTGCATTCCCTCAAAAGCCTTGCTACATGTAGCGAGTGTGTTAAATGAGTCCAAGGAAGTCAGTGCCGCCGGTATTAAATTTGTTGAGCCAGAGATTAACCTGGAACAATTACGCGACTGGAAAAATAAAGTCAGTAATCAACTCAATTCGGGGTTGGCGGCATTAGCCAAGCAGCGAAATGTCACTGTGGTTAATGGTACGGGCTCGTTTATTGATGCAACCCATTTGCAGGTCGGTTCTGAAATCATTGAATTTGAACAAGCGATTATTGCGGTGGGTTCAAGACCGGTTAAGATTCCTTCCTTTCCTAATGAAGATGCTCGATTAATCGATTCAACAGGAGCGCTTAAACTGGATGATATTCCAAAAAAGCTGCTGATTATTGGTGGGGGTATTATTGGTTTGGAAATGGCAACCGTCTATAACGCACTAGGCAGTGAAATTACCATCGTTGAGATGCAGGATCAAATCATTCCTGGTTGTGATAAGGACTTGATAAGACCGCTATTTCAAAAGATTAAAAAAGACTATGCGAATATTTATCTATCGACGCGAGTTTCGAATATAGAAGCCTTAGCCGAAGGTTTAAAAGTCAGCTTTGATGGTCAATCAGTGCCTGAGTCAGAATTGTTTGATAAGGTATTGGTTGCTGTGGGTCGTCAACCTAATGGTGGTCTATGTGATGCAGATAAAGCCGGTGTGGTAGTTGATGAACGTGGCTTTATCGCTGTTGATAAACATCAGCGTACCACCGTCAGCAATATCTTTGCGATTGGTGATGTCGTGGGACAACCGATGCTGGCGCATAAAGCCACGCATGAGGCTAGAATTGCTGCTGAAGTGATCGCAGGCATGAAGTCTCAATGGCAAGCCTTAACAATTCCATCGGTCGCTTATACTGATCCTGAAATAGCCTGGATGGGTTTAACCGAGAATGAGGCTAAAGCGCAAGGTATCGAGTTTGAAAAAGCGGCTTTCCCTTGGGCAGCGAGTGGTCGTTCTTTGGCCAATGGTCGCAAAGAAGGTGTTACTAAATTATTGTCCGATAAAAAAACCGGACGTATCCTGGGCGCTGGCATTGTCGGCACGAATGCTGGTGAATTAATTGCTGAAGCTGTTTTAGCATTAGAAATGGGCGCTAATGTTGAAGATTTGGCTTTAACTGTTCATGCGCATCCTACTTTAGCTGAAACGCTTGGGTTTTCGGCAGAAATGATTGAAGGCACAATAACGGATCTTTATATTAAAAAACGATGAATAAGCCACTAGATCATAAACCTCTAAATAAAAGTGTTGTTACCAATCTCGCTGCGGTTGGTATTATTCTATTTGGCACTATCAGTCCTATCCTTGAAGATTTGATTAAGTCCATTGGTTTTTTTGCCTTATCAGGCGCAGTGACTAATTGGCTGGCTGTTTACATGCTCTTTGAGAAGGTGCCTTATTTATATGGCTCTGGTGTTATACCTGAACGCTTTGAAGAGTTTAAGCTGTCAATCAAACAACTGATGATGCAGCAGTTTTTTACCGTAGCCAATATCGAGCAGTTCATTCAAAAAGAAGAACAGCAAGGTAGCAAAATACTTAATCTTGACCCCTTCTTAAATGCGGTAGATTACGACAAGATCTATGAAGGCTTAGTCTCTTCTATCATGGGTTCGTCATTTGGGGGTATGTTAATGATGATGGGGGGTGAAGAAGCGTTAGTCCCCTTAAAAGAACCCTTTACTGAAAAAATGAAGGGTACTCTGATTGATATGATTGAGTCTGATCGATTTAAAGCCGCGATTAAAGAAGGTCTTGATGCGCATAAAATCGGTGTTGATATTATTGATAAAATTGAAACGGTTATTGATAAAAGACTGAATGAATTAACCCCGCAATTAGTTAAAGAAATGGTTGAAAGTATCATCCATGAGCATTTAGGCTGGCTCGTGGTTTGGGGTGGTGTCTTCGGTGGCGTTATGGGTTTCTTGTATTACATCTTTGTCTAATGAGTAAGGTAGAGTGTGCGTTTGAAGTCTTAGGGACTCCAGACGCCGAACCTATTATTATTCTGCATGGCTTCTTTGCATCTTCACGTAATTGGCGGCAGGTTGCTGAAAAACTGGCTGCCCATTATCACGTCTATATTTTAGATCTTCGTAATCATGGGGTTTCGCCACATCATCCAGTGATGGACTACCCAGCGATGGCGGCTGATTTATTGTTATTTATGGATACCCATCACTTAACAAGTTCTCATCTATTGGGGCATAGCATGGGTGGAAAGATAGCCATGTGGTTTGCTTTAAATCACCCAGAGCGCGTTGATAAATTAATCGTCGCAGATATTGCACCGGTCAGTTATAGCCATTGCTTTAATAATCTCATTGACGCACTCAAAGAACTGCCCTTAAGTGATATTAGTAATCGTAAACAGGCTGAACAATGGTTAGCGCCACATATCCCTGAATTGAGTTATCGGCAGTTCTTATTGCAGAATCTAATTTTAAAAGAAGGCGCTTATTGCTGGCGGGTTAATCTGGAAATTTTTAAAAGTCAGGCACCTAATATTATAGGTTTTCCAAATGCAGAGCACCTGTCACCGTATACGGGTGATGTCTTGTTTTTGGGGGGCAGTGAGTCTAAGTATATTAAAGCAGAAGCAGTGAGTCCGTTATTCCCTGAAGCGACAGTTAGTATGATAGCAGGAGCAGGGCATTGGTTGCATGTGCAACAGCCGGTAGAGTTTTTAAGACAGGTTGAAGACTTTTTAGTTCTTAATTCGCATTAAATATAACGTTATGGCCCCCAGTTATGAAATCAGATCGCGCACATAACCCCATCAGCGTGGATGCTTATTTACAAGGCGAACTCCTTGCAGAAACCAAGCATGAACTTATCGATGGTGATGTTTATGCCATGGCAGGTGCCAGTGAAAATCATAATTTGCTGTCACTTAATATGGCGAGTGAATTAAAAACCAGATTGAAAGGTACGCCCTGTAGAACCTTTATGGCAGACATGAAGGTTAGGGTGGGACAAGATTTTTTCTATCCCGATGTGATGGTAGTTTGCGGGGAAGATAACGATAGCGAGTATTATAAAAACGCGCCCGTTATTATCGTTGAAGTTTTATCCAAATCAACCCGACGCTTTGATCAAACCGATAAGCGTTTACGATGTCAAAAAATTCCTAGTCTGGAAGAGTATGTGTTAATCGAACAGGATAAAGGGGAAATCCAGGTCTTTCGTAAAAAAGATCAATGGCAATCATTTTACTATTATCTGGGCGACGACATTATGTTTACCGCATTAGGTGTGACAGTATCGGTTGAGGATATTTATTATCAGGTCAGTAATGAGGATGTACTGGATTTTTTGCGGGATAAAAGCGCATAGGTAATGACTGCTCTTTTTAGCGCGTTGCATTGAACCATAATGAAAATTTTTACAAAATGAATCATCAACTAGGAGCTTATTAATGTACCAAGCGATTGAGGCTATTTCAAAATTAGGCATGATTCATTTATTAGAGCCGGTTCAATTAGAAGAAAATGAACAGCTTATTGTTTTAAGAATTTCAAAAAAATTACTTCACGCCGAAACGCCAACTCCACCAAAAGACTGGAGACAGTTTGCTGGCGCACTTAATGTCTCACCCACTTTTAATGCTGATCCTCTCACCATTCAAGAGACTATGCGCAATGAGTGGGATTAAGTTTTTACTTGATACCAACATCGTTATTGGATTGCTGAAAGATTATGAGCCTGCAATTCAATTAGCCGAAGAAGTAGGGCTTGAACTTGAAAAAAGTGCTGTTAGTCAAATAACCAGAATGGAATTATTAAGCTATCCCAAAATTACTAATGAAGACGAAAGCATCATTAACTCATTTTTAAAAGAATGTACGATTTTATTGCTTGATGAGAAGATTGAAATGAAAGCGACTTTATTACGTCGAAGTGGTGCTTTTAAACTTCCTGACGCTATAGTGGCGGCAACAGCAATCGTTAATGACTTACGATTATTAACACTTGATAAGAGAATGACTCAAGCGAGTATCGAAAAGAACAAATGAAATACTGTTACCGCAAATAAATTAACCTATAAAATACATTCCAGGCTTTTATTTCTTAGCTACTTTACTACGTGCTATTTCAATCAGTTTAACTGCTAAATCGACCAGTGGGCGACGTTTAATATAGCCTGTGTAACCTATCAAACCCAGGATAATGCCATAGATTAACTTTTCAAACGCAGAGTAGCCATTGCCCTGTTGGGCAGCCGCAGTAGCCGCCGCAGCCGTATCAGACGCTTTTACAGCAGGTGTTTGAACCGCAACTTTATTTGGAGTCACTTTGGCACCTAAATCAGGTAAACCTAAGCTGCTCCAGGCGTCATAATCTTGCCAGATGGGGTATTGTCCTTTCCATAGTTTCTTGGAGAAATAAGGCGCCAGACTCATACCATGCGCGGATGGAATACCCTTATCATCAACAAAGCCTTTATAAACCACTAAGCTGATATCACCGCCTTCACCATGACCTTTAGTGGTAAACGATTTTTCAACGTGATCATGGAACATCCAGATACCTTGACCAAAGCTGTTTAAGCCATCATCAACACCACTTAATGCTAAATCAAGACGTTGTGCTGGCACCAAGCCATGTACGTCACGTTGAATATAAGAGCCAGGACCATTATCGACCCCATCATAATGCGTCACGGTCGGTTTGTGTCCATGAATATGCAAAGCAAAAGATTCGGTATGACCATTTAGTACACGGAGTTTTACGCTTTGATTCTCTTCCATGTGAATGAGCGATTCTCTTAAGGTATAAGGGAATGAGCGACCATTCAGCATAAAATAATCATCATCCGCTTTGGTGATGTCATATTCAGTATTCATGTGCTTGGCGATCAAGCGCGGATCATTGGCTGATCTGGCCACCAGTTCATGTAACTCTTTGTCAGCCGATTGATAATGTAAATCGTATTCTCTGGCGTATTTTTCAAGCACGGCAACTGAAGGATGACGGACTTGTCCAGCGCCTACGTTTAAGGTTTGTACCCAGTTGTTAGGACGGTTTTCTTCAACAATAAAGATGCCCTGCAAACCCATTGGGATATGCGTGTGGGGTTGTACATGGCAGTGATAATACATGGTGCCTGGTTGACGAGGCTTAATCACGTAAGTTTTACTTTCACCCGGCATGGTATCCATATTACTGGTTTGTCCAACGCCATCATTACCCGCACCTGCGTGATTCATATACGGATGGTCTATACCATGTAAGTGAATAGAGTGGGGCAGGTAATGGGTGTTTTCCAAGACAATCCACACCACGTCATCCTGTTCAACACGGATAACAGGTGAGGGTGCTCTGAGTAAAGGATTGGCTTCTAATTCATAGAGACTTTTTGTCGACATGTCTCTGGTTTTAGGGGCATAAACCCAGAAAGTAGGCTGTATGCCAGGGGCAATATCAAACGTCGTAGTGATATCTTTCATATCGGGTGAATGCCCGTTAAGCTCAACCACTTCGAGTTTTATAATGATCTTGTCCGGATCACCGTCACCATCAACATCGTCTGACATAGTGATGGCATCGGCCGCCAGTTGGGTGGCCATCAGGGTTTCCATTGAAATCCCATTGGTGCCTTTTACAAAGGCAGCGATATCAGCAGGATTGTCAGGGTTACAAAGTTTAGATTCTTGTATTGCAACGCCGTCAACGGTTTGTTCCTTGCGCCAGGTCGGATCAGTAAATTCAGAACAGACTTCTTCTACTGGCCCCAAATCCACTTTAGCTGAAGGCGGCAAGTCCGTAGCAGCATGAGTCAAGCTTTGCATAAGGACTAAGACGGCACCCCCAGTAAAAGTAATTATTTTTTTATGCATACAACGACCTCGGAAAAACTGTGTGAAGAAACGAAACGCCATTTAAACAACGGACTATTTATTATTACTCCCATTTTAACTGATAATTTTGCTTAAGTCTTATTTGCCTACACAGTTTGTTGAATATTAATTTATGTGTGCTTGGCAAGACTTTATAAATTAAAGGGATAGTGTGTTATCAGATGAGGCTTGAACCGAATAAAGTTAAGCCTTCATCAGGAAAAAAAATTATACTAATCAGATCCAAAACGGAACTCTTTAACCACAGCATTGTGGTAATAACAATAATAAAATATATCCCTTGATCGTGAAAAAGCAATCTCAACACTATATCGTTGGTATAGATTTAGGCACTACTCATACCGTTGTCGCCTATGCCAGCACAGAAAAAAATAATCAAAGCATCGATTTACTGTCTATTGAACAACTGGTTGCACCCGGACAGGTCGCCGCCAGACCTTTATTACCGTCGGTACGTTATCACCCCGCTCCCGGTGAACTCTCTGAGGCAGACTTAGCGTTTCCCAGTTACAACGCAGATTCCCAGTTATCTGATGCTGTCGTCGTCATAGGTGAAGCCGCTCGTTTATTAGGGGCTAAAACTAAAGGCCGCTTTGTGACCAGTGCTAAAAGCTGGTTATCACATCCCTCGGTTGATCACAGTGCAGACATCCTGCCTTGGGGTAGCCATGAAGACGTCAGTAAAGTTTCACCGATTGATGCCAGTGCCAGTTATCTGGCTCATATTCGTACCGTATGGAGACATAAATTTCCTGATGCTCCGCTAGAAGATCAGGATGTAGTGATTACTGTCCCTGCTTCCTTTGATGAAGCCGCCCGTTCGTTGACTTTAGAAGCCGCCAAAATCGCAGGTTTAAATGAAGTAAGATTATTAGAAGAACCTCAGGCGGTTTGTTACGACTGGCTACGGCTTAATGCGGCAAGCTTAAAAGAAGCTTTAACCGATGTGCATTTATTATTGGTCTGTGATGTCGGAGGCGGTACAACAGACTTAACACTGATTAAAGTTGAAGCCGGAGAACATGAACCTAAATTAACCCGTATCGGTGTCGGCGATCATTTAATGCTCGGTGGGGATAATATTGATTTGGCTTTAGCGCATTTAGTTGAAAGTCGCTTGAGTGACAATGGAAAGCGCTTATCTGCCGCAGATCTCTCGCAATTATTAGAACAATGCCGTTTGGCCAAAGAACAACTCTTGGCAGAAAACGCACCCGAACAACTGGCTGTCACCCTGTTGGGTGGGGGTTCTAAACTGATTGGTAGTTCTCGTTCGGTGCAACTAACCCGGGATGAAGTGCGAGCACTGGCGCTGGATGGCTTTTTCCCCCTATCTTCGCTGGATGAATTACCTGATAGAAAGCGCAGTGGTGTGGTCGAGTTTGGGCTTCCTTATGCCGCAGAACCGGCTATCAGTAAACATATCGCTGCGTTTTTAAAACTCCATGAAACCGCTTCAGCCGAAGCGTTAAAAGGTCAGGGCAGAGTACCTGATGCACTGTTACTGAATGGCGGTGTGTTTAGAAGTCAGCCGATTACGCAACGCTTAATAAAGCTGCTTAATTCATGGAGTACCCGATCTCCTAAGTTATTAGAAAATAAACACCCCGAACTGTCAGTCGCTTATGGTGCGGTCAGTTATGCGATGGCACGACGTGACAAGAAACTAAAGATTGGTGGCGGTGCGGCTAGAAGTTATTTTCTGTTAGTGGATACTGAACATTCCACTGAACAACAAGGTATTTGTATTTTGCCCAGAGGCAGTGAAGAAGGTGATGAAGTCATTCTAAAAGACCGTCATTTTGCCTTGCGTTTAGGAGTGCCTGTGCGTTTTCATTTGGCATCAACCACGGGCGATACTGAATACAAGCCGGGTGATATTACAGACATAACCGATCATTTTTATTCGTTGCCGCCATTAGCCGTCGCCTTTGAAGGTGATCCAACCCGACCGAATGCCGAAGCCGTGGTGCAACTGTCGGTTACCCAAACTGAAGTTGGCACGCTTAAGATTCAATGTGTAGCGATAGAGAACAGTGCGCAGCGCTGGAATGTTGAGTTTCAGATTCGGAAGAAAAGAGGCGGGATTGGGCAAAGCAGTTCCAACAGCTTACCGGCTCAATTTGATGGCGCTGTAGAAAGAATACAGGCCGTTTATGGCTCAAAATCCAGGCAAATTGACCCCAATGCTGTTAAGAACCTTCGGGCAGAGTTAGAGAAGCAATTAGGCAGTACTCGTTCAGAATGGGAAACCCCGTTACTAAGAGCCTTGTTTACAACTTTGTTAGAAAGTGCTAAATATCATCGCCGTTCTGAGCATCATGAGCGGGTCTGGTTGAGTTTAGTAGGATTCTGTTTGCGCCCAGGCTTTGGTTATCCTTTGGATGACTGGCGGGTTGAGCAACTCTGGAAGCACTATTCACAAAACATCCAGTTTGTGAATGAAACCCAGAACTGGACAGAATGGTGGACACTCTGGCGCCGTATTGCCGGTGGTTTATCACCGACTGCACAAGAACAAATCTTTGCGGATATTTCAAAGTATCTGAATCCCGCTGCTGCCAGACAACCCGGCGTTGCCAAGCAAATCAAAAGTCGGGGTTATGATGATATGGTGCGTCTGGCGGCGGTGCTGGAAAGGCTGCCTGTTGACAAGAAAATTCAATTGGGTGACTGGTTATTAAAGCGCCTGGAAAAATCCAGTGAACCCACTCAGACCTGGTGGGCTGTCGGTCGAATTGGGGCACGCTTACCGTTTCATGGCAGTCGTCATAATGTGATTCCAGCCGAAACGGTCAGTCGATGGTTACAGCAGATTATTGCTGAAGACTGGAAGAAGAATTTACATGCCGCCTTTGCAGCGACCTTGATTGCCCGGATGAGTGGTGATCGTGTGCAGGATATTGATGACGCATTGCGTGAACAGATCATTGCCAAGTTAAAGTTGAGCAAAGCCCCTTTATCCTGGATAGAAATGGTTGAACACTTTAAAGAACTGGATGAGAAAGAAGAAAAGCAAATGTTTGGCGAAGCTTTACCGCCGGGCTTAAAGCTAATCAATATTAATAACTAAGCCAGCGTTGTCGGGTGCATTTTATTTATAAGCAGACGATTAGGTCATGAAAGTCATTCTTACCGAAAAGCCGTCGGTCGCGCGTGATATTGCAAAATGTTTAAACATCAATAGCAAGCGTGATGGCTTTTTTGAAGGCAATGGCTATCAGATTACCTGGGCGTTTGGGCATCTGGTTGAGTTAAAAGAACCCGATGAATATCATCCCGAATGGAAGCGCTGGTCATTGGATGTGCTACCCATTATCCCTGAGTCATTTGCTTTGAAGGCTAGGGGTGATGAGTCGGCACAAAAACAGTTAAACACCATTAAGCGCCTGTTTCTGGCAGCGGATGAATTAATCTGTGCGACCGATGCGGGGCGGGAAGGTGAATTAATCTTCCGGTATATTCTGACTTGGACGGAGTGTTTACAGAAGCCCTTTAAGCGCTTATGGATTAGTTCCTTAACAGATGAAGCGATTCGTACCGGCTTTGCTCAGTTACAGGATGGTCGTGTTTACGAAGGTTTGTATCGGGCGGCTAAGTGTCGCAGTGAATCCGATTGGATTGTGGGTTTAAATGCGACGCGCTTGTATACGCTTAAGTATGGTCAGCAAGGCAGTTTATGGACGATTGGGCGAGTACAAACGCCGGTGCTGGCTCTGATTGTGCAAAAAGACCTGGAAATTGCCAAGTTTATACCCAAAGACTTTTGGGAACTGCATACGCTTTATCGAGCCGTTGACTTTCAGTATGTCGGAGGACGCTTTGAACACAAACCCGATGCCGAAGCCTTATTACAGCAGATTGAAAATCATGAGTTTCAGATAAGCTCCGTTAAGGGCAAACGTGAGCAGCTTAATCCCCCGTTGCTGTATGATTTAACCGAGTTACAAAAGGATATGAGTATCCGGTATGGCTTTACTGCCGATCAAACACTCAACCTGACACAGCAACTTTATGAGAAAAAGCATGTGACCTATCCCAGAACGGATAGTCGTTATCTGACTAATGATATGAAGCCCAGTATAAAGCCCTTACTGGAAAAGTTAAAACGCTCGTTTAGTGCCCAGATTGCTGCGGTTGATCTGGATAAGCTTTCGTTTAGCAACCGGAATTTTAATGATGCTAAAGTCAGTGATCACCATGCGATTATTCCAACGACGACCTTACCGAATACGTTAGCGCCTGACGAGGCTAAAGTATATGACGCGATTGCGATTCGGTTTATTGCACTGTTTTATCCTCCTTGCATTAAGCAGATTACCACGGTATTGGGACAGGTGCAGTCGGTCAAGTTTAAAACCACAGGCACAGTGATTTTAGATCAGGGCTGGCAGGTGCTTTATAAAAATGATCAAGCCGGGCAGACGGCTAAAGGGGATGAAGTAAAGCTATTGCCGTCTTTTGTAGAAGGCGAAACAGGGCCGCAGCAACCGCAATTAAATCAGGGAAAAACCACTGCACCCAAAGCATATAACGAAGCCAGTCTGTTAAGTATCATGGAATCAGCGGGTAAAACCTGTGAGGATGAAGCCCTTAAAGAAGCGTTAAAAGAAAAAGGCTTAGGCACTCCGGCAACACGCGCTTCGATTATTGAAGTGTTGATAAAACGTAATTATATCCAGCGTCAAAAGAAGCTGTTACTGAGTACAGAAGCCGGTCGGCATTTAATCTCGATTATTGCTGATGACCGGCTAAAGTCGGCGGCCATGACCGGGGAGTGGGAAGCTAAACTTAAAAAGATTGAACATAACAACTATGATCCTGAACAGTTTATGGCTGAGATTATTCAGTTTACCCAGCAGTTAAAAGAAGCGTCGGCCAAGCCCTTGTATGATCAAAGCCAATACGGTGAGTGTCCACGTTGTCAGCATCCGGTTATTGAAGGTCGGCAGGGTTATGGCTGTAGTCAATGGAAAGCGGGCTGTCAGTTTGTCCTTTGGAAGCAGGTGTTCGGGATAACGATTGAACAGGATATGGCAAGTCAGTTGCTGCAACTCGGGCGCACGCTAAAAGCTTATCCGCTTAAAATTGATGAGGATAGTTTTATGGGGCAATTGACCCTGAATGCCTTGGGTGAAATGGGTTATAACAAATTGCAAAATCAGTCGGTACAGTCTGCAACTCAGGCGCTGGCTGATTGTCCTTTATGTACGGGCAAGATTGTAGAAACACCTAAAGCGTATAGCTGTAGCGAATGGCGGAATGGTTGCAAGATGACGATCTGGAAGACCATTGCCCATAAAAATATAACGCCCTCCATGGCTAAGAAGCTATTAAGCAAGGGCGAGACCGGGATTTTAAAAGGTTTTAAATCCTCTAAAGGCACAGAGTTTGAAGCGAATTTAAAGCTAGTGAATGGCAAGGTAGAAATGGATTTTACCGTTCACTGATGTTTTCATTGGGTGCTTAGACCAAAGTAACCGATAATATTATTAACGTACACAACGAGTGAGATAAATAAATGAGCAATGTTTTCAGCTTTACCGGGACTGTGGGCAGAGATGCCGAAGTGAGATATGCACCCTCTGGCGTCGCGATACTTAACGTGACCGTCGCTAACAATATCGGCTTTGGTGACAAGCAACAAACCTTATGGATTCGGGTGGTTGTATTTGGCAAACGCGCCGAAGGACAATTACAAAACTACCTTAAGAAAGGTCAGCAAGTCTTTGTTTCTGGAGAATTAAGTCAGAGTGAATATAAAGCCAATGACGGTACGACTAAAACCAGTCTGGAGCTTAATGCCACGATTATCGATTTAATCGGTAAACGAAATGAAGCCAGTCAGCCCCAACAAAACTATCAACAACCCAGTGGTAGAGAACAAGCCCCTGCAAGGCAATCACCTCCGGTTCATGATAGCTTTGATGTGCCTTATGATGATGACATTCCTTTTTGATGTCACTAACTGAGTTTAATAACATCACGTAACTTTTTAACGTAGGATTTTTTAGGACTAACTTTAAATCCTACGGCAAATATAATGATTGGCTTTGCCTAACTTAATACATCTATGTTTCATCTTGTTTTAAATTTTCTTCCAGATTATTTCAGTAATTGGCTTGGAATACCAATTAGCACTAATCCACGTGTTGTCATCGACGTAGTTGCATTTTTACTGCTATTGTTTTTGGGATTTTATGTTAGGCAAGCTGTATGGACATATTTCCTCCTTCGTAAAGCAGTGCGAGACTTAGAAAAAGTTAGTCAGAGTAAAGTAGACGGAATAATTGTCAATAGAGAGGATCTTCAGCAGGTATTCAGAACCACTTTTTTCGACAGTGTTTGGGGTAGCTTTCGCGATACCTTACATGAGCAATACAGTTTTCAAGGTGGACAACAACAGTTAGCATCCATTCGATCCACTGTTCCGGCCGCCGCTGTTTTTAGCTCACAATCACTGGTGGATGCTCGGCTAAACGTTGAGTTTTTCAAACATTTACCGGGTATTTTAACAGGCATTGGTATTATTGGAACTTTTTACGGACTAATTAATGGTATTCAACATTTCGATCCTTCGTTGCTTGCTAAAGCGAAAACCGATCCCGCACAAATGGAAAAGTTATTTGGCGGATTAAAAGTTTTGTTTGAAGAAGTTCAAGGTGCATTCATAGCTTCTTTTTTTGCTATTGGTGCGGCAATGTTGATCACTTTAATGGAGAAAGTTCTACTTAATTTTTGCTATCGCAGGCTTGAGCAACTTTGCCAGAAGCTGGATGAATTATATGAGGGGGGAGTGGGCGAGGATTATCTCGCTTCTTTAGTTAAATCTACTGCGGAAAATGCAACACAAACAGCTCAACTTAAACAGAGTTTGGTAACTGATTTATCGAAGTTACTATTCGACTTGAGTGAGTCCCAGGGTAGGCAATCGGAAGTTCTTGGGAATTTGCTTTCAGCAAAAATTCAAGAGCATATTGATGTTAGTGAAAATCATAGTGAAAAATTTCGTGCTGATCTTAAAGAGGGGTTGGCTGATATTGGTAAAACTGTTGCTGGTGTCACTGATGGACAGGGCGACACAATGGCGGGAATGTTAGAGGACTTGATTAAATCCTTTTCCAACAATATTCAAAGTACTTTCAGCGATCAGATGAAAGGCCAGGCGGACATGATGAATGCAGCAGTTGTTTCAATGACAGAGATGCAAACAGGTTTCAAGACGTTGCTGCAAGATTTACGTGAATCAGGCAAGATTGAACGGGAAGAATTGACAAGTAAAGTTACTTCGTTAATTGGAACACTCGAAGTTCAACAAAGTAAACTTGAAAGCCAAATAACGACATTTATTGAAGTTATTCAGTCTCAGATTGGTGTCAGTCAACAGGAAACCATGGTCCAAGTAAGAGAGAGCTTACAAGATATACAACACTCCGTAAGCAAGGTTCTTACGGAAATGGAAGTGGAGCGAACAAAAACCCTATCTTTAGAGCGAGAGCAACAAAAGAACTTTGCCGAAACATCAAAGCGTTTGATGAGTGAAATTGGCACGCAAGTGGATGATTTGGTAGAGCATAATCAAGTGGTTGTTGGACAGATGAGCGAAAAAGTAACAGCTCAACTAGATGATAGCTTATCTAGCATTCATACTTCAGTTGTCAAGCTTTTGGCCGATATGGAACAGGAAAGAAGAGCAACTGTAGATACAGATCGTGAGCTTCATCGCCAATTTACAGGTACATCACATCAGATTTTGCTGGATATGGAAAATCATATCCACAAGTTAGTCGAAGAAATTGGAAAAACAGTTATTGCCCTCAACGAGAACATAACTGTACTGGATAATGTCGCTATTTCAGCAATCAAAGGTATGAATGAAGGGGCTACGCGAATTTCCTCCGCAGCTGGAAATTTCGTGGATGCTGGCAACAAGGTTAGTGGAGTAATGATTCAGGCTGAGGTGGTTTCGAACCAGTTGTTTCAAAGTGCAGATTCGCTATCTAAAGCTTCCAAGTCATTGGATAGTCAATTGAGCCAGTATGCTGTCACTCGCGATGCACTCGCGAAAATGGTTGGTGAAATAGATGGTATGCTGGAAAGAGCCAAGAATGAAGCAGGAGTCAATCAGCAACTAATCCAAAAAATGCAGCACACTGCTGATGAATTCATAAAGCTGAATGCTGAAGCTGATAAATCGTTTGATACAATTTCAAAAAAACTGGCCGAAACACTGGCTAAGTTCCGTGAAGATATGTCGAAACATGACACAGAATTGCACTTACAACACTCCGAAACCCTAAATCAAGTTGCGTCTGCCTACCAGCCTTTAGCAGCCTCTATTGCTGGCCTTACTGATATAATTGCGAAAAACAGGAGGAGTTGATGTTTTCGCGCGGAGCCTATATTCCAAAAACAAAGGAAGAGGGGGAGAAGCCATTCTGGATATCCTACGCCGATTTAATGACAGCAATGATGATGTTGTTCCTTATCGTGATGACTTTTTCATTAGTAATTATAACAAACCCTGGCCCTGAGCTCGAACATCTTAAAAAAATCCAGCAAATCTGCGATGAGATCAAAATGGCAACTAAGGATGTGCAAGGTGTCACTGTCGATTGCATTAACAACCGTATTGATTTTGGCGTTCAGGCCCAATTTGGCAATAACGATTCAAAGCTTCCCGATAATGCCAAGCAAAAACTGCGTGAATTCGTACCTATTTTGTTGTCTGTGGCTCGAAAGGACCAAGGTAAGTTGCTTAAACGGGTGGTGGTGGAAGGCTATGCCTCGCCAACAGGCAGTTATTTGCTCAATCTTCAATTAAGTATGCGTAGAGCTGAAACCGTACTATGTAGCCTGTTTGAGCCACCAAAATCTAATGAGGTCGTTTTGTCTATTCCGGATAAGCAGATGGTACGTGATCTCTTTCTTGTGGGGGGATATAGTTTCAACAATGGTCAGGGGAAGTCAGAGGCAGAAATGCGGAGGGTGGAATTTAAATTAGATTTTTTAGGTTTTGACGAGCATCCTCCTATAACACCTCCTAGCGATATCGATAATTATGGACAGTGCCAATAAATCGCTGTGACTAAAATAGAACGATAAGAATTTAAGCATTCATAGACAAGAGTAATGCGATACCTAAACAAATTTAACGAATACGTCCGCGCATATGAACAAACCTATTCTATGCCGAGTCTTGAAGAGCCAATTAAGCAAATTGAGGACATCAGGAAACAGATTGAGGAAAAACTGAAAGATGCTGTGATGGGAGAGCCTAATCCAGAATTGGTACGTCAAACTATCGAAAAGTTTTTCCGCTGGGCGAGAAATTCGTCAACAGAGGATTTTAGTTGGTTGGAAGTAGCATTATTATGTCATGGATTGTTAATTGATATTCCCAAATACGGCTCTTTGATGGAGTCTGAAAATGCCGTTAAGGTTCTGCTAAGAAAGTTTTCAATACAGTACGAACGTTATATATTGAGTTCCTATCAATGGCAAGGCTTACTTAATGCCTATTTAAATGCTTCCCCTCGTCAAAATCCTAAGATTGAGGCAAACTGGAAAGAATTAAGGTCTTTTCTTGAAATTTCTCTTGATAAAGTCGCCAGTCAATCTAGTTTCAAGTTGCGGTGGCTGGATGCACTTATTACTCATAGAGTTATACTAACCGAAAACGCAACACAAAGTCTGGCAAGAAATGCCTTAGAAGGGCGCAATGAAAGAGTGATACGCATCGAGCGTGAGGTAAGTATACCTAGTACTAGCTGGTTTTGGCCTGAATTATTGATGGCACAAGTTGAAGTTATTACTGCTTACCCTGATGATAAGTTTAAACAAGCAATCCATATTTTATTGCCACAGTTACAAAACCGAAATGAGTGTTTGGATGATGGATTGGCGCGGATACTTAACCGCTATGTAAAATGCAATAATTCTGAGTCCCATCAAGAAATTAAAACCACTGTAGTTTCGCGCTGGAAAAGTCCTTCTCTGGAAAAGCAAAGTAATTGGGAGCGGGTATCTTTAGAAGCAAAGCGAATGGTACAGAGATGGCTGGTAGTCGAAGATCTTAAAGATTTTTTCCTAACCTTGAGGCAATCGGCGGATGATACCTCCTTAAATCGGCGGAGATTTGAATTTTGGATGCAGTATCTCGATCAAATATCTTTTTCATTCCTCATCTTAGGCGCAGATACACGAACAAATTATCAGCAATTACTGGCTGGAAAGGTTGGGCGTTACAGTGCTTTGACAGGAACTAAGTCTACGAATAATGCTTTCCTAATAAGGATTGGAAATAATTATATTGTCGAGTTTGGGGGAAGTGGTAAAGCTTGGGCATACGGTGAAGCCACAATACTTCCATTTCTTAAGGAAAAGAATAGTTACAATATTTTCGATGAAAACGGTTACAACAACATAAAGTATGACGAACTTCGTGCACCTTACCGTAGTTTATTTCAGGGATATTTCGAGAGTGAGGAAGGTGGGCTTGCCCATCGCGGGGCGTGGGAAGGAAAATTCCATAGGGCTCTCGACTATCTTGGCATCACACCTGATCCTATGAGCTTGGATGGTTTGTTGACACGTTATCAAATCAAGAAAGATAAAAGCCCTAGCGGTACACTTTGGGTTAGACATTTTTATGATAATGGGATAGTTGCGGATTTCCTCGGTAAAAAAGGATTCCTTTTTAAATCAAGGATGGATGGCTTTTACCTAAACTCTAATAATATGGGAAGTTATTGATTTCATGTTTTTCAAAAAACAACCAACTAAATCCAAGTTCACAGTAAAGTTTTCTGCTGATGGTCTAACCTTCCTTGATTATACAGCACCCGACAGTGCAGCTTATCTGGTGCAATTGGCTGAAATCGGTTTTGTCACGCCAAAAAATACTAACTATTTCTTAAGTTGGTCAGATTTTTATGAGCTGGCCGATGATTCCGAACACTCAGAAAGTTTAAGTTTGCTGTTGTTGCCGCCTTGGACTGAGGCTACACCTGCGTTATCTAGTTCTGGGGCATTAACTGATTCAACATTTCAGATAAATATCAACGGCTGGAACAAACTTGATAGATCGCCTCTTCGTGTTGCGAGTCCTGTGCAAGGTGGTTTGATCGAAATTAGCGGACAGAAATTTCTTCTGCACCAGTCTGTATGGGCTTTGGTCGATGCGGTTATTCACTTTGCGTCACTGTCTTATAGTGAGCGAACCGTAGAGATGAACTATCAAAGCTGGGGACGGATTCGACGCTTGGCCATTGTCGCTGGAGCTAACCTCGATGATTTTCTCACGAAGACCATTGTGTTAACCCCAGAAACCCTGAACTTGGAGTTGGAACGGATGGAAGATTCTGCAGTTCGAATTACGCCTACCTTTAAAGATGCTCCGGCGGACTGGTTGTCGCTTTTCGACAATCGAGCCGTCATTTCTCCTTATTATAATATTACTGATTTGAATGGTGATTTAATTCATGTTGCTATTTCTGAGCCTGTCAAAAAAGTGCTGAGTGAAATCAAGCGAATGCCTGGAAGAGTAGCTCGTAGCCAGAGAGCACAGGCATTTGTACGAAATCCCTATTCAGTATTAGGTGATGTCGCTGAAGCAGTTATTCCTTCTGAGCGTTACGAGGCTTCACTGCATAGTGCGAACATTGTGTTTTACACTTTTGAGATTAATACCAAGCTGGGCGGTAAGGGTAATATTGAGTCTGTTTTCCTTGATTTGGAAGCAACCAGAGTTGGCGTTTTACCTGCGTATCATCGTCATTCGTTTAAATCGCCTGATGAGCTTTTGCGGTTAATTGAATACATCCAAATCCAGTTGGATGGGGATTTTTCTTGTTTCAACTGGAATGGATATGAAGTTGAATTGGGTGTTGATGCTGCAAAAAAAGTTCAACAGTTACAAGATTTGCATAATCGTTGGCTTCATCCTGTACTAGCGATTACCTACGAAGAAGTATATGAATTTACCGACTACGCGCAACGAGTGATTGAAATTGGTTTACGTAAACCATATTACTCTCCGTTTATATTTAAAACCGAACCAACAATTCCTTGGGCTACAACAAATACTTTAGTAGGATTTGGCAAGTCTACAGATGACCCTATCTCGCTAATTCGTACCCAAGCAGATTTGGATAAACTTACCGCTACTGTTAAGCAAGCCAAGGATGAGGGTAAAGAGGAATTCGATTGTCCGGGTTTGGACAAGCCAATGTCTATTCTGGAAGCGGAAACAATGATCCCTTTAATAAAGGGAGTTATTAACGCTACTCAAGATGGCAAGTCACCATCTGATAAGATAAAAACGCTGCCTAAATCTCGACAAGGGATGCTGATCGAAACTAATATAGAGGCTGTCGGTTATACCGAGGGCCAAGAATCAGTACATTTGACTTTTGACAAGAATCTTACTGCTGGTTTGGTGCTACCTTCTACGTTACAGATACAACTGAAAGAGCATCAAAGCATTGGTGTCGCGTGGTTACAGCATCTTTGGCACAATAGCCCTGAGTTTTACTCTGGCTGTGTAATGGCCGATGATATGGGGTTAGGTAAAACTCTTCAATTGTTAGCTTTTATTGTTTGGTATTTGGAACAGCCTAACTCTTTACCAGTTTTGATTGTCGCGCCGGTAAGTTTACTAGAAAACTGGCAAAATGAAATTAAGAAGTTTTTTACTTCTGATTGCGCCCGTGTATTGACTTTATATGGCAAGACACTGGCGGCGAAAAAAGTCAACCAATCGGTTATTGATCAACGTTTACTCGATAATGGTCTGACAAAGTTCTTAGTAGATGGTTGGATAGGTGATGCTAATTTGGTATTGACGACTTACGAAACGATGCGTGATTTATCGATTTCGTTGGGTCAACAAACTTGGAGCATTATGGTCTGTGACGAAGCACAAAAGATAAAAACGCCAGGAACACTTGTGACTGATGCCGCAAAGGCACAAAAAGCTTTGTTCAAAATTGCTTGTACAGGTACGCCGGTAGAAAACTCGCTAACGGATTTATGGTGTTTGTTTGATTTTGTACAACCCGGCTTACTGGGCCCACTTAATCGATTTGGTTTAAGTTACCGCCGCCCTATTGAAAACTCAAGCGGTGATTCAGAACAAAGCGAAGCATTGGAAAAGTTGAAAGCCTTAATTGAACCACAATTGCTACGTAGAACTAAAAGTGAAGTTGCCAAAGATTTGCCAATTAAATACGATGATACACATGAGCATATTCGGCAAAAAAATAGGATTCAATTAAACGATTACCAGCGCAGATTATACCGCGAAGCTATTGGAGATTATCAGCAGATTATGCAGACTAATGTCCAAGGTAGTAACCCTATTCTTGGGGTTTTACATAGGCTACGTGCCATTTGTGCCGATCCCAGACCAAATGGCTTACAGCCGGATTTTGGACTTTCGATCGATGCTTACCGGAAACAATCACCAAAATTTAATTGGTTGATTGAACGGCTGGACGAGATACTCAGAAAGAAAGAAAAAGTTCTAATTTTTACCGAATATTTAGATTTGCAAAGAGTATTGAAATATTACTTGGATCAGCGCTATAAATTATCGTTGCGGATTATCAATGGTTCTGTAAAAAGTAGCAGTGAGGCCACCGAAAGTAGACAAAAGTTTATTGATGAGTTCCAAGCGAGTGAAGGTTTTTCTGTCTTGATTTTATCGCCTAAAGCCGCCGGTTTCGGTCTTAATATCCAAGCAGCTAATCATGTGATTCATTATACCCGTCCTTGGAATCCGGCAGTCGAAGATCAAGCTACAGACCGAGCTTATCGTATCGGTTCAACTCGCGATGTTTATGTTTACTATCCAACTGTTTACGATGACGATCTATTGCAGTTTGATGGGATATTGACATTTGAGGCGAAATTAGATGATTTGTTACGGCGAAAAAGAGCGTTAGCTGGCGATATGTTGAACGGGACGCCAATGGTAAGCCAAGATGAACTGTTGGATTTACTCGGTAAAGTAAATCATATTGAATCTGTTGAGGCAGATGCATGGATTACCGCAGAACATTTGTCTCGGATTGTCGGAAGGTCTTTCGAAGTACTTTGCTGTGCATTATGGGAATGCCAAGGTTACAATTGTTTATTAACACCTACAACAGGTGATGGCGGTGTTGATATTGTCGCAATAAAAGGTGATTCAGGCCTATTAATTCAGTGTAAAGCATCTGAAGCTAAAAAAAGTTTGGGCTGGGGTGCCATCAATCAGATTGTGGCAGGTGCGGTAGCTTATGAAAAACAATATCCAGATGTAACATTCAGCAAAGTAGCAGTCACAAATCAATATTTTAATGCAACTTCAATTCGGCAAGCTGTGGATAATAAAGTAAGTTTGATTGATGTTGGTATCTTGGTAGAGTGGCTTTCACTGTACCCTCAGTCATTTAAGGTATTACAGTCATAAAGCAGTGTGGAAAATTTTCCAGCTTTTGCTAGAAATAATTTCTGTAATGCTGTTGAGTTGCTTTAATTGCCTTCTACAAAGAAGTTGTATTTTGTAAAGAATTTTATACGGAAAGGTTGTATTGGTTACATATTTTGTGAAGTATCTTTGTAAAGGATAATATAAAATTCATTTAAAATCAAATCGATAATTTCTTTTTATTTTTACAGTTTAACTCTAAGAAAAGCTTGACTATTTTAAAACAATCATCTGAGTTAATAACACCACCTAACGTTTAATATAGGCTATTTTTATGTACCTGGGTATGACAGAAGATGAGTTTCGAAGCGTATACGATGAAACCCCTAAAATAGTTGGGAAGAGGGTAGGTTGTTGTGAAGAAAATTTATCCGAAAGCGAGTTGCTTGATTTTATCAAGAAAAAAGATGCCACTGCCTTCGCGATCATGGATGAGTTTAGATCAACCTACAAAGCCTGGTGGGATTTAAGCAAGACCTTCTCACCCGATAATGAACAAAAAGAATTCATCGTGACCAAGAGTCATCTTGAGCAACTGATACTTAAAAGAGATGAAATAAGAAAAGCACTGGCTAGTTATTTGAATTATAAATATGGAAAAGTAAGTGGCTAATGTTAAGGCTTACCATGCTGGTGATGAACATGAAATAGAGAAGTTTGTCGTATGTCTATCGGATCTTAACGCCATACAAACCTCATTAAAATATATACCGTGCCGCTGGTAATTAGTATTGTAATAAAACTTGAATTGACGATGCGCTAAAAGCAGTTGGTTATACTCTAAATGTTGTTGGCGGTGCTCTATAGGCAATATGCAATACAGTAATGCATATATGCATTGGAGCTTCGGATACATGCAATGCAGTAAAGCATATATGCTATGGAGCTTCTGATGTATGCAATGGAGTAAAAGATATATGCATTGGAGCTTCGGATATATGCATTGGAGCTTCGAATATATGAAATGGAGTAAAGGATATATGCAATGGAGCTTCGGATGTATGAAATGAAGTAAAAGCAATCACTTTTAGCGTGTCGGTAGCATGAAATCTGTTAAAAGGAATATGTAACACCTCAAATATACTTAAAAATATTCGATGCTGCTTAAATAATTGCCAGAAAAAAGTTATAAACGATTTAACAGAATCCGATCTTATTGTATGTGGGCATTACACAAATAAATACCACCATACAATTCATTCGCCAGTACAATTTAAATCCGGCACAATACAACCCTATAGGAGCGAGTGCCTAATACTTCGATGGCACAAATTCCTTCAGCCAACACACTTGCAGTTCACGATCTCACCAAATTGGCGTGAACTAATGGTTAAAATTAATATTTTGTAATAATAAAATAACTAAAGAAGAAATGGATACCGATCCTTTATTTAAGCAAATTCAATCATGGACAAATAGTATTCCACTTGTCATCCTGGGAAGCGGCGCTTCAGTTCCATTTGGTTTACCCTCAATGTGGATGCTCGGTGAATATCTAAAAACCAATATTTCATTTGTGTCGCCTGATGATCAGACCCAATTTGAAAACTTCAAGGATTTTTTTGATAAAACTGGGGACTTAGAAGCTGCATTATCAGAGTTTCATCTAAGACCAAATATTTTAGATGAAATTGTCTGCAAAACATGGGAATTAGTTAATCAGCATGATCTTAATGCTTACGACCAGCTTACTGATAAATCAAAATACTTTCCTCTTGCTGAATTAATTAGTCATCTTTTATCTTCTTCGGGAAAGAAACTATCCATTATTACAACAAATTATGATCGATTGGCCGAATATGCGGCAAGTTTCGCCAACTCATTTATTTGTACTGGATATTCTCAAAATTACTTTGGTCACTTTTCTAATCTCATACATACAAATAATCTGACCACGCTAAAAGGATTTAAGGGACAAGTAAATATTTGGAAGGTACATGGTTCATTAGATTGGTTTAAAACTAGTGCAGAACAACACATACAATTTCCGCTTCGTCACATGATACCTGCTGACCACAAACCATCTATCGTTACCCCTGGGTTAAGCAAATATTTTGAAACACACAATGAGCCTTACAGAACCATTTCTACACAGGCCGACAATGAGATTGACAATGCAACAGGATATCTCTGTATTGGCTATGGATTCAATGATTCCCATGTTCAACCAAAACTCATCAATCAAATTAAAAATAACAATAAACCAATAATAGTAATGACCAAAGAGCTTACACCAAAAACAAAGCAGCATATTATCGACAATAAATGTAGAAATTACATACTCATCGAAGAATCTGGTAAAAACGATACGCGGGTTTATTCTTCAAACTTTGGAGACTTCACTTTAACTGGTGTAAGTTATTGGTCACTGGCTGAATATATTGAACTTGTAACAGAATAATATTTATGACAATTTTCAAATTTGAAGAATCATCGGTAATTGGAACAATATTCAGTGTTGACACAGCAACCATCATTGTTAAAGTCGATGACTTAAACAAGTTGAGAAAGCTGCAAGTTAATCATTTAATTGCAGTTAAAAGTTCAAAAGCAGGTCAACATTTAGTTGGCATAATCAACCGGATTACAAGAAAAGCAACTGACGATGATAATTCTAAATTCGAAGATGCCGGATTAAACGGGTTTCCGTTTACAGAAAATATCCTTAGGGTAAATCTCATCGGGACACTTATTGACAAGTATGGCATTAAAAATAATGTTTTCAAAAGAAACCTTGATACAGTCCCAGAGATCGAAGCTGAATGTTATCCCATTGATGGTGAAAACATTACCGCGTTTATGAAGACAATTTCAACGCAAGAAAATTATAAGTTTCCACTCTCTATCGGGAAATATTCAATTGATGAAAACGCCGAGGCGTTTTTGGATGGCGATAAACTTTTCCAACGGCATGCCGTCATAGTAGGAAGTACTGGGTCTGGAAAATCGTGGTGCGTAGCAAAACTGATTGAACAAATCGCTCAGCTTCCGATGGGGAATTCAATTTTATTTGATCTTCACGGAGAATACAGTGGAGCGGATTTTAAGGCAGATGGTATTCAACATTTCCGAGTAGCCAATCCTTCTGACTTAGGTAAAACAGGCAATTTGGACAATGGGGTCTTGATGCTTCCTTATTGGCTTCTTACCTATGAAGAAATGTTAGCAATGTTGTTAGATAGAAGTGATAGTAATGCACCCAATCAGGCAATGCTGTTTTCAAAAACAGTATACAAAGAAAAACTAGACTTTCTCAATGGAACTGGAGATACAAAGTTCAAAGATAAAATAACAATAGATAGTCCAGTTCCTTATGTTCTTGGAAATGTTTTATCGAAATTGAGTGCGTTAGATGAAGAAATGGTAGCTGGATCCAGAAGTGAAAAACAAGGTCCATTCTACGGTAAACTCACCCGATTTATTCAAAGGCTAGAGGCTAAATCTCAAGATAAGCGTCTTGGTTTTATGTTTCAAATTTCCGATGACGAGCTTCATGTCGATTGGTTAGTCAAGTTATGCAACTATTTAATGAATGGTTCAGCATTAAATGAAAAAAAAGCTGGGATTAAAATCATTGATTTTTCTGAGGTACCTTCTGATGTGCTTCCTTTGGTGATTGGATTAGTCGCAAGACTAATCTTTACCGTTCAACAATGGGCGGCAAAAGATACACGCCACCCTATTTGTCTTTTATGTGACGAAGCTCATCTTTATATCCCGGAAAGGACTAATCAAGATACAGTTTCTGAACTCAGTTTAAAAACATTTGAACGTATTGCCAAAGAAGGACGGAAATACGGTGTCAGCTTAACGGTGATTAGCCAAAGACCCTCGGAAGTCAATAGAACAGTATTAAGCCAATGTAATAATTTTGTTGCATTGAGACTTACAAATGCGGAGGATCAAGCTGTTATTAAAAAGCTATTCCCAGACAACTTGGCTGGACTAACCGATGTTTTACCAATTCTTGATATTGGAGAAGCTTTGATAGTTGGCGATGCTTGTTTGCTACCAACAAGGGTAATTATCGATGAACCAAAATTAAAGCCTGAGAGTGCAACTATTAAGTTTTGGCAAGAATGGAGTAACGAAACGGCTGCGCAAGACATACCAAGTGCAGTTTCAAGTCTTCGACTTCAATCCAAGGTTTAGTTCAAATTTTTACAAGGGTAAATCTCTCTGGAGTGTAGAAATTATCATTAATTGACAGATGCTTGTGTAAAGTATAGGGAATGTTATCTATCATTAAATTATATAACTAGTAAGGGGTATAAAGGCCATGAACATCGCACAAACCATTTATCAACATGTTAAAACAATGCCAATAGAAAAAGCCGTTGAAGTATTACATTTTATTGAGTTCCTTGAAACAAAACAGGATGTAGCCATCAATGAAGCAGAAACTAATGATGTTCAGGAGTTTATGCAAACTTTGCCCTTTGGACAACGCACAGATGCTGATATTAATACCCAGTTTCAGGCATTAAGAGATGAATGGGATCAGTCATGAGGTTGTTCTTGGATGCCTGTAGCATCATTTACCTAATTGAATCCCAGCAAGAACAAGGTAAAGCAACCCGCATATTAATAAATCAAGCCTTACAGAATAAAACACAATTAATCATTTCCCGGTTGTCTTTTTTAGAGTGCCGAGTATTACCCTTAAAGGTAAATAATATTGAATTACTAGCGCATTATAATCGTTTCTTTAAACTACCCAGCGTCCACATTATAGAGCTAACCGCTGATGTTGTTAATCTGGCTACAGACTTGAGAGCTAATTATTCACAATCACTTAGAACACCCGATGCATTACAGGTAGCTTGTGCATTGTCCGCTCATGCTGATCAATTCCTAACGGGCGATAAAAAGTTATCAGCGATTAAAGAGCTTGAGGTTATTATTGTTTAGTCATATCTACACGTTGAAATCAAAGCTTTTCAATAATCAAAATCTTCACCTATGACTAAATCTCTGCGCACTCAATTAATTGAACTTGGCCCTGAACAATTAGCGGATGCACTATTGGAGTTATCTGATAGATATCCGGCTGTCGCTGAAATTATAGAGGGATTATTAGCGACACCGGATGAAAACATTGAACGTTATAAAGCCAAGTTGGCGGATCTTAAACACTGTGAAGACTTTGTATCCTGGCAAGAATTAGATGATTTTGCGTTTGAATTACAGCAACTATTAAATGATTTGGAAAGGGGCGTAAAGGACCCTTGTACAGGCGTTGACTTACTCGCCCAGTTTTTCGAAATAGATAAAGTCATTGTTCATCGTTGTGACGATTCAGGTGGATCAGCAACCGATCTATTTCTTTCTTCGGCAACTGACCTTTTCGTATCGTTTGCGAGTCAATGTAATAATAAACAGGTCATCGCTGATCGTTTGATTAAGCTTAATGAAGAGAATGACTATGATCTTCGAGATAACTTGTTTGAGCGTGCTGGCGAATATTTACCAGAAGCGACTCTTCGAACCCTGATTGATGAGCTTTGGATAAGAGCGTCACAGGCAGATAACGCTTATAAGGCGGACCGTTGGCTCAAGGCGATTCAAGTCTTAGCCAAGCAATTGCAGGATGCGCCTTTGTTCGAAAAAGCGAGGCTGGTACATGTACGTCCTACTGATATACCTTGGTTTGATATTGCAAGGGTTTATCTGGAATGCGGAGACCCTCAAACGGCATTGATCAAATCGCAGTTGATTCCTGATGATACCGGAAGCTTTAGGTCACATGAGCGTCAATTATTATTGTTGGCGGTTTATCGTGAGTTGGGTGACACTGAAGCACAAACGAAAATTCTCTGGCAGTTGTTTAACGCTCATCATAGTCAATCGACTCTCACTCAATTGCTTGACTGTATAGGGCATGATCAGCGTGAAGTGGTGGTTAACGAGACGATTAAAAAGATCGTTCTAGATCCTCAGCTTTTTTACAGCGACGCTGAGTTTTTATTAGAAGAACAGCGGCTTGATGAATTGGAGCGCTATCTTAAGCAACGGTTCGATAAAATAAACGGGGAATCATACTACTGGCTGTTACCTATAGCCGAAGGGTTAGAGGCCGGTGGCAAGCTTTTAATGAGTAGTCTTATTTATCGCTCGCTGACTGATTCTATCCTCGCGCGTGCAAAGTCAAAGTATTATCATCATGGCGTGAACTATCTAAAAAAACTGGATCAACTCGCTCCACGAGTGACCGATTGGCAAAGTTGGATAACTCATGATACCTATCGGGCTAACTTACAAAAGACTCATAAACGCAAGACAGCGTTTTGGTCTAAATATTAATTAAGTCGAGAACTTAAGTCTGTTTTTGTGTAAAGTATTTGCATGTTTTATAGAAAAATGATATTAGAATTTAAAGCTGGCAACTTTGCCATGTTTGCTTAATAAATATACGCCAATCTTCTGAACTGACTGCTAAAATGGACTAAGAGTGATTTAATATATTATTTGTCTCGATAATGGAGTTCACTTTATGGTGTTTAAGTTATTAAAACCTAAACAAACATATTTGTAGTAAGTGTCAGTCGGTCGTTAAATGAACGGTAAGCAGGTTATTGTAAAATTAAAAAAAGAGGGCTGGACTTTGATTAGAGTTGAGGGAAGTCATCATATTATGAAAAACCTTGAGCTTAATATAAAAGTTCCCATTCCTGTTCACGGTTCTAAAGATATTCAAATTGATTTGATTAAAGCCATCGAAAAACAAACAGGAGTTAAATTGTTATGATCATTGCCTATCCTTATTTGACAGAACAGGGGGACGACGGGCGTTTTTTTGTTCACTTCATTGATATAGAAGAAGCTATCACCCAAGCCGATAGCTTAGAGGAAGCCGCTTTTAACGCAACCGAGGTATTAAGCGGAATGCTGGCGTGTCGATTGGATGATGATGAAGAAATACCAGAGCCTTCCGATTGTCCTAAAAACGGCTATCTAGCATCCCCCAGCCCAAAGGTTCAAGCCGCATTACTTCTGAAGAAAGCCAGGGGCAATAAAACATTAACCGAGCTAGCGAATGCTATGGATACAACATGGATAGTCGCACAAAGATTAGAAAATCCTAAGCATTGGGCAAGCCTTAAGCAGTTAGATAAAGCGGCTAAGGCATTAGGAAAGCGCTTGATTTTATCCCTAGA